>Ga0123337_10002337_pt1 | contig 21856 bp, 17 predicted proteins | sample frozenSSSSmetaG_FD_89792 | JGI IMG/M metagenome (GOLD analysis project Ga0123337, IMG submission 89792) | Glacier valley bacterial and archeal communities from Borup Fiord, Nunavut, Canada, to study Microbial Dark Matter (Phase II) -... | ecosystem: Environmental > Aquatic > Freshwater > Ice >...
CGCACCCGAGTTCCTCGACGGCCGCCGCACCCCCGAGCGCATCCAGGACTACTGCGCACGCACGGGCAGCCCTGTCCCCCAGACCATCGGGGAGATCACCCGCTGCGTCCTCGACTCGCTCGCGCTCGCCTACCGGCACGTCGTCGAGGACCTCGCCGCCGTCACCGGCCGGAGGGCACCCAGCATCAACATCGTGGGAGGCGGGGCCAACAACACCCTCCTGTCGCAGCTGACGGCAGACGCCTGCGGCATCCCCGTCCACTGCGGACCGGTCGAGGCGACCGCCCTCGGCAACGCCGCCACGCAGCTGGTGGCCCTCGGTGAGCTCGCCGACCTCCACGACATCCGCCGGGTCGTCGCCGCGACCGAGCCGGTCACACCGTACGAGCCGCGACGCGGGGGCGGCTGGGACGCCGCCTACGAGCACTTCACCCGGCTGGTCGCAGGGGACCGCGAGCGGCAGGGCCTCGCAGTCGAGTGACCCCGCACCACCCCACATCAACCACACCCGGCGCCACCCGGCACCACCCGGCACCACCCGGCACCACCCGGCACGACTGCCACCTCACCAAACACCCACCACCACAGGAGATTCGACGATGAAGCTCACCACCACCGGGCGTACGGCGGCTGTTGCCGTGCTCGCCTCCGCCCTGGCGCTGACCGGGTGCACGAAGAAGAACGACACGACCTCGCCCGGACCAGCCGGGGCAGCGACCACGGGGGGCTCGGGAGCAGCAGGTGGTGCGGGAAAGAAGATCGCCTTCGTGCCCAAGCTGCAGGGCATCCCCTACTTCGAGGCGATGAACACCGGAGGGCAGGAGGCCGCGAAGGCCCTCGGGATCACGTGGCTCTACCAGGGCCCGACGACCGCCGACGCGGCCGCGCAGGCCCAGATCGTGCGCTCCTACATCCAGCAGAAGGTCGACACGCTCATCGTCGCGCCCAACGACCCCGACTCGATGGCTCCGGTGCTGCAGCAGGCGCAGGCGGCCGGCATCAAGGTGCTGACCTCCGACACGGACGCGCCCAACTCCGTGCGGTCGGCCTTCGTGTCTCAGGCATCGACCGAGGGCATCGGCACCGCGCTCGTGGACGACCTCGCCAAGGTCATGGGCAGCAAGGGGAAGTACGCCATCGTCTCCTGCGGTGAGACCGCGCAGAACCTCAACGGGTGGATCGCGGTGCAGAAGAAGGTCACCGCAGCCAAGTACCCCAACCTGTCGATCGTCGACGTCGTCTTTGCCGGCGAGGACCAGAACAAGGCCACCCAGATGGCCACCGACCTGATGAACGCCCACCCCGACCTCACCGGACTCGTCGGCGAGTGCACCTCGTCGGCCCCCGGTGTGGCCCAGGCCGTCAAGGACGCCGGCAAGATCGGCAAGGTCTTCACCGTCGGCCTCGGCACCCCGAAGTCGATGGCGCCCTACCTGGCCGACGGCTCCTCGTCGGCCTCCATCCTGTGGGACGTGGCGAGCCTCGGCTACCTCACCGCCTGGGCGGGCCTGCAGGCCGCAGAGGGCAAGGAGCTCGCGCCGACCAACAACGTCAGCGCCAAGCTGCCGGCGGTCACGTACGACAGCGCGACCAAGACGTTGCTGCTCGGACCACCGCTGACCATCACCAAGGAAAACGTCAGTCAGTTCAACTACTGACCCGCTCCCCACCCCCGGACTCGACTCAGAGTCGACGGACCCGACGCCCCGTACACCATGCGTCGGGCCCGTTGACCCTGAGTCAAGTTCACCACCCGCCCGCACCCGACTCAGGGTCGACAGACCCGACACCCCGTACGCCGCGCTTCGAGTCCGTTGACCCGGAGTCAAGTCCAGCCCCACACCCGAAGGAGGGCCCGCCGTGGAAGCCCGGCTCGAGCTCAAGGGAGTCTCCAAGCGGTACGGCGGCGTGCGCGCCATCCGGCACGCCGACCTCACCGTCGCCCCCGGCACGGTCCACGCGGTCGTGGGCGAGAACGGCGCCGGCAAGTCGACGCTGATCAAGATCGTCGCCGGCGCCGAGTCGGCCGACACGGGCACCATGGCGTTCGAGGGCGCCCCGGTGTCGTTCAGCACCACCCAGGACGCGCTGGCCCACGGCATCCAGACCGTCTACCAGGAGCCCCAGCTCTTCGCCGAGCTGACCGTCTCGGAGAACATCTTCGTCGGCCGCGAGATCGTGCGGGGCGGCCGCGTCGACTGGGCCGCCCAGCACGCCCGGGTGATCGAGCTCCTCGACACCATCGGCCTGCCCGCACGCTACGCCACGAGGCCCGTGGGTGACCTGTCCATCGCCGAGCAGCAGCAGGTCTCCATCGCCAAGGCCCTCGCCGGCAACGCCAAGGTGCTCATCCTCGACGAGCCGTCGGCCATCCTCACCGATGCCGAGATCGACGTCCTCTTCGCTGTCGTCCGCCGGCTGCGCGACACGGGCGTCAGTGTCATCTACATCTCGCACCGTCTCGACGAGCTCTTCCGCATCTGCGACGAGGTCACGGTCATGCGCGACGGTGAGACGCTGGGCACCTGGCCCATCGGTGAGCTCACGGTCCGCAAGGTCGTCGAGCTCATGGTGGGAGACGCCCTGCAGGAGGGCGGCGACGGCTCGACGGCGCGCTCCGTACCGGATGGAGAGCCGCGTCTGGTGCTCGAGTCGCTCGCCTCCGAAGGCCACTTCGACGACGTGAGCGTCACCGTCCGCCCCGGTGAGATCGTCGGCCTCTACGGCCTCGTGGGCTCCGGCGTGGCCGAGATCGCGGAGGTCGTCTACGGCATGAGGCAGGCCACGGGTGGAAGGATCCTGCTGGAGGGCAGGGAGATCAGCCCAAAGCACCCCCGAGCCGCCCAGGCGCTCGGTATCGCGCTGCTGCCCGCGAACCGCAAGGCACAGGGGATGTTCGCCTTCCAGCCCATCTCCTTCAACATCACGGTCAGCCACCTGCCCCTGATGTCGCGGGCCCGGGTCTGGGTGGACCGCCGGCGCGAGACCCAGGTGGCCAAGGACATGATCACCCGCCTCGCCATCAAGACCCCCAGCGAGGCGCAGCCCATCTCGATGATGTCGGGGGGCAACGCCCAGAAGGTCGTCCTGGCCCGCCAGCTCGTCAAGCGGCCACGCGTGCTCGTGCTCGCCGAGCCCACCCAGGGGGTCGACGTCGGCGCCAAGGAGGAGATCCACAAGATCATCACCGCCCTGGCCGACGAGGGCACCGCGGTGCTCGTCGCGACCTCCGACCTTAGTGAGGCCCTGCGCATCGCCGACCGCCTGCTCATCGTGCGCGCCGGCCGCACGACCCGTGAGTTCCCACCGGGCGCGTCCCAGGCCGACGTGCTGGCTGCGGCCGCCGGCGCCGACGAGGAGGTCCCCGCATGACCACGAGCACCGAGCCCTCCCCGTCCACGCCGCCCACCTCGACCTCCCTGCCCCCGACCGCGCTCAAAGCCGCGCGACGCATCCTGCCCCCGGCCGTCACGGGTCAGGAGCGCGTCCTCGTCGTCATCCTCGTGGTGCTGGCCGTGGTGCTCTCGGTGGCCACCCCGGCCTTCAGGACCGCCGGGTCGTGGCAGCCGCTGCTGTCATCGGTGGCACCGATCGCCCTGATGGGCGTGGGCATGACGATGGTCATCATCGCCGCCGGCATCGACGTCTCCGTCGGTGGCGCACTGATGGTCACGGCCGTGACGACCGCCAAGCTGCTCGTCGACCAGGGTGCGTCACTGCCTCTGGCCCTGCTCGCTGCCGCCGCCCTGGGGCTCGTGCTCGGCACCGTCAACGGCCTGCTCATCGCCTACGGCCGGGTCAACGCGATCATCATCACCTTCGGCACGGCCAACCTCTTCCAGTTCCTCGGCCGCCAGATCTTCGCCAGCCAGACGGTCAACGGCATCCCCGGCACGCTGGAGCTCTTCGGCCGCGGGGAGGCCGGCCGCACCTTCGGCCTGCCCCACAGCTTCCTGCTCACCCTGCTCGTCGCTGCCGCCGCGTGGTACTGGCTGCGGCACAGCCGTCCCGGTCGTCACCTCTACGCCATCGGGGGTGACCCGACGGCGGCCCGGCTGGCCGGCATCCGGGTGCAGCGCCTCACCCTCATGACGTACGCCGTCACCGGCCTGCTCGTCGGTGTCGCCGCCGTCTTTACGGTGGCCTCGGGCACCTCCACTCTCGACCAGTCGGTGGGCAGCGGCCGCGAGCTCGCAGTCATCGCCGCGGTCGTCATCGGGGGCACCTCGATCACCGGTGGCCGCGGGTCGGTGCTCGGCACCGTCCTCGGAGCACTGCTGGTGCAGACGGTTGCCTCGGGCACCACCCAGCTCGGCTGGCCCAGCCAGCTCAGCGACTTCTTCGTCGGGGTCGCCATCGCCATCGCCGTCGGTGCCGACCTCGTCCGCCAGCGCACCAGGAGAGCGCGATGACCGCGACCCAGACCCGTCCCGCCGCCACCACCGGGGGCCCGAGCCCGGCCCGACGGGCGCTGCGCTCGCTGCTCACCGACCGGATCGTGCTGCTCGCGGTCCTGCTCGTGGCGGTGGTCGGGTGGATGAGCCTCCTCGGCGCGCAGGGCTACCTCACGGGCGCCTACGACGCCGACTACCTCTCCGGCGCCCTCGTCGACGCCGTACCGCTGGCCATGCTCGCCCTCGGTGAGCTCGTGGTGATCGTCTCCGGTCGCGGTGGCATCGACCTGTCGATCGGCGCGATCGTCTCGCTCACCGGCATGGCCTTCGGCATCGCCTACGGCCGGTGGGGCTGGAGCCTGGCCCTGTCGGTGGTGCTCGCCGTCGTCGTCGGTGGTCTGCTCGGTGCGGTCAACGGGCTGATGGTCGCCTACCTGCGCTTCCCTGCACTGATCGCGACCCTGGCCAGCTACTACGCCTACAAGTCGCTGGCGCTGGTCGTCACCGACGCCACCCCCATCTCCGACCCGCGCATCGGCGCCCTCTACTCCATCACCCGCTCGGTCGAGATCCCTGTCGTCGGCAGCCAGCTACCCGACGTGCCACTAGGCATCTTCACCTTCCTCATCCCGGCCGTGCTCGTCACCTGGCTGCTCGTGGCCCGGACCACCTACGGCCGCAGGCTCTTCGCCATCGGCACCAACGACGTGGCCAGCGAGTGGTCGGGGCTCGACGTGCGCCGCACCCGGTTCGCGGCCTACGTCATCGCCGGGGTCGTGGCCGGCCTGGTGGCGGTCTACATCAGTGGCCAGTTCGCCTCGGCCCGTCCCGACGCCGGGACGAGCGGCAACGGGCTGGCCCTGCCCGCCATCACTGTCGCCGTGCTCGGAGGCGTGGCCATCACCGGCGGCATCGGCCGGGTCGCCGGTGTCGTCCTCGCCACCCTGCTCATCACCTGGCTCGACGCCGGCATCCTGCTGGCCTTCGAGGGCAACGACGGCACCCAGTACCAGCTGTTGGCCCTCGGTCTGGTGCTCGTCTTCGCTGCGCTGCTCAACGGGCTCACCACCCGCCGGTTCACCGGGAGCCGCTGATGCCCACCACGTGGGACCCTTCCCTCGTCGGGGCCGACCTGCTCGCCCTCACCCGGCTGCTCGGAGAGCCGGAACGCGACCTCGCGGTGCTCGCCGAGGGCAACACCTCCGAGCTGCTCCCCGACGGCCGCCTCGTCGTCAAGGCCTCCGGCGCCAACCTCGCCGGTGCGAGCACCGACGACTTCGTCGTGGTCGACGTCGACGAGGTCATGAGCGTCGTCGACGACCCGGCCTCGACCCAGGGTGACCTCACGGCCGTGTTGGTGGCGGAGGGGACGCCGCGCCCGGGCGGTGGTGGGCCCCGTCGTGGGTCGATCGAGACCGTCGTCCACGCCGCCGTGCACGCGGCCGGGCGCGGCGTCGTCGACCCGGCCTCGGCCCGCTTCGTCGGTCACACCCACCCCACCGCCGTCGTGGGCATCCTCTCGAGTGTCGTTGCGGCGCAAGCGTGGTCGCAGCTGGTCTACTCCGACGAGGCCGTCGTCATCGGCCTGCCGCTCTTCGTGCCCTACGCCACCCCCGGCATCGACCTCGGTCGCGTCTATGCCGCCCGGCTCCGGGAGCACGTCGAGGTCCATGGCACTCTCCCCCAGCTCGTGCTGCTCGGCAACCACGGCATCGTCGCGATCGCCCCCACCGTCGAGGGGGTCGAGGCCGTGTCGACGATGGCGGTCAAGGGCGCCCGGGTGCGCTCCATCGCGTATGCCGCCGGCGGCCTCGCCCCGCTCGACGAGGCCGATGTGGCCAAGTTCTTCGACCGCGACGACGTCGCCGAGCGACGCGCCAACCTGCGCCGCGGGGTCTGAGCCGGTGCCCCTGCCCAGCCGCGTCGAGGCGGTCTTCTGTGACGTCGGCGGCCCGATCTACCCCGACGACAGCTTCACCGCGGCCGCGCTCAAGGCCCTCGACGAGATCCGGGAGGAGCAGGGCCGCCAGGCGGTGGATCGCCTCGAGTTCTTCCGCCTGCACGACGAGATGCGCACCGCGCAGTCCGGTGGCTTCCGCCGCACGCTCGCCCGCGAGCTGCTCGGCGACGAGGGGCTGCGCGGTGAGCTGCACGAGCGCACCCGCCGCTGGTGGACACACCGTGAGGGCACAGCGTACGCAGATGCGCTGGCGATGTTCCGGGCCCTGCACGGCCACGTCGTGACCGGGGTGCTGGCCAACCAGGAGGCCTCGACGGTGGACGCGCTGCGGCGCGACGGCTTCGGCGACGTCGTCGACGTGTGGGGCGTGAGTGCCCTCGTCGGCCACGAGAAGCCGAGCCGCGAGCTCTTCGACTGGGCGCTCCAGCAGGCCGGCACGACGGCGGCGCACGCGGTGCACATCGGCAACCGGCTCGACACCGACGTGCGCCCCGCCAGGGCGCTCGGCCTCGCGACCATCTGGGTCACCCGGGGAGAGGCTCCCGAGCACCCGACGCCCGAGCAGGTCGCCGAGGCCGACGTCACGGTGGCCGACCTTTCCGGGGTCGCCGACCTGCTGCTTCCTCGCGCAGGAGCCCGACGTGGACCGTGATGGTGTCGTCTTGGGAATCGACCTTGCGACCTCGACCGCCCGCTGCGTGGTTGTCAGCCTGCGCGACGGGAGGGTGCTCGCCTCCGCCGCTGCGACTCTGCCCACCCCCGTGCGCGGTCCCGGTGGGAGCAGCACGCAGGAGGCGACTTACCCCGACGTCGCCCTCGCCCTCGTCGGCCGTGTCATCCGCGAGCTCGGGCCGGCCGCAGGCTCCGTGCGGGCGGTCGCGACCACCGGCACCTCGGGCACGGTGCTCGCCGCGCACGCCCACGGCGTCCCTGTGTCTCCTGCGCTCCTCTATGACGACCTCTCCGGCGCGAGTCTCAGTGCAGCTCATGGGCTTCCGGCCGGGTCGATGCTCGCGAGGATGGCGATGGTGGCCCGGACGGCCGGGCGGGTCGCACGGGTCGTCACCACCGTCGACACGGTGAACGCCGTCCTGGTCGACGGCCCCGTCGACGCCGACACCTCGCACACCCTGAAGGCCGGGGTCGACCCTCTGGCGCGCACCTGGCCGATCGCCGCTGCCGACCTCGGGCTCGGTGGCCTCCTGCCAGGGCTCGTGCCCCCAGCGGCGGTGCTCGGGGTGGTGGCCAGGACGGTCGCCATCCGTCTGGGCCTGCCCGCAGGGGTGCTGGTGGTCAGTGGGATGACCGACGGCTGCACGGGGCAGGTCGCCACCGGCGCGGTCGACCCGGGGCGCAGCGTCGGCGTGCTCGGCACGACGCTGGTGCTCAAGGCGGTCAGCTCGCACCGGGTGGAGAGCGCGGACGGTGCCGTCTACAGCCACTACTCCCCCGACGGTGACTGGTGGCCGGGCGGCGCGTCGAGCTGCGGGGCGGGTGGTCTCTCCGGTCTCAGGGGTGACGACCTGGCCCGTCTCGACGGGGCGGCCGCCTCGCGGGGTCCGGCCTCAGTCGTCTGCTACCCGCTGGTGCGCCCGGGCGAGCGCTTCCCGGTCGCCGACCCCGCCCTGCACGCCGTATGGAGCGGCGAGCCCCGCGACGACGTCGAGGCACACCGCGCCCTCCTCGAGGGCGTCGCCTTCGTCGAGCGTCTCGGCCTCGAGACCCTGGCCCACCTGGGCGCTCCCAGCCGACGCCACGTGCTGGCCGGTGGCGGCACCCGCAGCGACACGTGGAACCGCCTGCGCGCCACGGTGCTCACCGGTCACGAGGTCAGCGTCGCCGCCCGCCTCGGCAGCGCCGTCGGGGCCGCCGTCCTCGCCGCCCTGGCACTCGAGCCCGGTGCCACCCTGGCCGCCGTGACCGCACGGCTGGTCCCGCCCGCTCGCCCGGTCGCGCCGGTCGAGTGGGAGTCCGAGACCCTCGAGTCGTCGTACACGAGCTTCCTCGACCTGCTCTCCCGGCACACGGACGTGCCGCTCCCACCCCGCTCGACCACCTCTGAAGGATCTGCTGACCATGGCTGACCACCACGCACCCGACCTGCCTGAGGGCGTGCACCAGCTCCTCGCCCGCAGCAACCGCCTCGGCTCCGACCCGGCGGTCACCAACTACGGCGGGGGAAACACCTCGGCCAAGATCACGGTGACCAACCCGGCCAGCGGCCGACCGGTCGAGCTGCTGTACGTCAAGGGCTCCGGTGGCGACCTCGGCACACTGACCGCCGGGGGTCTCGCGGTGCTCGAGCGCGACCGGCTCACCGCGCTCGACGGGGTCTACCGCGGCGTCGACCACGAGGACGAGATGGTGGGGCTGTTCGCCTACTGCGGTTTCGGCGCGAGTGGCGCGGCACCATCGATCGACACCCCGATGCACGGGCTCGTCGACTTCGACCACGTCGACCACCTGCACCCCGACGCCGTGATCGCTCTTGCCTGCGCAGCCGACGGCGAGAAGCTCGTCGAGGAGATCTGGGGCGGGTCCGTGGCCTGGGTGCCGTGGAAGCGGCCCGGGTGGGAGCTCGGCAAGGCGATGCGAGAGCTGTCGGCTCGCGACGGCGTCATCGGCGCCGTACTCGGTGGCCACGGCCTCACCGCCTGGGGGACCAGCAGCGACGAGGTCGAGGAGCGCAGCCTGCTGATCATCCGGCAGGCCGCGACCTACCTGCGGGAGCACTCCGTACCCGAGCCCTTCGGTGCGTACGACGACTCGCACGCTCCGCTGCCCGAGCAGGCACGCCGCGAACGGGCAGCGGCGCTGTTCCCGCACCTGCGCGGTGTCGCCTCTCGCGACACCAGGGCTGTCGGGCACTTCACCGACAGCGAGCCGGTGCTCGACTTCCTTTCCCGCGACAAGACCCAGCAGCTGGTCCATCTCGGCACGAGCTGCCCCGACCACTTCCTGCGCACCAAGGTGCGTCCCCTGCTGCTCGACACTGCCCCGGACGCCCCTCTGGAGGAGGTGGTGGCCCGGCTGGCCGAGCTCGAGCAGGGGTACCGGGAGGAGTACGCCGCCTACTACCAGCGACACGCCACCCCCGACTCACCGGCGATGCGCGGAGCCGCACCCGCCATCGTCCTGGTGCCCGGTGTCGGCATGTTCTCGTTCGGCGCCGACAAGCAGACGGCGCGGGTCGCGGGCGAGTTCTACGTCAACGCCATCAACGTCATGCGCGGCGCCGAGGGGGTCTCGACCTACGCCCCGGTGGCGGAGGCCGAGAAGTTCGCGGTGGAGTACTGGATCCTCGAGGAGCTCAAGCTGCAGCGGCGGCCGAAGCCGAAGGCCCACGCGGGCCGGGTCGCCCTCGTCACCGGGGGCGCGTCCGGCATCGGTCTGGCGATCGCCCGGGCCCTCGTCGCCGAGGGCGCCACCGTCGTCGTGGCCGACCTGGACGGCGACGGCGCAGCGCAGGTCGCTGCCGACCTCGGGGGCCCCGACAAGGCTGTGGGGGTGGCCATGGACGTCTCGGACGAGGCGGCCGTCGCGGCCGCGATGGTCGGCACCACCATCGCCTTCGGCGGTGTCGACCTCGTCGTCAACAATGCCGGCATCACCCGGGCCGGGTCGCTGGCCGACACGACCTTCGACGACTGGGACCTGCAGTACCAGATCATGCCGCGCGGCTCCTTCGCCGTGGCCAAGGCAGTCGAGCCCGTGCTACGGGCCCAGGGCCTCGGCGGTGACATCGTGGTCGTCTGCAGCAAGAACGCCGTCTTCGCCGGTCCCAACAACATCGCCTACAGCTCGGCCAAGGCTGCGCAGGCGCACATGGTGCGGTTGCTCGCCGCCGAGCTCGGCGACATCGGGGTGCGCGTCAACGGCATCAACCCCGACGGCGTCGTCCGCGGCTCGGGGATCTTCTCCGGAGGCTGGGGCGCGTCACGAGCCAGGACGTACGGCGTGGCGGAGGAGGACCTGGGCAAGTACTACGCCCAGCGCACGGTCCTCAAGCAGGAGGTGCTGCCGGAGCACTGTGCGCAGGCCGTCGTGGCCCTCACGGGAGGACAGCTGTCGGTCACCACCGGCCTCGTCGTGCCCGTCGACTCGGGTGTGCCCCAGGCCTTCCTGCGATGACCGATCCCCGCCCGACCCTGAGCACTGACGATGATGACCACAACGAAGGAGAGCTGAGATGACCAACCAGATCGGTGTGCACGCGCTCGTGTGGGTCGGAGGGTGGAGCCCTGACCAGGCGCGCTTCGCCATCGAGTCGACCCGTGAGGCCGGCTACGACCTCATCGAGCTGACCATGCCCGACGAGACGTTCGACGCCGAGATGACGGCAAAGCTGTTGCAGGACAATGGTCTCGGCTCGACTTTCTCTCTCGGTCTGAGCGAGGAGACCGACATCTCGAGCGACGACCCGGATGTCGTCGCCCGTGGCCGGTCCTTCCTGCGAGACGTCATCTCGCTCGTGCGTGACACCGGCTCGCCATACCTCGGCGGGGTCATCTTCTCCAAGCTCGGCCGGTATGCCGCTCCGGTGACCGAGCGCGGGCGGGCCCACTCGGTCGAGACGATCGCCTACCTCGCCGACCAGGCCGCCGCCTCGGACATCACCCTCGGGCTGGAGTTCTGCAACCGCTACGAGACCAACGTGCTCAACACCACCGAGCAGACCCTGACCTTCATCGCCGACGTCGACCGACCCAACGTCGTGGCCCACCTCGACGTCTACCACATGAACATCGAGGAGGTGTCGTTCAGCTCGGCCGTCTACGCCGCCTCGACGGCGGGCAAGCTCGGCTACGTCCACCTCGGCGAGTCGCACCGGGGCGCCCTGGGCACCGGGTCGGTCCCCTTCGAGGAGTTCTTCGGGGCCTTGCGCGACGTCGGCTACGACGGGGTGCTGACCTTCGAGTCGTTCTCCTCCCGGGTCGTCCACCCCACCCTGTCGTCGAACCTCGCCATCTGGCGTGACACCTGGGACGACTCGATGGCCCTGGCCACCGACGCTCGCGCCTTCATCCGCACCGGGTTCGGGGTCTGAGGTGGCACCCATCGACACGGCGGCCCTCTCGCGCCTCGACAGGCTCGACGAGCTCGACGACTTCACCATCGAGCTGCCGTCGTGGGCCTTCGGCAACGCCGGCACCAGGTTCAAGGTCTTCTCGTCGCCAGGGGTGCCCCGCGACCCGTTCGAGAAGGTGTCGGACGCCGCCCAGGTCAACCGGCTGACCGGACTGGCGCCTCGGGTCTCCCTCCACATCCCGTGGGACCTCGTCGACGACAGCCGCGGCGGCTTCGAGGGTCTGGCCCGACACGCTGCCGACGAAGGTGTGGCGCTGGGGGCGGTCAACTCCAACCTCTTCCAGGACGACGACTACCGCCTCGGCTCCCTCGCCCACGCCGACCGCTCCGTGCGGGCCAAGGCGATCGCGCACCACGCCACCTGCGTCGACGTCATGCGGGCCACCGGGTCGCTCGACCTCAAGCTCTGGCTTCCCGACGGCACCAACTACCCGGGCCAGGACTCCCTGCGCGCCCGGCAGGACCGGCTGGCCAACTCGCTCCAGCAGGTCTACGCCCTGCTGGACCCGCACATGCGGCTGCTCATCGAGTACAAGCTCTTCGAGCCCGCGTTCTACTCGATGGACATCCCCGACTGGGGCACCTCCCTGGCCCACTGCCTGGCCCTCGGCGACCAGGCGTCGGTCGTGCTCGACACCGGCCACCACGCCCCGGGCACCAACATCGAGTTCATCGTCACGATGCTACTGCGGGCCGGGCGGCTCGGAGCCTTCGACTTCAACTCGCGCTTCTACGCCGACGACGACCTGATGGTGGGCGCCGCCGACCCGTTCCAGCTCTTCCGGATCCTGCACGAGATCGTCGAGCAGGGGGCCCACCGGGCGGGCTCCGGCGTCAACTTCATGCTGGACCAGTGCCACAACATCGAGCCGAAGGTGCGCGGGCAGGTGCGCTCGGTGCTCAACGTCGAGGAGGCCCTGGCCAAGTGCCTGCTCGTCGACGAGGAGGCCCTGCGGGCCGCCCAGGAGTCCGGTGACGTGCTCGGCGCGAACGACCTCCTCATGGACGCCTACCGGACGGACGTGCGGGAGGCCCTCGCCGACCGGCGTGAGAGTCGCAACCTGCCGCGCGACCCAGTCCGCGCCCTGCTCGCGTCGGGCTACCAGGAGCAGATGGCAACTACCCGCGTCGGCGGCACCCAGGCCTCCTGGGGCGCCTGACCCTCCCCCACCCCTCCCTCCCACTTGTTGCGGACACCGCGCCGTTCTTCCGCTCTCAGAGCGGGACTCGGGCCGTTCACCGCAACGAGTCGAGGGGGAGGGCTCGGGACAGGGCAGCGCCACCCGCACAAGAGGCGGATGGCGCTGTCCCCCCACACAGGGTCGGCAGCCAAGGGGTCGAGGCCTGGTGCCGTCTGCTCCCGGACCCCGATCCGGGATATTGTGGTGGTGGTGGAGGTACAGAAGGCCCGGCGTCGCCGCAGGGACGGCAGCACGGCAAGTCCGTGCAGAAGCGTCAGCTGGGCAACGACAGTGCACGACAGTCTGAGCAGAGACCTCAGTGCGAGGCGGGGATGGCGATTCGCTGGCCGGCGTGAACCTCGGAGGAGCTGAGGTCGTTGGCCAGCTGGATCTGGGCAACGCCCTCGGGCACGGAGACCTGCGGGAGCTCGTGGGCCGCGATCCCCGACAGGGTCTGCCCGGCCGAGACCGTGACGGTGTGGTCGATCGTGGCCGACGCCGATCCCGCGCTCAGCAGGGATCCGGCGACCATCAGGGCCACCGCGAGGACGCCCAGGGTCAGGAGCAGCCGACCGAACCGCGTGACGCGCAGCCGGGGGTGGGCTGCCGACGGTGCCGAACGGGAGCCGACGAGCCGCAGGTCGGCCCGACCGTCGAGACGTCGCACGCCGGGGCCGCTGACGGCGGGGACGGTGTCCAGGACTGCTGCTGCACTCATGGTGGGCTCCTCGGTGACAATGACGGTGACGCTCGAACGCATGTGCGAAGGAGCGTCTGGAAGATTTGTAGCACGCCTGTTCGACAAAGTCGAGACACGCCTCGAACAGGTGTTTGGCAACTCTGTTCGAAGGTCGTAGGGTCTGCTCATGCCGAACAGTGCATCAGGAGGGTCTGACAGGCCTGCTGACCTGCATTGATTCCCGTGGGACGAGCGAGACGAGGAGCTGACATGGCGAAGGTGCACGACATGCCCGAGCGCGGACAGGGCGACGGGTTGACCGTCCGCCAGCGACGCGTGCTCGAGGTCATCCGCAACTCGGTCGACCGCCGCGGCTATCCCCCGAGCCTGCGCGAGATCGGTGAGGCGGTCGGGCTCACGAGCCCCAGCAGCGTCGCCCACCAGCTGTCGACGCTCGAACGCAAGGGCTACCTGCGTCGCGACCCCAACCGCCCCCGCGCCATCGAGGTCGTCTCCCCCGACGCCACGCCCGACGAGCGGGGCTATCGTTCCGGCGACGGAGCACCCGTGGGACCCCTCCCGGGCCGGGTGGCCGAGGTCACGGGCGGCTCCCAGACCGATCTCGAGACCGATTCGGGCGACGCCCGACCCGAGGCGTCGTACGTGCCGGTGGTGGGCCGCATCGCCGCGGGCGGACCGATCCTGGCCGAGGAGGTCATCGAAGACGTCTTCCCCCTGCCCAAGCAGATCGTCGGCGAGGGCTCGCTCTTCCTGCTCAAGGTCGTCGGTGACTCGATGGTCGAGGCCGCCATCTGCGACGGCGACTGGGTCGTCGTGCGTCAGCAGCCGACGGCCGACAACGGCGACATCGTTGCGGCGATGCTCGACAACGAGGCCACCGTCAAGACCTTCAAGCGCACCGACGGCCACATCTGGCTGATGCCGCACAACCCGAGCTACTCCCCCATCGACGGTGACCACGCCACGATCCTCGGCAAGGTCACCGCCGTCCTGCGGCGTCTCTGACCTCAGGTCAGTTTCCTGTACGGCGACCCTCCCGGCCCGCGGGGCGGGAGGTCAACCCAAGGCTGCGGTCAGCCTGCTGAGGGTGGGGCCGAGGGGGCTGTGCAGGCGGATGGTGGCCTCACCGTCACCCCGACTGGGGCCGGTGGTGACGACGGCCACGGGCTTGCCGTCGCGGTGCGCCCGCCGCACGAAGCGGTAGCCGCTCATCACCGCGAGCGACGAGCCGAGCACGACCAGCGACCGCGCAGAGTCGACGAAGGCGAAGGCCCGCTCGACGACGTCCTTCGGCACCGACTCACCGAAGAAGACGACATCGGGCTTGAGGGTGTCGTGCCCGCACACCAGACAGGGCTGCAGGTGGAAGGTGGTGACGGCGGAGTCATCGAGGGCGATGTCGCCGTCGGGCCGGATCTGGCTCATCACCTGCGAGGCACCGCCCACGGCGCTCAGCACCCGCTCGACGAAGCCGGGGTTGGCCTGCGCCATCCGCTCGTGCAGGCTCACCCGGCTGGTGAGGTCGCCGCAGCTCAGGCACACGACGCGGTCGAGGCTGCCGTGCAGCTCGAGCACGTGCGGTGCGCCCGCCTCCTGATGGAGACCGTCAACATTCTGGGTGACGAGCCCGGTCACCGAGCCGTGAGCGAGCAGGCGGGCCACGGCGCGGTGGCCGACGTTGGGCGTGGCCCGCGCGAAGCGCTGCCACCCGACATAGCTGCGAGCCCAGTAGCGCTGTCGGGCTGCGGAGGAGCCGACGAACTCGCCGTACTGCATCGGCATCACCCGGCGGGTGCCGTCGGGCCCCCGGTAGTCGGGGATGCCGGACTCGGTCGACAGCCCGGCTCCGGTGAGCACGGCCACCTCGCCGGCGGCGACGAGGGCGACGAGCTCGTCGAACGACTCTGGGCCCTCGACCGCGCCACCTTCAGCGGGGCGCAGCACCCACGACGGGCGCGGAGAGGTGCTCACCACACGAGTATGCGGGGCTCCGGGAGGGAGCCGCCACTTCCCCTGATGCTGCGGATCTCGTGCCGCTCGACAGGATGAGGTGACGGGCCTGGCGACGGGCCTGGCGACGGGCCCGCACCGGACCACCGCCGGGACGTCGATCACCTCGGCCCCATATCTGGATCGAGATGATAACTCGACGTTATACGATGGGAGCATGCTGGATGCTGCTGCACTACGCGTCATGCGGGCCATCTCCGACGAAGGCAGCTTCACCGGGGCCGCCGTCAGCCTGGGCTACTCCCAGCCGGCCATCTCCCAGATGGTGCGGCGGCTCGAGCAGCGACTGGGCACGGTGCTGGTCGAGCGTATCGGGCGCAACGTGAGGCTCACCGAGGCCGGGCAGGTGCTCGCCCGTCACGCCGTCGGGGTGCTGTCGGCCCTCGACGCCGCCGAGGAGGAGGTTGCGGCCATCGCAGGTCTGCGCTCCGGCCGAGTGCGGCTGATGGCCTTCCCGTCCTCGTCGGCCACATTGGTGCCACGAGCGCTGTCGCTGGTGAAGCAACGATTTCCCGACATCACCGTCACCTTCAGCGAGGGGGAGCCGCCCGAGTCGCTGGCTGCGCTGCGAGCCGGGGAGTGCGACCTGGCGGTGGCCTTCGCCTACGAAGGTGACGACCTCGGTCGCCCCGACGACCTCGACCAGTTCGTCAGCACTCCCCTGCTCGAGGACGAGGTGAGACTGGCGGTGCCCCGCGACCACCCCCTCGCCGGGGCCGGTGAGGTCGACCTCGCGGACTTCGCCGCCGAGTCGTGGATCGCGGGGTGTCCCCGCTGTCGCGGTCACCTCCTGGCGTTGTCGCGCACCTCGGGCTTCGCCCCCACCGTGTCGTTCGAGACCGAGGACTACGTGGCGGTGCTCGGCCTGGTCGGTGCCGGTCTCGGCGTCGCCCTCGTGCCCGACCTCATCCTCGCCGCCGCCAAGAACTCCGACGTGGCCACCCTCTCGCTCAAGCCGGCTTCGCGGCGCACGATCACCGTGGTGACCACCGAGGACCTGCAACGCGTGCCGGCCGTTCGCGCCACCCTCGACGCGCTCGCCGAGAGCGCCGCCGCCCACGCGGCGGCCCTTCCCGCCCCGACTCGCGGTCGGGTGCTCGACCCCGCCTGAGAGGAGCACCCGCCACGCGCTGACGCGACGGAGTCGACCCCACGAGGCCGGCGCCGCGGGGCCGGCGCCGGAGGGCCGGCGCCACGGGACCGACGCCACGGGACCGACGCGAGAAGCACGTCCGAGGCTGCCGCGCCTGTGATGTCCGCAACAGGACGGGCGTGCACCGGGGCTGTGGAAGAAGGGCCCTGGGTTGCCCGCCACTACCCCCCGCGAGTGGTGACGAGACTGACGTGACCGCGCTGTCCCGCGACTGCGATGTCGCCGTCGCGGTCGGTGCGCAGCACCCGGAACCCGTCACGCTCCAGCAGGGACACGGTGCTCGGCGCGGGGTGGCCGTAGTCGTTGCCCGCCCCGACGCTGATCAGAGCGAGCGGGGCCCGCACCGCCGCATACAACGCGTCGTCCCGGTTCGAGGAACCGTGGTGGGCCACCTTGAGCACGTCGAAGCCGGCACCCAGCCCGGCAGGGTCGGCTCTGAGCCGTCGCAGCACCTCTGACGCAGCTTCTCGCTCGACGTCTCCGAGGAGCAACAGCCGTAGACCGTCGACCTCGACCGTGAGCACGACGGAGGCGTTGTTGGGCTCGGAGCCCGCGTGGATGATCCGGGCCGGCCACCAGACCCGGGCGGTGATGCCGGGCCAGGAGAGCCGGTCACCGGCATACAGGTGGTCGACGGGGACCTGCCGGGCCGTGGCCTCGCGCACGACATCGGCGGCCTGCACGGGCGGGGCATCGAGCGGGGTGGTGAGGACCCGCCCGACCGATCGACCCTCGAGGACACCAGGGAGCCCGTCGACGTGGTCGGCGTGGTCGTGGGTCAGGACGACCGCGTCGACTGCGCCGATCCCCAGCCGGCTCAGGCAGCCCCCGACGAGCTGTCGGTCAGGGCCCGCGTCGACTACCACCACGGCACCCTCGGTGCTGCGCACCACCATGGCGTCGCCCTGTCCGACGTCGCACATGACATACCGCCAGCCAGCGGGCGGCCAGGCCAGCGGGGCGGTCGGGACGGCGCCGGCCAGCCCGAGCACCCCGCACGCGCACGCGACGACCGGGCGCTGCCTCGCGTGGTGGGTCAGCCACGGCCCGCAGAGGACGACGGCGAGACTCAGGCCGGCTAGCGTCAGTGCCCCCGTTGCGCCGGAAGGCCACGGCACGGCGCCCCACGGCACACGGGCTCCCACCCGCGCGATCACGGCGATGCCGAGGGTCGGCACCGCCGGCACCCACGCCAACCATCCCGCGAGGCCCGTCGACACCACCGACAACGCCGCCGTCGCCACACCGAGAACGGTGGCCGGAGCGACGAGGGGGCCGGCCAACAGGTTCGTCGCGATCCCGACCACCGAGACCGACCCCTGGAGCAGCACGATGACCGGCCCGCACCCCACCTGGGCAGCGAGGGGTACGGCGAGCGCCGGCCCCAGTGGCGCGATCCGTGGCGGCAGTCGGGCGGCCAGGGCACTGCCCCACGGTGCCGCCAGCAGCAGCAGGCCGAGGGTCGCCAGGGTCGACAGCACGAAGCCGAAGGACCGGGCCAGCCAGGGGTCCCACACCAGCAGCGCGAGCACCGCCGCTGCGAGCGCTGGCACCCCCTCGCGGCGGCGGGACACCCCGAGGCCGAGCAGGCCCACCACGCCCATCGCCGCTGCTCGCACCACGCTCGGCTCGGGACGGACCAGCACGATGAAGCCCAGCAGGAGCCCGAGTGCGACCAGTGGTCGCCATCGACGCCCCACCCCGAGCCACCCGCAGAGCCAGAGGGCCGAACCCAGCACGAAGGAGACATTGCTGCCGCTCACCGCGCTGAGGTGGGTCATGCCGGTGGCCTGCATCGCAGCGGTGAGGTCGGCCGGGGTGCGGGTGGTGTCGCCGATGACGAGCCCGGGCAGCAGGCCTCGCGCGTCGGACGGCAGCCCCGCCGTCGCGGTGGCAAAGCGCGCCCGCACCGTCTCGGCGGCCCGGTCGACCGGGCCGGGCCGGTCGGTGACGGTCACCGGACCACGCGCGTAGAGGATCGCCACGACGTCGTCAGCGGGGTCGTCGGTCGGACCCAGCCGCCCGGTGAGCTGCACGGAGTCGTGCCAGTACAGGCTGAGGAGCTCGGGGGTCCCGATGAGCAGGACCGGGCTCTGGACGCGCGTCGTGAGGCCACGCCCGGTCACCGCGTGCAGATCGAGGGTCACGACGACGAAGGGCTGCCCTCCCGGCCCTGCACCGCCGCCCACGCCACCGGTCACCGGGCGGGGGTCGGTGGCCACGGTGGCGACCACGGACACCACGGCACGGTCCCCCGCGAGCTCGCGTACGGGCCCGCTCTCCCGCACGACGGTCCAGGCGACCACAGCCGTGACGCCGAGCAGGACGGCGGCGAAGCTGAGGGCGACCAGCGACCACCACCACCGCCTCCCCCGACGCCAGGCCCAGGACGCCGGCCCCAACCCCGCAGTCGCGACGCCGAGGACGACGAGCGCGGCCGCGGGGGGCTGCCCCAGCAGGAACGCCACGCAGGCCCAGGTGGCGAGGGCCGGGACGAGTAGGCGGATGTCTGTGCGGTGCTCGACGACCGGCGGTGGCAGCGCCTCCTGCGGGTCGACCACCCGCTGCGACATCACAGGGTGACCAGCGGTCTCAGGGTGGCCAGCACCTTGTCACCGATCCCGCTCACCTCACCCAGCTCGTCGACACTGGTGAACCGGCCGTGCGCACTCCGCCAGTCGAGGATGCGCTGGGCCAGGACCGGTCCCACCCCCGGGAGCCCGTCGAGCGCAGACAGGTCGGCGAGGTTGAGGTCGACCGGAACCCCGGGTCGCGGTCCGCCGGTCGGGCCCCCCGCGACGCCGGTGCCCCCACCTGCCATGGCCCCACCGGCAGCAGCAGCACCGGAGGCTCCCTGAAGAAGGAGTCGCGGAGGCTCCTGTCCGGGCGCCGGAACGTAGAGCTGCTCGCCGTCGACGAGGAGGCGGGCGAGGTTGAGCCGAGTGAGGTCGGCGCCGGGCCGCACGCCACCTGCGGCCGCCAGGGCATCATTCACCCGGGCCCCCGTCGCCAGGGTCCTGACGCCCGGCCTGACCACCAGTCCCGCAATGTCGACGACGACCCCTCCAGCGGTCAGCCCGACGGTCGGCGCCGGCGCCGGGCTACCCTTTCCCGAGGGGAGGGGCGTTGCGGGGATCGTGGAGACCGAAGCAGCACCTGAGCCGGCGGTAGGAACCCCGAAGGGTTGGGCGGTGCGGGTCAGCTGGGTCGTCCCAACCACCTCCACCGGACGAGGCTGGGCAGCGGCCCGCGCTGCGCCCACCCGCACGGCGAACACGGTCACCGCCACGACCAGGAGCGCCACCACCCCGACGACGGCCGACCAGGACACCGCAGCCCGGGCCCGGTCGAGCGACATCGGCAACGAGACCAGGCGTGGCCCCGAGGACGGGGCCCGATGACGACCTCGCCCGCTCAGCGGCGGTTCAGCCGCCGTCTCGTCGCCGCTTGCACCACCGTCCCAGGCACCACCGTCCACCAACCGACCCTGACCAGCCTCGCTGTCACCGCTGTCACCGCTGTCACCGCTGTCACCGCCATCACCGCCATCGCGACCGGTGTCGTCGTGATCAAAGACCCCACCGTCCCCAACGCCCTCATCGTCACCAGGACGTCGTGCGCCCTCGTGCTCAGCCTCGTCGCGCTCGAGGTCGGGCGACGTCGGCACCCAACCGTGGTCAGAGTTCACCGCGCTCATCAGCGAAGAGGGCGCTGGCCACCAGGTCACCTCACCGGGCGGTGGCGGCGACACACCTGACGCACCGGAGTGGGTCCGCCGGTCCGACGGGCGTGACCGTGGCTCGCCCACCGCCTCCCGGGGGGCGGGTTGCTCGAGCAGGGCCGCCAAGCGGTCGGTGACGGTGGCAGGCGGGGGTCGACGCGGCATACGCCGACGCTAGAAGCGTCGGAGGCGGCTGCCGAGCCGTGCGCCGATGCCCTGTGGACGACGATCCCGACCCCGGGGGCTGTGGACACAGCAGGTACGTGACCCGGACGTCCGCGGGCCACCAGCTCACGTGGTGGGTCGAGCACACCCTTGCCGCACGTCCAGGAAGGTGGGTGGTGGTGCTTCCGCAACGGATGAGCCCTCAGCGCCGCCCCGCCCGTCGCTGCTGCCACCAGCCCTGCAGGTTGCGTCGGTGCCGCACCAGCACGACGGCCGCCAGTACGACCGCGAACACGGTCGTGCTCCACCCGTGCCCACCCAGGACCCCCGTCCACCTCGGACCGGCCGCCAGGCCCAGCACCACCAGGGCTGCGGCCGATGTCACCGACGCCCCGGCCACCCACCGTGACGCGGCCACCACGGCTGCGAAGACCACGAGCATCACCAGGGCGAACCACGGCAGCACCCCGAGGATCACCCCCAGGGTCGTGGCCACGCCCTTGCCGCCGCGACCGCGCAGGAACGGTGACCAGACGTGCCCGAGGACCGCCGCGACGCCCACGACGTAGGCCACCGCCGACCCGGCCACGTGCAGGGCGACCACGGTCGGCACCAGGCCCTTGACGACGTCGAGCACGCCGACGACGACACCCCAGCGGGTCCCGAGGACGCGACCGGCGTTGGTGGCACCGGGGTTGCCCGACCCGGCTGCCGCGAGGTCGCGGCCCAGCAGCCGGGCGACGATGGTCGCCGGGTTGACCGACCCCACGAGGAACGCGGCTCCCACCGCGCCAGCAAAGGCGAGGACGACTGCCAGCCCGGTCATTCCCACCTCGTCACCACGTCACCGCGTCAGCCGGTCATTCCAGCCGCGGGCTGACGACGACGGCGAGAGTGCCCGGGCCGACGTGGGCCCCGACGACCGCCCCGAGCTCGCCGACCACCAGCTCACCCAGCCGGTCGGGAGGAACCGCACAACGTACCTGCTCGGCCAGTGCCTGCGCCCGAGCGGCAGAGTCGAGGTGCTGTACGGCGACGTCGACGACCGTGGTCGTCCGCCTCGCCGCCTCGACCCCGAGCTCGGCGAGCCGGGCCAGTGCCCGACTCGACGTGCGCACCCGCTCCAGGGGCTCGATCGAGCCGGCCCGCAGGGTGAGGATCGGCTTGATGGCGAGGGCCGAGCCGAGCAGGGCCGAGGCCGCGCCGATTCGCCCGCCCCGTCGTAGGTGCTCGAGAGTGTCGACGTAGAAGGCCACCGTCGCCCCAACCGCTCGGGCCGTCGCCACCTTCGCCACCTCGGCGACCGAGCCCCCGGTCGCTGCGCTCTGGGCCGCGGAGAGCACGGCAAAGCCCATCGCCATCCCGAGCGAGCGCGAGTCGACGACCTCGACGGGCAACGGCGCCTGACCTGCAGCCAGCCGTGCCGACTGCACGGTGCCTGACATGTCGGAGGAGAGGTGCACCGAGACCACACCAGTTGCTCC
>Ga0123337_10002341_pt1 | contig 21822 bp, 20 predicted proteins | sample frozenSSSSmetaG_FD_89792 | JGI IMG/M metagenome (GOLD analysis project Ga0123337, IMG submission 89792) | Glacier valley bacterial and archeal communities from Borup Fiord, Nunavut, Canada, to study Microbial Dark Matter (Phase II) -... | ecosystem: Environmental > Aquatic > Freshwater > Ice >...
AGCGATCGCTGCATCTTCCTGATCGTACTCACAAAGCGTCCATCGCTTCTTGTCAGTTTTACAGAATTGCTCTACACGAATCTGGGTTTGGTCAATTAGCAGATATTCTTGGAAAGAAGGGATTGTGCGGTATAACTCGAATTTATCTTGGCGATCATAACCCTTAGTAGATTTCGACAAAACCTCAACAATTACCAGAGGGTTCAAAATTGTATCCTGGCGATTATTGAAATACTCTGGTTTACCCTCTATTACCATCACATCTGGATATGTGTAAATTCGCTTTTCGGGTATCCATAAACGAACATCACCTATGAAGACTTCGTAACTCTGCCTTTTGAAAGCAAAACATAACTCAGCACTGAAGTTAAGTGCTATCTTGTTGTGATTTGTCGTTCCGCCTGTCATCGGAATGATTTGCCCGTCGATGTACTCGCTCTTATAGTCTGCTGCTTCTTCTATTTCCAAGTATTCTTCTTGCGTATAGTATCGCTGTTGTGTTATTTGCATAATTTTTAGGGAAGCTTACCTTCAGGGATCATGAAACAATAGCCTTTCGGGCTGAAGCGCTTTGCGCTACTGCACTTGCGATAACTAATTGTACCAAACTCAAAAAAATAAAAATCCCCAATCCAAGAGAATGGATTGAGGAGTGCAGCTTTTTCAAAGCGTTGATTTTTTCAACAGTTTGATGTAATTCAGTCTGCAATACGGTTCAGTTAGTCGTAAATTCAGGTTCTGTAGGGGCGCAAAGCTTGCGCCCTAGCCTCGATCTTCAGTGCTGAACCGTATTGATTCAGTCCGTACTTAACGCATTTCTGTAGGCTTTCCTGAAGGTGTAGCTGATTGAGTGATGACATACTCTGGGTAAGCAGGAATACCATGCTCGTGTAAATCCAACCCTTCCATTTCGCCTTCTTTGGATACCCGTAATGTCCCAGTTAAATGTACCAGATACATCAACCCCATTCCCAAAGCGAAGGTAGAAAGAGTAATGATCAGACTACCAATCAATTGTGCAGTCAACACTTGCATCCCACCACCATAAAACAGACCCTTTAACAAAGAAGAGGTATCTGGGGCGATGGGACCAGATGCGCCAAACTCGCCGGTAGCAAACAGACCGAGTGATAAAGTTCCCCAAATCCCGCAAAAGCCGTGGACAGGAACCGCGCCGATGGGGTCGTCAATCCGTAGCCATTCTAGCAGTTCAACACCGACAACAACGAGCACACCTGCCACTGCCCCGATGATGATGCTTCCTGTAGGACTAACCCAATAGCATGGGCAAGTAATTGCTACTAAACCTGCTAAAAACCCATTAACTGTAAAACCCAAATCCCATTTTTTAGTCTTAGGAAAAGCATAGAACATTGCCGCAAGCCCTGCGGCACAAGCTGCTAAGGTTGTGTTAGCAGCAACGCGTCCAGTCCCTTGAAAATCCATTGCTGAAAGTGTTGAGCCTGGGTTGAAACCGTACCACCCAAACCACAAAATTAGACCACCTGTGGCGGCGATGACGAGGTCATGAGGCAACATTGGACCACCACCATCTCGCTTGAACACGCGACCAAGGCGAGGTCCGAGGATGATCGCTCCTGCTAAGGCAATAAATCCGCCAATGGTATGAACAACTGTAGAACCAGCAAAGTCATGAAAGCCAGTTCCGACAAAAGGTAAGAAATTGTCCTTGCTACCCATTGTCGCCAGAAAACCGTCTGGTCCCCAAGCCCAGTGTCCGACGATTGGGTAAATAAATCCAGAGACACCAATACTGTAAAGCAAATCGCCAATAAATCCTGTGCGCCCAATCATGGCACCAGAAGTAATTGTTGAGCAAGTGTCTGCGAAGGCGAACTGAAATAACCAGTACGCTAAGAAGGCAACGCCCGAAGCTTCATAAGTCCCAGGAGCACCTTGTAAGAAAAACCAATTCAGACCAATCAAGCCATTACCATGACTGAACATGAAGGCAAAACCGATCGCGTAGAATAATAGTCCACAAAGACAGGTGTCAACAATACACTCCATCAAGACGTTGACGGTTTCACGGGAGCGACAAAAGCCTGCCTCCAACATCGTAAATCCAACCTGCATCGCGAACACTAAGAACGCAGCTAGCAAAGTCCAGAGGGTGTTGAGTGGGTTAACAATGTCATTACCTTTGAGTACTGGGTCGGCGGCGAGTGCTGGGGAACCGACAAAATGTGAGACTAAAGGAATGGCGACTAAGATTAGAAGTGCGATCGCTGTAGCCTTTCCCACTAACAGAAGGTAGATGTAACGTCTCCACTCACGGTCACGCAAACGCTTTCCCAATCGAGATATTTTGTTAACTCGTGGTAATTGGGAGCTAATTACTGAAGTTTTCAGTTTTGTCTTTGTCTGATTTTTGCCTTTAAAAAAGCTTTTTTTCACTGAAGTGAACCTAGCCATCACGGAATCTTGCAAAAAGTTTAAGACCACCTTACAAGTCTTCTGGACATAAATTAAACTCAGTACAACTAAAGCAAGCAAAACTTTAATTGAGCGAAAGACGAGCCAGCTTTTTTTATCAACCATAGAAGTCTAACCTAGTAAAGCAATGCACTCAAAGCTAGGCGCTCCTCTGGAGAAGCAATGACGCAATCAAACGAGGGATCGGGATCGCTAAATCTTTTCAATGCTTTGACAGAGTAATAATCTAGCTTAAAGTTTTCTTATTATAAATATTGATACTATGTTTGACTATTAGAAAATTCTGTAGCATTAGGTACTATTTCTCTGTTTTCCCAGGAGTGATTTATCCTCAAAATCACCAAATATTCAAGGCGAGGATCATGAGACAGGATCAACACCGATTGCCGGTGGAAACTGAGGAGAGCAGTCGATGCGAGAGGATGGAAGAATTTCTAACTCTTGTATCTTTAATTCATAGTATTTTTGGGTGGCGTTCAATTTTTTTTCCAATTATCTTATCTGCTGTTTGTACATTTTATGTTTCCGGCTTACGCGCTGCCACTAGTTTTTAACAATGCCGTAGTAGCATTGATGACAACTTGGGCAGAGTCTGTGAAGAAAGAGTGCTCTAACGTAGCCGGGATATCAGTAGCTTGGTGATAGTGAGGATTGCGTAAATTTGCGGTATCTGTTACTAGAACTGCACCTATACCTGCATACCAAAATGGCGCATGATCGCTGCGAAGAGTATCGGGTGTCAAAACTCCTTTGAAAGGGATTGGTAGTGTGAGTACAGGTGGTAAATTCAGTTGGGGAATTTTAAAGGCATCTAAAAGTGATGCATGTTCTGAGTCAACCACTGCAGCTAAAAATTCACCTTTGTCGCTTTTTGGGCTGACAGGTAAACCAGAGGGATATTTTTGGCATCCAGCCGTGTGACAGGTAAAACCGATCATATCCATGATGATCGCTCCTTGCACAGACAAGTGGGTTTTATCGGTGACAAAAGCCCGACTACCTAACAATCCCACTTCTTCTTCGTCGAAGAATGCTAGTTGGAGGGTGCGCGGTGTCGGATAGTCAGCTAGAAGTCTGGCTAATTCTAAGACTACAGCTACACCAGTTGAATTATCATCAGCGCCAGGTGAAACTGGAACAGTGTCATAGTGTGCGCCAACTAAAATTGTTCCTAATTCTGGATTGGTACCAGGACGCTGGGCAATAATATTTATTCCCCCAGTGAAGGGTTGTAGTTGTGGTGTCCAGCCAAACTTTTGTAAAGATTGAGTGATGTAAGTTCGCGCCTGCGATCGCGCTTCGGGAGTATAGCGCTGAAAATTTAATTTTGTAATATGTGTTAATAACTTTTGTGCCGATACTTTTGGGGCGCTGACAAGTTGCGGAGACTGTTTTCTCTGTGGTTGAAGCTTGACTACAGGGCTGTTAGTGATATTGGCTACAGGTGTCGAACCTGAGTACATGCTACTAGCAATCAGAGTAATTGCTACCAGCACTAATACTACCAACCAAATCGATCTTTTCATTTGCGTCTCGTCTCGCTTCTGGCACTAACATAGCGCGAATCCCAAGTATGACAGCTTGTCTTTTGACACTTGCCGCAAATTCATCTACAGTTTGACGTTGCGCTGTCGAGTGACTTTGTAAATCAAACAATCGAGAAAGCAAAGTTTCAAGCAATAAATCATACTGGTAATTACGTGTATATCCTGAATTATAAATTTTAACTTACTAATTGGAACTGCCCACTCAACACTTTTAATATGCTAGACCTGCTACTAATTATGGCTTTGGGCTTTTTGGGTAGTTTTGGTCATTGCGTCGGGATGTGTGGTCCTCTCGCTGTGGCGTTTTCTCTATCCGATAAGCAGCAGAAACGAACTATCGAGTCTCTACGTTTTCATCTTTTGCTGAATCTAGGTAGGATGCTGAGTTATACCTTGGTTGGGGCGGGGATTGGGGCGCTAGGTTCGGTATTAATTGCCAGTGGACAAATGGCGGGAGTTGGCAGCAATTTACGCTACTGGATGACTATTTTAACTGGGGTGATGCTGATTTGGTTTGGGCTAAGACAAATTAAACCAGATTTTCTGCCACGGCTGATTATCTTCCACCCACTGCTTCAAGGTACTTGGCACAATCGGCTGAGTGCTGGAATGGTCAGGCTTTCATCACATTCACAGTGGTGGACACCAGCGGTAATTGGGATGACTTGGGGTTTAATTCCTTGTGGCTTTTTATACGCTGCTCAAATTAAAGCCGCTGAGGCGGGCAATATCTGGGGCGGCGCAGCCACAATGTTGGCTTTTGGTTTGGGGACGCTACCAACAATGTTAGGTGTCGGGGTGTCGGCTTCTGTATTAAGTGCTGACAAACGCAGTCAGTTATTTCGCCTGGGAGGTTGGGTAACGCTGACGATTGGTGTGTTGACGCTGCTGCGGACTGGCGATTTGATGGTGGATTACACCGGGCATGCAGCATTACTTTGTTTGATGGCAGCCTTAATTGCCCGTCCAATTAGTCAGTTGTGGGCGTCTCCTTTACGTTATCGTCGGGCTTTAGGTGTGGGAGCTTTCGTGTTGTCTTTGGCACACACTTTTCACATGTTGGAACACGCGCTGCAATGGAATTTTTCCGCTGTATCCTATATGGTGCCGGAGTTTCAGTTCAGTATCTGGGCAGGTTTTATAGCTTTAGTGTTGATGACTCCAGCCGCCCTCACAAGTTTCGACTCCTGGCAAAAGTCTTTAGGTAAACGCTGGCGACAGATTCATTTACTGAGTATTCCAGCATTACTTCTGAGTAGTATTCATGCTGTCCTAATTGGTTCCCATTATCTAGGATCTTCCCAATTTACCTGGTGGCATCAAGTAGCTTGTCTGCTTCTCGGATTTGTGACGATCGCTATCTTGTTGATGCGATCGCGTTTATTTTGGTCAATCTTATCTTTAGAAAAACTTTATGTCCCACCCACAAACACACGCTAAACCCACACATCGGATTTTAGATTTTAGATTTTGGATTTTAGTGATACTTCTCTCGATTGCTCAAAGTGCCTCTGCCCATAAAATCGAAGTAGCAGAAGATGTCGCCGGAACTCTCCACATAGAACCTAATGACAGTCCCCGTACTGGCGTTTCTGCCCCCGCTTGGATTGCCTTAACCCATAAAGGGGGCAAATTAATTCCGCTGCAAGAGTGTAACTGCAAATTAGCTGTTTACGCCGAACCTCACTCTAAGACTTCACCGCCACTATTACAGCCAGCCTTAAGAGCAGTTTCCGCCGAACAGTCTCAAAAAATCATCAGTGATATTACATTTCCTAAACCCGGAGCTTATCAGGTAGAGTTGACTGGCAAACCTGTAGATGGCAAAAGTTTCCGCCCATTTGAGTTAGCATTTCCTGTCACTGTAGCGCAAGGAGCGCCCGTTGCTACGAGTAACCCAAAACAAGCGCAGGTTAATCCTACCCCCAATCAAATAGTCGAAAGTCAACAGGAACCAGAGAGCAAGTCAACACCTGTTCCGTTTTACTTAGTAATTTTAGCCGCCGCTGCGGTCATAGGCAGCTTGTTTTTTGTACTACAGCGGCGGAAGGGACGGTAAATTAGGATTTGTGTCGCTTTTGATGCCACTGCCAAGCATGGGCGATAATATCTTCGATATGCGGATATTCAGGTTGCCAGCCTAAGATTTTACTCGCTTTGTCGCTACTACCGACAAGAATAGCGGGATCACCAGGACGACGATCGCATTCAACAGATTTGATTTGCTTGCCTGTAACTTGAGATACTGTTTCAATAACTTCTCTAACCGAGAAGCCGCTACCATTGCCGAGGTTGAAAACTTCGCTTTCACCATCAGAAAGTAGGTATTCTAACCCCAAAATATGGGCACTAGCCAAATCAGTAACGTGAATGTAATCCCGGATGCAAGTACCGTCAGGCGTAGGGTAATCGGTGCCGAAAATTGAGATTGATTCTCGCTTTCCTAAGGCTGCATCTAGGACCAAGGGAATCAAGTGAGTTTCTGGATTGTGATCCTCTCCCAGATTACCATTTGGGTCGGCTCCAGCCGCATTGAAGTAGCGGAAACGCACTGATTGGAAATCATAGGCAGCATGGAAGTCTGTGAGTATCCGCTCGACCATCAGCTTGGTAGCGCCGTAGGGGTTAATCGGATTTTGGGGATGGTCTTCCGTAATTGGGACGAATTCTGGCATCCCATAGGTGGCGCAAGTCGAAGAAAATACAAATTTCTTAATGTTTGCTGCCAACATTGCTTCTAATAATGTCAGTGTACCGATGACATTATTGCGGTAATATTTTGCAGGGTCTGTTACCGACTCACCCACGTAAGCATATGCGGAGAAGTGCATAACTGCCGCTATTTCGTGGGTTTTAAAGAGCTGATCGAGCATAGAGCGATCGCTGGTATCACCGACAACAAGTTCCACCTGTAAAATCTTTTCGACTAGATCACGATGTCCATATACGAGATTATCGAGAATTATGACGCCATAACCAGCATTCTTAAGTGCCAGTACAGCATGGGAGCCAATATATCCAGCTCCTCCCGTTACCAAAATCGTCGGTTTTGCCGGCGGCATACTTTTTCCTCTTGGGTTAACAACCACTAAAATCAATCTACGTTACACTACTCAATGCTCCGGATTCTCACTACTATGGAATGTGTTTTTTACGGCAAAGGTCACATAATCTTAACTGGCAAGTTAAAGTAACCCAAGTGATGAAAATCAAGTTGAAATACTGAGCAGACAGTTTTATGCTATCAGCTAGTTGATGTTCATTGTTCGATTGGTAATCTAAAGTCAGCATATCGTTGAGAACTATCCATGTTTATATCCCTATCCCGAATACTACTGTGGCTACTGATTGGGGCTTTATTCTACTACATGTTTGGCAGAGCATATCCCCAGCAGTCTGCCGTAGGTCGGACAGGCATTGTGATTGTGTTGATCATCTTGGTGCTAGCATTTTTGACTCCGAATGACGGAGTGGTGGGATCGTTGTGGAATGTACTCTCGTTTCCACTCAAGCCTTTAGGGGCAGCGATCGTGCTTTTGTTCCTAGCAGCCCAAAATATTGAGAAGGATGGCAAAATCAAAGCCCCAGGAGGTGGTCTCATCCTGTGGGCACTGGTAATTATCATGTTTTCCAGCACGCCAGCTATTGCCTACTTACTCACCCGAGTCCCGCAGGTCAGAGTCGTATCTCAAGCCTCAACGCCAGGACTTGTCAGCACCTTCATCCCTGTACCCACCCAAATCAAGACTATTTTGGCATCACCAGAAACTACTGCAGACCTTTATGCACCACAATTGGATCGAGATATCGGTCAAGCGATCGCATTTAACTTTGTGAATGCTAGCACTGCGAGAATTCGCAACGATCTGTATCTTTCGCAAGTTCCCACCACTACTGCCCGAGGATTGCGGCTACAAGACTTTGTTCCTAATGCTGAAACCCTCGCGCTGACAACCCGCGTTTGGGACGGCTATCTCGGCGACATCTACAACTTTTTACGAGGTCAGCGTCCAAGAAACGTGCGCTAAACAGCAATTCCTTTCCCACAATCTAAACCGAACAACAAAGGTCGCGCTTGGGAGCGATCTTTTTTTTGGGATAATAGTAGTTAATTGTCTCTTTATTCCCCTCCACGGGATTGAGGCGACTGTCCATGTATATCTCTCTCATTAGGTCTAATGGCGAAATCACGACGACTGGCGAAATTGGGTGCTTACATGCGTCCTCATTGGCGCTCTGCGACATTAGGAATCTTGGCGCTGTTAATTGTCAATGCTCTCGGTGTTTATATCCCTTTATTAATTCGTGATGCTATTGACCATCTGCAGAAGTTATTCAGTTATGACCAAGTTTTAAAGTACGCCATATTGATTGTGGTTCTCAGCTCTGTCATGTGGGTGATCCGGATGGCATCGCGGATCTGGTTGTTCGGCGTCGGTCGTCAAGTGGAATTTGACCTCAAACAACAGATTTTTCAACACTTGTTGAAATTGGAACCAGCTTATTTTTCCACACATACCACTGGCGATTTAATCAGTCGGGCTACTAGTGATGTGGAAAACATCCGCCGATTGGTAGGTTTTGCGGTGTTGAGTTTGGCAAATACTTTGTTTGCTTACGCTCTCACGTTACCAGTGATGTTGGGGATTAGTGTGAACCTCACATTAGCGGCTTTGGCAGTTTATCCCTTTATGTTTATTTTGGTGCAACTGTCTAGCGATCGCCTCCGTGTTCAACAAACACAAGTCCAAGAACAACTCTCGGAAATGAGCGAACTCATCCAAGAGGATATGAGTGGGATCGCCTTGATTAAAATTTATGCTCAAGAGGAAAATGAGCGACAAGCCTTTGCAATCAAAAATAAACGGTTGTTTGAGGTGAATCTAGAACTGGCGAAGACTCGCAATACCTTGTTTCCGGTGATCGGTGGACTGGCTTATATCAGTTTAATCATTCTCCTGTGGTTGGGTGCGTCCCAGATTGCCGATGGCACACTGTCAATTGGTAACTTTTTAGCTTTGCTCATTTATGTTGAACGGCTAGTGTTCCCGACAGCGTTGTTAGGATTTACTTTTACCGCTTATCAACGGGGTGAAGTCAGTGTCGATCGCATTGAGTCGATTTTGACGGTGGAACCCAAAATTAAAGATGTTCTTTCCCCACTTCATCTCCCATCAGTCGGTCCTGCAGGCGAAATCAGAGCGCAAAATCTCACTTTTACTTATCCTGGTGCGGCGGTTCCAGCTTTGAAAAATCTTAACTTTGCGATCGCACCGGGAGAAACTGTAGCCATAGTTGGCCCAATTGGTTCTGGAAAATCTACCTTAGCGAATGCTTTGCCAAGATTGTTGGATGTGAGTACGGGTCAGTTATTCTTACATGATTTGGATGTGACGCAACTTGCTCTCTCCGATTTACGCTCTTGCATTGCTTATGTGCCTCAAGATAGCTTTCTGTTTAGTACCTCCATTAAAAATAACATCCGCTATGGCGACCCAGTGAGTGAACAACAAGAGGTGGAATTTGCGGCTAAAACTGCACAAATTCACCAAGAAATCTTGAATTTCCCGTCTGCATACGATACTGTCGTCGGCGAACGTGGTATTACTCTTTCTGGTGGACAGCGACAACGGACTGCTCTTGCCCGCGCTCTCTTGGTCGATGCACCAGTGTTAATTTTAGATGATGCGCTTTCTAGTGTGGATAATCAGACAGCGACAGCCATCTTGCAAAATCTTTCTCAAGGTATACAACGCAAAACGGTAATTTTTATTACTCACCAGTTATCTGCCGCCGCTGCTGCTGACCGGATTTTGGTGATGGATGGTGGTGAAATTGTGCAAACAGGCGTTCACGCAGAACTTCTGCAACAAGAAGGGCTTTACCGCATGCTTTGGAATCAGCATCAGGTAGAGGAATTACTACGATAAATTAAAATAGGCGGGTTTTTCGACCCGCCCTGGAAAAATTTATACACATCAGTTGATAACCAATACTATTTGTTTAATTCTGACGGATGTATTCTTTAATAAGCACCTTTTTTGGCAAAGATGACATGAAAAGTTTTTACAATCAAAACGATATCGTATAAACGATGCCACTTGGTTTGATAGCGCAGGTCGAGATTGACAATATCTTCAAAATCTTGGACGCTAGAACGACCGTGAACTTGCCATTCTCCAGTCATTCCTGGTTTGACATTTAACCTTTGCCAGTGACGCTCATTATACTGACTCACTTCGTCAGCAGTTGGTGGACGTGTTCCGACTAAGCTCATTTGCCCTAGCAAGACATTCCAGAATTGTGGTAATTCATCTAAGCTAGTCTTTCTTAAAAAACTACCCAAGCGCGTGACGCGGAAGTCATTTTTGTTTTTAAAGATTAGACCCGAGGCTTCATTCGGCACCAAATTTTTTAATTTATCTGCTTCAGCAACCATCGATCGGAACTTCCGGAGCATAAATGGACGCCCGTGCAGTCCATAACGTTCTTGGGTATAAAAAATTGCTCCTGGACTGTCTAATTTTATCGCGATCGCTATCGGCACGAACAAGATTGCCAGAATTGTTAACCCCACCACGCTGCCGATGATATCCAAAAGACGCTTAAATTTCGAGCTGACCGAGGGGTGAGACTCAATTTGCAATTCCCATGCATTTGCATCCTCAACAACGTTAGATAACGGTGTTTGGTAAATCATTAGAGCTACTCTTAGGTAAGGGAACCGTGTAATTGCGGAGACTTTACCTAAACTATAGACTTATCCTTATATATGACAGTTAAAGTCACTCGTATATTCACTGAATCTTCATGAATTTAGCATTGTATTTCCAGTTTTCATAAAGTTAGAGCGAAGTTTTTTTAATAAGTATTTTATTCATTCTTAAGGAAGATATAAAAATGCTTTTAACATGCATTTTTGCCAAAATATTGTAAAAATTAGTATTGCGAAAGTAAGTATATCTTCAAAGTATCTTACTTCTAGAAAGTTTGCAAATAAGTCAAGATACTTACTCCATCTAGGCTCGCGTTCTTAACTAAGAAATTAACTGAAATATTTATTCATTTACTAGGACTGAACCTCATGTATACATATTTACAAGCAAATTTGACATTAGCGGGAAGAGAATATTTTTAGGTCTGATCAGCATTTGAACACTTGAGTAAATTATCTATCTTAAGATTGATGCTTAATTTCAACTCAGGTTAGATAATAATTAAATTTGCGACTTGAGTTCAGCAAAAAATTAAAGTTGCAGCTGCGTAATGGCAATTTTTCCAGAAAAACAGACATCGACATCGCTCATAGGAGTCCGTTCCCGATTGGCATATTCGCCTACATAATAAAAATTCTCGCCTTCCATGCGGTAGTTCGTCGGTAACGGTTTAGTACAAGGTTGGCAAAATACCACTTCTGGCTCGGCATCTTCTGGCAACAGATGAGGTAAATTGACATTCCAGTATGTTCCTTGTGTCCAAGGGCGCTGAAGTAAATCCGCTAAAACATTAGCTGTCCACCGCGCCGCCACGTCCCAATCAACCGGACGTTGCCGTTTACGATATTGGGAAAAGGCAATTCCGGGAATCCCGTGCATTGCTGCTTCTCGCACAGCGGCGATAGTACCGGAGATATAAGCGTCTACTCCCAAATTGCCACCAGAGTTAATTCCGGAGAGCACAAACTTGACATTTTGACAAAGGTGTGAAGTAGCAATTCTAATACAGTCAGCAGGAGTGCCGCCAATGGCATATTCTTGCGTGGCACACTGCTTGACGGGAATTGGTTGAGTTGTGGTAACTTGATGACCGCATCCTGATTGGTGATCGCGCGGAGCCGCCACCATCGTACTCGCCATTAAGCCGTTTGAGTGAACAGCCTGCAACAACGCTCTAATTCCGGGAGCGTCGATGCCGTCGTCATTGGTAATAATTATGGTCATGTTGCGCTTGTCATATATATTAAAATTTTATCGCCAAAAATAAAGCGATAGGACTGACTCTCAATCCTATCGCTTCAGTCGCTAGCTAAAGACAGCACTCAACAGATGCAGCCTCACACATAGCCGCACAGGTGTAGGAGACAGCACTCAACAGATGCAGCCTCACACATAGCCGCACAGGTGTAGGAGACAGCACTCAACAGATGCAGCCTCACACATAGCCGCACAGGTGTAGGAGATATCACGAAGCGCTAACAGACAACTGCGAAGGTTTATATTGAGTACCTTTCTTATTGGCACAATAGCCAAGCTTGACACTTTGACCGGGTGCAATCACTTTTGCCCAGCTATCTGGTGTCACTTGATACTTCCCATTGTTAGAGATAAAGTTGCCACCCCAAGCATTAGTGAGAGTTGCTTGATTCATTGCAAAGGTCAACTTCCAGTCTTTCGTGCTTGCCTTACCTTTATTGGCAATCACGATATCGGTGCAAAAGTTTTGGGTATAGGACTGAATTTGAGTTGTTACCGCAAGTTGCGCTTTGGCGGGAGTACTTGGTGGTGTGGCGGGAGGTTGCGTGCTAGTAGTACCCATCGCATCACCACCAGTCAAGAGTGTACTCAACAAGTTTTGTTTATCTGTATTGATTGTTGTCCAATCATCAGTGAGAATTCCTCCCGTATCACCACTATTAGGATTCCAACTCCAGTAAGTGAATGAGAGATTTTTTTGCTTAATGTAATTCACGAGTTGTTGCTGCCAAATCCCCTCTTTGGAGCTACTATCTACTAAACGACCGCCAAACTCGCCAATCCAGATTGGGGCAATTCCCTGAGTGGCAATATAGTTAAAACCGATTTCCCAACGGTCTAAGAGATTTTGAGGAAAATTAGCTTCGTAGAACCAAGGTTGGTCATGAACTCCCTGGCCGTACTCGTGGGGCGAATAAACTAACTTGTGAGAAACATTCAAGCGGACGGGATAGTTTTTGACACCTTCCAAATTGCCACCCCACCAATCATACCGAGGCAACTTTTGACCGACGACATTGCCTTCCATCCCTTCCACGAGAATCAACCAGTTGGGATTTACAGATAAAATCGCATTACCAGCCCGTTCCGCAGCTAATCGCCAGTCAGTAGCTAAGTCGCCAGTTCCCCATGTTGCCACGCCGTGAGGTTCGTTTTTCAAGTCAGCACCAATAACGTTAGCCTGATTTTTATAGCGAGCAGCTAACATTGTCCAGGTATTGATCCAGTCGGCTTCTGTATACTTGCTGTCGTACCACAATTCTGGCAACGTAGTACTGTCAAGACTGTGACTATCCAGCAAAATCATTAATCCTTGCTTTCCAGCTTCTTGGACTAGAGCATCCAAGATTTCGAGAGGAGTTTTTCCCTTGAGTTCACTATTCCCGGCAAGATAATAGTTAATACTACCAGTTCCACCCACTGCCGTCGCCCGAATCGCTTCGATTGAGTAAGGCATGCGGATGACGTTATATCCCAAGCTTTTGATTTGGGAAAGCATTTCCTTATAGTCTCTAAACCACAAACCATGAGGAACGTAGATTGACGACTCTAGCCCAAACCAGTTAACACCTCTTAGTAATACAGGTGAGCCTTTGGCATCGACAATCCGCGCACCTTGAGTCGAAAGTGGAGTTTGGATTGTGACGGCTGCGTCTGCTCTTAAGAGCATTTGAGGATGTAGTGAGACAATCAGCAACGAGATTAAAGCGGAGCTTAGCCAATACCAAATACGAAGACGTTTGGCTAATTGCCTAAACTTGAAAATTGCCAAATACCGCCACTTGAGAATACTAAATCCTCGGGCGATTTCGGAGAATATTTCTTGCATGGTATATAATCAATCCAATAGTTTGTAACAACCGCACTAATACTTGTAATATTTAAATCACAAGGGTAGTGCGGCATTTCCTTTGTCGCTTAGTCGTTTTCACCCAGAATTCACACCGTTACCTGCTGAAAGTCAGCACTACTCTGACTTCAAAAGATGTAATGGGCGTAGGGGTAGGTAGCAGAGGCGTTGCACTTTAATGATTTTTCAGTATTTCAAAGTAAACAAATACACTTGAACTATTAGATAAAATTAGCTTTACTCTGGCTGTGCATACAACAGAGAGAACACTTAAAATATTTAACTGAACTTTAGATTGAAAATGAATGCTGAGGTATCTTTTGAAGTTTAATTAATGATTCGTTGTCAGTGAAAAAGCTTATATTCTTGAGAAAATATTAATTTTTTGTGATCGCCGCTAATTGTTTTAGCTGATAAATTAGTCATGAAAGCTGCTTTACAAGAGTTTTTAGGCTTTTGACATCTCTAGTGATTTTTTGTATCAAATCTTACGAACTACCTTCAACAACGCGTATAAAAAACTACAAATCTCACGGATTAATTATGGACTGACTTCAGATTCGGATAATAAACGAATTGCACTCATTCCTCTTATTTGCGCCTAACGCTTGGCAGCAACGTTCACGTTTGTCTGCGCCTAAAGCTTAAGGGCAAAGCTAGCACGCTTGTCTGCGTAAGACAAAAAATATTTAGAGGTATAATGATCGCAAAGGCACGCGGTGCAAGTGAAAGTTACTTACAGTCAGCATCAAAAAGGAATGTCATCCATCCCATCTAAATCAGTAGAATGATCATCCTGATCAAAAGAGTGAGGATCTAAAGGTGACATTTGCCCATCAATCCAACGTTTAGCAAGTACCAGCGCCTCTTCCTGGGTCTTAGCGTTGTGAACGGGGATCACACACGGACCTGCCGCACTCCAAACCTGGACGCAGAAAACTGGTCTAGCTTCGATAATCCAACCCTTATAGATTTCTGGACTCATAGCTGCAAAAATTGTAAGTTCGCTTCGGCTTTTTTTACTTTAATATGTCTGAGATTGAATTGGCGCGTTCAATCGCGAGGAGTACTTTGAGACATAAGTGCTCTGGCAAATGACTAATGACAATTTATATAGTATTTTTGGTGAAAGCCCGTTGAACAAATTAATCTCATGAAATCGCTCCTCAACCGAGTATTTAATCGAACAGAGCTAATCCGGTACTGGATTGTGCCTCTAGCGCTGATAATTTTAGTCTGTAGTGAATTTGCGCTTCCTGCCAACGCCACAGGTGTATATCAAATGCCAACCCTAACAGCAGCTTCTGATACCTGGGTTATCGATAAAGGCGATGTAATCAGCCGCTTCAACGAAAACAAAATCAGTACCGCTTTAGCAGATGTAGCCCAGAAAACTGGGAATGAACTGAGAATAGTTACCATTCGGCGCTTTGATTACGGCGAGACACCAGAAACATTTGGCAAAGCATTATTTCAAAAATGGTTTCCCACAGTTGAAGCTCAAGCAAATCAAGCTTTACTAGTACTTGACACGATCACCAACGGTACAATCATCATCACCGGCGACAAAGTTAAAGCTCAACTCAGCGATAAAATTGCTACCAGTATTGCCGAGGAAACAGTTCAAGTTCCACTGCGATCAGGAAACAAATATAATCAAGCATTCCTGGATGCGAGCGATCGTTTAGTCGCCGTGCTATCTGGTCAACCCGACCCAGGACCACCGCAAATCAAACAAACAGTGCAAGTAGAAGGAACTTTTACTAAAGCCGAAGACACCACCAAAAACAAAGGTAACTCAACGGCGTGGGTAGTAGGACTACTAATTGCCGCTACCGTCATCCCAATGGCAACTTATTACCTGTACCAAGTGTTTCAGTCTTAATCTTGGATATACTCTTTACCACTGACTAAAGCCGACTCAGCCCGAACAAACTCGCGACCCAAATAGGCTGCATGGTCGAAACAAGTCACCAGCGAGGGCTGAGTTTTTTCAAACATCTCCACGCAAAGTTCCTTAGCTGTCCTCCCAGTAAAGATCGCGGTATGAGTTCGTTGCACTTTCCCCCGTACCGAAATCACCTGACCAGTTTCGGGATCGACAGCCAAACCGCGTTCATTAATCGTATTCGTAAAATGTTTAGCACAAATTAATCCGGCATCTCGATCCACGTAAATCAGAAAATATCCCTGAGGATCGAGAGCAATATAACGTTGGGAAAGTTTATCATCAATTGCCGCTAGGGCTTCAAACGTCAGCATAATTACTTAAATTAATTCTCATCTTTGATTATTTTTCGTCTCCACCAGCATGGTTAAACGGCAACTCCGCATTCATCGCCGAAATTTGCTGCTGTTCCATCTCATTAACTTCACTAATATGAGGAAGTAAAATTTGCTTCAGGCGAGGGTGATAAAAACGGTGCAAACTGTGGTTTGGCATAGCGGGGAAACCGCGACGCTTTTTATGGCGTCCACCAGCACCCGGATCAAAAGTTTGGATGCCATTAGCGATCGCCCACTCAATCGGCGTATAGTAGCAAGCATCAAAATGTAAACAATCTATATCTTGTAAACTACCCCAATACCGCCCATACAACCGTTCGCCTTTAGTCAAGCAAAAAGACATCCCCACAGGTTCCGCCGACTGTTCGCTATAAGCGGCAACAAATAACACCCGATGCCGATAATTAGTATTAAGTAGCTCAAAAAAGCTTGGCGTCAAATACTTACTACCCCACCAGCCAAATTTATCACACGTATCCGCATAGAATTCATACATCAAAGGAAACAGTGAAGCCGGAATTTCCTCACCTGTTAACGGCTGTAACCGTAACTGCGCCGCACCCACAGCCTTACGTTCACGTTTGATATTGCGACGTTGATTAGAGTTAAACACTCCCAAATAATCATCAAAAGTTTTAAAGCCATTATTCTGCCAAATAAAACTATGATGTAACCAAGCTTTAAAACCGTGACGTTCCAAAACGAGTCGCCACTGAGGATCGACATAAAGAAAGTGACAACCAGAGATGCGGTTTTTCGCACAAAACTGATCAATGGCACCCACCATCATCCCCGTAATCTCATCTTCATCCTCACCTGGGGCAATCAAAAACCGATACCCCTCAGCTGGAGTAAAAGGCGTCATCCCCAATAACTTCGGATAATACCGCACACCAATACGTTCCGATAACTCAGCCCATTGCTGGTCGAAGATAAATTCGCCGTAACTGTGAGCCTTAAGATAAAGAGTTGCCGCCCCAATCAACGAGCGATCGCGCCATAGCGTCAAATGATTGGGTAACCAACCAGAATTTGCCGTAGTGCTGCCCGAAACTTCTAAATTATGTAACCAATCCCACTCTAAAAAAGGGGTCTTCAAAGGCATTGCCAAAGCATCCCACGCACTTTGAGGCACATCCGCAATACTGTTAATCCAGGCAAAAGAATAACAAGACTTAATTTGTTCCAGCATGAGAGGCTTCCGAAATAAAGACTGGATATAACGGCGAATCATTTACTTTACTGAACTTAACTTAACTTAATCTTCACTCACGTTGCCGACGATAATGAAGAAAAACCTCATCCTCAACCCTCAAAACCTCAATCAACTCCAACCTGGGAGCCAAATTAGCCATAAACCCACCCCCACCAACAGGCGTTGGCGACACCCCACCTAAAATCAACGGACAGACAGTCAACCAAAACTCATCAATCAAATCCAACATCGAAGCCACCAACTCACCACCACCCAACACCACCATCCGAGTATCCGCAGGCATTCCCAAAACCCCAGCAACGTCCCCGCCATCCCAAACCAAAATCCGCTCAAACTCAACACCCTCCCGCCAAAACTCCGCCCCAGCAGTCGTCGTCAACAACCAACGCCGAACAGGCTGACAAAAAAAGCGAATTTGGGGATCAATCCGCCCAGAATTACTCACCACCAGATGAATCGGCTGCGGCGGCTTACCCAACAACTGACGCTGTTGCAACAACTCCCGATTAGTAACCGTCAAAGTAGTACCATAAGCCCGCAAAGTCCCCGCACCAAACAAAACCACATCAGCCGCCGCCACTTGCCTCTCCAAATGAGAGCGATCGCTCATACTCCCAAAACGAGCCGGCGCACGCGTAAAATCCGCGATCTTACCATCAACACTCATTGCTAAAACAACAGTAATATGCATATTTGAAACGCGGAGAACGCCAAGGAAACGCAGAGAGACGCAAAGTAACTCCGCGACCTCCGCGCTACCTCCTCTTCCTCCGCGTTAAAAATCCCCCCCAATTAACCGCGCCTCCCCCCCATCCTCCAAAGACTCTGTCACCGCCGTTAAAATCTCTACCAGCCTCGCCCCAACCCACCCAGAGGAAATTTCCACCGGCTGATTGTGAACTATGTTTTGGATAAAGCGATCGCATACTCTTTGCAATGGTTCGCCTTTTTCGATTTGGATTATTTCTTGATGTTGATTCATTGGTTGCAGTTGATTGTCTATTTCACCGTGGAAGAGTGTTAAGGGGGTTGGTAACATTTCGTCAAAGATTAAGCTTCCTAGGCTACCGACAATTCCCAGTCGGCGTTGTTTGTCGGGATTTGACCAGCACAGGTGGATGAATGCTTGAAAGTTATTTGGGTAGGTTAATGTCACCCAAACTAAGTCGGGTAAGCCGGATTGTAGCCATGTTTTACCTGTGGCTTGAACTTTGGTTGGTGTTTGCCCTAGCCAGGTGTTAAAAATGGCAATATCGTGAATGGCTAGATCCCATAAAGCATCAACGTCTGTCCGTACAGGTCCTAGATGGGTACGGGTGGCGTAACCGTAGTGTAATGTGCCTAATTTACCTGCTTGGATGATTGTTTGTCCGCTTTCAACTGCTGGGTGAAATAGGTAGGTATGGTCAACCATCAATTGACGTTGTTGTTTTTCGGCTAGTTGGCAAAGTTCTCGGGATTGGGCGGGATTGAGGGTTAGGGGTTTTTCGGCGAGAACGTGGTATCCGCAGTTTAATGCTGATGTAATCAGTGTGTAGTGGGTGGTGGCGGGGGTGGCGATAACGATCGCTTCTATTGGTTGTTGCTGTAGTTCTTCCCAATTAGTTGTTAATAATACGTCTTTGGGTAGATTAAACTGTTTGGCAATAACTGCTAAACGTTCTGGATTTGGGTCTAAGATGGCGACAATTCTGGCTTGAGGATGTTCTTGGAAGTTTCGGAGTAAATGAACGCCCCAACGTCCAACCCCAGCGATCGCAATGTTGATCATTAAGAAAATATTTGTGAGTTTAAGTTTGATCTTGGGTTCTTAAGGCGGAAAAGGCAACTTGGGCAGCTATTTGTTCGGCGGCTTTGATTGAGCGTCCTTTACCTTCACCGAGTTTTTGTCCTTGTAACCAAACTTCAGCGTGGAAGCGTTCTTCGTTTAGGTGTGGCTGGCTGCTTTGGCTAACTCGATATTCGGGTAGAATTTTCAGGCGGGCTTGAGTCCATTCTTGGAGGGCTGCTTTGTAATTGAGTCTCGCCGGGTCGAGGAGGATTTCGGCGGCTAGTTGTTTGAAGTGGGGATCTAGCCAAGGGCGGATGAGTGTCAGGGTATGAGTACTTAGGTAAAGTGCTCCTAAGACGGCTTCAAAAGCATCTGCTAAGCGCGATTCTTGACCAGCCCGATCCGCCATTGCACTACTAGAGACTTGGAGGTATTGTTCCCAGCCGTATTCTGCTGCTAGTTGCGCGAGGATGCGATCGCTAACTAAGACTGAGCGAATTGCCGCAAATTCTCCGACTGGACATTCGGGATAATTTTCCCATAATATTTCGGCTGCGACCAACCGCACTACCGCATCACCGACAAACTCTAACTGTTCGTAATTTGCTGACTCGGAGACAGTCGGATGGGTCAATGCTAAATCTAGCAATTGCCACTGCACTGGGCAAGTTTCTGGAAGTCCGAGTTTTTGGATTAAGGTTTCTAGCTGTCGTTGGCGGCGTGGGTAACTTAAGGTCATGAAAGGAGTGGGGATGATTAAATGGAGAAAGAGTCGGACATAAGCCGGGTTCTGTTCTTAAAATTGACCGGAGTCACTTTCAAGGGCAGTTATCTATCTGGGACACCTGTTACCAGATGCCTCTAGCGGCTCTCAAATGGTCAGGTACCGGAAAAAGACCAACCGTGGTTCCTTCGGCCTTGCTCCCAACCGGGGTTTACCGAGCCAGCGCCTCTCGACGCTGCTGGTGCGCTCTTACCGCACCTTTGCACCCTTACCTCCTGATACTTCCGGAGGCGGTATCTTTCTGTGGCACTATCCTCACGATCACTCGCACTGGGCGTTACCCAGCAAGTTTGGTCTTTGGGGAGCCCGGACTTTCCTCAAACTAGTGTTAACACTAATCTGCAACTGCCTACGCCTACTCTTTCTCCATATATAGTGTAATCGCTCTTGCTCTCATTCTGGTTTCCGCTTTTGATTCCAGGGTAGTGCATATGTCCACGGTAGCTTTCTGACAGTGAAAGGATATTCCACAACGTAAAAAGGCTGGCGAGCATCTTCGTCGGAGATGACAAACAGTTTAACAACGAACCTCAGGGAAAAATCAAAAGTTTGATTCATCTTCATGAAACCGTTATACTGTTTTCTTTGGGCTTTTAATCCTTTCTGGAGACCGTTGATATCAACTAATGGTTTAGTTGCTTTATATGTCCCTTTTTCCGGGTCTCTCTCCATGACATCGGCGGTTGTAATTTGTTCTTTCAATGTTTGTCCAGGAGCAATCACACTTTCTATTTGTGGTACGGCTAAATCGCGAATTGGTCCTGGTGTTAACCAAATTATTCGCCGCGATCGCCCGTCAAAGCCAATGAAAGAACTATTATCCCAATAAATATATACTGTATTTACACTAGATTTATTTTTAATAACCAATGATAATTCTTTCAAATCTTCTATTTCATATCTGTCTTTGATTCTAAAGGAAATTTCTATCTTATCTTGAAGATTCAATTCTTCAAGTTTCTGCTTTACAGCCGATGAACCAGCCTCAAACCTAATTTGATCATCGATGGATTTGATCATCTCATAAAATACATAAGCGACACAAATCAAATAAACCATCAACACCAAGCCGTTAGTATCTCTAACATCTTGCACATTTGCTCGCAGCAAAGCTACACCAATCAGCGAAACCAGCCAAATTAAAACAGTGTAATTGTCTCTCATAACTTACTCCAACTATGATAATTAATCTCAGGATTCAACTGTTAATCATGCTTGATGGTCGAAAAGTTATCAAACCAGCCACGCCGTTTGAAGAAGTAAATCAACCCAGCAGCGATCGTTGCCATCACAATCAAACAAATCGGATATCCCCAAGGAGATTTTAACTCAGGCATCCGCTCAAAATTCATCCCATACACTCCAGCCAGAAAAGTCAGAGGAATGAATATTGAAGAAATTATGGTTAGTAGCTTCATAATTTCGTTCATTTTATTACTAACTGCTGACAAATAGACATCCATTAATCCCGAAGCAAGCTCTCTGTAAGTTTCTACCATATCGATTACTTGAATCGCATGATCGTAACAATCGCGAAGATAAATTACAACTTCTTGACTCAGTAATTGATTGCCATCGCGAATTAAAGCATTAATAGCATCCCGCTGCGGCCAAATTGACCTTCGCAGTTGGAGTAATTCTCGCCTGATCTCATAAATACTTTGTAATGTTTGGCGCGTCGGGTTAGCGATCACTTCTTCTTCTAAGTCTTGAATCCTCTCTCCATAAACTTCTAAAACTGGAAAAAAGCCGTCAATAATTGCATCGATTAGAGTATAAGCTAAATAATCAGCTTTCTGTCGGCGGATAATGCCTTTACTGTTACGAATGCGGGCGCGGACAGGTTCAAAGCAATCATACTGCGATTCTTCCTGGACTGTGAGGAGATAATTTTTACCTAAAACCAGACTCACTTGCTCTGTGTGAAAGCCATTTCTGG
>Ga0123337_10002343_pt1 | contig 21795 bp, 23 predicted proteins | sample frozenSSSSmetaG_FD_89792 | JGI IMG/M metagenome (GOLD analysis project Ga0123337, IMG submission 89792) | Glacier valley bacterial and archeal communities from Borup Fiord, Nunavut, Canada, to study Microbial Dark Matter (Phase II) -... | ecosystem: Environmental > Aquatic > Freshwater > Ice >...
ATCATAATCCGGATGATCATCATAAAATGAAGCACGTGTTTTTAAGTAATCTGCAACACCTGTAAGAAACTCACCGGAAAGTTGTTGTATGATTTTATAAGGTTTTAGGCTGTTTAGCGTTACGCTAAAAAGTAAATACCAAATACCACCAATTATTAAATATGCAGCATGTAAAAAAATTGCTGAGCCTGTGAGAGGCGTTTGCATACTGAGCACCATAATAAGCAAAGCAGATAAACCAATGGAAGACACTCTTGCATTATAAATGCTTAGCATAGAAAATGCAAAACCAAATACAAAAATGATTAAGGCTGTAAAAAAAGGTGAAGAAAGTGCAAAGCTTGTTATAATAGATACAAGCGAAATAATTAATATACAAAACATCATTCCGTTTGCACGATGTTGAACGGGGCCGGCACTATCGGTAATACTTACACAAAGTGCGCCTGTTGATAATGCAATACCAATTGGTAGCTGGTTAAAAAATCCAAATAAAAATGCAGGAATAACAATACCAAACGTAATTCTTAAACCTTCACTAAAAAATCTGCCGTTAATAAAATTTATATAAGCTCTTGAATTTATCATAGGTAAAAGCACTGAACTGATTCAAATTTAAACTGCTTTTTAATACGGCGGCAATATAATTAGCACATTCTATTATATCTTTGGCACAGTTTTTAAAGTGTGTGTGCTACTAAACTAACTAAAATTAAAAAAACAAGTATGAAACAGTTAACAATAATACTCTTAGCAACTATCGTTTTCGCTTCGTGTAAAAGTAAAGACAACTTGCAAACCGATAAGAACATCGTAATCATGACAGATACCAGCAAGGCAGCCGGAAGTTATTTAAACGATACAGGATTGGCTAAAAAGCCAGTTGCAGTAGCTCCTGTTGCAGCAGCCCCTACAAAAAGGACTACAACATCAAGACAGCGTTCTAGTACAAAATATGGTAACTCAACGTCTTCAACTACTAACAATAACTCAACAGTTAATAATTCAGGCTCAGGAACAACAGCGCCACAGAGCACTAGAAGAAGGGGAATTAGCAAAGGTGCTAAAGGTGCAATTATTGGTGGTGTTGGTGGTGCAGTTATTGGTGGTGTAATTGGTAAAAATGTAAAAGGTGCTGTTATAGGTGGTGCAGTGGGTGCAGCCGGCGGTTATATTATAGGTCGTTCTAAAGATAGAAAAGACGGTAGAATACCTTAGTCTTAAATTATTAAATTTATATTTTCAAATTATAAAATCCATTTCTATTGTAGGAATGGATTTTTCATACAAAAAAAATAAAAAAATGTCAGCATGTAATTTTTCAATACCGTTTACTAAATCTGTAACGGAAGTATTAGCAAAAGCAAAAAAAACAGTGGAAGCTCAAGGAGGAAATTTTAACGGGGATGAAAATGAAGGTAATTTCAATGTAAGTATTTTTGGCAATACAGTAATCGGATCTTACGCTTTGAATGGGCAAGAGTTAAATATTGATATAACTGAAAAACCTTTTTTAGTTCCTTGCAACATGATAGAAAATTTTTTAAAATCACAACTTAATTAAATACTTTTTTTTAAAAGTTTATAATTGAAGCACCCTTTCGTGCTTCTTTTTTATTAATTATAAAAGCCTATTTTTACAAAGAATTTGGTTTGCTGCTATTAATGTATCAGTAATTAAAAGGGAATCCCGTGAAATTCGGGAGCTATCCCCGTAGCTGTAATATCGTTTTACTGAAGTAAAAAAAGTCTAAACATATATACCACTGTTTAAAAAACGGGAAGGTTGTTTAGGTACGATAAGCCAGAAGACCTGCCACTTTCAAAATAATCAAAGCTTTCGGGTGAAAGGCTGTAGATGTAACAAAATGCTGCATTTGCATACGCCTGTTCATACCTTAAGCTGTACATTTTAAACAGCTTTTTTTGAAATTTGTTTGCCTATCCTATATTTTATTTCTCAGCTTACGTCCTGCATCTTGCATAGCCCAAAATCATGATACGCTAAGCAACGTTAGGGTAAAGGTGCAACGAAAAACAATTGCTGTAACAAGCCCCCTTCCCGTTCAAATACTTAATACTTTAGATGCATTTAAAACAAACAGCAATTCTGTTGCAGATGCGTTAAGACATTTTGCAGGCGTTTCTATAAAAGATTTTGGTGGCATTGGCGGATTAAAAACCATATCTGTAAGAAGCCTTGGTGGAAACCATACCGGTATTTTATATGATGGGATACCACTTGGAAATGCACAGGGAGGATTAATAGACCTTGGAAAATTTACTCTGGACAATATTTATCAGATTGAATTGCATACCAGCGGCCCATCTGAAATTTTATCTCCTGCAAAAGCATTTTCTTACGCTTCATTGCTGTTGTTAAAAACAAGTTCGGGGAAAGATAGAGGCGACTCTGTAAACGCTTTTAATTTTAAGTTTCAAACCGGTTCCTTTGGATATTTTTCTCCTTCATTTTCTATACAAAAACAATTTGATAAACGTTTAAGGATTTCATTTAATGCGCAATATCAAAATGCAGTTTCAAATTATCCTTTTGTTTCTTATGAAAACAATGCCAGCCGTATAGATAGATTAAATTCAGATGTCAATTCTGTTAGAATGGAAGCAGATGCAGGTTTTAAGGCAAATGAAAACAGTACGATCCATTTCAAATCTTATTATAATAACTCACAAAGAGGTTTGCCCGGAGCAATTATTTTTTACAATACAATAAGCAACCAAAGGCTAAATGAGAAAGAGGTATTTGTACAGGGATCCTGGAAAAATATTCTTTCCCTGAAAAGCGAATTACTGATTAGTGCAAAATACCAGCAGGATAAAAGCTACTACCTCGATCCTTCTTATTTAAACAATTTTGGAAAACTGGAAAACGAATTTCATCAAAAAGAAATTTATTTGTCAGGCGTTTACAGCCACACATTTACTACAAATCTCAAATTTAGTTTTGCTTCAGATGCATTTAAAAATAAACTGACCCGTACAGATATTTTTGCCCAAAATTTTGCAACTCCTTCTCGCCACTCTCTCCTCAATAACATAGCTTTTCAGTTTAAAAAAAGACAATATGAATTTACCGGCAACTTATTATCTTCCATAATTAAGGAGAGCGTAAAAGTTGGTGAATCCGGAAATAATTTTCATCGATTTTCACATGGGTTGGCTTTTAGTATTCAACCGTTTAAAAACATACCCTTACGTACCCGCTTATTTTACAAGCATATTTTTAGAGCACCAACATTTAATGACCTCTATTATACAAATGTGGGCAACTTAAAACTTCGCCCTGAGTTTGCAGATCAATACAATATTGGTATTACTTATGAAAAACAACAGCTGTTCTTTTTTAAACGATGCTGGTTTACTACCGATGCCTATTACAATGATGTGAGGGATAAAATTTTAGCGGTTCCAGGGCAAAATCTTTTTCAGTGGTCTGTTCAGAATATTGGTAAAGTAAAAATAAAAGGTGTTGATGTTGCAATTCATACTGAATTTGATAAATGGAAAAATATTGAAGTAAGTTCCGATGTTACCTATACTTTACAGGAAGCCCTCGATATATCAGATCCTACTTCTACACTTTACAAAACACAGTTGCCGTACACGCCCAAACACAGTGGCAGCGGCAATGTAAGTATCAGTTACAAAAATTTTGGGATTAATTATAATTTCCTGTTTTCTTCATACCGTTACAAACAGGGCAATCAGATTTACGAAAATTTGTTGCAGCCATTTACCACCAATGATGTATCTGTTTCATATTTTATAAAAGCCAACAAAGCAGTTTATAAATTAATTTTTGAAGCAAATAATATTTTCTATAACCAATATGAAATAGTAAAATACTATCCCATGCCACTATCAAATTACAGACTCACATTAAATATTTCTCTTAAACAAACAAAAATCAATTAAATGAATTTACAAAAAATCAGTAGTGCATTGCTTGTTTCCCTAATCGTTATTACAGGCTGCAAAAAAGTTGACGTTCCAAATGAAATACAACCGATCGTATTGGCTCCCGCTGTTGGAGAATATATTTTAAGTGAAGGAGGTTTCGGAGGAAATAACACCAAATTATCGTTTTATACAAATAACACGGCAACTTTAAATGGCGATTTATTTTTACAGCAAAACCCAACAATAACTCTAGGACTTGGGGATGTCGGCAATGATGCTATTGTTTATGGTAGTAAAATGTATATTGTAATGAATGGTTCTGGAAGAGTAACTGTTTTAAGTGCCGCAAGCGCAATCTTAATTAAAAATATTTCATTCTTAAACAATACTGTAAATAAACAGCCACGATATGCTGTAGGAGCAAGAGGTAAAGTTTATGTTACATCCTATGATAATACAGTAAGTGTAATAGATACAACTTCTCTTACAATAATTAAAACTATTCCTGTGGGTGCAAATCCTGAAGGTATTGCAGCTTCTTCAAATTACTTATATGTTGCAAATTCCGGAGGTTTTAATACAACTCCTGATTCAACTGTATCATTAATAGATTTAAATACAGAACTGGAAATAAGGAAAATAAAAGTTGGCGTTAATCCTTATAAAATAGAAATTAATACTGCCGGAAATATATTTGTTAGTGCTTATGGAAATTATAGCAACATACCTGCATCTATTTCTGTAATAAACGGTTCAACCAATTCTACAAGCACGAATTTAGGTAGCAATTTTGCATATACCAATATTAGAATATTTGGAGATATTGCTTATCTCTATGGAGGAACAGGTACTGCAAAAGTTTATAATACTGCCACAAATACTATTGTTAGAAATGAATTTGTAACCGACGGAACTGCTGTGCAAACACCTTATGGTATTAATATAGATGAGCAAAATGGTGATGTATATATTGCGGATGCAGGTAATTTTACAACTGCAGGAAAAGTGACTTGTTTCACAAGCGCAGGTGTGAAGAAATTTTCCTTCTCTGTTTCACCGGGCGTAAATCCCAACAAGATTTTATTCAAAAGATAATTTTAATTTCGATACTTAAAAAATGCCCCGTTTAATAAATGGGGCATTTGTCATAGGCAGCTATACCCGCATATTATCAGGCTTCCAGTTTATAATTAATTTTTTAATTTGATCGGGTGCTGTACCCTCTTTTATTGCTTTCTGCGTAAGAACTAAAAACTCGTTATCGGGAGCAAACCTCAATGCTGCAATTTGGCTAAAGTTTAGTTTATTTAACTCATCATTGTACTTTTCTCCTGAAATCTGAAAATACCTTAGATAAAATTCCAGTCTCACAATTCTGTTTTGGTTGCTCAAAGCATAATGCTGCCGAAGCATTACCGCAAGGTATAAAATGCATGCCGCCAATACCGTGAACAGCCCCCAAATTAATTTTTGCGTATCCTCCGTAAAGTACTTGTACATGCCTATCGAAACAAGAGTACACATTATTGGTAAAAAAATAAAATGATGGGGTGCATAAAATTTCAAATGATTTTTATAATTCTGTACATACATATATTGGTATAAATTAAGTTTTAAAAGTCTTTACCAAAAGGAGTTTAAATTTTTATTAAAATAATTAAAAAAGTCTCACTTGGGTGAGATTTGTTTCAAAATACGTTTAAATTTTTTTTTAGAAATTTTTATTTACGGTATCAAATTTGTTTTGGTCCAATACATTTAACATTAAAACAACGAAATGAACAATTTATTTAAAACTTTAATTGCAGGTTACGGTGCAAAAAAATTAGGAGGAGGGTGTTTTTCTACCGTGCTCATTTTTATACTTATTTATTGGGCCTTAGGTAACTGCGGCTCTAATAACAATAACAACAACAATAATAATAACCAACAAAGAACAGGTTATGTTCAACCAAATACTCCGGTAAGCAAAAGTTAACTTATTTGTTGTACTTTTTATTTTTTATAAGCCAGGCAGCAGCCTGGTAAAAAGATGTAGCCATCTTTACCAAACTATCGTTTGTATTGGTAATGGTGGCTTCTCCCGTTTTAAAATTAGGAGTGTATTGATTTATTTTTTTTACAGGCGATTGTATTAATAACTGGTTTCCTTTTATAAAACCCAATCCCTGATAAGTACTGATGAAAGCCTGGCGTTTTTCTTTTGGCGTATTAAATATATCCTGTCCAAAAAATTTTGAATTATAACTAAAATTCAGTAAACCCAAAACAGTTGGAGCAATATCAATTTGTGCAGTTAAATCATTAAGCTGAACAGGCAAAATATTTTTTGGTGAAAATATTAATAATGGAATATGGTAACCTGTCACAGGTAGTTGAACGCTCCCAGCACTACCGGCACAATGATCCGCTACAATTACAAAAATCGTACTATCAAACCAAGGCTTTAATTCCGCCTCTTTTAAAAATTTATTTATACAATAATCAGTATATTTTACTGCGCCACTTCTAGATTGGGTAGCAGCAGCAATATCAATTCTACCATCAGGATAGGTAAAAGGACGATGATTAGAAACCGTCATGATGTGTGTGAAAAATGATTTTTTTTGTTTGTAATTGTTATCAATCGTATTTAATGCAAGTGTAAACTCATCTTCATCTGCAACACCCCAAATATTTTGATAATGAATATCCGCAGGTTTTATGGCAGTCCTATCAATTACTTCGTAGCCGTTACCGCTAAAGAAAGCCTTCATATTATCAAAGTAACTGTAACCTCCATAAATATATTGAGTAACATACCCTTTGCTTTTAAACACCGAACCTATCGTAAACATATTCGCATTATCGGGCCGTTTTATAATGCTTTGTCCGGGCACAGGCGGAAGCGATAAAGTCAATGCTTCCAGCCCTCTTACCGTTCTTGTACCTGAAGCATAGAGGTTCGTAAAGAACATACTTTTATTGGCAAGCGAATCTAAATACGGCGTTATGTTTTCAGTGCTGCCAAAATGCTGCATAAAACTTGCACTTAAACTTTCAACACTAATTAAAACCACATTTAATTTTTTTTCGGCTTTGCCGGAAATTATTTTTCTTTCAATATTGTAAGGGTCATTTCTTGTAAAGAGGCTGTTGCTGTCACTAAGTTGTTCCCTTACAGTTTTAAAAGCTTCACTATCAGGTATCGTTTTATAAAATTTGTAAAAATCCAGGTCATTGTTTTTAAAAGCTACCCCAAACTGGTAAATACCGTTTCCTGCAAGCTCATTTGCAAATTCATTTTTGCTGAAGTGATGCCACTTTTCCTGAACAGTAAAATAAAAAATAATCGGTAAAACCAATAATAGCAATGTTTTCCATGTTCTTTGCTGAATACTTTCGCAGATGTAGACCCAACGTAAAATTATTTTCCTGATTGTAAAAAGCAAAGCAAAAACAACAAGGAAAAGTATGGTAACAATTAAATAAATAGGGTACGATTCTTTTATGTTTCCAATAACTTCATTTGTATAAATAAGATAATCTACCGCTATAAAATTATATCGTGTTGAAAACTCTTCCCAAAAAAACCATTCGCTTACTGCGTTAAAAATGATTATCATTAATGTAATAAGCAGCATGATATTTATTAAAACTATCCTTATTCTAGCTCTTACAGCTGCACTTACAAATGCCATTAGCAGGTATAAAACAAAACGAAAAATAATGTAGTAAAGAAAGATTTTAAAAACCAGTGCATTAAATTCTTTGGGAATAATATTGGTAAATATTAATAATCCAATCACAATGCTAAAGACTGCAATTATATAAGGGATAATTTTTTTGCGGTAGATGAAATCATTTTGTAACCAGACGTAAACTACAAAAGGAACTATGGCAAATAAGGCAACAGAAACATCATATAAAATTCCTACCACAAAAGAACCTGCATATTCTGCAAAATTCATACGTGCATTTAGCCCGGATTGAAACATAAGTGCTAACCGAAGCAAAACAGAAACAGCTATAAAAATTATAAAAACAAAACCTGGAGGAATAAATTTTTTACTGAAAATATTAATCAACTTTTTAAAGCTTTTAGGTTATCCGAGATCTAATAATTAAAGCAAGTTAACCACTTAAAAAATATTCTGTTTTAATATCCATATTTTAATAAAAAAGCCAGCTGTTTTAACAACCGGCTTTCAATTATCTAAATTTATCTCTTTAAATACTTACCTGCTTTTCTTCCATCCATTTATTTCTTCCCCAGTTTTTTATTACATGCTTTTCGCTGTGGTATGATGATCTGACTAAAGGGCCACTCTCCACATAATCCAATCCTAACTGGTAACCTATTTCTCTGTATTCTGCAAACTCATCAGGATGAATAAATCTTTCTACAGGTAAATGTTTTTTTGTAGGCTGAAGGTATTGACCAATAGTAACTACATCTACCCCACTGTTAAATAAATCTTTTAAAGTCTGAACAACTTCTTCTTTGGCTTCTCCCAAACCTAACATTATACCACTTTTAGTACGCATGCCGCCTTCTTTTAAAATTTTTAAAGTCTCCATGCTTTGCCAGTATTTGGCTTGTATGCGAACCTGTTTTGTAAGCCTTTCAGTTGTTTCAATATTATGGCTTACAACATGTGGTGCAGCATCTATTATTCTTTGTATGTTGTGTTTTTCTGCTTTAAAATCAGGTATTAGCGTTTCTAAAGTTGTATCAGGATTTAAAGCGTAAACAGCTTTAATAGTATTTTCCCAGATAATGCTTCCACCATCTTTTAGTTCATCCCTGTCAACTGAAGTAATAACTGCATGTTTTACTTTCATTAAATGAATAGCTTCTGCAACTCTTTGCGGCTCGTCCCAATCAACTGCATCAGGTCTTCCTGTTGCTACCGCACAAAATCCGCAACTGCGTGTACAAATGTTACCAAGAATCATAAATGTTGCAGTGCCTGCACCCCAACACTCACCCATGTTAGGGCAATTTCCACTTTCGCAGATTGTATGAAGTTTGTGAGTGTCTACCAAATTTCTAACATGCTTGTACTCTTCGCCAATAGGAAGTTTTACACGCAACCAATTTGGTTTTTTTATTTTTTGTTCTTCTGTTGATATATTGGAATCCATACTTGAATTATAATCTCTTTTAGTACGCAAAGATACAGACGATGCACTATTTTCTTTTGCCAAACATAATGGTTACATATGCAGAAAAGAAAAACTTTTCGTGTTTGGTAAAGGCCATTTGAGGAATTGCTTTGCTGTAAAATTCTGCAACTAAGCCAACTTCCAGCGCATTAATCATTTCATTGTATTTCCCGTAATCAAAACGCAAACCTGCTTTAGCATAAGCACCGGGTGTTACTTTTAATTTATTAAAACCGGTTCCAAAATTTGGTCCGCTTACAGGGTCTTGGGTTAAAAACCTAGTGCTGTCATCTGCTAAGCCTTTAAAAATTTGTATGCCTGCACTGTCATAACCAAGTAAATATGGTCTTAGCAATCCAATACTTATTCCACCGCCAACATTTCCACTTACGCTTACACCATTTTTATTGCCTTTATTGCCGAGTAAAAATTGCTGCTGTACCCCCAATTTTACAGGATAGAAGTAATTAATTTTCCCGTAAATAAATGGTCCGGCATTACTGCTCTGGCTAAACTGTTTTTCTTCTTTAGGATGTTTTCTTTCAGAAATATCGAGCTGAAAAAGCAAAGCTTTTTTAACAGACTGTGCTCTGCCGATTTCCAGAAAGCCACCATATCCATCAGTTGTTAATTTAATTCCAGCCAAAAAATGTTTACTGTAAGTAATTACACCTTCTTCTTCCTGCCTCGCAATTGCAGTTATTCTTTCTTTGCGTATTTCTTTTTTAAGTTCTTTTGCACTTTTTGTTTTTTCCTGTGCCATTAATTGGACAGAAACGGACAAGACCAGGAGCGAAAAAAATATTTTCTTCATGTAGAATATTTATCTGAGTAAATTTATACAAAAATATACTGTTAGCAGACAGTTACTGCCATTTAAATTCTTATTAATTCAAAATTAATTCTTAAAATATGACTGCAAATATAATTTATAAAGGAACGCTTAGATGTGAGGCAAAACATGTGCAAAGTGGAAGTGTAATAGAAACAGATGCACCAACTGATAACCGTGGTAAAGGAGAGCGTTTTAGCCCTACTGATCTTTTGTGTGTATCGCTTGCAACGTGCATTGCAACTACGATGGGCATTAAAGCAGATGATATGAAAATTGACCTTACCGATACGACTGTTGAGGTAACAAAACACATTTTCCCTGACCCAAGGAGAGTGGCAAAAATTGAAGTAAAATTAACTATGCCTTCCACACTTCAGTTAGATGAAAAAGATAAAACTATTTTAGAAAGAGTAGGAAATAATTGCCCCGTAACCAAAAGCCTACATCCAGATTTGGAAGTAATTATTGAATACAACTGGTAACCCTTAATTAACTGTTTCTTTTTTTAAAATACTGTTGCCCACTGCGCAATCCAAGCACCTTTTTTTGTCGCAGTATTTATTTTTTAACTGAATAAGTGATTGTGAATCGTAAGCGGATTTATTTTCAATACCCAATACGGTAAAACCTTTTGTAATAAAATTCTGTTCAGGTAATAATTGAGATGCCCACAACAATGCTTTTTCTTTATAAGTTTCAGCATTGTTGTACCAGCCATATGCGTATAAAAATGGCAAAACAGTATTCACAATTATATTTTGAATCATCTGCCTGCCAAGTTTTTTCTTTTTAAAAATAGTTTCTTCATCAAATAAATAATGATAATGCCAGTAATCGTTTGCGGTTATATCAAATAATTTTTCTACTTCTTTTAAATTAGTTGATTCTTTAATGATAGAAAATAAATGACTGCTGTTATTAACCAACGCAGCTAACTGAGACAATCTTATTGTTGGAAAATTTGCCGGTCTCATCCGTAAAAAATAAACAGGTAAATGCGTTGGCTGAAGATCATATTTCTTTTGAAGAAACCTGTATTCTTTTTGCAGCATTACGGCATAATCATCATTAAGGTCTTTGTTTAAAAGTCCGCATTGTCCCATCAGCATTGCTTCCAGCTGATGAAGTTGGTTTTTATGTTTTGCCAGTATACTAATCGGGATAGAAGCGGCCATACTTTCAAAAGCATCGCCGTTTATTTTAATACCAAAATTCTTTGCCAGTAATTGCCAGAATATTTCTTCCCAATGGTTATTGTATTTCTTTAATTTTTCAGAAATGATTGCAGCTTTTTCCTGTAACCTTTCCACCATTAATCTTTCTTTCCAGGCTGTGAAAGTAAAATAATTAACGGATGCAATCTGTTCTTCGCAAGGAATAAAATTGCGGTTCATCATCAATTTTTCATACTGATAAAGCAGTAGACTTGAAACCCTACTGTTTAATTCAAGTGTAGGTATATCAACATCCAAATTTTTATCGTTCGTCCATACAACATGTAAAATTACATTGTTGTAATTACTGTCGCTGCTGTGTTTGTGTAAATTCCATTCGCCTGCGTTAATGTGTATTTCAATACTTCCGGCAAGTATAGTATCTGCAATTTTTATTCTGGCATTTAAAAAATCCGGTCCTTGGTTGCTATTGTGAAAACCGGGATGAATAATCTGTATTTCTTCCCCTTTATTTGAAATTAAACTGGTCTTATTGTAGTACTGAAACTGCCATATAAACTGAAGAAGCTGTTCGGTCATAAACAAATTATTAACCAAATGTAATATAATATATGTTACGATTTATTATATCAATATTGTTATGGATGTGTCATTTTTATTTAGAAGTGAATTGCTGTAAAGCCTCTACTACCCTGCTTATTGGCAGCCCCATTACATTATAAAAATCACCATTAATATTTTTAATACCCACGGCTCCTATCCATTCCTGTATGGCGTATGCACCGGCTTTGTCAAAAGGCTTGTACTTATTTACGTAGTATTTAATTTGTGTTTGTGTAAGGCTGTGAAATGTAACATCAGTCACATCAGCGAAAAAAATTTCTTTCGTTTTTTGAACCATGTAAACTCCCGTTATAACGCTGTGTTTATTTCCTGATAATTTAGAAATAATATTAACAGCATCCTCTTTATTTATTGGTTTACCAATTACTTCTCCATCACAAATTACGATGGTATCAGCTGCAATAATTATTTTATCTGTTGTGTTTTGATGAGCTACCGCAAGTGCTTTGTTTTTGGCAATGTGTATGGCAATCTCTTCAAAAGATAAATCTGTCGGGTAACTTTCATCTGTATCTGCAACAATAACATCAAAATCAATTTCTGCTAAATGCAATAATTCTCTTCGCCTTGGGGATTGTGAAGCAAGTATTATTTTTTGATTGAACATTATAAAATGAATTTTACAAACAGCATAGATAATATTCCTGCAAGCATTACAAGTTTTACAATATTACTTAACGAATGGTAATTGTTAGAAGTAGAAGCTTTATATAATTTGATAAGTAAAATAGCTAAAGGCAAAACAGTAAAAAAAAGAATATAGAGTGCTGCCCACCCCCAGCCGGATTGCCACGCATATAATTGTAAAACTGCTAGTATTGAAATGCAAACAAATATCCAGACAGCCGTAAATATTTTTGCAGCGGGTACTCCCCACAAAATCGGCATAGTTGTACAATTATATTTTCTATCGCCTTCCATATCTTCTAAATCTTTAATTACTTCTCTTATTAAAGTCATAATAAATGCAAAAGATGTGTACAGCAAAGTAAATTTAAAAAACCGGCGAACATTTAAAGTTGTAACTGCTGAAGACCAACCCTGGAGCGAAAATATTTCTGCGCCGCCAAAAAGATAAACTACTAAAATAACCCAACCTGTAAGAGCAGCAATTATGAAATTACCCGATAAAAGTTTTCTTTTGAATGTAGTTGAATAAAATAATAATACGGCAACACAAAAAACGTTAACCAAAGTAATAAGCCATTCGCCTGTTTTAAAACTTACATAAAAACTCAGCATAATTCCTATTGTAGAAAGCAATAAATGCCAAACAATAGCCCATCGTCTTTTTATAAATCTGTTAATGACAATTCTTTGCGGTTTGTTTATTATGTCAATCTGAATATCAAAATAATCATTGATAATATAGCCTGCAGCTGCAATAAATATTGATGCTGCCACTAAAATATAAAAAAGAAACTGGTTATTTTTTGTCGGAAATGTTGTTAGCAGCGGTGAATAAATACAATAATAAAAAAGCGCCTGAGTTATGGCAATAAAAATGAGATTGGGCCATCTTATTAACCTGAAAAATGCAATTACTAACTTCATTTATTGTATTGTCAGGTAAAAGATTTATAGTTTAAATAGAAGATAAAGTATTAGGTTCATTCCAATGACCATTAAGTTTTAAAACTTTTTCAATTACATCTCTCACACATCCTTTGCCGCCCAAAGCTGGAGAAATGTAATGAGCAATACTTTTTATTTCAGCAGCTGCATCGGCAGGTGCACAAGCTACTCCGGCTTCTTTCATTGGTAAAAGATCGGGTACATCATCACCCATGTACAAAATTTCTTCTTTTTTAAATTGATGCTCTGCAACAAAGTTTAAAAGCAAATTATTTTTATCAACTACGCCAAGAAAAATATGTTGTATACCTAGTTTTTGAAGCCTGATTTTTACAGCGCCGGAGCTGCCACCTGATATAATTAAAATATCGTAACCATGCTTTATTGCGAGTTGTAAAGCATATCCATCTTTTATATTCATTTGTCTTGCCATTTCCCCATTATCGAGTAAAATGAGTGTGCCATCTGTAAGTACGCCATCTACATCAAAAACAAACAACTTTATGTTTTTTAAAAGGGCCAAAGCATTCATACTTTTTATTTTTGGTTATCTCTCCACTCGTATACCCATGTGCTTTGTATCATTTCCAAATGGCCTTCATTACTTTCTTCTCTTTTGCCAGCAAAACTTGGAATTTCCAAAACCCAGTTTAAAAGATCAGTAAAACGAAGCCTGTAAATTTTTCCCTCATTAAAATCATCTCCAAATTTTTCGTACAATTTAATAGCTATATCCTCGTAATCGTTCCAGTGTATGGGTAATTCAAAACTCATAAAAATGTGTGCTTATATTTTTAAATTAATGCTATTAATTATTCCCCTAAAAACTGTGATTGATCGGGTAATGTAACGTCAATTACTCCTCCGTCTTCTACCAAAACACATTGGCATCCAAGCCTGGAGTTTAATCTTGGATTAATAGCTCTGTCAATAAAATCTTCTTCTCTGTCACTTATTTCTTCAATTAAACCTTCTCCTTTATCAACATATAAGTGGCAAGTACTGCATGCGCAAACGCCACCGCAGTTGTGGTGAAGATCAATGTTGTTTTTTAAGGCAACTTCTAAAATAGATTGTCCTGATGAAACATTGGAAACTGTTATAGGATCTAAACCCTTTTGTTCAAAATTAAAAGTAATGCTGTACATGATGCTGTTTTCGGAGTGCAAAACTACTGTAAATTAGCTGTTATCAAAAATATCGAAGAATCAAACTACACTATCAGTAAAATATAATTGCTATTTTGCAAGCTCATAAAATTCTAAAAAATGAAATTTTATTCTTCTGTAATTTTAATAATATTTTTTTCAATAGTGTTTTTTTCTTGTAAAGATAGCAAGGAAAAAACGCCACCTCCGCCGCTATTGGTAAAAAAAGAAACTGTTACAAATAATAAAACTGAAATACCACAGAAAGGTCCAATTATCAATATTGTAGATACTGTTGAGATTAAAAGAATTGTGCTTTGCGTTAAAGACAGCTCAGCCACAAGCGCAGGTATGAGTACAAAACTTAGTAATATCTACAATAAAAAAATCCTTGATGCAATTGCAGCTGTAAAATTAAAAAGAGCTGGTCAGCCAATGGCATGGTATAAATCGCAAAAAGCACCTTTCTTTTTTGAAGCTGGTATACCGGTAGATAAAGCCCCAGCAAAAATGCCAAAAGGTTTTTTTATAAAAAAAACGGGTGGCGACAGTGTATTGGTCGCACATTTTTTTGGTCCTAATGTAATGAGTAATGTTGGTTATGATGCAGTAACAGAAATGTTGAAGGAACGAAACAGAAAAAAAGCTGCACCGGCTTATGAAATTTATATCGATAATCCATTTGAAGTTAAAAAAGGAAAAACTGATCCATATAAACAACAGACGGATATTGTGATACCTTACAAATAAAACGATTTATTTTTTACCAGCTCCCATCCACCATTTATAAAATGAAGGAAACCATTTGCGCCAGGTTTGCTCATTATGTGCACCATTTGCATCTGTGTTAAATGAAAAATCGTTTTTTATATTTTTTGCAATATTGTTTTTTATCCTTTCCATTTCAGGTACCATATCGCTGTTTTCTTTTTGACCGGCGTAAAACCAATAACGGGCTGCTGTAAGTTTTGATAACCACTTGGTCAAAGAATCGATTGAAGGTGCTATCCAATATGCAGGGGAAAAAATGCCGGCTGTCCCAAAAGTTTCCGGATGTTTTAAAACGGCGTATGTGCTTATTAAGCCTCCTAAGCTACTGCCGGCAATAGCTGTGTGTGATTTACCCTTTTTTGTTCTGTATTTTTTATCAATAAATGGTTTTAATGTTGTTGCTAAAAAATCAATATATTTCACTCCTTCTGCTCCTCCGTATTTTGTATTGTCTTCAAAATTATATTCAGTAACCCTCTTCTGGTTACCATGGTCAATTGCTACAACAATTGCATATTTACCTGTTTGTTTTTGGAGAGTATCAAGTGCCTCATCAATTCCCCATTCACCAAACGGAGCAAAGTATTCATCAAATAAATTTTGTCCATCATTCATGTAAAGTACCGGATAACGTTCATTCGAATTTTTATAATTTGATGGAAGATAAACAGAGATTTTTCTGTAACGAGCCAGTTGAGGAATGTAAAAAGAATCTGTTATTTGGTAAACGTTGTGGCTCGCCGTATGTTTTTTTGGTAGGGATGGTTGATTTTTCCAACCGTAAATATCTACCTGTATCGAGTAATCCTTAGCAATTTCTAAAATGTGATTACCTACATTTTCTCCTGTTGCTGTTACTTCTTCTTTATCCCACTGTCCCTGTGTAAATTTATAATTGAAAGTGCCACCGGGTAAATCCTTTAAAAGAATTTCCCATTTGTTGGAATCTGATTTTTGTAAAGCATATTTAGATTCTCCGGGATTCCAATTATTAAATGCACCTGTTATAAAGATCTTTGCTGCTTTTTGCTTGGACAAATCATTTACAATTATTTTTATATTGTTCTGGCCATAAACATTTAAGTTCCAAAATAAAATAAATATCATCCAGCTTTTATTCTCCAACACTTTAAATTTTATGGTTTTAAAAGGGATATTTTAATCATTCATAATTCCGTCAGACAGTCTCATATAAAGTGTACGTAATTTAGGGTAGTCAGTCAGCAATCGGAGATGTTTATCGAGTGTGGTAATATCACCTCTTACCGCAGGCCCTGTCTGCACGATGCTTGGTGAGTGATATTGTACCCTTTCAGAAGTTTGTTTTATAAGGGGTAACAACAACTTAAAATCAACCTTTTCATTATTACAAAATTTTTCAGCTACGCTAAAAAGATAGTTGGTAAAATTATTTACAATAACTGCAGAGGTATGAAGCCTAAGCCGCTGTTCAGCATTTTGTATAGTAACACTTTTGCTTAATGTTTCTGCAAATGTTTTTACAAATTCCAGCGTTTCTTCATTATTACCTTCTATTAAAAAAGGGATTTCAGGAATGATTTCCATTTCCTTTCTTAAACTTTGCAGTGGGTACAACACGCCAAAGTTTGAGGACATGTTTTGTAACACATTCATATCGCATGAACCTGCTGTGTGCACAACAGGAACATTACCAAAATTGATATTAAAAATAGCCTCCGGCAATGAATTATCGGAAAGGGCAACAATTACCAGATCGGTAATTTTATTGGGCTGTTCATTAAAATTTAGCAGAGAACATTTAAATCTTTTGGCAAACTCCTCTCCTTCAATTTTATCTCGGGCAATTACCTGTTGAATGTTGTGTCTCTTATCTTCACAAAGCCTTGCAATTACTGTAGCGACATTGCCACAACCAACAAAAGTTATATTCATTTATAAGGCGAAAAGGGTTAAATAATATGGATTAAAACAATTGTAAATATATTGAAAGTACTTTACTTAAACCAACCATTGTATCAAGAATAAAATCATTTAAATGAGTGTTTTTTTAATTTTCATTTAATATTGCACAAACTTTGCATGTACAGGAATCGTATGGTTTAATGATTGAGTTTAGAAGAAAACGGATTAACAGAAATTTAAAAAATATTATGGCTAAGAATTTATTAATAGTGGAGTCTCCGGCAAAAGCTAAAACCATAGAAGCAATTCTTGGTAAAGACTTTGAGGTGAAAAGTTGTTTCGGTCATATAAGAGATTTGGAGAAAAATGATATGGGGATAGATGTGAATAATAATTTTGTCCCTAAATATATTATTCCCGCAGATAAAGACAGGGTGGTAAAAGACTTAATCAGTGCTGCTAAAAAATCTGATGAAGTTTGGCTGGCGTCCGATGAGGACCGTGAAGGTGAAGCTATCAGCTGGCATTTGGCTGAGGTTTTAAAACTGGATCCTAAAACAACCAAGCGCATTGTTTTTCATGAAATTACAAAGCCAGCCATACAAAAAGCTGTAGCAAACCCGAGGCTTATAAATATGAATCTGGTAAATGCGCAGCAGGCAAGAAGAGTTGTAGACAGGATTGTAGGTTTTGAATTAAGCCCTGTACTCTGGAAAAAAATTGGCATGCAGGGTGGTTTAAGTGCCGGCCGTGTACAAAGTGTAGCTGTAAAACTTATTGCTGAAAAAGAAAGGGAAATAAACCAGTTTACTGCCGTAAGCAGTTTTAAAATTGAAGCATTGCTTGGTGCTACAGACCTTAATGAGCGCACGTTGAATTTTAAAGCAGAAGGTGCAAAATTTAACCAGCAAACAAACGCTGAGCAGTTTTTACAAACATGTATTGGTGCAGATTATACGGTAAAAGATATTCTGGTAAAGCCAGGTAAACGCACGCCTGCAGCGCCATTTACAACATCAACTTTGCAACAGGAAGCAAGTAGAAAACTTGGCTATGGTGTAAGTAAGACCATGCTGCTTGCTCAAAAATTATACGAAAGCGGTAAGATAACTTACATGAGAACAGATAGTGTAAACCTTGGGGAAACGGCTATGGATGCTATTAAAAAAGAAATAAACAGCAGCTTTGGAGATAAATATTTGCAGATAAGAAAATACAAAAATAAAAACGAAAGTGCACAGGAAGCGCATGAAGCTATTCGCCCGACTTACATGGATGCACGTGCAGTAGCAGACCAGGAACTTAACCGTTTGTATGAATTAATATGGAAACGTACTATTGCTTCTCAAATGAGCGATGCCATATTTGAAAAGACAACAGCAAAAATTGAAATAAGCACCAACAAACAGGATTTAAGTGCCAGTGGTGAAGTATTAAAATTTGATGGTTTCTTAAAAGTTTATTTAGAAAGTACGGATGATGAAGAAGAAAATGACAATGAAGAAGGTGAAAGCAGATTGCCAAATTTAATGGTAGGACAAAAACTTGCGTTCATAGAAATGACTGGTTCAGAAAGGTTTACAAGACCAGGCGCACGTTACACAGAAGCATCATTGGTAAAAAAACTTGAGGAGTTGGGTATAGGCAGGCCGAGTACTTACGCACCTACAATATCAACCATTGCAAAAAGAAACTATGTAATAAAGAAGGATAAAGAACCAACAAAAAGAACAGTGCGGTTGGTTACTTTAAAAAATAATGCGATCACAAAATCATCTTCTGAAGAAAATACCGGTGCCGAAAAAGGAAAATTATTTCCGACAGATTTAGGACTTGTTGTAACCGATTTTTTAAGCGAGCATTTTAAAAGGATAATGGATTATTCTTTTACTGCAAATATTGAGGAAGAATTTGATGCCATTGCCGATGGAAAAATGGTATGGAATAAAATGGTGGGCGATTGGTATATTCCTTTTCATACCGGAGTTGAATATACTTTGGAGACTGCAGAAAGAGCAAAAGGAGAAAGAATTTTAGGTACTGATGAAGCAACGGGAAAACCTATAAGCGCTCGTATGGGCCGTTTTGGACCTATGGTTCAAATTGGTGCGCAAACCGACGAAGAAAAGCCAAGGTTTGCAAAACTTACTGCACAGCAAAGTATAGAAACCATAACGCTTGAAGAAGCTTTGGAACTGTTTAAACTAGGTACACCATTAGGAGAATATGAAGGCCTGGATGTTACAACGGGTATTGGCAGATTTGGACCTTATGTAAAATTTGGCGATGCATTTATTTCTATGCCGAAAGGTGAACAGGCTGCATCGGTTGATATAAACAGAGCTATAGAAATTATTATAGCAAAAAGAGTGGAAGATGCGCCTATAGCCCATTATGAAGAAAAACCAATAACAAAAGGCAAGGGCAGATTTGGTCCGTTTATAAAGTGGAATGATATGTACATAAATATACCCCGTGCATACGATTTTGATATACTCACGCAACAGGATTGTAATGAATTAATAGAAAAGAAATTAGAAAAAGAGTCCAACCGCATCATTCAAAACTGGCCTGAAGAAAAAATTACTTTAGAAAACGGACAGTGGGGACCAATTATAAAATTTAATAAAAAGAAACTGAAGGTTATTGGTGCAGGTGCTAATGGAAAATATTCAGCTGAAGAACTTGCTGTTATTGATTTAGACAGCATTAAAAAAATGATACTTATACAAGACCCAAAAGCATTTGATAAAAAAGCGCCGGCAAAAAAGAAAGCAGCAACAAAATCAGCCACAAAAAAAGCTGCTCCTAAAAAAGCAGCCACCAGAAAATAATAATGGTTTCTTTAAAATATATCCTGACCAAAGATGACTACATCAAATTTTATACACATGTTTTTTGGGAAGAAGGTAAAAAGAAACGCAGAATAAATTTTTTAAAACAGGGTGGTTTTTTAATTACTTTTTTTATTGTACTTTATTTTGCTGGAGGCACAGGCTCATTCAATAATTTTTCCATCGCAATTTATATTCTTATATTTTTATCCACTTTACTTCCATTAATCAGCGGCAAATCTTCTATTATCAGAAGTGCTGAAAAAATTGCTGACAATCCTGACAATGATTCTTTGTTTACAGATTACAACCTTACTGCCACTGATAGTGAATTATTGATAAAAACCGAATTTACTGAAACAAAATATTACTGGAAAGCCATCATAAAAAAAACAGAAACGGATACGCATTATTTCTTATTTGAAAATTCTTTGCAGGCAATTATAATTCCTAAAAGTGCTTGTAAAAGTGAAGAAGAAAAATTAGCTTTGAGTAAGGTCTTTTCCAGAAATTTATCGCTGGATGCTGAATTTAACCAAACACAAAACTGATGCAGGAAAATAAAGAAATACAGGCACTGCTAAAACTGATTGACGATCCTGATGAAATTGTTTATGAAACAGTCAGTAATAAAATAATTTCTTTCGGAAAAGATATTATCCCAAACCTGGAAAATTACAGTGAAACTTTTGTAAATGCTGCGCTTCAGGACAGAATTGAATCTCTGATAAAACGATTACATTTCGAAGATATTAAAGAGGATTTTTTAAAATGGTCTTCCGGTACTGCCGATTTATTGGCAGGTTGTTTATTACTCTCAAAATATGTTCATCCAAATATGGATGCAACAGTTATTTTTAAAGAAATTGAAAAATTAAGAAGAAATATCTGGCTGGAAATGAATAGTTATCTCACTCCAATGGAACAGATAAATGTTATTGGAAGCATCGTATATAATTACTACAAGCAAAAAGGAATTGAAATTAATTATGAAAATGCCGACGGATTTCTTTTAAATAAAACGCTTGAACTGCGCAAGGGAAACGCTTTTGGTAATGGTACGCTTCTGCTCATACTTTGCGGTTTGCTCGATGTTCCTGTTTATGCAATAAATATTCCCAAACAATTTATACTTGGCTATTTTGACCAGCATTACGATGTATTAAACCCGAAAGGTCACGCTTCTGAGAAAATTAAATTTTACATAGATCCTGTAAACGGACAAATGTACTCTCATAAAGATGTAGAAAATTATTTTAAGAAAATGTCCCTACCTCCTACTTCCTCCTTTTTTAAACCATTTGATAATAAATCCATTATGGTTTTAATTTTATCAGAATTAAAAAAATGTTTTGAAAACGAGGCAGAATATTTAAAAATAAAAGAAATAAATTCTCTCATAGAAATGTTGGAATTATGATCTACCATATAACGACCAAGCAGCAGTGGAAAATAGCTCAGGAAAAAAGGTTTTTTGATGAACCTTCTCTGCATACTGAAGGGTTTATACACAATAGTAAAGAGGCTCAGGTAACCGGCGTTTTAGAAAGATATTACAAAGTCAAAGCAGATCTTTTATTAATGCATATTGATGAAACAAAATTAGAGGCTGAATTAAAATACGAACTAGCACCCTCTGTGAACGAATTTTTTCCACACGTATTTGGAAATATAAATTTAGACGCTGTTGTAAAAACCACCGAAGTATGATTTCTTGGGAAGATTTTGAAAAGCTGGATATGCGAACGGGTACTATACTTGAAGCCCAGCTTTTTGTAAAAGCAAAAAAGCCCGCCTATAAACTGAAAATAGATTTTGGAAAAGAAGGTATAAAAAATTCATCTGCACAAATAACAGCTCTGTATGAATTAAATGAATTA
>Ga0123337_10002344_pt1 | contig 21779 bp, 15 predicted proteins | sample frozenSSSSmetaG_FD_89792 | JGI IMG/M metagenome (GOLD analysis project Ga0123337, IMG submission 89792) | Glacier valley bacterial and archeal communities from Borup Fiord, Nunavut, Canada, to study Microbial Dark Matter (Phase II) -... | ecosystem: Environmental > Aquatic > Freshwater > Ice >...
GAGCTCCTCGTCGGCCTGATCGGCGGACTGATGCCCGCGATCCTGTTCGCGCTGCAGTCGCAGACCACGACGTCGTTCCGTTTCGCGCTCTACGGCCTCGTGCTCGCGGTCGGCATCCTGGTCGGGCTCGAGATCCCGCTCGTGATGCGGATTCTCAAGCGCCACGCCGGCGGCGATGGCCGAGGTCGGGGCGGCCTGAGGACGCTCGTCTCGCAGGTCCTCACCTTCGACTACCTCGGCGCGCTCGCGGTCTCGATCGCCTTCCCGCTCCTGCTCGTGCCGCAGCTCGGGCTGATCCGCACCGGCGCTTTCTTCGGCTTGATGAACGCGGGCGTCGCGGTCTGGGCGCTCTGGCTCTTTCGCGGCGAGCTGCGCGGCTTCGCGGCGCAGGCGCTCGCCTGCGCGCTGACGATCGCCGCGCTCGCCGGGGCCTTCGTCTTCGCCGACCGTGTGACGACCTGGGCCGAGGACCGCTTCTACGCCGACCACGTGATCTACAGCGAGACGAGCGCGTACCAGCGCGTCGTCGTCACCGCGAGCCGCGCCGGCGTGCGCCTCTTCCTCAACGGCAACCTGCAGTTTCACTCGCGCGACGAGTACCGCTACCACGAGGCGCTCGTCCACCCGGCGCTCTCGGCGCAGGGCGCGCCGCGGCGCGTCCTCGTGCTCGGCGGCGGCGACGGAATGGCGGTGCGCGAGATCCTCAAGTACCCGAGCGTCGAGCGCGTGACGCTGGTCGAGCTCGATCCGCACATGACGACGCTCTTCTCGACCATGCCGCTGCTGCGCGGTCTGAACGGCGACTCGCTCCATTCGCCCAAGGTCGAGATCGTCAACGCCGATGCCTTCGCGTGGCTCGAGCAGCACGACGAGATGTTCGATGCGATCGTCGTCGACTTCCCCGACCCGACCAACTTCTCGATCGGCAAGCTCTACACGCGCACCTTCTACGAGCTCGTCGAGCGGCACCTGTCGGCGAGCGGCTATGCCGTCGTGCAGACGACGTCGCCGCTGATCGCCAGAAAGAGCTTCTGGACCGTCGCGACCACGATCGAGGCTGCCGGCCTGACGACGACGCCGTACCACGCGCATGTGCCGAGCTTCGGCGAATGGGGCTTCATCGTCGCGAGCCGGCGTCCGTTCCGGCTGCCGACGACGCTGCCGGCGAACCTGCGCTTCCTGACCGTCGCCGGCCTGCCGGCACTCTTCGACTTCCCGCCCGACATGGCGCGCGTGCCGACGGAGATCAACCGCCTCTCGAACCAGGTGCTGGTGCAGACCTTCGAAGAGGAGTGGGGCAAGGTGGCGCGATGAGCAGGCGCTCGCTCGGGCCGACGCGGCGCAGCGTGCTGGCGGCATCTCTCGCCACGACTTTCGCGGCGGTCGCGCCGCTCGGAGCGTGCGCGCGGCGCGACGCCGCGACCTACGACGGCGGCTGGCTCGGCATCTCGGCCGATCGCGGCCACCTGATGCGCGACGCGACGGCCGGCTCCAAGTCGGGCGCGCTGCCGGAGGTCTCGACGACACGCCATGTCGGCGCGCTCGTCGTCGGCGCCGGTGTCGCCGGCCTCGGCGCAGTGCGCGCGATGCACGGCGCCGGCCTCGACGACTGCCACGTCCTCGAGCTCGAGGACCGCGCCGGCGGCAACAGCCGCGGCCACTCGATGGCCGGCATGCGCTGCCCGCTCGGCGCCCACTACCTGCCGGTGCCCGGCGCGGCCGCGGTCGAGGTCGTCGAGCTGCTGGAAGAGCTCGGCGTGCGCAAGACCGTGCACGGCAAGGCCGTCTACGACGAGCGCATGCTCTGCCACAGCCCGCAGGAGCGCCTGTTCATCGCCGGCGGCTGGCGTGAGGGCCTGCTGCCGCCGATCGAGTCGCTGCCGGCCGAGCAGCGCGCGGCGACGCTGGCGGAGTACCGCGCCTTCGGCGCTGCTGTCGCGGCCGCGGGCGAGGGCAATGCGTTCGCAATCCCGACGGCGCGCGCGCGCTGGAGCGATGCGCTGGCCGCCCTCGACCGCGTCACGTTCGCCGCATGGCTCGATGCCCACCGCCTCGTCGCGCCCGCCCTGCGCTGGTACCTCGACTACTGCTGCCGCGACGACTACGGCGCCGGCTCCGCGCACGTCTCGGCCTGGGCCGGCCTCCACTACTTCGCCAGCCGGCACGGCTTTCGCGCTCCCGGCGACGAGCCCCGCGGCGGCGATGCCGGCGACGGCATCCTCACCTGGCCCGAAGGCAACGCCTGGCTCGCCGAACGGCTCGCCGCGCCGCTCGGCGATCGCCTCCACGGCGGGCGCGTCGCCATCGCCGTGCGCGAGCGGCGCGACGCGGTCGAGGTCGACGCCTGGAACGTCGCGACGCGCCAGCGCGAGCGCTGGATCGCGTCGCACGTCGTCCTGGCGACGCCGCTCTTCGTCTCGGCGCGCATCCTCGACGCGCCGCCTGCCCCTCTCGTCGCCGCCGCGCAGCTCGTGCCGCATGCGTCCTGGGTCGTCGCCAACCTGCAGCTCGACGACGCGCTCGACGATCGCGCCGGCGCGCCGCCATCGTGGGACAACGTCGTCTACGGCGCCGTCGGCCTCGGCTATGTCGATGCGATGCACCAGAGCACGCGCCCGTTCGCCGGCCCGACCGTGCTGACCGCCTACGCGGCCCTCGGAGGCGACAGCGCCGCGGCCCTCGTCGCCAACCGCAAGAGCTTGCTCGGCGACGACTGGCGACCGTGGGCCGAGCGCTTCGTTGCCGATCTCGCGCTTGTCCATCCCGATCTGCCGGCAAAGGTGCGACGCGTCGACCTCATGCGCTACGGCCACGCGATGAGCGTCCCCGCGCCAGGCGTGCGCAGCAGCGCCGCGCTGGTGGCGCTGGCCGAGCCGCAGCGGCGCGTTCACTTCGCGCATGCCGATCTCTCGGCCTATTCCGTGTTCGAGGAGGCGCTATTCCACGGCACCCGCGCCGGGCGCGCCATCGGAGCGCGGACCCGCCCTTGAATGCGGCGCACGGGCGCGCCGATTGCTCACGGATTCCATGGACGACGACCAGTCACCTTGCGACGGCGTGTCGCGCCGCCGCTTCCTGCAGACAGCGACGACGGCCGCCGCGCTGCCCGCCGTCGCGGTGCAGGCGCAGACCGCGGCGCCCGCGCGCGCCGACGCCGCGTCGATCGACACCGCGCCCGCACCGAGCGCGACGCAGCGCACGGTGCGCCTGCGCGTCAACGGCGTGCCGCGCGAACTGCGCATCGAAGCCCGCGTGACGTTGCTCGATGTCCTGCGTGAGACGATGGCGCTGACCGGCACGAAGAAGGGCTGCGACCGCGGCCAGTGCGGAGCCTGCACCGTGCTCGTCGACGGCCGGCGCATCAACTCCTGCCTGACGCTCGCGGTGATGCACGAAGGCGCCGAGATCACGACGATCGAAGGGCTGGGCACGCCCGAGGCGCTCCACCCGATGCAGGCCGCGTTCATCGCCGGCGACGCGTTCCAGTGCGGCTACTGCACGCCGGGACAGATCTGCTCGGCCGTCGCCCTGGTCGGCGAGCTGAAAGCGAACACGCTCAGCGCCGCCACGTTCGACGCCGGTATCGCCAGCACGCGCGCGCCGCGCACGGTCACGATCACCGATGCCGAGATCCGCGAGCGCATGAGCGGCAACCTGTGCCGCTGCGGCGCGTACACCAACATCGTCGCCGTGGTTCGCGCGGCGGCCGAAGGCGGCGCGGCATGAACGACATCGGCTACGAGCGGCCGGCGAGCGTCGCCGACGCGATCCTGCTCGCTGCCCGGCCCGGCGCGGCCTTCGTGGCGGGCGGCACGAACCTCATCGACCTGATGAAGGGCCACGTCGCGATGCCGACGCTGCTCGTCGACGTCAACCGCCTGCCGCTCGCCGACGTGGCGCAGCGGCCCGACGGTGGCGTGCGCATCGGTGCGATGGTGCGCAATAGCGATCTCGCGAACCACGCCCTGATCCGCGACGGCTATCCGCTGCTGTCGCAGGCGCTGGTCTCGGGCGCATCGCCGCAGCTGCGCAACATGGCGACGGTCGGCGGCAACCTGATGCAGCGCACGCGCTGCTATTACTTCTACGACCCTGCCTTCGCGGCCTGCAACAAGCGCATGCCGGGCTCCGGCTGCGCGGCGCGCGCCGGCCATCACCGCATCCATGCGGTGCTCGGCGCCAGCAACGCCTGCGTGGCGACGAATCCGTCGGACATGAGCGTCGCACTGGCCGCCTTGCGCGCCGACGTCGTCGTCCAGGGATCGGCCGGCGAGCGCCGCCTGCCCATTGCCGATTTTCATCGCCTGCCCGGCGACACGCCCGAGCGCGACACCAATCTCGCGCCGGGCGAGCTGATCGTCGCGGTCGACCTGCCGCCGTCGCCGTTCGCGGCGCGCTCGCACTACCTCAAGGTGCGCGATCGCGCGAGCTACGCGTTCGCGCTCGTCTCGGTCGCGGCAGCTCTCGACATCCGCGACGGCGTCGTGCGCGACGCGGGACTCGCGTTGGGAGGCGTCGCGCATCGACCGTGGCGCGTCGCGGAAGCGGAGAACGCGCTCGTCGGCAGGCCGCTCGACGACGCGTCGATCCGCGTCGCCAGCGATCGACTCCTCGCCGGCGCCGCACCGCTGAAGGAGAACGCGTTCAAGGTCGAGCTCGCGCGGCGCTCCATCTCACGCGCATTGAAGACGGCCGGAGGCCTCGCATGATCACCGGCCAGGGCATCGATCGCGTCGACGGTGCGCTCAAGGTCACGGGGCGCGCGCCGTTCGCGGCAGAGTTCGCGCCGCCGGGCCTGGTCCATGCGGTGCTCGTCACGAGCAGCGTGCCGAGCGGACGCATCGTCCGCATGGACGTCGCCGCAGCGACCGCGCTGCCCGGCGTGATCGCCGTGCTGACGCCGATGAACGCGCCGCGCCTGCCGCAGAAGGGCCAGGCCGGCGTCAACCCGGCGGCCGGACGCGTCCTGTCGCTGCTGCAGGACGACATCGTCTCGTACAACAACCAGCCGATCGCCGTCGCCGTCGCCGACACGCTGGAGCGTGCGGCGCAGGCGGCGCGGCTGGTGCGCGTCACCTACGCTGCGGCCGACGCGAAGCTCGACTTCGCCGTGGCGAAGGCGACGGCCAAGCCGCCCGCGCGGGCCAACCGCGAGCCCGCCGATCTGCAGCGCGGCGATCTGGCGGCCAGCATGTCGTCGGCGGCGACGACGGTCGGTGCCGTCTACACGACGCCGATCGGGCACCACAACCCGATGGAGCCGCACGCGACCGTCGCCGACTGGAGCGGCGATCGCCTGACCCTGCACGACGCGACCCAGAACGTCGGCGGCGAGCGCACGGCGATCGCCCACGTGTTCGGCCTCGCGCCTGAGAACGTGACCGTGATCAATCCGTTCGTCGGCGGCGGCTTCGGCTGCAAGGGCTCGACCTGGTCGCACGTGGCGCTCGCGGCGCTCGCCGCAAAGGCGGTCGGCCGGCCGGTCAAGCTCGTGCTCGAGCGGCCGCAGATGTTCGGCATGGTCGGCAACCGGCCGCGCACCGAGCAGACGCTCGGCCTCGGCGCGGCGCGCGACGGCATGCTGGTGGCGGTCGGCCACCAGACTGTCTCCGAGACCTCGATGCTCGAGGACTGGCCCGAGACCTCGTCGTTGGCCGCGCGGCATCTGTATTCGACGCCGAGCAACCTCTCCACGCACCGGCTCGCCAAGCTCCACATCGCGACGCCGACCTTCACGCGCGCGCCCGGCGAGGCGAGCGGCAATTTCGCGCTCGAGTGCGCGATGGACGAGCTCGCCTACAAGCTGCGCATCGATCCGCTCGCGCTGCGCCTGCGCAACTACGCCGAACAGGACGAGAGCAAGAGGAAGCCGTACTCGAGCAAGTCGCTGCGCGAGTGCTACCGCGTCGGCGCCGAGCGCTTCGGCTGGGCCGCGCGCGCGGCGATGCCGGGCACGATGCGCGACGGGCGCTCCCGCATCGGCTACGGCATGGCGACCGCGACCTATCCGGCCAACCGCAGCGCCGCCGAGGCGCTGGTGCGCATGCTGCCCGACGGCAGCGTCGTTGTCCGCTCGGCGACCCACGATCTCGGCACCGGCACGTACACCGTGATGTCGCAGGTCGCCGCGGATGCGATCGGCGTGCCGGTCTCGAAGGTGCGCTTCGAGCTCGGCGACTCGCGCTTTCCGAAGGCGCCCGGCGCCGGCGGATCGCAGTCGGCGGCAAGCGTGTCGCCGGCCGTGCACGCGGCGGGCCTCGCGATGCGGCAGAAGCTGATCGAGCTCGCGATCGCCGATCCGCGCTCGTTCGCCCACCGCAGCGACGCGGCGCAGATCACGGTGATCGACGGCTGGCTCCGCTCGACGAACGCGCTGTCGCTCGTCCCCGGTCGAACCGTCGCCGACGCAGCGTCGCCCGGCGAGCCGATCGCCGCGCTCATCGGCAGGAACGGCGGCGTCGTCCTCGAGACAACGGCCGAGTCCAAGCCCGGCGTCGAACGCGAGCAGTACTCGATGCATTCGTTCGGCGCGGTCTTCGCCGAAGTGCGCGTCGATGCCGACCTCGGCACCGTCCGCGTCCCGCGCATCACCGGCGTCTACGGCGTCGGCACCGTGCTCAACGCCAAGCTGGCACGCAGCCAGATGCTCGGCGGCGTCGTCTGGGGCGTGGGCATGGCGCTGCTCGAGGAATCGATGCGCGACGAGCGCAACGGCCGGATCGTCAACGCCAACCTGGCCGAATACCACGTGCCCGTGAACGCCGACATCGGCGCGATCGACGTTTCATTCGTGCCCGAGAGCGACGCGTTCGTCAATCCGCTCGGCGTCAAGGGCCTCGGCGAGATCGGCATCACCGGCGTGACGGCGGCGATCGCCAATGCGGTTTTCCACGCCACCGGCAAACGGGTGCGCGACCTGCCGATCACGCTCGACAAACTGCTCTGACGGCGCCGCGCGAGCCCACGACGGGCGCGCGCGGCGTTTACGATGCGGCGCCCGCCACGTCGCCATCGCATCGCGCGCCGACCTCCATGCCTTCCCGCTCGCCCGCGCGCCGCGCCCTCGACCGCAACGCGTTCCTGCTCGTCCTCGTGGTCCTGACGGTCACCTTCGCCTGGGTGATCTGGCCGTTCTACGGCGCGGTCTTGTGGGGCAGCGTGCTGGCTCTCCTGTTCCAGCCGCTCTACCGCTGGTTCCTCGACCGGCTCGGCGCGCGGCCCACGCCGGCGGCACTCGCCACTGTCGCCGTGATCCTGGTGATCGTCATCCTGCCGGTCGGCCTGATCGCGATCTCGCTCTTGCAGGAGGCGGCCGGACTCTTCCAGCGCCTGAAAGGCGGCGAGCTGAACGTCGGCACCTACTTCGCGCAGATCATGGCGGCGATGCCGACTTGGGCGACCTCCCTGCTCGAGCGCGTCGGCCTCTTCGACGTGGCGTCGCTCCAGGCGCGGCTGACGGCGGCGATCACGCAGCGCGGCCAGGCGCTCGCCGGACGCGCGCTCGACATCGGCCAGGACGTGCTCGACCTCGTCGTCGGCTTCGGCATCGCGATGTACCTGCTTTTCTTCCTGCTGCGCGACGGCGTCGCCATCGTGCGGCGGATCCGTGCCGCGATCCCGCTCGCCGAGGAGCCGAAGGCGCTCCTGCTCGAGCGCTTCACGACCGTCGTGCGGGCGACGGTCAAGGGCAACGTCCTCGTCGCCGCCGTCCAGGGCGCTCTCGGTGGCCTGGTGTTCTGGGTGCTGGACGTGCATGCGCCGATGCTCTGGGCCGTGATGATGGCGTTCCTGTCGCTGCTTCCGGCCGTCGGCGCGGCGCTGATCTGGGCGCCGGTCGCGCTCTACCTGCTCGCAGTCGGCCAGGCTTGGCAGGGCTTGGCGCTGATCGCGTGGGGCGTGCTCGTGATCGGCCTGGTCGACAACGTGCTGCGGCCGATCCTGGTCGGCAAGGACACCCAGCTTCCCGACTACCTGATCCTGATCTCGACCGTCGGCGGCATCGCCGTCATCGGCCTCAACGGCTTCGTCATCGGTCCGCTCGTCGCCGCGATGTTCGTCTCGACCTGGGAGCTGCTGGCGAAGGAACGCGGCGAAGACGCGGCCACGTAAACCGGTTCGGGGTCTCGGGCGTTGCCAAGAGTCGGCAGGCTCCTACCGGCCGGTCCACGTTTGTCCTTCATCCGACTCTTCGCGCCAGCGGCCTCGTCCGTTACGCTCACGCCCCATGGACGACGCATCCGAACGCATCCGCGAGCTCGAGGCCAGGCTGGTCGCCCACGGCCTCGTCCTGAAGACCATCGCCCGACTGCTCTCCGAGGAGACGATCGCCGAATTGCGCGCCGCCGCCCAGGGCATCGACGACGACGGCATGCAGGAGGCCAACCCGAACCTGCACATGCGCCGCGTCGCCGAAGAGATGTGGAGCATCCTGGAGATGATCGGCTGACGATGCGGTGAGTGGGCGCGCCGTCGCCCCGGCGACGGCAGAATGCACCATGGACACGCCCGCGGCGCCTTCCGGCGCCGCTTTCCGTTTCGGCACCCGCAGGCTCTGGCTCCAGATCCTGATCGCGATCGCGGTCCTCACGCTGCTCTGGAGCGCGGCCTGGTTCTACGTGCCGCCGATCGTCGCGTCGCAGGCCGTCAAGGCCGTCGACCAGCAGCTCGGGCGCCGTCTCACGCTCGGCCACGTCGCCTTCAATCCCTGGACGCTCGAGCTCACGCTCGACGACGTGGCACTGGCCGGCGCGAGCGCCGGCGCGCCGCCGCTGCTCGAGGTCAAGCGCGTCCACGCCAACGCGGCGCTGGTCTCGCTGTTCAAGCTCGCGCCGGTGATCGACGCGCTCGAGATCGACGCGCCGATGGTCCGCGTCGCGCGCCTCGGCGACGGCCGCTACGACATCGACGACGTGCTGCAGAAGCTGGCCGCGCAGCCGGCGCCCGAGAGCGGCAAGGAGCCGGCGCGCTTCGCGCTCCACAACATCGTCGTGCGCGCCGGCGGTCTCGACTTCGCCGACCAGCCGCTCGCTGCCGTGCACCGCATCCGCGATCTCGAGCTCGGCGTGCCGTTCATCAGCTCGTTGCCGTCCGAGCGCGAGATCAAGGTCGAGCCGCACCTCGCGTTCACGATCGACGGCAGTCGCTTCGATTCCGCCGGTGCGGCGACGCCGTATGCCGAACGCGGCAATGGCGAGCTGCGTGTCAAGCTCGACGACTTCGACGTCGCACCCTACCTCGGCTACGTGCCGCGCGGCCTGCCGGCGCAGTTGCGCGCGGCCACGCTCGGCGTCGACCTGCTGATCGCCTTCGAGCGGCGCCCGAAGCTGTCGCTGAACCTCTCGGGCAGCGTCGCGGCGAGCGGTCTCAAGGTCGTCGACACGGCCTCGCAGCAGCTCCTCGACGTCGGAAGCATCAAGGTCGCCATCGACGAGCTGCGGCCGCTCGAGCAGCGCGTGCGCATCAAGAGCATCGACGTCGACGCGCCGCACCTTTTCGCCGTGCGCGACGCGAAAGGGCACGTCAACCTGCTGCTCGCGGGCGAGACGCCGTCGGGGGCGGTGAAGCCGGTCGCGAAGCTGGCGCTGCCGACGACGGCGGCGAGCAGCGCGGCCAGTGCGGTGGCATCGAAGGCATCGGCATCGTCGGCATCGAGCGCGGCAGCAGGCGCTTCTGCATCGCCGTCGACCTGGCACGCGACCGTCGCCGCGGTCTCCGTCAGAGCGGGCCAGCTCGAGTGGCGGGACGCCTCGACCTCGCCGGCGGCAGCGCTGGCGCTCACCGACTTCTCGCTGGCGGCCGAGGCCATTGCCTGGCCGCTCAAGGCGGCCGTGGTGTTCCGCGCCGAGGGCGTCCTCGGCAGTGCCGCCGACCACGGCAAACTCTCGTTCTCGGGCAAGGGCGACACGACCAGCGCGAACGTTGCCGTCTCGCTCGCCGACCTGCCGCTGACGCCGTTGCAGCCTTACCTGCGCTCGGTGCTAGCCGTTCCGCTCGCCGGCGTGCTGAGCGCCGATGTCGACGTCACCTGGCAAGCAGGAGCGGGGGCGCCGCGCCTGCAGATCGGGGCCAAGCGCGTGGCGCTGGCGCGGCTCGCGCTCGGCGATGCGACGACGCCTGATCTGGCCGCCGAGCTGATCGAGATCGTGGACGCGAAGGCCGACACCGTCGCGCACACGGCATCGGTCGGCAAGCTGTCGCTGCGCGCGCCGAAAGTGCGCGTCGAGCGCGACGCGGCGAATCGCTGGAGCTTCGAGCGCTGGACGAGCGCGCCGCCGTCGCTTGGGTCCGTTGCAGTCGCGTCGCCGGCCGCGCCTGCGGCATCGCGTGCCGCCGCTGCCGCATCGCGACCCGCCGGCAGCGACACCGCATCGTGGCGCCTCACGATCGGCGAGCTCGCCCTCGCGCAAGGCCGCGTCTCCTTCGTCGACAAGGCCGAGGCCGTTCCGGTCGCGCTCGACGTCACCGATCTCGCCGTGCAGATGAGCCGCTGGGCGCTCGACGGCCCCGGCGCCGCGCCGATCCACGTCGCGGCCCGCGTCATGGTGCCGGCGGGGCCGAGCGGCGAGGCGATCGGCAGCGGCGTTGTCGGCAAGGTCGACGTGCGCGGCGAGCTCGAGGGCTTCGTGGCCGGCGCGCCGACCAGCGCGCAGGTCGCGCTGCTGCTCCAGGACCTGCCCCTGCACCTGCTCGATCCCTACCTCGACGACGTCGTCAACATCGATGTGCAGAAGGCGCAGACCAGCTTCAAGGGCGATCTGCGCTGGGAGCGGCGCGGCGCCGGCGCGAGCATCGCGCTGCGCGGCGACGCGGCGATCGACGACTTTCGCGCTACCAGCCAGGCCGGCGACCGTGGCGGGCCGCAGCGAGCGCTGGCGATGGCGCGCGACGACCCGGCCGGCCGGCAGCTCCTCAACTGGAAGACGCTCTCGCTGCGCGGCATCGAGCTGGCGATGGCGCCGGGCGCGGCGACCAAGGTGACCGTCGCCGAGACCGCGCTGAGCGACTTCTTCGCGCGCATCGTGCTCGACGAGTCCGGGCGCCTCAACCTGCAGGACGTCGCGCGGCCGGCGCCGGCCGGAGTGGCGGCCTCGGCTCCCGCATCGGCGCCGGCGGCCGCGCCGGTACGCGTGACGATCGCATCGTCGTCGTCGTCAGCCTCGTTTCCGGCGCCGATCGTGCACATGGGCCCGATCTCCGTCGTCAACGGCCGTGTCGCCTACAACGACCGCTTCGTCAAGCCGAACTACAACGCCAACCTGAGCGAGCTCACCGGCCGGCTCGCCGCGTTCTCGTCGGAGCCGCCGGGGCCGGGCCAGCCGCCGCAGCTCGCCGACCTGGCGCTGAAGGGCCGCGTCGAGGGCACGGCGACGCTCGACATCAGCGGCAAGGTCAATCCGCTCGCCAAGCCGCTCGCGCTCGATCTGCAGGCCAAGGTGCGCGACCTCGAGCTGCCGCCGCTCTCGCCCTACGCGATCAAATACTCGGGCTACGGCATCGAGCGCGGCAAGATGAGCGTCGACCTCGCCTACCTCGTCAAGCCCGACGGCCAGCTCACGGCGAGCAACAAGATCGTCCTCAACCAGCTCGCGTTCGGCGACAAGGTCGAAGGCTCGACGGCGAGCCTGCCGGTCAAGCTCGCGGTCGCGCTGCTCGCCGATCGCCACGGCGTGATCGATCTCGACCTGCCCGTCAGCGGCTCGATGAACGATCCGCAGTTCTCGCTCGGCGGGATCATCTGGAAGGTCATCACCAACCTGATCGTCAAGGCGGTGACCGCGCCGTTCTCGCTGCTCGCGTCGGCGTTCGGCGGCAGCGGCAGCGAGGCCTCGACGATCGAGTTCGCGCCAGGAACGGCGACGCTGACCCCGGCGGCGAAGGAGACGCTCGACAAGATCGCCAAGGCGCTCGCCGACCGGCCGGCGATCAACCTCACCGTCACCGGCGAGAGCCGCCTCGACATCGAGAAGGACGCGTGGAAGCAGGAGCGGCTGCGCCAGATCGTGCGCGCCGAGAAGCGCCGCCGCGCGATCGCCGGCGGCGCGAGCCCGGAAGCCGAGATCGTCGTCGGCGAGGCCGAGTATCCCGAGCTGCTGAAAGAGGTCTACAAGCGCGCCGACATGGTCAAGCCGAAGAACGTGATCGGCCTCGCGAAAGATCTGCCGACGAGCGAGATGGAAGCGCTGCTGCTCGCCAACGTCGTCGTCGCCGACGACGCGATGCAGCAGCTCGCGGTGCGCCGCGGCGTCGCGGTGCGCGACTACCTCGCGACCAGAGAGATCGCGATCGGGCGGCTCTTTCTCGGCGCGCCGAAGGTCGCGAGCGCCGACGCGTCGTGGCGGCCGCGTGCGGACCTGAAGCTCGCCGCCAACTGACGCGCGTGGTCGATCCCGCCGCGCCGTCCGCGATCCCGATCTACGCGGCGCTCGCGATGCGGCGTGTCTACGTGGCGGCCGGGCCGGGCTGGCGCTACGTGCCACGGTGCTCTCAATGGCCTACGCGACGCTCGTCGGCCTGGCGATCGTCACGCTCGCGCCGATCGCGCTGCTGGCCCGAGGTTGCCGCGGCCCGGATTCATCTTCGGCCGAGCGCGAGCCCGCGTTCCTCGCGCAGCAAGGCGCCCGGCGTGTCGGCGTCTCCCGGCTTCAGACGGTCGAGGCGATAGAGGCCGAGCCCGCCCGGCGCCGGCAGGGCGTGCGGCGCCGGCGCGTCGAGGTACCAGCCGAAGCTCGGCAGATTGACGTTGGCCTGCGTGCCGGCCGGAGCACCGGGGCTCGCGGCGCGCGCCGCGTCCGCGAGCCGCCGCACCGGACCTTGCAGCGTCTCGCCCCACCAAGGCACGACGGCGGCGACGAGGAACAGGGCGACGACGGCGGCGCCGAGCGGCGCGCGCATCGCCGCGGGCCACGCGGCAGTCGCGGGCCGCCACTCGATCACGGCGATGAGCGCCGCCGCGACCACCGCCCCGACCGCATAGACCGCATAGACCGTCGACGGTGCCGGCGCGGTCTCGATCAGCGATCGATACAGTCCCGGCGCGCGGCGCGCGGCGATCGCCATGCCGATCCACGGCGTCGCGCAGAGCACGAGCAGCGTCGCCGCGAACGTCGTCCAGAGTGCGATGCGCAGCGCGCGCGACGGCGCGTCGGCGAGGAGGCGTCCGCCGAGCAGCGCCAACGGCGCGTAGCCGTAGAGCATGTAGTGCGGCAGCTTGGTGCCCGAGAGCGAGAAGAAGATCAGCACGAAGGCGCTCCAGCAGACCAGCCAGCGGGCCACCGGCTCGCTCCACAGCCGCTTCAGCCGCGGCAGCAATGCGATCAGCAGCGGCGTCCACGGCAGCGCGATCAGCGGCAGCGCGATGGCGTAATAGAGCGGCCCGCCGGCATGGCCTTCGAGCGTGCCGGTGAAGCGGCCGACGTTGTGCTTCATGACGAAGCCGTCGATGAACGCCTGGCCGTGACGATGGAGTGCGTAGATGTACCAGGGCGCGGCGACGCCGACGAGGATCAGCCACGCGAGCGGATCCGACACGGCGCGCACGATAGGCTTCCATTCGCGCGACAGCACGGCCCACACGACGATCGCGCCGCCCGGCACGAGCAGCGCGATCGGGCCCTTGTCGAGGATGCCGAGCGCGGCCCAGAAAGCGGCCCAGCGCAGCGGTGTCTTCGCGCCGGTCTCGACGTGGCGCCAGAGCGCGAACGCGGCGAGCGCGAGCAGCAGGTTGAGGAGCGCGTCGGCGGTCGCGGCCCGGCCGATGGCGATCACGCCGACCGAGGTTCCGAGGATCGCCGCCGCGCACCACGCGGCGCGCCCGCCGAAGCGCGGCGCCGCGAAGCGCGCGACCGTGACGCACCACAGGAATCCGCAGATCGCCGACGGAAGTCGCACGGCCGCGTCGCTCTTGCCGAGGACGAGGATGCTCGCCGCCTGCAGCCAGTAGACGAGGATCGGCTTGTCGAAGCGATCGGCGCCGTTGAGCGTCGTGTGCAGCCAGTCGCCGCTCGAGATCATCTCGCGCGTCGCTTCGGCGAAGGCGCCTTCATCGACGTCGAAGAGCGGCGCCGCGCCGAGCGGCCAGAAGAAGATCGCCGCGAGCACGAACGCGAGCAGTGCCCAGGCGGCGCGGCTCGGCGCGCCCGCGTCGGCGCCCGCTCTCACGGCCGCGACCAACCGCCCTCCGCGCCGAAGGCCTCGACGGCCGGCAAAGCGGTGTACGACTTGGCGTGGTTGCCGTCGAAGTAGATGCGCACCAGGAGCTCGGCGAGCACGCCGGTCATCAGGAACTGCAGCCCGCCGATGACGCAGAAGAAGCCGAGCAGGAGCAGCGGCCGGCCGCCGATGCTCTCGCCCATCAGCTTCAACACGCCGAGGTAGCCGAGCATGAGCGTGCCGATCGACGTCACCGCCAGGCCGATGACGCCGAAGAAGTGTCCGGGCCTGGAACCGAAGTTGAGGAAGAAGTAGATCGAGAGCACGTCGACGACGACGCGCAGCGTGCGCGAGATGCCGTACTTCGACGTGCCGCGCAAGCGCGCGTGATGTCGCACCGGCACTTCGCCCATGCGGTCGGGCGAGGTCACCGTCGCGAGCCATGCGGGGATGAAGCGATGCATCTCGCCGTAGAGCCGCACCTGCTTCAACACCGAGGCGCGGAACGCCTTCAGGCTGCAGCCGAGGTCGTGGAACTTCAGCCCGGTGATGCGCCGGATGAGGCGGTTGGCGAACCACGATGGCACCTTGCGCAGGAACCAGCCGTCCTTTCGCTTCTCGCGCCAACCAGCGACCATGTCGAGCTTGTCGTCGACGAGCTTGGCGACCAGCTTCGGGATGTCGGCGGGGTCGTTCTGCAGGTCGCCGTCCATCGTCACGATGACGTCGCCGCGGGCAGCGTCGATGCCGGCCTGCATCGCGGCGGTCTGGCGGAAGTTGCGGGCGAGGCGGACGACGTGGATGTGCGGCCCGACCGAGGCCGCGTGGCGCACGAGCGCCTCGCCGGTGCCGTCGCGACTGCCGTCGTCGACGACGATCAGCTCCCACGGCGAGGGGTACGACGCGAGCGCGGCCTGCACGGCGTCGATCAGCGGCGCGGCGTTCTCGATCTCGTTGTACATCGGCACGACGACCGAGAGCCGATGGCTGGGCGGCGTCGTCGCGACGGCAGTGCCGGCCGCGTCAGTCATGGCCGCGGGTGCACTGTTGGCGATGGGAGAGGACGTGATCATTGCGGATGGACCGTTCGGGTCGGAGGCGGCCACGACCGCGTCGCCAGCTGTGCGACGAGCGCCGCGACGAGGCCGACGACGAGGCCGAGCAGATGCACCGCGAGCGCCGCAGCGCCGACGTGCGCGAGCGAGGCGACCGGCGTGCGCAGGGCGACGCCGCCCCAGACGCCGGCCTCGTAGGTGCCGAGGCCCGCGGGCCCTTGCACCGGCAGCACGGCGGCGAGCTCGCCGCCGAGGCTGCCGCGGAGCGCGTCGACGAGGGCCACGTCGGCCAGCGCAGCGAGCAGGACGCCGAGCATGACCAGCTTCACCGCCCAGTTGGCGAGCGCGCAGGCAAGCGACGCGGGCCGTCGCCAGGCTTGCTGGTTCGGCCGCTGCGCATACGCGCCGACGCGCTGCAACGGCCGCCACGGCAGGCGCCCGAGGAGAGCGCCGAGATGCGGCGACGCGAGCGCATACGCGACGAGCCAAGCGATCGCGAGCGCCGCGCCGGCCGCCGGCGCGAGCGGCAGCAGCCAGGCGACCCCGAACGCGGCGAGGATGGCGACGTCCTGCAGGCGCAGCCAGAGCAGGCTCGCGACCGCGTCGGCGAGTGGCACGCCCCATTGGCGATGGACGATCCACGCGTAGCCCGCTTCGCCTGCGCGCATCGGCACGATGTTGACCGCGGCGTTGTGCAGCAGCATGAGACGCAGGCAGTCGGCGTAGCGGATGCCGCGCACCTGCGGCTGCCACTCGACGAAGAGGCGCAGCGCACGCAACGCGTAGCTCGCGAGAAGGCCGAGCGTCGCGACGATCCAGAGCGGTGGCGGCACGGCGGCGAGCGCGTCGAGCCAGCGCGTGAGCGAGGCGCCGCGCAGCAGCAGCCAGAGGAGCAGCGCGCCGAGCGCGACGCCGGCGACCGCACCGCTGGCCTGGCGCGCTGTCATGGCGCGACGCTGCCGGCGCACGTCGCGGGCGCGCGCAGCATCCACAGGCGATACAGGCCGGCAGCGATGCTGACCACGCCGAACACCCATTGCAGCGGCTCGGCGAGCGGATAGCCGAGCGGCCGGATCAGCATGATCACGCCGACCACGATCTGCACGAGCGCGACCGCCGCTTGGCCGTACAACGTCACGAGCCTGCGCGCGAGATCGACGCGGCGCTCGATCACGACGCCGAGCGCCGCAGCCGCGATGCCGATGCCGGCGCCGACAAGCACGTCGCCGATCCAGTGCGCACCGACGGCGACGCGCGAGAGCGCGACGACCGAGCCGAGGGCGATCGGCGGCACGACGCTGCGCCACGAGCGGCTGCACACGAGCACGAGCGTGACGGCCAGGCCAAGCGCCGTCGCTGCGTGGCCCGACGGCATCGAGCCCCAGAACAGATGCGCGCCGATCGGCGGCAGGTCGGGCAACGTGGTCAGCGGCCGCGGCGTGACGAGCGTGCGCTTGACGACCTGGATTGCCAGCGTGCCGAGCGCGAAGCTCCAGACCGACACCGCGGCGAAGCGCATCGAGCGGTCGCGCACCAGGCCGACGACGATCACCGCCGTCAGGCCGAAGCCGAGGAAGGTGAGGTCGGACCAGAGCCAGTCAGGCAGGACGCCCATCGTCTCGCGCAACGATCGATAGGCCTGGCTCGCGTCGCCGGCGAGATGCGACATCGTTCCGAGCACGACGAGCAACGCGGCGGCGATGCCCGCCGCCGAAAGCGCGTGCGGGAAGCGGTGCGAGAGCGAGATCGCGGCCAAAGTCGAAGGCGATGGTAAAGGGTGGTGGAGGCCGCAAGAGGCGTCGAGGGAGATGCGTCGTCGCAGGGACGCAGCGCCAGCCTATAGTGAGCGCCCATGCGATTGTGCCTAGTGACCGGTGCCGCGGGCTTCGTCGGCGCGCACGTCGTCGCCCGCCTCGCAAGCGCCGGCGTGAAGGTCGTCGGCTGCGACGAATTCAATGCCTACTACGACCCGCGCCTGAAGCGCGACCGGGTCGCCGCGCTGCTCACGCCGCTCGGTGTCGAGTGCCACGCGATCGATCTCTCCGACGCCGCCGCGACGAGCGCGTTCCTGCGCCGCCACGGGCCGTTCGACGCCGTCGTCCACCTCGCCGCACAGGCCGGCGTGCGCCACTCGATCGAGGCGCCGATGGACTACGTGCGCTCGAACGTCGCCGCCTCCGTCGCCGTGCTCCAGGCGTGCGCCGACGTCAAGGTCGGCCACGTCGTCTACGCCAGCTCGTCGAGTGTCTACGGATCGCGCACCGAAGCGCCCTTCGCGGAAAGCGACCGCAGCGACGCGCCGGCGTCGCTCTACGCCGCGACCAAGCAGGCCGGCGAGGCGATCGCTCATTCGTACGCCGCGGTGCACGCGCTGCCCGTCACTGGCCTGCGCTTCTTCACCGTCTACGGGCCCTGGGGCCGGCCCGACATGGCGTACTTCTCGTTCGCGCAACGCATGCGGCGCGGCGAGCCGATCCCGGTGTTCGCGCGCGGCGAGTTGCTGCGCGACTTCACCTACGTCGACGACGCTGTCGATGCGGTCGTGCGGCTGCTCGAGCGCGGTCCGCCGCGGCCCGCGAGCGGCGTGCCGGCGGAGGTCTTCAACGTCGGCAGCCACCGGCCGGTCAAGGTTCTCGACTTCATCGCCTCGCTCGAGCGCGCCGTCGGCCGGCCCGCGGTGATCGAATTCCAACCGATGCAGGCCGGCGACGTACCGCTGACCTGCGCCGACCCGGAGCGTCTGCTCGCTGCGATCGGCCCCTGGGCGCGCACCTCGCTCGACCAGGGCCTCGAAAACTTCGCCCGCTGGCTCGAGGCATGGGATCCGCTGGAGGCACGGCCATGATCTTCGAGCAGGTCGCCGCCGGCGGCTGCCAGTCGTACCTGCTCGGCTGCGCCGACACCCGCGCGGGGGCGCTGATCGACCCGGAGGTGTGCCAGGTCGATCGCTACCTCGCGCTGGCCGCACGGCCGCGCTCGACGGCGGCACGAAGAGCTGGGTCGAGGCCGGCTATCCGCCGCGCGTGGGCGCGGCGCCGTAACGCGATGTCGTTGCGGATCGTCATCGTCCTCCCGGCGCTCGCGTTGCTTGCGGCGTGCTCGGCGTCGACCCAGCTCGTCACCAACGACAAGGCCTCCGACGCCGTCAAGGCCAAGAGCTTCAAGTCGTACCGCGAGGTGCTGCTGATCCCGCCCAACGACGATCCGCGCCACGTCGTGCCGCGCGTCTCGAGCGAGATCGAGCACCTCGGCTTTCGTGTCCGCATCGTCGATCCGTCCAAGCCGATGGAGGCGCCGCAGGGCACGGGCTTCGTGATCGGCGCGCAGGGCTGGCTCCTCACCTGCGCTCACGTCGTCGGCGACCAGAAGGAGGCGACAGTGACGCTAGCCGGGCGCAGGGTGATGGCCGACGTCGTCAAGGCCGACGCCAAGGCCGACCTGGCGTTGCTCAGGCTGCGCGAGCCGCTGCCGGAGGCGGCGCAGGCGCTCGCCTTTCGTCTCGCCAGGCCGGCGGCGATGGGCGAAGAGGTCTCGACCATCGGCTATCCGCTCAGCCGCCTGCTCGGCAACTCGGCGCGGATGACGCGCGGCCTGCTGTCGGCGACGGCCGGCCTGCGCGACGACCCGCGCGAGGTCCAGGTGTCGGCAGAGATCCAGCCCGGCAACAGCGGCGGGCCGCTGCTCGACCGCGATGGCAACGTCATCGGTGTCGTCAACCGCACGCTCAATCCGGCGGCGGTCGCGCGCGCCACCGGCGGCGCGCTGCCGCAGAACGTGAACTTCGCGATCAAGGCCGTGCCGGTGGTCGACTTCGTCAAGGCTGCCGATGCCGGCGCCTTCGCGGCACTGTCGTTCGACACCGCTGTCGGCCTCGAGAGCGCGGCCCGCGGCGTCGTCAAGATCCAGGCGGGCGTTGCCGCCCCCGACAGCGAGCGCGGCGACAAGCTGGTCGTTCGCCTCAGCTACGTCAGCATCCTCGACGTCTGGTATCGATTCCGCGTTTTCGCCTTGCAGGCCTTCGACTACGAGACGCAGGAGACGCTGTTCATCGCCGGCCAGGGCCGAGACAACATGGTGAGCAACGAGGACGTGGTCATCCGCGACACGATGGAGCAGTTCAGGAAGGCCGTCGCGGCCCGCTGAACCGCCGTCGCCGGCAGTCGATGTGCAAGGTTTGTCACAGTCCGTGACCAGCCCGTTCGTCGGACAATCGTCGCCGACTATTCTCGACAGTTGGCCCGGAGACAGCTCCCCGGCCGGGCAGCCAGGAAGGCGACATTCGATGCGGCGGCAGGCCGATTCCCGTTCCACGACCGACACCTCGTTCAGCGTCCTGATCGTGTGCGATCACGCCTCGGCGAAGTTCGGCGGCGAGGCGATCCTGCCGTTGCACTACTTCCGGCTGCTGCGCAACCGCGGCTTCGAGGTCTGGCTGGTCGCGCACGCGCGCACCCGCGCCGAGCTCGCCGAGCTGTTCCCGGGCGAAAAGCGCATCCAGTTCGTCGAGGACAGCCGCCTGCACACGACGCTCTGGACGCTCGGCACCTGGCTGCCGCCGATGCTGGCCTACGTCACGACGGGCTTCATCTCGCGCCTCGTCGTGCAGCGCGAACAACGCCGGATCGTGCGCGGCCTGGTCGCCTCCGAAGGCATCGACCTCATCCACCAGCCGACGCCGGTCTCGCCGCGCGAGCCGTCGATCATCTTCGACGTCGGCGCGCCGGTGATCATCGGGCCGATGAACGGCGGCATGGACTATCCGCCGGCGTTTCGCGCCGAGCAGAGCGCGGTCAAGAAGCTGCTCTATCGCGTCGGCGTGAGCCAGGTCTCGTGGCTCAACAAGGTGATGCCCGGCAAGCGCCGCGCGGCGATGCTGCTGGTCGCCAACGAGCGCACGCGTGCGGCCCTGCCCGACGGCGTCTGTGACCGGGTCGAGCGGCTCGGCGAGAACGGCGTCGAGCTCGACCTGTGGAGCCAGGTCCCGCCGCAGCCGCGCCGGAGCACCGGCGTCGTCACCTTCGGTTTCGTCGGCCGGCTGGTCAAGCTGAAGGCGGTCGACATCCTGCTCGACGCCTTTGCGATCGCCTCGGCATCGGCGCCGATGCGGCTGGTGGTCATCGGCGACGGCGAGGAGCGCCAGCGCCTGCATCGGCGGGCCGCGTCGCTGTTCCCGTCGCGTCCGACCGAAGGCACCGGCGCGCCGGTGCGCTTCACCGGCTGGGTGTCGCAGTCGGCGTGCGCGGCCGAGCTCGCGGAGGTCGACGGCCTGGTGATGCCGAGCCTGCGCGACTGCGGCGGCGCGGTGATCCTCGAGACGATGTCGATGTCCAAGCCGGTGATCGCGACCGCCTGGGGTGGCGCGCTCGACTACCTCGACGACACCTGCGGCATCCTGGTCGAGCCGACGAGCCGCACGGCGCTGATCGAGGGCCTGGCCGCGGCGATGGTGCGACTCGCTCACTCGCCGGCGGAGCGGGCGGCGATGGGCCGCGCCGCGCGCCTGAAGGTGGAGACCCACTACGACTGGGAAGTGAAGGCCGAGGACATGCTCGACGTCTATCGACGCGTGCTGGCGACCGCGGCGCGGCCCGCCACCGCCTCCGCGCTCGCGGCCTGACGGCGCTGTGCAGTCGACCTCGAACCGCTGGCGCTCGGCGCTCGCGCGTCGCTTCCTCGTCGCCCTGCGCCGCGCCACGCATCGCCTGCCGGTGCAGCTCGAGACTGTGCGCCGCGCCCGCGTGATGGTGCTCGCGCCGCACTTCGACGACGAGTCGATCGCCTGCGGCGGCACGCTGCTCCTGCACAAGTCAGCAGGCAGCGAGGTCTGTGTCGTGTTCGTCTCCGACAGCTCGGGCGCGCTCGCCGATCCGGTGGCCGCAGCGCAGGTCAGGGCGGTTCGCCGGGCGGAGATGCAGCAGGTGCAGGCGGCGCTCGCGCTCGACTCCGTCGTCGAGCTCGAATTTCCGGATGGCTCCTTGGTGCGGCACGAGCGCGCGATCGCCGAGCGGTTGGCGGAGGCGCTGAAGATCTTTCGTCCGGAGCAGGTCTTCTGCCCGTTTCCGGTCGACGCCCACGCCGATCACCAGGCGACGGCGCTCGCCTTCGCGCAGGCGACCGAGCTCGCGGGCTGGCGCGGCGAGGTTCTCGCGTACGAGGTCTGGTCGACGCTCTGGCCGAACACGGCGATCGACATCGGCGTCGTCGCCGACGCGAAGGCGCGGCTGATCCGCCTCTACGCGTCGCAGATGGACGACCGCGACTACGCCGAAGCGATCCTCGGGCTCAACCGCTACCGTGGCCTGCAACACCGAGTGGCGTTCGCCGAAGCCTTCCATCGCTCGGACGCGGCCCAGTTCCGGCGTCTCGTCGCCTGCCTCGACAGCTTCGGCGGCTGAGCGTCCTTCAGCCGTGCGCGCTCGCGAGTGTGCCGCGCGCCCAGGCGCTTAGCGAATCGACCGCGAAGACGAGCAGGAACATCGCGATCAGCAGTGTCGCCGCCTGCGCCTGCTGGAAGATCGAGAGGTGGAAGTAGAGCAGCTGGCCGAGGCCGCCGGCGCCGACGAAGCCGAGCACCGC
>Ga0123337_10002345_pt1 | contig 21778 bp, 12 predicted proteins | sample frozenSSSSmetaG_FD_89792 | JGI IMG/M metagenome (GOLD analysis project Ga0123337, IMG submission 89792) | Glacier valley bacterial and archeal communities from Borup Fiord, Nunavut, Canada, to study Microbial Dark Matter (Phase II) -... | ecosystem: Environmental > Aquatic > Freshwater > Ice >...
ACGCGCGTAGCGGCTATCTGTGACGTTGACCGTACCCATCTTAAGGAAGCGGCAGCCATGCTTCCACCGGGAGTAAAAACACTAAGTGATTACCGGGAGTTGATACAGCTGCCTGAAATAGACATCGTTCATATCGCCACCCCGCCGCACTGGCACGGTACTATGGCTATGGCCGCGGCGCGCGCCGGTAAAGATATCTGGTGTGAAAAACCGATGACAAGAACCATTGGCGAAGGCAAACGGGTGATAGAAGCCGTTCAGCAAAATGGCAGGATATTCAGACTGAATACCTGGTTCCGCTTTACTGATAATTTTTATGGAATGCAGACAACCGTTAAACCTATCGAGAAACTGGTGAAAAGTGGTTTGCTTGGATGGCCGCTGAAGGTTACCGTTAGTAAACATACTGGCTTCGACTGGAAGTTCTACTGGGTTGGCAAAACTAATCTGGAGATGCTGAAGCCTCCCGCGGAACTGGATTATGAAATGTGGCTCGGACCCGCACCGGAGAAGCCTTACAACCCACACCGGGTGCATCAGACTTTCCGTGGTTACTGGGATTACGACGGCGGCGGACTGGGAGATATGGGTCAGCATTACATCGATCCTATTCAATATTTTTTAGGGAAAGATAATACTAGTCCGGTCTCTGTCGAGATAGACGCGCCGCAGCAACATCCCGATGCCGTTGGCACCTGGCGAAGGATCGAATATACCTACGCCGATGGTTGTAAGATCATACTGGACGGAGAAGGAAAAGAAGAAGGCGCCGCTTATATCGAAGGACCAAAAGGAAAACTGTTTCCCGGCTTCCGCTCCGATATCCCTGATCTTGAAAAAAAATTAGCGGCATTCCCTGACTCGGAACCACAGGTAACGGATTTTATAGAAGCAGTAAGAACACGCAGCAAGTTTGCTTTGAATGAGATGAACGGCCATCGCTCCTGCACCATTGTAAATATGGGTAAAGCGGCTTTACAACTTGGCAGGTCGCTAAACTTCGATCCGGTGGCGCAGCAATTTATAAATGATGATGCCGCCAATCATCTGATCGACCCGCCGATGCGGGCTCCATGGATATAGGGGTCAGTTGTGAGGTATGGGGTATGGGGTATGAGTTCAGGCAATATAAAAATTATGACTCTTTAAAAATATACAAAACATCGCATAGGCTGACGGCTGACAGCTGAAAGCTATAAGCCAATCTTCTTACATCAAAAAAAAAACAACTTTGCTACACCTCTCCAGAACAATATTATCTGCATTACTTCTTTCCTTGTCATTATTTACAACGCGTATAAACGCCCAGACAGACCAGCGTACGCAGGCTACTAAAATTGCCGACCTGCTTGCGACTATGCCTGCCCAGACTACAGACCAACTAAGCAAAGCCATGGAACAGATGGCCGGCTTCGGGGGTAATGGACTGGTAGAAATGATAGGCATGTTAGCCGCGCCGGGAAAAGGTGATAACAGCGCCCTGCAATTCGCACTCGGAAGTTACTCCGCTTATGTTACCAAAGCCGGGAGAGAACAACAACGAATTGCAGCCGTGCAGTCTTATTGCTCCGCCATAGATAAACCGGCTGATAAATGGAACAAGGAATTTATCATCCGCCAGCTACAGATCACCGGTAAAGACGACGCGGTACCCTGCCTTCAAAAATTTCTAAAACAGGAATTGCTTGCAGAAGCTGCTGCCAGGGCGCTGGCGCAAATACAAACCCCTGCCGCTGAAAAAGCGTTAATGGATGCTTTGAAAGAATCGGAGGGTCAGCTAAAAATGTCAATCTTAGAAGCGCTTGGCTATAGCCGTTATAAACCTGCACAGGCGGCAATGATGTCAATGACAGCCGACGGTGATCCGCTGGTACAAAAAGTTGTTTTGTATTCCCTGGCCCGCATTGCAGATCCTGCATCGGCAAATGTTTTCGCTAACGCAGTAAGGAAAGCGAATTATACTTTTGATAAAACAGACGCGCTTGCTTCTTATATGCATTACCTGCAACAACTGGCAGCTACAGGCGCGGCCCCCCAGGCAGAAAAAGCCGCTAAAGAATTGATGGCTCAGTCAAAGGCAGCAGGACAATTACATACCCGCACTGCAGCTTTAAAATTACTGGTAGACCTCACTAAAGAAAAAAGTCTTCCGCTTTTATACGAGGCTATGAAAGATACCAGCAGCAAATACCGCGCTGCAGCATTGGGATTCACGGAGAAATTTCTTTCACCGGTTGTTAATAAACAATGGCTGCAGATAATGACTACCGCATCACCTGCTGCGAAGGCGCAGATAATAACCGTGCTATCAAAAACCGGCGATAAAACTTTACTACCTGCATTTACAAAAGCCCTGCAGGATAACAATAGTGCCGTTAAAATTGCCGCGATAGCTGCCACAGGAAAGATCGGTCAGGCTACTGCACTGCCTGCTTTGCTGGATGTGATGAAGAAAGGATCGCCCGCTGAAATAGCTGCTGTTTCTACCGCCATCCTTACTATGAAAGGCGGGAAGATGCCTGAAGCGCTTGCCGCTGCCATGGGCACGATGCCATCGGCAGGTAAAGTATCGCTTATTAAAATACTGGCTGCAAGGTCCTCCGATCAAACCATGGAAAAAGTGCTGGCGCAATTGAGCAGCACAGATACCGCCGTCCACAATGCAGCGGTAAACGCGTTGCCTTCACTCGCGCAGCAGAAAGATCTGCCTAAACTATTTTCATTATTAAATGCTGCTTCCTCCGGGGAAGATATCAGCGCGTTACAAAAATCAATTGTGGCGGCATCATCATCGATGAGCGATACTGCCGAACGTTCAAAAATGATCACCGCCCAGATGCGATCAGGTGCTAACAGTAAGGGTTACCTGCTGCTTGAGGTGCTGGGCGCCGTTGGTGGTCAGGATGCCTTAAATGAAATACAGGCTGCTTTCGAAAAGGGAGATGACAATGCAAAGCAGGCCGCAATAAATGCGTTGGCGAAATCAAACAACCAGCCTGCGGCAAAAGCTTTACTGGCAATAGCCCGGAAGCCTGCTAACAGTGCATTGCAGCAAACCGCCATAACCGGTTATATACAATTGATCAGCAGGTCCGCCTTTCCGGGTGACCAGAAACTATTGATGCTTCGCGAAGCGATGGCGCTTGCAAAGAGTGATGTACAACGAAAAAGTATTTTGAAAGAGGTGGGAAGATGCAACAGTTTTCCAGCGATGATATATGCCGGGCAATTCCTGGATGATATGGCAGTACAGCAGGAAGCCGCTACAGCAGTGATGATGATCGGCCTTGCTAACAAAGATTTTAGTGGTGACATTGTACGCAGGCTGCTGACTAAAACAGCTGAAGTTATAAAAGGACCCGATAGTCAGTACCAGCAAACGGCGCTCAGGAAACAACTTGCTGAGATGTCCTCCGTTCAAAACTTTGTGGCTTTGTTTAATGAAAAAGACCTGACCGGTTGGAAAGGTCTTGTTGCTGACCCGGTGAAACGCGCAAAGATGAGTGCCGATACTTTAGCGTTGCAACAGGTTAAAGCCGACAAAGAAATGAATACCGGTTGGGAAGCAAAAGACGGGTTGCTGATATTTACCGGTCACGGTAATAATTTATGTACCATAAAACAATATGGTGATTTTGAAATGTTTGTCGACTGGAAGATCACCCCGGCAGGAGATGCCGGTATCTACCTGCGTGGATCACCACAGGTGCAGATATGGGATACCTCCCGCCGGGAAGTAGGCGCCCAGGTGGGTTCCGGCGGTTTGTACAATAATCAGAAGAATCCCTCCAAGCCCCTGAAAGTCGCCGACAACGCGGTAAACGAATGGAACAACTTCCATATCATAATGAAGGGTGATAAAGTTACCGTGTACCTTAACGGAGAACTGGTAACCGATAACATCACATTGGAAAACTATTGGGATCGCGCCAAGCCGATCTTTGCCAAAGAGCAGATAGAGCTGCAGGCTCACGGCACTTATGTTGCCTATCGCAATATTTACCTTCGTGAACTGAGTGGTTCCGTGCCTTTTGTTATGAATGAGGAAGAAAAGAAAGCAGGATTCAAAACCTTGTTTGATGGTTCCAACCTTGATCAGTGGACCGGCAACAAGATAGATTATGTGGTAGACAATGGTGACATCCTGGTGAACCCGGTCGATGGCGGTCATGGTAACCTTTATACTGCTGAGCAGTTCAGTGATTTTAATTTCCGTTTTGAATTTCAACTGACGCCCGGGGCAAATAACGGACTCGGTATAAGAGCGCCCCTTGAAGGCGATGCAGCGTATGTTGGAATGGAACTACAAATATTGGATAACACCGCTGACATTTACAAAAACCTGCACCCTTACCAGTATCACGGTTCTGTGTACGGCATCATTCCGGCTAAGAAGGGTTTCCTGAAACCGGTAGGGGAGTGGAACTACGAGGAAGTGATCGCCAGAGGAAATAATATTAAGATCATTCTTAATAATGAAGTGATAATAGACGGTGATATCGCGGCAGCGGTTAAGAACGGTACCGCCGATGGCAAGGAGCATCCGGGGTTATTTAATAAAACGGGGCATATCGGTTTCCTGGGTCATGGATCTATGCTCAGGTTCCGAAATATCAGGCTGAAAGATCTCACTAAATAATTGCCGGTATATTGATAGACGTGAGCGCAGAGAAATTCTTCTCCGTGACCCCCCCTTATCCTCTTCCTCCCCTCTGTGGTTAAAAAAACAAATGATCTGGTGAAAGCCTTAGAATGTTTTGCTGTAAGCAGCTACGATCTCATCAAAGCGTTGCTCCTTTTCCGTTAGTCTCTTTAATAAAGTGATCTGATTGAGCGCCCTAACGAGATTGTGATCAGTGTACCTGGCACCATAGTAAACATCATCATTAATATAGTCTGTCAGGAAACGGATAGCCTGCATGTAGATCATAAATTTTCCGGCATAAACAAAATGAGCTATCTCTTCCCTGCTTAATTCATTTTTCATTTCACTAAGATACCCTTCCAGTATCGCCTGAAAGAAATCTTCTCTTACTGTTATTTTATCAGGCTCTTTTTCTTCTTCGCTTGCAGGCGAGAGATACGTCCGCATCATGTCGCCCACATCACTTATAAAAAATCCCGGCATCACTGTGTCAAGGTCAATCACGCAGAGGCCCTCATCATTTTCATTAAATAATACATTGCTTATTTTAGTGTCATGATGTGTTACCCGCAACTTGAAATTCAGATCTACTTTTATTTTGTCATACTCATCAGGGATGTGTTTATTTTGCTGTATAAAAAGGATGGCAGATTTTGATTCAATGATACGCGATTTGTTACCGCTCTTTAACGCTTCTTCAAACTGCCCGTATCTTAATGAGAGGTTATGAAAATCAGGAATAGTGATCCGGAGTGTTGCCGGGGCAAGACCTGCTAATAACTTTGTAAACATCCCAAACTGACGGGCAGCCTCATACGCCTGCTGCGGATTCAATACTACATCGATCGTATGGGAACCCCTGATAAAGTGGTACAATCTGAAATAGCCTTCTTCCTTATCATAAACCAACCCTGTGTTGTTTAAACTGGTTACAGGCACCGTGAATAAATACTCCGGATGGCGCTGGTTTAAATATTGGGCGATGGTATCAATATTAAAAGCAATATCACAGGGTTGCACAAATACTTTGCTGTTGATACGCTGGAGGATATAATCTTCCTTCGAATTGGTAAGTCTCCAGGTGTGGTTGATCAGGCCGGTGCCATAGGCTTTGATAATAAATTGTTCAGGGTTCAGACCATATTCTTTTAAGATCGTATTTAGGGTTGGCAAAATATAAAGTTTAACTATTTATATAATTTATCAAACATACTCAAACAAATGGTAACAAGCGCCGGCTATTGTTTTCGATTAATCTTAATACAGGCTAATCCAATAGTTTGAAGAGATATTTTTTAGAAACCATATATTTGTTTAAGATCATTATCCGGCATGACTGTCAGGATCATACTTGTTTCAAATAATTATTTAAATTAGATTATGTTAAGAAAAGAAATTCTTTTTGCAATGCTGCTTGTAGCTTCGGTTTATTCAAAGGCGCAGGTAAGTATTATCCCGCTTCCCGCGGAAGTGAATATGCCGGCAACAGCGGGTTCTTTTATGATGAGCGCTTCAACTCCCATCTTCGTGGAAGGCAGCGGAATGACGAACACAATCGATTTTTTAAACCTGTATCTTAAGCAGGTGTATGGATTCACGCTAAAAGAATCTAAAGTAAAGTCAGGCGAAGGCATCCGTCTGAATTTTGAAAAAATGGATAAACCTACACCAGGTGCTTATACATTACAGGTGAGAAAAGAGGGTATATATATTTCCGGCGATAATGAGAACGGGGTATTCTATGGCATTCAAACGCTTATACAGTTAATGCCTGTTGGGAAATCGGCTTCCTTAAAAATTCCTTTTATCAGTATCACCGATTATCCACGTTTTCAATATCGCGGTTTGATGCTGGATGTGGGCAGGCATTTTTTTCCTGTTGACTTTGTAAAAAAATACATTGATTATATAGCGCTGCACAAGATGAATTACTTTCACTGGCATTTAACCGAAGACCAGGGCTGGCGGATTCCGGTGCCAAAATACCCGTTGCTCACAAAGGTCGGCGGTTTCCGCGACGGTACTATCATCGGGCGGTTTCCGGGAAAGGGAAATGATAACCTGCGTTATGGCGGTTCCTATACCCGCGAAGAGATTAAAGATGTTGTTGCGTATGCTGCTAAGCGTTATATCACCGTTGTACCTGAAATTGAGATGCCTGGACATTCATCCGCGGCATTAACTGCTTATCCTTATTTAGGCTGCACCGGCGGTCCTTACAAAGTGCAACAAACCTGGGGAGTTTTCAATGATGTGTTTTGCGCCGGCAACGATACTGTATTTACTTTTTTACAGAATGTAATCGATGAAGTGGTAGCATTGTTTCCCTCAAAATACATTCATATCGGTGGTGATGAATGTCCTAAAACAAGCTGGAAGACCTGTCCAAAATGCCAGAAGCGCATCAAAGATAATAACCTGAAAGATGAGAATGGATTACAGAGTTATTTCATCCGGCGAATGGAAAAATATATCAATAGCAAAGGCAAAACAATTATCGGCTGGGATGAAATTCTGGAGGGCGGACTGGCGCCAAACGCAGTGGTGATGAGCTGGCGCGGTGAAAAGGGTGGCATTGAAGCAGCCAGGCAAAATCATGATGTTATCATGACGCCGGGAAGCTATGTCTACCTCGATCATTCTCAAACAAAAAAAGAAGACTCTGTTACTATCGGTGGCTTCCTTCCTATAGAAACAGTGTATGGTTACGAACCGGTACCTAAAGAATTAACCGCCGCCGAAGCCACACACATTATGGGTGCACAGGGAAACGTGTGGACAGAATATATGGACAATACTCAAAAGGTGGAGTACATGATCTTCCCGCGCATGAGCGCTTTGAGTGAAGTGCTATGGAGTCCGGCAGCCAAAAGAAACTGGGCTGGCTTTCAGCCGCGTTTGCAGCAACAATATAAAAGGTATGATTTGTGGAAAGCGAATTATTATAAGGGAGAATAGCATGGGTAGTCGATTGTTTTTGCCGATTAAAAAAAGTGAACAACCTGGCGAAGCTCGTCCGCTTCACTGGTAGGCTGTTCAAAAAACAGGATATTCATTGAAACAGTTTTTATTATATTTTCTGGCTCTACTGAAAAGGTTAGCAAATTTAATAAGTTATTTCCGGCAAAAACCTGTGAGGTTGGCGTTTGTATTTAAAGTGCGAAATTGAAACCTCACAGGTTGATACATCTTTTAACCCTGGTGTCAAAAAAAATACCGACCTTTTCAATTAAGACTGTGTCACCGATAATAAGTGTCGGTTATCTATACAAACAACGATTATTTATGCCAAACAAATTAACATGACTTCAAGAAGATCATTTATCAAATCATCCACTGTTTTATCAACAGCATTTTTAATGGCACCTTCCCTGTTGGAATATAAAATCACCAACATCGGTTTGCAACTTTATACGGTTAGGGATGCGATGCAAACAGATCCTGCAGGTACACTTGCTAAGGTCGCCCAAATTGGTTACAATACTTTGGAGGGCGCTACCTATACCGGCTCACAACAATTTTATGGTATGGACGCAAAAGCTTTTTCAGCCTTGCTGAAAAAAAACAAGCTTGTTATGCCCAGTAGTCATTACCGCCTAGGGGAAGAAAAAACAAATGGACAGGATACCAAAGGCACCATGCTGCATGACTGGGACAAGGCCATTGAAGATGCTTCTGCGGTGGGCATTAAATACATGGTCTGCGCTTATCTCTCGAATGATGAACGTGGTGGCCTTGATCATTACAAAAAGCTGGCTGCCGAATTTAATAAAGCCGGCGAGAAATGTAAAAAAGCTGGTATCCAGTTCTGCTATCATAACCACGACTTTGAATTTCAAAAGCAGGAAGATAAGTATCCTTACGATATCTTATTGAATGAAACCGATAAGTCGTTGGTAAAAATGGAAATGGATCTTTACTGGGTTACAAAGGCCGGAATGGATCCGCTTGCATTGATCAATAAAAATCCGGGAAGGTTCCCGCTATGGCATCTGAAAGATATGGACAGCACGCCGCAGCATGCTTTTACCGAAGTAGGCAATGGTACTATCAACTTCAAGACTATTCTGGCACAGGCTGGTAAAGCAGGAATGAAATATTTTTTCGTAGAGCAGGATAAATGTTCCGGCTCTCCGTTTGACAGTATCACGAAAAGTATCACTTATATTAAGAAGAACCTGGTGTAAATGTCTATTTGTGTTTTTTACTGTTGAGAGTAAGATTCAAGTAAAACGAATTTTTAAAGGAAGATAGCACTCGAAAATTTTTGAAAGTTCTAACTCAGCGAAATCACTGGGATAAAATGTGTCTGATGAATTAAAATAGTTGTCGATCATTTATTCACCATTCCTTTGCTTCAAGGAGTTCTCTCACCGAATGACGCAGTTGATCCGAACCGTTGCGTACACGCATCTCCCAGCCGTCTTCGCCGTAAACAAAAATCAACTTAGCATCTTCCTTACTGATTTTTGTTTCAAGCGGAGTAAGAACAATCTTAATAATCTTCAGCAGGTTCTGCGCAAGAATAGTAGTGTCGGCATTTTTTTCCGTAAGGTATCTTAATTCAATGTTGATCTTCTTGCCTGGAGGTCGCATGGTGCGTTTAGGAAGAAAGAAAAGAGACCCGGCAATACCGTAAAGCGTTGTCAGGGCAAGGGTAAACCATACGCCTGCATTACTGTTTCCCGTGCTTTTTTGAACTGCTTGCTGCTGCTTGTTAAAGAACATTAGCGTATGTGTTTATAAAGAGAATATTTAAATTTTCATGCCAATATAAAAATTCTGGATATATTAGCGATTACAACTATTATTAATTGAGCTATTATGAAGACAACAAATTTTTACCTGAGCAATTTTAGAAGCATGATTTTGTTTTTGTGTATTTTCTGTAGCGTATCCGGCTACGCTTTTAAGCCTGCGCCACCTTCCAAAGAGTTTTATGAAATAAAGATATATCATCTGAAGGATAAAGCACAGGAAGACCGAGTTGAAAAATATCTTCGCGAGGCTTTCATTCCTGCTGTTCACAAAGCGGGAATAAAAAAGGTAGGTGTTTTTAAACCGGTAGGCAATGACACAGCAGCTGATCGCCGCATATTTGTTCTCATGCCGTTCAGTTCGTTAAACCAGTTTACAGCCCTGCCTGATTTGTTGGAGAACGATAAGGTATATGCTGCTGCCGGTGCCGACTACCTCGATGCTGCATATAACAACCCTGCTTACACACGCCTTGAAGCAATACAAACCGAAGCCTTTCCTGATATGCCACAGATGCAGATGCCACAGCTTAAAGCTCCTATGTCTGAACGTATTTATGAACTCCGTAGTTATGAAAGCGCTTCAGAACGTTATCATATTAATAAAGTCAAACAGTTTAACGACGGTGGTGAAATCAAAATTTTTAAACACCTCGGTTTCAACGCCGTTTTTTATTCAAGGGTAATAGCCGGCAGTCACATGCCTAACCTGATGTATATGACAACTTTTGAAAACAAAGCTTCAAGAGAAGAACATTGGAAAGCATTTTCCGCCGACGCCGACTGGAAAAAAGTTTCAGCGTTACCCGAGTACCAGCACAATGTATCAAAAAATGATACGATGTTTTTAACGCCGACTGATTATTCGGAGATTTAAGTGGTCGGTAATGTGGTTATGGATTAAAGTTTTTGCTATCAGCTATCAGTAATAAGAAAAAATCTTTGCAGGGATATTTCACTTATTGCTGACACCGCAGGGTAAAGTCAATTTTGTCTGACGATAGCTGAAAGCTCTCTTATATAACTGGATGTTTTTTGAAAAGCGCTGTTGTATAATCACAAACTCGCCACTTGCTTATGATTAAGTGCAATTGCCAAAGTTATTTTATTCGAAACATAACGCCCGCGTTATACAATGGCTATCAGCTGACGGCTGCCAGCTGATAGCCAAAAGTAACTTCTATTAATATTTCCCCCTTATCACCGGTAAAATCGCCTCATCATATAAAAGGCGAAGCGAATGATGAACACTATCCGTTAAAGGCGCTAACCCGGAAGCGAGTGTATTATTTAAAACCTGCGACACACTGGATGCCCCCGGGATAACCGTAGTTACGGCCGGATGATCAAGTATCCATCTCAGGGACCAGGAAGCCATTCGCTTATCAGGCATAAAGCCGGCAATCTCTTTTGACAACTGCACACCTTTAGAAAATTCAATACCTGAAAAAGTCTCCCCCACATTAAATGCTTCTCCATTGGCGTTATAATTACGGTGGTCATTCTTCTGAAAAACCGTTCCTTCAGAAAATTTGCCACTCAGTAATCCGCTTGCCAACGGCACCCTTGCTATGATGGCAACGTTTTTTGAGAGTGCTTTCTCAAATACTTCATCTGCCGCATGCTGGCGAAACAGGTTGAAGATTATTTGGAGGGAAGCTATCCCATCCTGCTCCAGGCACAACAGCGCCTCCTGCGAAGTTTCAACACTGGCGCCCCAGTGGCGGATAAGTCCTTCCTGTTGCAGCCTGCGCAAATTATCAAACACTTCACCGGCTTGCATGACATCAGTCGGGATACAATGCAATTGTTCAAGAAACAGTTGTGAGATTCCCAGATGTTTCAATGAATCTTCTGCCTGCTTCTTCATAAAGTCGTAGCGGAAGTTTTGCGGCCAGCCATTGCCGTTATCCTGCCTTCTGCCTAACTTGCTGGCTACATATACCGGATGAGACAGGGTCTTTAAAAAACTGCCAATCACTTCCTCACTTATTCCCATTCCGTAAACATCGGCGGTATCAATAAAATTACCTCCCTCACCAATAAAGGCTTGTAATATCTCATTGGCATGGTGTTCATTTATAACACCCCAGTCGGAGCTTCCCAGTTGCCAGGTTCCTAACCCTATTTCGGAAACCGGTGTTTCCTTAAAGTTTCTATAATTCATAATAGAGGAGAATTGACAATTTTAAAAAGTAATATTATGGTATATTAATTGCATTTTGGTTGATTGCAATCGATGGAAGTATTGTATTCGATTTACATGCCCGGCAAAATTTCACGCAGCCAGTTCTTATAAAATTTTTATAATTAAATATTTTGTCCCCGATTTTTTAAAATTAAATTAGAAAATTACAAATTGAATTTGTCATTAATTTAATAGTGGGGAAATATTTCCACTAAACTTTTTTTCCTGATATAGCAGCAGAAAATTTTGGTTGTTTCGGGTGATTGCCGGCTTGAATAGAAAACATATTATGACTTCAGAAATCAAACCTCATAAATCTAAAAATATACTTAGAAAAATTGGCCGGATTTTTTTAAGAACAGTAGTTATTATTGTATTGCTGGTAATCGTTCTCCTGGTTGTAATACAGACACCTCCCGCTCAGAATTTTATCGTAAAGAAAGCCACTGTTTTCCTTGAAAAAAAATTAAAAACAAAGGTTGCCATCGGTCGTCTCTATATCGCATTTCCCAAGAGTATAGTCATAGAAAATATTTACCTGGAAGACAGGAAAAAAGATACCTTATTATTTGGAGGAAGCCTGAAAGTTGATATAAGTATGATGAAGCTGCTTCATAAAGAAGTTGAAGTAAATGATATCAGGCTAAACCAGCTCACTGCTAAAGTTTCACGCGTTCTTCCTGACACTGCTTTTAATTTTCAGTTTATCATAGATGCTTTTGCTTCAAAGGCCGTAACACCCTCGCCAGCAGCGGATACTTCCTCCCTGAACATCAATATCAGGTATGTTCAACTCGACAAGATACGGTTGCTTTATAATGACGCTGTCACCGGTAATGATGTGAATGTATTTTTTAAACACTTTGAAACCAGGATAGATAAATTCGATTTAAGTCACCAGCGTTTTGATATTCCCGTTACAAAGATTGATGGACTTAGGGCTAAGATATTCCAGTCGGAGCCATTGGTTCAGCAAGTGTCTTCTTCAACAAATAGTCCGGTAGTAAAAGAGGCTGCACCGATGCAGCTAAACCTGAAAAAGATTTCATTAAGTGATATAGTACTTGATTATGGCAGCGATGTTTCTGCCATGTACAGCACAATAAATCTTGGTAAGCTGGATCTCAATGTCAACAAGTTTGACCTTGCCAATAAAGTGTTAGACCTTAAAGATATAGAGCTGGATAAAACAATTGCTGCAATAAGACTTGGCAGGAAGGTAGTTGCCAAAGTAATAATAACTAAACCAATATCGGAAATAAAAACAAAGGAGGAAGCAAGCTGGCGTGTACTCGCTGGCACTATCCGTTTAAATGATAACAACCTTACTTATGATGATGACAATAAGCCGGGGATAAAAAGTGGGATGGACTTCTTTCATCTGAAAGCGAAAGACCTGACACTGCATCTTGATAATCTTTTATACAGCAAGGATTCTATTTCCGGGACGATAAAAAAGGGGACGCTTAAAGAGCAGAGTGGTTTTCAGTTGAACAGATGGGAAACAGATTTCCTGTATGCTGTAAAGGAAGCTTATCTAAAAAACCTTATCCTTCAAACTCCCGGAACGGAATTAAAGAGAGCTGTCGTTTTACATTACTCATCTATAGACTCACTCACAAAAAATATTGGTGCGCTTATACTGGATGTTGATATGTACAACAGTAAAATACAGGTAAAGGATATCCTTACATTCGTGCCTGCATTAAAGGCCCAGCCGGCTTTTTCGAATCCTAACAGCGCTATACTTATCAACGGCAAGCTCACGGGTACTGTTGCACGCTTGCGTATTGAAAGCTTGCAGATCCAAGCCTTTCAGGATACGAAGTTAAATATTCATGGTACTATAAACGGTCTCCCTGATATGAAGAAGATTCGAACCGACCTGGTATTAACGGAGATAAAAACATCAGCAAGGGATATTGTTATGCTTGCGCCGAAAGGAGCCATACCAAAAAGCATTACTATTCCTGAAGGCATCCATATCAGTGGTAAGATCACCGGCGGTATGACAAGTCTTAACCCCTATCTTTTTATAAACACCACCCTGGGTTCAGCAAAAATAAAAGGATCAATCAAAGAACCTGCCGACGCTAAAAAGAGCCGGTATGATATTACTGTTGAAACCCATAATCTTAACCTGGGCACTCTCCTAAAGAATCCTCAAAACTTTGGTACGTTAAGCGCCCGGTTTATTGCCAGGGGAAAAGGATATGATCCTAAAACGGCCAATGCCACTGTCAGTGGTGTTATTCAATCGGCTGTCCTGAAGAAATATAATTATAAGAATTTGCAATTGACCGCCGGCATAGCTAATCAAAATGTTACTGCCAGGGCTTCTATCCATGATCCGAATATCGATATTTCTTTTGACGCCACCGGAAATTTTCGGGATAAATATCCGGCGATAAATCTTACTGCAAATATCGATAGTATCAAAACGCTTGCACTGCATCTGACAACTGATTCTATCATTTACAGGGGACAGATAACAGGTAATTTTCCCGTAACAGACCCGGATCATTTGCAGGGAGAATTGCTGATATTAAAATCATTGCTGGTAAAACAAACACAACGAATTGAACTCGATACTATCCAGTTATCTGCCGGAACTAATGCTGATGGTCAGTTTTTAAAATTAACCGCCGATGCCATAAATTTTCAGTTGTCAGGCAATTATAAACTAACGCAGCTGGGCAGCGTATTTCAACAGGCAGTGCAACCCTATTTTGCAGTAATGTCCGATAGCGCTAAGGCTATAAAGACAGACCCATACAACTTTACATTCGCCGGCAGTATCATTAATAAACCTGTCATAAAAACTTTCCTCCCGGATCTTACAAGACTGGAGACGGTTAATTTCGATGGCAGGTTTTCCAGTACCGATGGCTGGAACATAAACCTGCTTGCTCCCGGTGTTGTTTATGGCACCAACCAGGTCGATAACCTTCAGCTTAGGGCCATCACAAAAGACAATGCTATTGTGGTCACCACGCAGGTTAAGCAGGTCTCCAGCGGCAAAAGCATCGCATTGTATAACACTTCACTCAATGCAAGCATCGCTAACAACCGGGTTGATTTTGCACTTAACATCCAGGATAAAGTTGCCAGAAATAAATACCGGCTTAGCGCTTTGTTTAGGCAACCACAGCCAGGTGATTATATTTTTTCTTTAAAACCGCAGGAGCTGTTATTAAATTATGATACCTGGTCGGTACCCGGCGATAACCAGATTGCTGTTTTAAAGAATGATATCAATGCCCGGAATTTTGTGGTCAGCAAAGATAACCAGCAGTTAAGTGTTAACAGTTTATCGCAGGAAGTGAATGCTCCGATGGAGGTTAAGTTTTCTAATTTTAAAGTAGCTACGCTGGCAAATTTTGTAATCTCCGATTCACTTCCGGTTGATGGTACCTTTAATGGCAAGGTGGTTCTTAACGACCTTATGAAGCAGCCTACCTTTACAACTGATCTTACCGTATCCGATGTAAGCGTTAAAAAAGATACCATCGGTAATATCAACCTGCGGGTAAACAATACCGTTGCAAACACCTTCGCCGCCGATGTAAAAATTGATGGCCATGGTAATGATGTGCAGCTTACCGGTAATTATTATGTAAGGCCCGGTGACAGCAGCAGCTTTGATATGAATCTTGATATCAGGCAGATCCTTTTAAATACTTTGGAAGGAGTGTCATTAGGGGCAATCAGGAATTCTTCGGGTATGATCACCGGTAAATTTGCAGTCAATGGTACTCCTGCAATACCTTCTATAACCGGCAACCTCGGTTTAAAAAAAGCTGCCTTCAATCTGGCAATGCTAAATAGTTATTTTAGGATTGATGATGAAACAATCACCGTAGTTAACGACGGAATAAAATTCGACACATTCACCATCCAGGATTCTACCGGTAACAATGCTGTACTGGATGGAATGATGTACTATAATCCCGGCTTCACCGATTACAGATTCGACCTTACGCTGAAAGCAAAAAATTTTCGTGCACTTAATACAACGAAAAAGGACAGCAAGGTTTATTATGGCCAGGTTTTCTTCAATAGCAATCTTAAGATTAAAGGCACACAGATAAAGCCAGAAGTAGATGGCGCTATCACTATCAACGATCAAACAAAATTAACTGTGGTGCTTCCTCAGAAAGAACCCGGTGTTGAATCAAGAGATGGTATCGTTGAATTCGTTGATATGAATGCTTTGCCTAATGATTCGCTGTTCATGGCTAAATACGATTCGGTTAATAAGACCGATATGCTTGGACTAGATATAGCCATTAATATCAACGTTGATAAAAATGCTGAATTCAACCTGATTGTCGATGAAGGGAACGGCGATTTTTTAACAGTGAAAGGAGAAGCGGCATTGAGTGGTGGTATAGATCCCAGCGGTAAAATAACACTCGCCGGTTCGTACCAGCTGGAGGAGGGTGCTTATGAACTTTCTTTTAATTTCCTCCATCGGAGATTTAATATCCAGAAAGGCAGTACAATTGTATGGACGGGAGAACCTACTAAAGCAAACATCAATATAACAGCCGTCTATATCGCCAATACACCACCGCTTGACCTTGTTCAGAATGAGATAGGAGCCGATAACGCCAATTTTTTCAGACAGAAACTTCCATTTGAAGTAAACCTGATTATGAAAGGAGAATTATTAAAACCAGAACTCAGCTTTGATGTCGTACTTCCGGAGGATAAAAACTATGCTATAGATAAAAGCAGGATAAGCATAATTGAAAATAAACTGGCACTGGTAAGACAGGAGAAAGAGGAATTGAATAAACAGGTATTTGCCTTATTACTGTTAGGAAGGTTTATTACTGAAAACCCGTTCGCCAGCAGCAGCGCCGGCTTTTCAGCGGAAGGCTTTGCCCGTTCAAGTGTTAGCCAGTTACTAACGGAGCAGTTGAACAAACTGGCTACCGACCTGATAAAAGGCGTTGATGTTAATTTCGACGTTGCTTCTACTGCTGACGACTATACTACCGGGGCGCGTCAATCAAGAACGGACTTAAACGTGGCATTATCAAAACGATTATTAAATGATCGCCTTACGGTTACCATCGGCAGCAGTTTTGAATTAGAAGGTGCACAGGCAAGTACCCAGGGTGGTAAGTCGCAAACTAATAACCTTGCGGGCAATGTTTCTGTTGATTACAAGCTTAGCAAAGATGGTCGCTATGCGCTGAGGGCTTACCGAAAGAATGAATATGAGGGAGTTTTAGAAGGATACATAGTTGAAACGGGAATTGGTTTTGTGCTGAGCGTAGACTATAATAAGTTCAAACAGCTTTTCCTGACTAAGAAGCAGCGGGAGCAAAATAGAAGTATCAATCAGGATATCAAAAAGCAGGAGGCAGATGACAGGAAGAAAGAAATTAAAACCACGAACGAACCTACCGATGACTAACCAGGCAAGTGTTTTGAAAATATTTTATTATCTCATTGCCTGCTCAATTATAATGGGTGCCGCAGCTTGCAGCAATACAAAATATCTTCCTGCCGGTGAATCGTTGTATGTAGGATCATCCGTTAAAATCGATGCTCCTAAATTAAATAAAAAACAGCGTAACAATCTCAAGGCCGCCCTGGTAACACTAACGAGGCCTAAGCCTAACAGTGCTATACTTGGTCTCAGGATAAAACTGTTTGCTTATAATATCGCAGGGCATCCTAAAAAGAAACATTCTCCCGCAGCCTGGGTGAAAAGGAAATTTGGTGAGCCACCGATTCTGTTGAGTGATCTTAATCTTAATAAAAATGTCAAGGTACTTTCAAGTGACATCGAAAATAAAGGCTACTTCCAGGACGAAGTAAAAGGAGATACCACTATTAAAAACAGGCGTGCGACCGCTGTTTATTCGGTACGTACCAATGATCAGTATACCATAAAAGAAGTGCATTTTCAGGCTGACAGCACAGAGCTTACCGCAGCAATAGACAGCGTAAAATCTGAATCGCTGTTAAAGCCAGGTGATCCCTTTAACCTGGAAGTTATAAAAGCGGAAAGAATAAGGATAGACAATTATCTTAAAGAAAACGGGTTTTATTATTTTAATCCCGACTTTCTTATTATCAGAGCAGACACTAACAAGGGAAATCATGAGGTTAACATGTATGTGGATGTAAAACGCGGCACCCCGAAAGATGGTAAAAAGATTTTCACGATTAATGACGTATATGTTTTCACTCAATATAGTTTAAGCGCCGCGGGTTCTGACACAAATAAAACGAATGCAAGTTTTTATAAAGGATATTATGTGATTGACAAAAGACAGGTATACAAGCCGCGGCTTTTTGAGCAGGCATTACAGTTCAGCAAGGGTGATACGTATAACAGAACGGATCACAACCAGTCACTTAACCGCTTAATTAATCTTAACCTTTTTAAATTTGTTAAGAACAGGTTTGAAGAAATTCCCGGCGACTCGGCGAAGCTTAATACCTTTTATTATTTGACTCCGCTACCCAGGCAGTCTTTGCGTTTTGAACTCAATGGAAGTTCAAAATCAAATAACCTCACCGGATCCCAGGTATCTGTTGCATGGCGTAACCGCAATTTTTTCAGAGCAGGTGAACTCCTAACTATTACCGCTACAGGTGGTTTCGAAGTGCAGTACAGCGGTCAGTATAAAGGATATAATACTTACCGCGCCGGGTTGGAAGGAACACTTACTTATCCGAGATTTTTAATTCCATTTGTTAGTGTCAACACCAGGAGCGGCTTCATCCCAAAAACAAATATCTTACTGGCATACGACGCCTTAAACAAAAACAAACTCTATACACTTAACTCTTTCCGGGGATCATTTGGTTATGCATGGAAAGAAAGTCCGCAAAAAGAACATCAGTTCAATCCCATCAGTATAAATTATGTTCAGCCGTTAAATGTAACCGGCGAATACCTTGACAGTATAAAAAATTACCTGTCGCTAAAAAGAAGCATCGACAAACAATTTATTATCGGTTCAACATACAATTACAATTATAACCAGTTGGTGAGTAACCAGCCGGCAAACGGAATTTATTTTAATGGTAACCTGGACTTGTCGGGAAACATAGCAGGCCTAGCAGGTGGCGCGAACTGGAAAACAGGAGATTCACTTAAAATATTTGGTGCCCGCTTTGCTCAGTATGTAAAGATAGAATCCGATTTCAGGTATTACCGCAAACTGGGCGATAATTCAGTATGGGCCAATCGTGCTATCGTTGGTATCGGCTATCCCTATGGTAACTCACAGTATCTTCCTTTTATAAAACAATTCTTTATTGGTGGCAATAATAGTATTCGGGCATTCAGAAGCCGTGCTTTAGGTCCGGGAAGTTTTGCGCCCGCAGAGAGAGCCGTTAATGATAAAAGATCTTTTGTCGCGGAACAATCCGGTGATATGAAACTGGAACTTAATACGGAGATAAGGCGAAAATTATTCAGTATAGTTCAGGGAGCGGCTTTTGTAGATGCCGGTAACATCTGGCTGTATAATGAAGATACCACCAAGCGCGGAGCTAAGTTTTCTAATAACTGGTACAAAGAGCTTGCAGTAGGAGCGGGTGTGGGATTGCGTTTTGATGTCTCGATCCTTGTCTTGCGGTTAGATCTTGCGATGCCTTTAAGAATACCTTATTTACCCGACGGCCAGCGATGGGTATTAAAACAAATAGATTTTGCCAACCGAGAATGGCGTAAGAAAAATCTTATATTTAACCTGGCGATAGGCTATCCTTTTTAATACGAGGCATTGCCTTGCATAGTTAGGCACAAGTATCCTTTTCACAATCACAAGCCTTGCATACTTGCGTCAAATACGCAAGTTTACAATTAAATGATTGAGGAATTAATTACACACCTGTCATATTAAAAACAGCACATTTAAAATCTCTCTGTATACTACCTTCAATAAGGCTTCATTTGTAATTTAACGACAGATAGACTGTTGTCATGTAAACTTGCCTTATAAAAGTGTAGAACAATATTATCGTGGCCTGCAATTTATAGTGGCATGTTTTTTATAATAATTAATTTATTATAATTTATCAACTTAAACAACAAGCATGGAAAAACATAGTAAAGCCGAAAAGGAAAATACTATTACCGCGAGATCTAAAACGGCTTCCAAACCATCATCTCCTATTAAGAACAAACCAGCAGTTAATGGAAATGGGAAATTAAAACAGGATACTTCGCTGCTTGAAGAATTTGTGCTGGACGCTATTAAAGATATCTACTGGGCAGAGAAGCATCTGATTAAGACGATGCCTAAATTAAATAAGGCTGCTACAACACCTGAATTAAAAAGGGTTTTTACTGACCATCTTGCAGTATCTGAAGAACATGTTTCACGTTTGGAAAAAGTGTTTGAATTAATGGGAAAAAAAGCTCAGGCAAAGAAATGTGAAGCGATGGCAGGAATAACCAAAGAAGCCGAAGGCATCATTGAGGAAACAGAAAAAGGTACACTTACACGTGACGTTGCTTTGATCATGGCCGCCCAGAAAGTTGAACATTATGAAATAGCTACTTATGGCGGATTGGTTCAGATTACGAAGATTATGGGTAAGGGAGAGATTTCAGGGATATTAGCTCAGACACTTGCGGAAGAAAAAGACGCAGACCATCTCTTAACGGAGGTTGCCGAGAATAACATAAACATGGAAGCTGAAGAGGAAGGGGATGGTGAGGAGAAAAATTGATTTACAAGCTTCTTTAATTTGGTAGGGTTTAAGGGTAAAAGGCCAGGCTTGATGCCTGGTTTTTTTACCACAGTAGTAGTCAGCTATTATTGGTTTAATGCATTTCTAAAATATATAAATTATACCTGATGAAAAAGATATTTATTTTTTCGATTATATTGTCTGCTGTAGTTATGATGTCATGTAATAGTAACTCTTCAAGTGAAAAGAAAAGCAGTGATTCGGCTTATTCCGGGTTAGAAGGAACACACGAAGACCGGTCACAACTCTCGGGATCAAAAATTGATACGAGTAGTGGCCAGTCTTCTACGAAGACTGCTAATGACAGTACTTATCTTAATAGGAAAACGTTGCCTTCGAGGTAGGTATTAGTTGTGTTACATTCCCAAAGAGGAAATGTTTTATCCCTGAGGAAGAGATGTTTTAATGATATTACTGCTTACTAACAGCAACATTATTTTGCAATTGTTTTAAGACACTTTCTTTTTATTATTTTCAAGACTCGCCTTTAACTGTGCCATAAGATCACTCGATTTAGAATGCACAATCCTCAACGCAGGTATTGTCAGCTTTTTGCCTTTAGCTTTTGCATTGATCAATTTCATTAATTCATCGGTGTATGTATCTTTATAAGCGGAGATATCAAAAGGTCCGGTCAATTGTTCAATCAACGCTATTGCCATTTTTAATTCAGCGGCTTTGCTTTCGGCATCAGGAATTTTAAGGTCATCAGGTTTTCTTATCTCATTGATATACCTGATTTTCTGAAGAATCATCGCATCGTCAACCGGTTTAATTAAACATAAACTTTCTTTGCTTCTCAGGACATATGTTCCCAAACCAACTTTGCCTGTTTTCTTTAAAGCATCACGAAGCAAACCATAAGCTTTACTACCGGATTTTTCCGGTTCAAGATAATATGGAGCTTCATAATACATACTGTTAATCTCTTTTTCCTGAACGAATTCGAGAATGCTAACCATCTTTGTTTTTTCGGGACTTGCCTTTTTAAAATCTTCATCCGTTAGTACAACATACTTCTCATCTATCTTAAAACCTTTAACAATGTTTTCATAAGGGACAACCTTTCCGGTGTTAGCATTAACACGTTGGAATTTTATATTAGCCAGGTCTTTGCTATCGAGCATATCGAGATCCAGTTCACTTGCCTCAACAGCGCTGTACATTTTAATAGGAATGTTTACAAGGCCAAACCCAATAGAGCCGGTCCAAATAGCTTTCATAAATTTGTTGTTTGATTATATAAGATAACTATTATGCCAGATTGCGGCTTCATTGTGTATTATGACAGAATGTAGAATTTGTTCCGCGTAAACAGGTTAATATATATTTTGTATAAGAGAAAACGGGAAGGTATGGTATTTGAGATGCTTTGTTAAAAGTGAAATTATGAAATTACAAAGAGATTTTTTATTGAAGAGTGTGGTAGTGCTTATGCTTGCATTTAGTTTCTCTGCA
>Ga0123337_10002349_pt1 | contig 21758 bp, 17 predicted proteins | sample frozenSSSSmetaG_FD_89792 | JGI IMG/M metagenome (GOLD analysis project Ga0123337, IMG submission 89792) | Glacier valley bacterial and archeal communities from Borup Fiord, Nunavut, Canada, to study Microbial Dark Matter (Phase II) -... | ecosystem: Environmental > Aquatic > Freshwater > Ice >...
ATCTCGGCGATGAGGGCATTCGCCTCAAGCCGTCCACGATGAAGCACCGCCTGTCGGCCATCCGCAAGCTGCACCAGTTGTGCCGGCTGCCTGATCCCACCGATGATCCGGAGGTGGATCTGGCCATGCGCCGGGTCCGCCGGGCCAAGCCGTCGCGGCCCAAGCAGGCCTGGGGGCTGACGGCGGCCTTATGCGAACTGCTCCTCGCCGCCTGCTCGGACGACCTCATAGGCCTGCGGGACAAGGTACTGGTATCGGTTGGCTTTGATACCCTGTGTCGCCGCGGGGAACTGGTGGCGCTGTCCATCGGCGACCTCACACCGAATGCCAATGGCCGCTTCAGCGTCCTTGTCCGCCGGGCCAAGAATGATCCGGAAGGGGCTGGCCGGACGGCACACCTGTCCACCCGCACCAGCCTGCTGGTGCGCCAATGGCTCGCGGCAATCGGGGTGGAGAAGGGACCGCTTTTGCGGCCTGTCTATCGCAGCAAGGCACTCGGCCTCTATCTGGAGGCGCTTACGATCTCGCGCGTGCTCAAGAAACTGGCCCAGCGGGCGGGTGTCCTGGCAGGCAAGGGCTCCGACGTGTCGGGCCACTCCTTGCGGGTCGGCGCAGCCCAGCAGCTGGTGCTCGACGGTCACGGCATTCTCAAGATTATGCGCGTGGGTGGCTGGCGGTCGATGAACGTGGTAGCCCGCTATGTCGAGAACCTTGATGTCGACGTCTGGGAGTAAGTGATGAACATCCCCTGGCCACTGGCCAGAGCTGGCGGCGCGGTTGAAGGCCTCTCGCCACCATCATTTCGCCCAGCAGGCGACGTCGCCGGGCTTAGGGTCATGCGAAGATGGGTGTGGCCAAAGATCAGGCAGAGGCCGGGGTTAGCCTTCGGGTCCAATGATCGGTTTCAAGTGGGGCATGCACGGCCGCGCACTCATCCAGGGCCTGAGGTCGCGGCGCGCCCCAGATTGTATAACGCGGCGGCGAGCGGCTCGGCGCTGTTGAGCTGGACGCGGTTGGGTGGCGCCCGCAGCAGGCTAATTCGGCGCCGGTGGTCAGGCGGTGGTTCCTGCCGAGGAATGCGCGTGTTGGAGGAACCAAGCATAGGTATCGGCGATGCCCTGTTTAAGCCCGATCCTGGGTGCCCAGCCCAAGCCGCGGATCACGCTGGCATCCATCAGCTTGCGTGGCGTGCCGTCCGGCTTGGAGGTATCACGAATGATGTCGCCCTGAAATCCGACCACGGTCGAGACAAGTTGGGCCAGCTCGAAAATCGAGATATCCTCGCCCGAGCCGACATTGACGTGTTCATGGTCTGAATAGGTTTTCAGCAGGAACACCAGCGCGTCGGCGCAGTCGTCGGCGTGCAGAAATTCGCGCCTAGGCGTTCCGGATCCCCAGATCGTCACCGTCTCGCTGCCGGCCAGCTTGGCCTCATGCGTCTTGCGGATCAGTGCCGGCAGGACATGGCTGGAGGTGAGGTCAAAATTGTCGCCGGTGCCGTAAAGGTTGGTCGGCATGGCCGAAATATATTCGCGGCCATATTGCTTGCGATAGGCCTGCGCCAGCTTGATGCCGGCAATCTTGGCAATGGCGTACCATTCATTGGTCGGCTCTAGAGGACCGGTCAGCAAAGCGCTTTCCTGGATCGGCTGCGGCGCCATTTTGGGATAGATGCAGCTCGAGCCCAGAAACAGCATGCGATCGACGCCACTGTCATGCGCCGCCTGGGTGATATTGGCCTCGATGATCAGATTGTCGTAGAGGAATTCGGCTGGCCGCGTGTCATTGGCCAGGATGCCACCGACTGTTGCCGCCGCCATGACGATAGCGTCCGGGCGGACTTCGGCTAGGAAATCCTCGACCTGCGATTGCCGCTTGAGATCGACGCGGTCGCGGCCGGCCGTGACGACCTCGCAGGATTCCGACGCCAGGCGCCGCACCAGCGCACTGCCGACCATGCCGCGGTGGCCGGCGACCCAGACCTTCTTTCCCGCCAGATCATACATTTCAGGCTTCTTTCATCACCATGGCGCTTTGCATGACCTCAAGGTCAGCGCGCACCATTTCGGCAGCCAGTTCCTGCACAGTGACCTCGGGGCTCCAGCCCAGCTGGCGCTTGGCCTTGCTGGCGTCACCCAACAGCAGCTCCACTTCGGTGGGCCGGAAGTAGCGGGGATCGACCGCGACGCGCAGTTCACCGGTGGCGCGATCAATGCCGCGCTCTTCCGGGCCGGTTCCCTGCCAGTCGAGCGTGATGCCGGCTTCCTCGAAGCTCCAGTTCACAAAGTCTCGCACCGGCGTGGTCACCCCAGTGGCAAGAACATAGTCGTCCGGCGTTTCCTGCTGCAGCATGCGCCACATGCCCTCGACATATTCGCGCGCGTGGCCCCAGTCGCGCTTGGCATCAAGATTGCCCAGATAAAGGCACTGCTGCTTGCCCAGCTTGATGGCCGCCACAGCCCGGGTGATCTTGCGCGTCACGAAGGTTTCGCCCCGCAGCGGGCTTTCATGATTGAACAGGATGCCGTTGGAGGCATGCATGCCATAGGCTTCGCGATAATTGACGACGATCCAATAGGCATAGAGCTTGGCCGCGGCATAGGGCGAGCGAGGATAGAATGGCGTGGTCTCGCGCTGCGGCGTCTCCTGCACCAGCCCGTAGAGCTCGGAAGTCGAGGCCTGATAGAAACGGGTGCTTTTTTCCATGCCCAATATGCGCATGGCCTCGAGCAGCCGCAGCGTTCCGATGCCGTCGGCATTGGCGGTATATTCGGGGGTCTCGAACGAGACCTGAACATGGCTCTGCGCCGCCAGGTTGTAAACTTCGTCCGGACGCGTTTCCTGCATCACGCGGATGAGGTTGGTCGAATCGGTCATGTCGCCATAGTGCAGGATCAACTTGGGATCGGTGTCATGAGGGTCCTGATAGATGTCCTCGATCCGTCCCGTATTGAAGGACGAGGATCGCCGCTTGAGCCCATGGACCACGTAGCCTTTTTCCAGCAGCAGGCGTGCCAGATAGGCACCGTCCTGGCCCGTAACGCCGGTGATCAAGGCTACTTTGGCATTCGACATGGCGGAGAACCCGAACTTGGTGTTGGCAGGAAGGCAGTTTGCTTTAGCGCACCCCTCCGGAAAAGGCAGGGGCTTTTTTCCCTTTATAGGAGAATGCGCCTGCCAACACGGAGGTAGATGCTGCAGTGAAACGGCAGAATATCCAGGCCGAAGAGGCCGCGGACCCTACAACATCGGGTGGGCGGCAGACCTTTCTTCTCTCGCCCCAGCCCTGGCCAGTATGGCAATTATCGCCAGGGGCAGCACGGCCGCCGCCGCCAGAACCCACTCGAAATTCTTAAATTGGGCCGCCAGTATGGCGAAAGGCAGTGACCAGACCATAGTCGCGAGACCATAGGCAATGGTGACGGACCGATGGCCGAATCGCCGAGACAGACGCTGGTAGGCGTGCTGCCGGTGCGCGGCCCATGGCCTCTCGCCGCGCGCGGCCCGGCGGACAAGGGTGACGGTGGCATCGCTGATGAACACGGAAGCCAGAGCCAGGACCGCGCTATAGCCCATAACGCCGCGGTCAACCAGGGTCAGCATCACCACGAGAATGACGAAGGCGAGAAAATTGGAGCCCGCATCGCCCATGAAGATGCGGGCCGGCGGCCAGTTGCTGAGGAGAAAACCGACGGTGGCCCCGACTGTGGTGACCCCGAGCAGCCAGACCGGCTGCCCGATCACGTCGCCCTCGACCCAGAACCACAGTCCCAGTGCACCAGCAAGAATCAGCACCGCCTGGCTACCGGCCAAGCCATCAATGCCGTCCATGAAATTGAACAGGTTGACCCACCACAGACCTGCGATGACGACGAAAATTGCGAGTGCGGCTCCAGCCAGACCATAGGACCAGAGCGTCAACTCGGGTAATGGCCAAGCCAAGGCAACGGCAGCCGATACGACACCGATCTGTACGATCAGACGAATGGCAGGACTGAGGTCCCAGACATCGTCCGCAAAGCCCAGACCGGCAATAAGGCTGCTGAGAACCAGCCAGAGAGCCGCATTGAGTGGAAATTGCTCCAGCACTACCAACGCCAGGGCGCAGCCGATGACACAGACGCCTATCGCCGCCCCACCGCCCGTAGGCGTCGGCACGATGTGCGATGACCTCTCGTTGGGGGCCTGCACGAGCCCAAGCCTTGGCGCCCACGCAATGAGCAGCCGCGTCATAGCCGAGCCTAGCAGCACGGTGATCACAGACAACAGAACGGTACTCAAGCGGGCCATCCTGTAGCACGGGTGAAGGAGCCCGTTTGTGTCACTGGCAGCATCAAAGCGTCAAGCGAGTGCCACGATTCACAGTCCTTCCCTGGCGTCAGGCGTTTAGGGCTTGCACACAGTCGTTTGTTCCGTTTACCGAGGCAGGGCGCACCGCGTTGCGCGGTCGAAAATGCTGGCGCGGATCTGCGAACACACCAGCGCGCCTAGACCGGGCAACCGTTCTTGTTCGTCAACCAGAGTACTGCTCAAAATGATGCGCATTATTTCAACGCTTGCAGGTTTGCCCCGGCATTGGAAACGCGTCGTTATACTCAGCTTTGATACCTTTGCCCTCTCGGCCGCACTGTGGATGAGTTTTGCGCTGCGATACGGGCAGTGGTCACCGCCGACACAACCGCTCGAGTTTCTCATTATCCTGTCCGCGCCGCTGGTGGCGATCCCGATATTTGTTCGCCTGGGACTCTATCGCGCGGTCATTCGATACCTGCCGGAACGTGCGCTTTGGACCATCCTGCGGGCGACTACGTTGGCGACGCTGTGCTGGGTGTTGTTGATTTTTCTGTCGCAGATCACCGTCAGCTTTGTGGTGCCCCGTTCGGTGCCCATTCTCTACTGGGCGCTGTCGACCCTTGCCATTGGTGGCAGCCGTTTCATCGCCAAGAGGCTGCTTTGGCCCGCCAGTACAAACCGGCTGCAGAACACGCCCATTGCTATCTATGGCGCCGGCGAGGCTGGGGCCCAGTTGGCCAATGCTCTGCGCCGCCAAGGCAACCACCGCATTGTTGGTTTTCTCGATGACAACAAGACGCTGCATGGCCGTGACGTCGCCAGCATCAGGGTGTTTCCGCCGACCGATATCGGCATGCTGACCGAACAGTATGGTGTGCACGAAGTCATTCTCTCCATTCCCAACCTCACTGCCGCCCGCCGTCGAGAAATCGTCGCCGATATTGGTGGGCAAGGGATCAAGATCAGGACCATCCCGCCCATTACCGACCTCGTCGACGGCCGCTATCTGGTCAGCCAGATTCGCGAGATTGACATCGACGAGTTGCTCGGACGCTCTTCGGTGCCACCCGCTCCCGAGCTGCTGCGATTGATGATCGAGGGGAAGACCGTGATGGTTACGGGTGCCGGCGGCTCAATCGGCTCAGAATTGTGCCGACTTATCGTCAAGCTGGCGCCCAAGAGCCTGATCCTGTTCGAAGCCAATGAATTCGCACTCTACAAGATCGAGCGAGAACTCTGCGCCGATCGGTTGGTCACCGTGGTTCCCGTTCTGGGGTCCATCGTCAACCGGCCGCTTGTCGAGCGAGCGATGACCGATCACGCGCCCGAAGTGGTATTTCACGCGGCAGCGCACAAGCACGTTCCCTTGATCGAGGCCAATGCTCTCGAAGGGATCCGCAACAATGTCCTGGGCACCAAGATCGTGGTGGATGCTGCGTACGCCATCGGGGTCGCCAGCTTCGTGCTGATCTCGTCTGATAAGGCGGTGCGGCCAACCAATGTAATGGGGGCGACCAAGCGCTGGGCAGAATTGCTTGTGGCGCAAAAGGCAGCGGAGACGTCCGCAGCCGGTACCGGACAGCGCTTTGCTGCGGTCCGCTTCGGCAACGTGCTGGGCTCCAATGGGTCTGTCGTTCCCCTATTCAAGGAGCAGATCTCCAAAGGCGGGCCGGTGACCCTGACCGATCCCACCATGACCCGCTACTTCATGTCCATTCACGAGGCGTCAGAGCTCATCGTGCAGGCCGGCGCTTTGTCGCAAGGCGGCGACATCTTCCTGCTCGACATGGGCAAGCCAGTGCTGATCCGCGATCTTGCGGAGAACATGATCCAGCTGGCTGGGCTGACCGTGCGAGACGCCAATCATCCCGACGGCGACATCGAGATTGTCGTCACCGGCAAGCGCCCCGGCGAGAAGATGTTCGAAGAGCTTTTCTACGACGAGAGCGCGGTCGAGATGACCGATCATCCAAAAATTCGTCGATCGCCGAAGGAGGATGTAAAGCTGGTTGACGCCGCCTTTTTCGAACTTATGAAGTTGGTTGACGCCTATGAAGAGCAGGAGGCAAAGCGTTGCCTTTTCAGCGTCATCGAAGGACCCGCTAAGTCTGGCGACGGCAGTTGACACCATCCTAGATGATCACCAGGCACAGGAACGGGCTCGGGCCGCTCGGCGCGGCGATGCCATTGGCAAATCGAGCTGGGAGATAAGGGAACCGCCAGATCCGCCCTGTGCCGCACAGGTAGATTCCGCCACTAGCGCCTGGATAGTCGCTGATACAGCCCCGTAATGCTTAATTCCACCGCAGCATCGGTGAATTGGCTTTCAAAGCGAGACCGCGCTGCCAACCCCATCTTGATCCGAAGCTCAACATCATCGTACAGCCTAGCCAAGGCGGACTCTGTGTGCTCAACAGAATCAACGGGGACCAAGAACCCTTCCACCCCATCGGTAACAAGCGTTCGACAACCGGCCACATCTGTGGCGACGATCGGCCTGCCACAGGCCATTGCTTCAACCAGACTTCGCGGCAAGCCCTCGCGCCACGACAGCAAGACTGCCACGTGACTTTTCGCCCACACCGCACTGGGCGCATCAATGTGCCCGTGCCAGACGATGCCTTCCATCGCGGACCATTGCCGGAGGGCCCCTTCGGATATTGACGCGCCACTGCTTGGATCAGGATCGCCAAAAAGATCAAGCCGAATGTCGCGACCCGATTCGCGCAATCGACGTACTGCCTCGACGGCGGGGGCAATCCCCTTGGCCGTTGTCATTCGAGCAACGATTGCCACCCGCATGGGCGGCGTAGAGGGTGGCACCGTAGGTAAAAATTCGATAGCTGAAACCCCCGCACCACCCACCAGAGTAATCTTGGAAGTATCTGCCGGATCGAGTCCAAACTCGACTGGATCCTCATCATTTTCAAAGACAAACACGACAGATCGTCGCTTGGCGATTGTCCATATGAGGAACTGAACCGCCTTTTTCGCGGCGATCGCCGTGGCGCTATGCGAAAGCCATAAATGGCCCAAGCCCGTAGGCGCCAGCACAACCTTGATGTTGTTGCCTAGTGTGGCCAATGCCGCAACGACGACCGGAGGGAGGGCGACCGCGTGGACGACATCGGGCTGCTCTTCGGCAATTATCCTGCGCAAGGCAAGTATCGATCGCGCGACCCCAGTCGGGCTTATGGCAGATCTGCCAATTTCATTTGGTACAAGACGATATCCGAGATCGGCGATTTTCCGCGCCGCTGGACTTGGTCGTGCCACTACGACAACGTCGAAACCAAGCCGAGTGATTGCCCGCGCCATGGGCTGGAAGTGTGACACGAAGAACCAGTCTTCGGTCACAACAAAAAGAACTTTCTTCAGCATGGAATGACGCGCGTGCTAGGCCAGCAGACGGCGCTGGAAATGCGAGCAATCATTGCGGTCATGGGGTCCTGATTCTATCAAATGCCGCTGTTTATCGCAGCAAAAGTAACGAAACAAGAGTGACCAGCCCCACAAGCGAGCACATCCCAATTATGAGGGCGGTGCCGGCAAGCACTTTGCTGGCTTCCACAGTGGCCGCTAGTCGCATTCGCAATGCCAGACTAATGCGCCGTGTTGCAGTTAAATGCCTTGGAGGCTATAGCGCACAAGCGCGCGCACGTCCTGTTCAGCGACCGCTTCTCGTGGTTCATCCAACGAGCATCGATGAGGCCTATCTACACTCAAATCGGCAAAGTGACCACTCCGAAGGTTTCGCACCATGATCGCCTTTCTCAATCGCACCCTTGAACACCTGACCTGCAGCCCCAGAACAAATCAATCATGATTACTGGCGGCACGGGCTCATTCGGCCGAGCGATGGTCAAACGGGTGTTGTTCAGCGATAAAGCGCCGAACCGGGTTAGTGTGTTCTCCCGAGATGAACGGAATCAGAAGACCATGGCAAGGGAACTGCAGGCATCCTTCCCGACCGAAGGGTTGGATTGCATGCGCTTCTTTATTGGTGACCTCTGGGACGTATATCGCCTGCGTCGTGTATTACTGAATGCCCTTGCTGGACCAAAACTACTTGCAGACCAGTATCCTGGGTCGCGTACGGCCCAGTCCATGGGAAGGGCAATCCGCGACGCCATTTGGAAGGACTGAAGCCCTATGGATGCAAGGCCGTTCACTGGAAGGAAAGGCTGGCAACCCGCCCCGCTGAAGGCCGCGCTGGGCGGCTTCAGCGACCTGGTGCGCAAGATCGCAAACCTGCAGCGCTCAGCGATGCCTGCCCGCCGTCGGACGGAAAAAAAGGCGCTGGAAGGCAGGAGAACGCTGGCAGAACTCCTGGGCGGGTTGCCAAGTGCGACGCATGGCGAAGCGTTGGGACCGGTGCTGGTGGACGCAAGCTGGGACAACCCCAACTATTGGTACAGGTATGCCCTTCTGCGGGCAGGCTTGGGAATCGAGAAGGGCACAGAAGTGGGCTTGCTCGGGCCCTATATGCGCAGGATTGCGCAGGTAAGCTGCAGCGGCCTTGGCATAACTCGGTTGGAAGACTTTCAGTCTTTGATTAGAGCATCGCCGGACCAACGGGCCTTGGCAGTCAAGCTTCTGCGGTCACTTGGCGAAGCGCCGGACATGCTAGATTGGCAGCTGCCGTCAGGCTTGCCAGCAAGCCTGGTATATGACGGAATACTGAAACGTCAGCGATCCGCCAGAATTGATCTTGGGCACCCGCTCTTGCTGTCTCACGTTGTGGAGGCACTGCAGAGCATTGCCGCTGCTGAAACACTGTTGGATCGTGTGCAACCGCGGCTAGTGGTCCTAAGCCACGCGATCGAATTCCGCTACGGGTCAATCGCCTGGTGCGCAATCCAGCGCAACATCCCCGTCATCGTTGCATTCGGCAATTATGGTTCCGTACGCTATTGTCGGCTGTCAAAGCCCGATGATTTTTTTGAAACTGTCGATCGCCCCTACCGGCCTCAGATCGACCAGACAGACCAGCCGATGCGCGCGCTGTTGGCTGAGCGAGGGCGCAGATATCTGCAGCAGCGCATGTCGGGCAAAACCGACGACATCGGCGCCCGGTATGCCTTCGGCAGCCAGAATGCGCCGTCGCTGGATCGGCGGAATATTTGCCGCCAATTCGGCTGGGATGAAGCCAAGCCTATTGTGGCGGTCTATGCTTCGAATTGGTTTGACTATCCCCACAGTGTTGGCATGTCCAATTTCGCCGATTTTCTAGACTGGCTGGCGGTGACACTTGAGGCGGCAAAGACGCAAACCGAGGTGAATTGGCTGTTTCGCGCGCACCCCTGTGATCAATGGTATGGTGGCGTCACGCTGGCCGACCTGATGGCTGTTTCCTCCACGGCTCACATCCGCCTTTGTCCAGTCGAATGGAACGGTGCCCAGGTTCAAGCCTCTGTTGATGGGCTTGTTACAGTTCATGGAACGGCGGGCGTCGAGTATGCGGTTGCCGGAAAGCCTGTTCTGCTGGGTGACAGAGGATGGTATCACGACATTGGATTTGCGCATCACAGTGTCAGCAGGGAGTCCTATGTAGCGGCACTGATGAACATGGAATGGCTAAAAGCTCCCTTGGGCGCAAAGCCGGAAATCGCAGCAGTGTTCGCCGGCATCTACTTTCCTACGCCGATGGGACAGCACCCCCAACTTGGTGATGACAGCGAACAGATTGAGCTGCATCCGAAGTTGATGGATATGCTGTCGAACGAAGGGCCGGCCGTCCTCACTGAAATATCCGATGTGACCCAATGGTGGAAAAGCTCAAGCCCGCACTTCCACACGTGGCGAGCGCTGCGTGTTCCGGGGTAGTCAGAGGTGGCTCGGTTTGTCTGCACAGCTATCGGGGCTTCGCTAAGTGTGGTTATGCCGCTGCCAGGACTGGCATCAGCGCATTGAAGTAGGCTTCGGCCGCGGTCATCCGGTCAAGGCCCGAGTGCGGTCGCCGGCCATTGTAGAAGGCCAGATATTTGCCGATCGAGGTTCGCACATTCGAGACGGTGTCATAGGCGCGCAGGTCGACCTCCTCGACTTGATGTTTCGCCAGAGCCGCTCGACAAAGACGACAAAGACATGGTCGTGCCATGCCCCTCTGCCGTCCATGCTAATGGCAATGCATTGTCCCGCAGCAGGCCAGTGAAGGCCAGTGAAGGCCATGCTGGCAAATTGGCTACCCTGATCGCTATTGAAGATTTCGGGGGCGCCGTATTTACTCAGAGCCCCCTCAACCCCCTCGATGCAGAAGCTCACGCCCATGCTGATCGAGAGCCGCCAGGCCAATACCCGACGGCTGAACCAGTCCACGTCGGCCGCCAAGTAGAGGAAGCAGCGCGCCATGGGATATAGGCGATGTCGATTGCCTGGCTGCGCTATTGCGTGTTCTGATCGGCGTGCACGTCAAACTGCAGGGCAAGCTCCAAGGTCTTTTTGCCCTTAACGGCAGCCAGCGCCACTTTTGCCTTAAACACCGGCATGTGGTTGCGGCGGGGGCGCCTTGTCATGATCGCTCCTGTTCGCGGCCATATTGGCCGCCATCAGGCGCAAAATCCCCTTATCCTACTGTGCAGTTTTCCCGAGCCACCTCTCTTTGGAGGAGAAGAACTGCTTTTCGTTCTTGCGCAACATGGCGCGTCTTTACCGTTTATGCGCCCAACAAGGTCCGGGTGACCGACATAACTTATATGGGGACCTGGCAGGGCTGGCTCTATCTGGCGGTCGTCGTAGACCGGTTTGCGTGCAAGGTGGCGGGCGGGTCGATGAAGCCCAGCCTCTAGCTATCGAGGTCTTCTACAGCCAAACCCGCTGCCAAGTCATATTGGCGGCGTCAGTCCCGAGGCGTTCGAAAACGCCGCGGCGTGAGGCTGGGAAATGTCTGCGAGAACGGGCAGTCCAACACGGGTCAATCGGGCATAAAACCACGATCTCGCTGACCAAATACGGTGGCATCACCTGCCCGCCGACTTGATCATAATCGGAAAAACTCCATCTCCCAGCGGTCCAGCCTTCAGTCTCGGATCATGGGGCTCACGTCACCTATGCGACGACGATTGGCTGCATACCCGCCATTGCGCACGCCCGACAAAAGCTGTACCGAAGCGTATGGGTTTTGATGATGGGCCAAAGGCAAGAAAGACAACGTGAAAATGAACGGAGGCCGTGTTTTACGAGACCATCAAGTCACAATCTAGTATGGAACGCACTGCCAGTAGCGTTGACCAAACCAACCGAGGTGGCTACAAAATCTTGCGCGCAGCGACTCATTTCGTAGACACAGGGCAGGTACCCCTGATGCTGAATTAATTTCAGCAATCACCACGGACTGTCTACATCGATTTGCTCATGAAGTCGCTCTCGCGAACGTCGCTCAGCGCTTCTGAACTAACGATACCGTTTGAGGGTATCTATTTTTGACCTGGTTAGGTCAGCAATGGATTGTTGCGCCTCGATAGGCAAGCAGAACGATTTAAGGGAGCGCTTGATCGCCATGATATCGTATTGCTTCGTTGAAATAAATGAAGGTGCCGCCGCCGTTTCAGTATGCCGGTACGCGTCAACCCCGCATTTCCATGTTTTTCGACATATCGGAATTGCCAATTCCTTTCCAGCTTTCGCCAATTAAACGCCCTCTGGATCTCAGAAACGATTTGCGCCTATGTCTTTCGACGCAGTAAACCGTAGCCATATTGAGCAGTCGAAGCAGGAAATTACCGTCGCTAAGGGCATAGTCACGGTGTTCCGTGGTCTTAGCCGCGAGGAAAAACGGGAAGCAGTGATCCTCCTTGCTGTAACTTTTGTCAATGCACTTTTAAGCTTGTTGGGCCTAGCCAGCATCCTGCCATTTTTTCAGCTCCTAGTCATGCCGTCGCCGCTTGAGCCTGGCACGCTTGTGGCAGATGTATTCAGGAATTTTGGCGTGACATCCGAATTTATTGCGATTGTCCTTACAGGCACAATGGTAGTGGTTTTGATTGTAGCCAAAAACCTATTTGGGATTTTGCATTACCACATGGTAGGGCAATTCACTGCCAAGGTGGAAAGTCGGCTGGCGACGCAGCTACTAACCAGAATAGTCGACGCCCCATTCAGCTGGTATATCCAACAAAACACCTCCATTCTGCGCGATACAGTAATGACTCATGTTTTTGAGTTGGCCCGTGGAGTGATCCGTCCTGCCCTTAGCCTGGCAAACAATGCACTGATACTGTCCTCGGCCCTGATCTTGCTTGTGCCCATGACTCCGATTCCGGCGTTAGTCGTTGGCGTAATTACGATAATTATTGCTACCGTATTACTCCGTCTAGCTCGTTCCCGCATAGCGCGTGCAAGCACGCTAAAACGTGACATGAACCTGATGGCTGGAGTGGCGGCCACTGAGGCGGTCGCAGGTGGACGTGACGTCCGGATGTCGGAGGCCGGCAGTCTGCTCAAAACTGAATTTCACCAAAGCTATGAACGTTACACCCAGGCCGACGCCGCCTCGCGACAATGGCAGATCGTGCCTCGAGCAGGCATTGAAATAATCGGCCTGGGCGCACTTGTCACAGTTACAATAGTTGCTCTGTCGCTTGGGCTGGAACGGCTAGAAGTAGCCTCAATCCTCGCCCTTTATGCCGTAGTAGCAGTGCGTCTGATTCCCGTTATCGGCGAAACCGCTAACGCTCTGTCAGCAATTCAGATTTCTCTTCCTGCTGTAGCTGCGATGGAGAATCTCAAGAGCGAATTGCCCCCCCCGATGGAGACAAGTGGCTCTACCCTGCCTGCCGACTGGAAATTGCTCAAACTCGATAACGTCAGTTTTGACTATGTAAGTTCTTCCCGCGGTGCGATCAGGGGCGTTTCGTTGGAAATCACACGTGGGTGCAGCTATGGCATTGTTGGAACATCCGGAGCTGGCAAAAGCACTTTGGTCGACATCATCGCAGGGTTGCTATCGCCCAACAGCGGACAGGTGAGCATCGACGGCACTTGGCAAGTTGATGCATCCAACGCCAGCCAATGGAGAAAGCGTATTGCTTATGTGGCCCAGTCGCCGCTTATTTTTGACATGAGTATCGCCGATAATATCACGCTTGGAAAAGGTAATGATGTATCTGGTGAACGGTTGGCACGCGCTGTGTCGGGTGCAGGGCTGAACGAAGTCGTTGAAGCACTAGACCAAAAGGTTCATACACCAATCGGAGATCGTGGAACGCGATTATCGGGCGGCCAGCGCCAACGCGTGGCGATTGCGCGTGCCATTTACCAGGATGCAGATTTGCTGATCTTGGATGAGGCCACAAGCGCCTTGGACAGCCTCACTGAACAGGAAATCGGGCGCGAGATTGATGCCTTGAAGGGTAGGGTGACACTGATCGCTATCGCTCACCGCTTATCGACGGTCATAGGCTGCGACGAAATAATCCTGCTGGATGAAGGGCGAGTTCTGGCTCGAGGCCCGCATGCCGAGCTTATGGCCACAAGCCGCGAATACTTAGCGTTTGTTCGGGCCCAAACGATGCCATCCAATTAATTCCAGCCGAGGAAATAAACAGAAAAACTACTAATTTTAGGTGAATACACTTATGCTCTCATAAGGTTACTCCGAATTCAAGATGAAGCCGCGCGACCTAATGCAGTGTTAGCGACGTGAATATTTCGGGAAAGAAAATACTGACGGTTGCAAGGTATCGCAGGTGGTCATGTCAGCAGATTGGCACTGGCTATAATCCGGCAAGTCGATCAGCCGTTGTTGCCAGTGCAAAAATTCGGGATTAAATGATGCGTCCGACGGCCTTCCTGTTTTCATCCGGACGCCGGGAACGGCTTGATGATGGCGGTCCCAGCGAGTTTCTCTATGGCTATGCGGAACTTGCCAAAAAGGGCAAGCCGGTCGCCATGTTCGAGGAAAGGGACCTCGGTTTTGGCGCCCATTGGCCGCGCATACCAGAGGCAATCTCGGCGCGGATGGCGGCCACTTTCGGCGTCAGTCCCCGCCTTGTTGCCAGGTTGCGCGCGGCGATTGCCGGCCCGTTGGCCAAATATGACGTGCTTGTGGCCACCACCCAGTCGATCGGCATGGCCATCGCCGCCCTGCGCGCTATGGGCCTACATGACAAGCGTCTGATCCTTATGACCATGGGTCTGGTGCCTCAAAGCACCGCTGCTTGGAAGCACGCCCTCTACCGACGCGTGCTAGATGGCGTCGAACTTGCGGTCCTGTCCAGGCCCGAGGCGGCGTCCATTCGGACCTGGTCGCAGGATCGCTTTGCCGTGCTGGACTTCACCTTCGGCGTCGACCTTGATTTCTGGTCAGCCGGACCCGCCGACGCTTCAGGTGAAGTCCTCAGCATCGGCAATGACCCGGCGCGCGATTTCGCTACGCTGGTTGCCGCCTGGCAGCCGGACTTCCCGATGCTGCGCATCATCACCCGGCGGCCTGTCTCCACCAGCAAGCCCAATATTACCATCGAACGCGGTGACTGGCGACAATCGGCCATCACCGACGAGGAAATACGCGACCGGTTTCGCAGCGCCCGACTGGTGATAACCCCGGTCACCGACACGATTCAGCCCTCGGGGCAAAGTGCAACCTTGCAGGCCATGGCCTGTGCTCGTCCGGTGATCATGAGCAATAACCGCGGTCTATGGGACAGGGATTTCATGCATGACGGCGTCTGCCGCCTGGTTCCACCTGGCGATGTCGAAGCGCTTTCTCGGGCGATCCGAAACATGCTAGACAGCCGCGACGACGCCGAGGCGATGGGTCAGGACGCGCGCCGCGCCATAGTGGAACATGATATCTCGTCCCGGGCGATGGCGGACCAAATCGAGAGGCTGGCGACGTAGATGAAACTGGCGATCAATACGCAATATCTCGACGGCCCGTGGGGCGGCGGAAACAGGTTCGTCAAGACCCTGGCCGAGGACGCGGCCGCACGCGGGCACGAGGTCGTGTTCGAACTTCAGCCCGATGTCGATGTTGCGCTGATAATCGATCCGCGGTCGCGTAACCCACAGCTGACCTTCACGCCGGGTCAAGTGTTCTCGCACCTGGCCTCTCGGCCGGACATGGTCGTCGTACACCGGATCAACGAATGCGATGAACGCAAGGGCACCAAGACAATGAACTTTCGCCTGCGGGTGGCGAACTACGTGGCGGACCACACAGTCTTTATCGCAACCTGGTTGAAGAATCTCGATGTGTGGACGCGTGACGGCACCTCGAGCACCATCCTGAATGGTGCCGACGCCGATGTGTTCGTGCCGCGCAGTGCCGCACGCTGGGACCGCTCGGGGCCACTCAAGCTGGTGACCCACCACTGGGGCGCGCATGGCAACAAGGGCTGGGACGTTTATGGCCACATCGATCGCATGATGGATACGCCGGAGTGGCGCAACCGCGTCGCTCTTACCTTTATCGGCAACGCCCTGCCGGGCGCGCGCTACGCCAATATAGAGTTCATCAAGCCGCTGGATGGCAAGCCGCTGGCCGATGCCCTTGCCCAGCATCATGCTTATGTTACCGCCTCGATCAATGAACCGGCGGGCATGCATCATGTCGAAGGAGGCCTGATGGGTCTGCCCATCCTCTATCGTAAGAGCGGCGCCCTGCCCGAATATTGCGCGCCCTACGGCATTGGCTTTTCCGGACCCGACGAATTTCCAGATGCCCTGCGCTCGATGGTGAAGGACTATGAAGGTTACCGTGAAGCTGCGGAGCATTACCTCAATACGTCAACGCGCATGACGAGCCAGTACCTCGACCTGTTCGAGCATCTCTATTCCGAGCGACAGGCCATTGGGCGCGCCAGGCGGCGCTGGCGCAATCCATTCATGGCCGTCGCCGGGCAGGTAATGCCGTGAGCGGGATAGCCCTGATCGTCGGCGCCACGGGGCAGGATGGCGCCTATCTCGCTCAGCGTCTGCTCAAGGCCGGATACCAGGTCCATGGCACGTCTCGCGACGCCGAACTGGCCAGCGGGCGCAATCTGCATGCCTTGAACATTCGTGACTGCGTCACCTTGCATTCGGTATCCCCCTCGGACTTCCGCTCGGTGCTGCAGACTGTGCAGAAGGTTGCCCCCGATGAAATCTACAATCTGTCCGGCCAGTCTTCCGTCGGACTCTCGTTTTCTCAGCCGGCCGAAACAATGGAGAGCTTTGCCACCGCGACGCTGAACTTGCTTGAGGTACTGCGCATCGCTGCGCCCAATGTCCGGTTCTACAATGCAGGCTCGTCGGAATGCTTCGGCGATACCGGCAACGCCCCCGCCAATGAGGACACCGCTTTCCGTCCACGCAGCCCCTATGGCGTGGCTAAGACAGCGGCTGTGCAACTGGTTGCCAACTACCGCGAAAGCTATGGCTTGTTCGCCTGTTCCGGCCTGCTGTTCAATCACGAGTCGCCCTTGAGACCGGCGCGCTTCGTCACTCGCAAGATCACCTCGGCCGCCGTGAGAATCGCCGAAGGGTCCAACGAGCGCCTCAGGCTTGGTGATCTTAGCATTCGCCGCGATTGGGGATGGGCACCTGATGCTGTCGAAGCCATGCATCTGATGATGCAGCAGGAAATTGCCCGCGACTATGTCATCGCCACCGGACGCAGCCATTCCCTGCAGGAGTTTGTGGCCGAGGCCTTTCGGCTGGTTGGACTTGACTGGACGGCGCATGTGGATTTCGATCCCTCCCTGAGGCGCCCATCGGAAATTGCCCATTCCCATGGCGACGCGTCCAGGGCCCTCAATGATTTCGGATGGCAGTCCAAGGTCGATTTCCAACAGCTGATCGACCGTATGGTGCAGGCCGAACCACGTGGTGAGACACCATGAAACTGTCTGCCATCAAGCCCCTGGTCCATTCGGCCCAGGCCGGCGCGCAGCGCGTCCGTGCAGGGCTGGGCCTGTCGCCCAAAGTGCCCCCGGTCGGCATTGTCATTGAAAAGGCCGACTGGGCGATCCGCTGGTGGGGTACCTTCACCGCCGAGGCCGCCAACGAACTGGCGCCGGGAACGGCGCATGTCACCACCGAACCGTGGAGCCTGACATCGGGGGTCGCAGAATTCGGGTCGCAATATCAGTGGCTCGAATGGGGACGGCATCTATCGCCTCGCTGCCATTTCGTCACCACCTTTTTCCACGGCAAGCCCGAGGACGGACCCGAAGTAGCCCGCCATATCGACGCATTCATGGCCAGCATGCCAAGGCTAGACAAGATCGTCGCCTCGGCCAGCATTGTCCGCAACCGCCTGCAATCCTGGGGGGTTCCCGCCAGCAAGATTGCGCTTATTCCGATCGGTGTCGAAACCAATCGGTTCATGCCGCCGACCGCCGAGCAGCGCCTTGCGGCACGCGCGTACTTCGGCATCGCCCAGCATGAAATCGTCATCGGCTCGTTCCAGAAGGACGGCAATGGCTGGGGCGAGGGGCTTGAGCCCAAATTAATCAAGGGTCCCGACGTGTTCCTTGCGGCCATCGAAAAACTGGCCGCTCGACTGCCTGTCTTCGTCCTGCTATCGGGGCCGGCGCGCGGCTATGTTAAGCAGGGTCTGGAGCGTCTGGGTATTCGGTATGCCCATACCTACGCACCCGATCGCGACGCCCTGGCCAAGCTTTACCATCCCCTGGACCTCTACCTGATGACGAGCCGCGAAGAGGGCGGGCCGATGGCCGTGATGGAAAGCATGTCGGGGCACGTCCCGGTTGTGGCCACGCGGGTGGGCATGGCCCCGGACCTGATCACTGACGGGATTTCAGGCTGGCTGGTCGAGTCCGAGGATGTCGATGCCATTGTCGAGCGTGCCATTGCGGTCGCTACCGATCCGAAGGCTGCCGGCGCCATTCGCCTGGCGGCGCGGGATGCGGTCATGGTGGCCGATTGGTCCGTGGTCGGCCGCAGGCATCTCGACGAGATCTGGCGGCCTCTACTGGCCGAGAGACGCTGAGCCATGACACCGAGCCTTTCCCGCCAGGCCTATCGGATGGCCAATGGCGCCGTCACGATGGCGGCCCTGGCAACGGCCGGGCGGCACATGCCGGCGCGGGTCAATTACGGTGGCGCGTTTTCGGGCGACAGTGGCGGACCATTGGTCAAGGCGCGGCTGCTCAAACAGCATTTTCCCGAAACCCGGTTCGGTTTTTCGCTGGTCTATCTGCTGTCCAATGCACTCTATCTGCCAGACGCGGTGATCGGCGCCATCCGCCTGCGCGGCATTCCCATCGTGCTCAACCAGAACGGGGTGTTCTACCCGGCTTGGTATCCCGCGGGCTGGGAGCGGGAAAATGCGCAGATGGCACATGCCTATCATCGCGCCAGCCACGTGTTCTGGCAGTCCGAATTTTGTCGGCGCTGCGCCGACACATTCCTCGGCCCACGCTCGGGGCCGGGAGAAGTGCTCTACAATGCGGTTGACACATCTCGCTTCACGCCGGCGACCGGCGACCGCCCGGCAGGTCGCTTCCGTTTCTTGATGACAGGCAAATTCGGCGCCTCGACGGCCTACCGGATCGCTTCGTCCATCGACGGCATTGCAGAAGCGCGGCGCGGCGGCCTGGATGTCTCGCTTCAAGTCGCCGGCTTCATCGATGCCGCGGTCGAGGCCCAAATGCGTGAACGCAGCCGAGCGCTCGGCTTGGGTGATGCCATCGCATTTACTGGCCCCTATTCCAGCGCTCAGGCACCAGCCATTTACCAGGCTGCCGACGCCTATATCATAACCAAGCACAATGACCCGTGCCCCAATGTCGTCATCGAGGCCCTGGCCTCGGGGCTGCCAGTCCTCTATTCGGCATCGGGTGGGGTGGCCGAACTTGTCGGGTCAGAGGCGGGTGTGGGGCTCGCTGTGGAAGAGAGCTTTGACCATGTCGTGGTGCCCAATGGCGCGGCCATCGCCCAGGGCATTGCCGAGATCATTGCCGCCAGAGCCGTGATGGCCACCGCCTCCCGCGACCGCGCACTTGGACGCTATGGACTTCATGGCTGGATCGCGCGACATAGCACGGTATTCGACCAGCTGGTTGGCGAGGATACGGGACAGACATGAAGACGGCACTTTTGAACCTGGCGACCGTGCTGGCATATGTCTGGCGACTGTTCCCGGCACGTCTGCGCCACACGTTTCTCAAAGGCCTGTTCGTGCTGGAATCGCGCGGCAACGCCGCCCAGGGCCTCAAGAACCTGTTCGCCATCCAGGACGACCTCGAACATGTTGTGAACGGCACCGCGCTGGTCCTGGGCAAAGGCGTCCACCCCAAACATCGCCTGACCCGCTACAACGATTTTTTCATCGAGCGGACCAGCGATGCTGACAAGGTGCTTGATGTTGGTTGTGGCTATGGCGTCGTGGCGCGGTCCATCGCCAAGGCCCATCCGGGCGCCGTTGTGGTGGGTGTGGACTACGACAAGCCGCGCCTGGCCCAGGCCAAGGCTGGCGACAATCCGCCCAACCTGTCCTTCGTCGATTCCGACGCTACCCAGTCCGTCCCCGCGGGACCCTGGACGGTCATCGTGCTGTCCAACGTCCTCGAACACATCGTGGATCGCCCGGGCTTTCTGAGCCAGCTCATCGCCACCACCGGGGCCAACCGTTTCCTGATCCGTGTCCCGCTGTTCGAGCGGGACTGGAAAATGCCCATGCGCAAAGAACTGGGCGTCTATTACTACTCCGATGACGACCACGAGATCGAGCATACCCGGGCCGAGTTTCGGGCCGATGTGGAGGCGGCTGGCCTGCAGGTCGACGAGATGATCACGCTGTGGGGTGAGATCTGGTCGACACTCTCCGTGGTACCCAAGAGGTGAGTGTGCCGCGCGTCAGCATTGTCATTCCCTGCTGGAATGCGGGAAAGCACCTTGCTGGCCTGCTGGACTCGCTCCGCTCCCAGACATTTCAGGATTTCGAGACGATCCTTGTTGACGATGGCTCCAGCGACCCTGAAACGCTTGACGCCGTAGCGGCGCTCCCCCCGGACATCACCGTGGTCCGCCAGGAAAACATGGGCCTTCCGGCCGCCCGGAACACCGGATTGCGGGTGGCCCGGGGGGAATATGTCTTTCCCCTCGATTGCGACGACAGGATCGAGCCGGCATTTCTGGCCAAAGGTGTCGCCTTGCTCGACGCCAGGCCCGATATCGACTTCATGTTCACCGACATGACGCTGGTCGGCGCACGCTCGGGCACGCTTGAACGGAGCTTCAATCGTTTCGATCAGTTGTTCCTCAACCAGTTGCCCTATGCCTTGCTGATGCGCAGGGGGGCCTGGCAGAGCGTGGGCGGCTATGACGAAACCATGCGTGCCGGGTACGAAGACTGGGACTTCAACCTACGACTGATCCAGACCGGCTCGACGGGCCAGCGCCTCGCCGAACCCCTTTTCGTCTATCGTGTCGCAGAGGGTGGAATGCTGCTCGCCAAGTCGGCGCGCCGGCATGGCGAACTCTGGGCCGTCATTCGCGCCAAGCATCGGCAGGCCTACCGCGTAGACGCCCTTGTCGGCCTCAGCCGCTCGGAAGGACGCGGGAAGATTTCGCCCCTCATTGCTGGCGTCCTTCTGGGGGCAGCCACGCTGTTGCCAAATCGGATTTTCGGCGCCCTCTATCAAACCTTGCTGGCCAGACGCGCGCGCGCCAACTCAGCGGCACGGCAACGCGCCGACATATGACGCCGGGCTTTACCTACCGCCCCGAGATCGACGGCATGCGCGCGCTTGCCGTCATGGCCGTCGTGCTCTTCCACATCGGCCTGCCGCAGGCCAGCGGTGGCTTCGGCGGCGTGGATGTGTTTTTCGTCATCTCTGGATACTTGATCACCTCCATCATCAACCAGGAGATGGACGAGGGGCGATTCAGCTTCGTCTCGTTCTACCAGCGTCGCATAAGGCGCCTCCTGCCACCGCTGATCCCAGTGCTGCTGTTCAGCTGGCTGATTGCCTATGCCTTGCTGAACATCTGGCAGTTTGCCGAATTTGCACGCAGCCTGCGCGCTGCCGTGCTCATGGCGGCAAACTGGAATTTTCTTGGCACCGTGGGCTATTTCGATGCACCCGCCGAAACAAAGCCGCTGCTGCATTTCTGGTCGCTGGCGGTGGAAGAGCAGTTCTATCTGTTCTTTCCGGCGCTGCTTTTTCTGGTCCCCGCGCCATGGCGGGGCCGCATCACTGCCATCCTGGCCCTGGCCAGCCTCGCGCTGAACCTGTTTCTGGCCACAACCGGCAAGGCAGATGCCGCCTTCTTCAATTCCTTTGCTCGTTTCTGGGAAATATTGGCGGGCGCCTTGCTGGCCCAGTATCAGCTGCGAATCCGGTCCACCCGCCTCGCAACCGCGCTTGAGCTTGTCGGCATGGCCCTCTTGCTGGTGCAGTTCTCGCTGCCGAACGCACAGTTGTTTCCCACGCAAAGCGCCATCGTTGCCGTGCTTGGCGCGGTCCTGCTGATCGCTGCCGGTGGGCGGGGCGCCTTGGTCAGCCGCGTGCTGGCGA
>Ga0123337_10002352_pt1 | contig 21716 bp, 14 predicted proteins | sample frozenSSSSmetaG_FD_89792 | JGI IMG/M metagenome (GOLD analysis project Ga0123337, IMG submission 89792) | Glacier valley bacterial and archeal communities from Borup Fiord, Nunavut, Canada, to study Microbial Dark Matter (Phase II) -... | ecosystem: Environmental > Aquatic > Freshwater > Ice >...
GGTTCATGACCGCAAAAAGCGGGTTGGCTGCCATCGCGCCCCCATGGACATCGCTTACGGCGTACGATCTGAACCAGGGTGTCATCAAGTGGAGTATCCCTCTGGGCGATGTTCCAGAATTGGCCAGCCAGGGCCACGCGCAGACCGGCACACAATATCCGAAGGTGGGTCCGGTAATCACAGCCGGAGGGCTGATATTCACCGGCACGCGCGACCGCAAAGTACGTGCGTTCGATGTGGCAACGGGTAAGCTGCTTTGGGAGTTCGCTGTGGATATGGCGCTTGAAGGAATCCCAGCCGTTTACGAGGTGGCTGGCCGCCAGTACGTCGTGTTTTGCGCGTCGGCTCAGGCAGGCTTAACACCAGCGACACAGTTGCCAGTCCACGGTGCTTACATCGCGTTTGCTCTGCCAGCGCCCAAGCGATGATGCATTGAGTTCCACACTATGGTGATTTGGGCTTCAGCGGGGCTTCTGCCTCTACGGAGACATCTGAAAATATGACCGTGTCCGATGCGTCCGCTTGATGCGAGCATACAGCTAGCCCGACCAGGACCGGGTTTTGAAAAGAGACTTCTGTATGCGCAATTTCTTTCAGTTGGTTGCCACTCTTGGCCATGTACATGAAAATCCTGACACCGGTACGAACCAGCTTGATGGTGAACGTCCCCGGCCCGTCGAATGGAAAATCGAAAGCATTCGTATCTTCGCCCGGCTTGCTCCGCCACTGTAGCCCCGGCATGCCGTTCCCGTGGATTACGACGTCCGCATAGGTGGCATCGGTGTCAAGCGACTGGCGCACCATAATGCCCGCCTTGCGATGCTCCGCTCCCTGGCCCAAAAACCGCATGGTAGCCGTGACAGTGAAGTTGCCGCTCATCTCTCGCCAGACAAATTGAAATTGATCCTGCTTGGCCCAGATATTCGCACCGGCACCCGTAACCCGATACTGCCCTTCTGAAAATTCAGCCGATCCTTTCAAGGCCGGACTACCGACGTCCCGAGCGCTGCTGAAAACGCCCGGCATGCCGCTCTGGGAAAAGGCCGAAGTGGACAGAAGGCAGAAAAATAATATCTGGCGCATGGTGAGAGTATATTGCCTTAATCCTAAAAATTGGTGCTATCGCCTCGTCGGTGCAGGCGTTTGCAGTTGTTCCACAGATACATCCGAAAACAGGACGGTGTTGGTTGCCGCCTGCGAGTGTGAGCTGACTCCGAGTCCGACAAGAACGGGGCTGCCCAACTGAGTGCTCGTGTGCCCCAACTCCCGTAAGGGCTCATTGCCTTTAGCAATCCACACGGTTATTGTTGTGTTCTGCCGCACCAGCTTCAACCTCCACACACCGGGACCTTCTACCGGAAAATCAACAGTATTAGTGTTGTCGGCTTTAGTGTTGCGAAACTGGACCGCGGGCGTACCATCGGCGTGGATGGCGAGGTGGATAAATGGTGAATCAGGTTCCAAACTTTTGCGGAGCATGATAACCGCTTTGCGGTGGGTAAGCCCGTCCGTGAGGAACTTCGCTTTGGCACTTACGGCAAAATTGCCTGACATCTCTCGCCAAACATAATGAAACTGGTCCGACTTGCCCCAAATATCGGTGCCGGAGCCGGTCACTTTATAGTTCCCGGTGGAGGAGTCAAAATCCGCCGCCCCCTTTAAAACAGAAGCGCCGACGTCGTCCGAATTCGTAAAGCTACCGAACTTCCCGGCCTGAGCGAACGCCGAAATGGCCAGCAATGTGATGAAGAGCAGTTTGCGCACGTCAGGATTGTATCGAAAGTCGTTCGGGCGGCGGCTCGCGCGTATGAAGACAAAGCGATAGACTAATTGTCGTTATGCGCGACGGCAGCCGAACTATAGCCATTACTTTTTTTTTAATCGCGATCCTTAGGTCCGCAAGTTCTCTGTGCGCGCAAGAATCAGGGGCTGCGACTGTCGACCTGTTTGAGACTAAGATCCGGCCCGTCCTGGCCGCGCGCTGCTATGGATGTCATAGCGCAAAAGCGGTGAAGGTACAGGGCGGCCTGCTGCTCGATTCCGCCACTGGAGTTAAGCGGGGCGGCAACTCTGGTGCGGCTATCGAACCAGGTGACCCGACCAAGAGTCTGCTGATTCGCGCGCTGCATTACCAGGACAAAGATCTCCAAATGCCTCCCGGCAAACCGCTGCCCGCGGAAGTAATCGCAGATTTTGAAAACTGGATTCGGTCTGGAGCTTCCATGCCTGCTGACGCTATAACCAGTAAACCTCTTGATAAGCGGAGGCAGTTCTGGTCATTCCAGGCGCCCAAAGATCATGCTCCGCCCGCGGTGAAGAAAAGCTCTTGGCCGCATAACGAAATCGACAGCTTTGTTCTCGCGAAACTAGAAGAGAAAGGTCTTACTCCCTCCGCCCCAGCCGGCAAACGGATTTTGCTGCGCCGGGCATATTACGATTTAACCGGCCTTCCGCCTACCGCAGAGGAATCGGATGCTTTCGTGCGCGACAAATCGCCCGATGCTTATGCCCGATTGATTGATCGCCTGCTCTCATCTGCCCGGTATGGGGAACGATGGGGCCGTTTCTGGCTCGATGTAGCCCGCTATTCAGATGCGCGCAACGTCGGCGAGAGGTTTGCTTATTCGTATACCTACCGGGATTGGGTGATCCGCGCTTTCAATGAAGATCTTCCTTACGATCAGTTTCTTACCCAGCAACTGGCAGCCGACCGCATTCCAGGCAACGATTCGCGTAATCTCGCCGCGCTGGGATATCTGAGTTTGGGACGCGAGTTTCCGAAAACCTTTCCGGAAACTGTCGACGACCGCATTGACGTTGTTGCGCGCGGTATGCAGGGCCTCACAGTTGCCTGCGCACGTTGTCACGATCACAAGTACGACCCGATCCCCACAAAGGACTACTACTCGTTCTATTCCATTTTCTCGAACATACGCGAGCCCGACGATTTACCTTTACTACAGACCAGCGGCACGAACAGTCCAGTTGACCAGCTTTACGGCAGGCGGCTTTCCCACATCCGGAACAGCGACACCGAATATCGCAAACAAAGGTCTGCGGTACTGAACGAGTTTTTCAGCACTCAGATCGCGGATTATCTGTTGGCCGTTCGCGATTCCGTAAAGATGCGTCCGACCGAAGTGGAAGATCTCATTAAAGAAAGACAGCTGAATCTATACCTGCTGGATCGCTGGAAAACCTTCCTGCAAGCCGCTGGAACCGGCAAAGAAAATATTTTTAGGTTGTGGAATGCCGCGGCTGGCGTTACGGATGCGGAGTTTTCAACTAAATGGCCTAGCCTCGTTGCTTCACAAACAGGTGGCAATGCAGTGGTGCTTGCCGAATTCAAGAGTTCGCCTGCCAATCTAAAAGAAGTGGCAGCACGATACGCCTCGCTTCTGTCTCGCTACAATTCGCCGTCCCCTGTTTCCGATCCCAGTCAGGAAGCCTTGCGGCTAGCAATTCGCGGTCCGGGTGCTCCGGTTAACGTGCCGGTCAGCGACTTCGATTTGGTGATGACAGAGGGTGACCGCAACAACACGATTAATTTCAAGAATCGCTACGACACCATGCGGGCACTTTATTCCTATGACGGTGGTGTCCCGCGGGCGATGGCTGTGGAGGACGTTCCGAAGCCGCAAAACGCGCACGTCTTCACCCGCGGAAACCCAAATAACCCAGGAATCGAAACGCCTGGACACTTTCTCAGCTGTCTCTCCTCTGGTGAGCCCGTCAACTTCAAAGACGGCCGGCTGGAACTTGCACGCGCCATCGCCAGCAAAGATAACCCCCTTACCGCGCGTGTAATCGTAAACCGTGTCTGGATGCATCATTTTGGCGCCGGCATCGTAAGGACCCCGAGCGATTTCGGTTTGCGAGGTGACCTGCCCACCCATCCGGAGTTACTCGACCATCTGGCCGTTCAGTTCATGGAGTCTGGTTGGTCCATAAAAAAACTGCACCGGACAATAATGCTTTCCGCCGCCTATCAACAAAGCAGTGCGAACAATTCAGAAGCGCGTAAGCAAGATCCTGAAAACCAATGGCTATGGCGCATGAACCGCCAACGTCTGGACATTGAGAGCTTAAGAGACTCTGTTCTCGCTGCTTCGGGCCAATTGGAAAACAAGCTGGGCGGTGTACCGTTCGCGCTGGTGGTGAGCCCGGCTGTTCCCCGGCGAACTGTTTATGGCTACATCGAGCGCGGCCGGATCCCGGGCATACTTGCCGCTTTCGATTTCGCTACTCCCGACCAACACGCACCGCTGCGGTATACAACTACAGTTCCGCAGCAGGCACTCTTCCTGATTAACAGCCCGTTCATAGCGGAGCAATCGCACCTTCTGGCAAAAAGGCCGGAGGTGATTGCCGAGAACGATGTGCAAAAGCGCATTGAGCGTCTCTACAGGCTTGTGTTGGGGCGGGCGGCCAGCGAGGGCGAGATCTCGGCAGGTATGAAATTCGTTAGTTCCAACGCGGACTCTGTTCCAGGCGCGAAAGACGAATCGCCTTGGCAGTACGGCACCGGCGAATATGACGCCGTCTCGGAAAGGGTGACGTCATTCGCACCCTTCCGAATATTTACAGGCGATTCCTGGCAGGGTGCATCCATGCTTCCCGATCCCGTAGCGGGAAAGGCCAAGCTGGGAGCTGAGGGCGGCGAGCCCGGGGACAATCCGCGGCGAGCCGTAGTAAGACGCTGGACGAGCACTACCGATGGGAAATTATCAGTCGAAGGCACACTGCGTCACGACCAGAATAGTTTGGGCAATTCTGGAGACGGTGTGCGGGCTCGCATCATTTCGAGCCGCTTGGGGGAACTGGCGTCCTGGAATGTAAACGGCTCAGGCAGTGAGACTCGGCTATCGGGCGTTAAAGTCCAGAAAGGAGATACGCTGGACTTCGTGGTCGACAGCCACAACGATAGTGAAAACGACAGCTTTCGATGGGCTCCCACGGTAAAGGTTGCCGGAATACAAGAGAACGGGCCGAAAGAAACTGTATGGAGCGCGAGAGATGATTTCCGGGGGCTCGCGCCGCAGCCCTTAACCGTTTGGGAACGCTTTGCGCGCGTGCTTCTCCAAACAAATGAATTCGCGTTCGTGGAATAAGGAAAAGCAATCATGAACTTTCAAAACAAATTCTTCACCCGCCGTCAAATGCTGCAGTCCACCGGGATGGGTATGGGCGCAGTCGCTCTCGCAGGCATGCTAGGGGACACCGGCGTGCTTCGGGCGGAGGGCACCGTTCCTTCCATCAATCCGCTTGCCCCCAAACCCGCCCCTTCCCCGGCAAAGGCGAAGCGGGTGCTTCACCTTTTCATGAATGGAGGTCCCTCCCATGTCGATACCTTCGATCCGAAACCGTCGCTGACCAAATTTTCGGGCAAGCCAATTCCCATCACGCTCAAGACAGAGCGACGCACAGGAGCCGCTTTCGGATCGCCATTCAGCTTCAAGAAGTACGGCCAGTGCGGCACGGAAGTCAGCGAGATCTTCTCCAAGGTAGCGGAGCATGCCGATGATTTGTGCGTGATTCGTTCCATGTGCAGCGATATCCCGAACCATGAACCGTCGCTGATGATGATGAACTGCGGCGAGACCCGGCAGGTTCGGCCAAGCTTCGGCTCGTGGATCACCTACGGACTCGGATCTGAAAATCAGAACCTTCCCGGATTCATAATCCTCTGTCCCGATGGCCTGCCCACTCAGGGGACACAGAATTGGCGTTCGGCTTTCCTGCCTGGTACGTATCAAGGCACTCAGATCGATACGCGCCAGACGAAGATCGATAAGCTGATTGAAAACATCAAGAACAACTACTCCAGCAAGGAGGCGCAACGTCGCGATTTGGATCTATTGTCCGAACTGAACCGGGGCTATCAGGAGCGCCGGCAGGACGACGCTTTGCTGGAAGCGCGTGTTCAATCGTTTGAGCTTGCCTTCCGGATGCAAATGGAGGCTGACGAAGCGTTCGACGTTTCAAAAGAGCCGGAACACATTCACAAAATGTACGGCGAAGGATTGCAAGCGCGGCAAATGATCATCGCCCGGCGTTTGCTCGAACGTGGTGTGCGGTTTGTGCAGGTATGGCACGGTGCTGGTCAGCCCTGGGACAGTCACGACGACATCAAGACGAACCACGGAAGATTGGCGCGTGAGTGTGACCAGCCGATTGCGGCATTGCTACAGGATTTGAAGCAACGAGGATTACTGGAAGATACGCTCGTGATTTGGGGCGGCGAGTTCGGGCGAACGCCGACCGTTGAACTTCCTGATGTTGGGGCGAATGGCGGGATGTCGAATGGCCGCGATCATAATCCCTTTGGTTTCTCGATGTGGGTTGCGGGAGGGGGAATGAAACGGGGCACCGTTTACGGTTCCACCGACGAGTTCGGCTTCGCCGCAGCCGAAAACAAAGTCCATGTGCATGACCTGCATGCCACCTTGCTGCATCAGCTTGGCTTCGATCATGAGAAATTCACATATCGATACGCGGGACGAGATTTTCGGCTCACTGACGTGGCCGGACGAGTCGTCAAAGATTTGCTAGCCTGACATTATTTCCGGAAACGGCTTTAGAACAGCAGTCAGTTGGATGCTGACGGGTGTTGGTGGTCATTGTTAAATCGAGGAGACGCTGCGCGGCGATGAGCCGTACTTCGCAAGGCGCTGACTCGCGCGTTATCGGGCGCGCCCACCCCGGGATGGTTTTATTGAAAAGGGAAATCGGGGGAACCCGGATACTCGATCTCCCCTTCACTGAACAACTTCCCCGAATTTGTTAAGTGCAGTGTATTGGCATGGAAAGGAAACTCAGCCGGATTCGTTCGCGAGCAGCCCTGATCATTGTCAATCAAGCTTTCCCGCCGTCGATAGTATGAGCGGGTAATCCGCGAGCGGCGCTGCACACGAACTCCACGTATTCAACGATCGTCCCAGAAAACCTTCGAGCGCGCGGTTGTGAGGTTCATAGTGAGCGTGAAGCCAGGAAAGGATGCTGGCATCGAGTTGCTCCGATTTCCCGGGCATTGATATGTTGCAAACAGGGTACCGAATCCGCTTGGCGAAGTCAGGATTGAGGCCCAGAAACTCCAGGATTGATGCAAATGTTTTCTGGGGAGCCACAATCAAATCATCCAATAGCAACACATGTAATTGATCCCGTGGAAAGAACTGCAGATAGCGGTCAATCTGTTCCATGTAGTAGCCACTATCCAGGTAAGTCCGAAGCCGTGCCTCGTTCTTGTGCGTAAGGTTTGCCCCATCCATGTCGTTTAAGAGAGCCGCTGCGTAAGAGGACATTTTCTGATTCACCGTCAAAGTTCTCTCAGACTCAATTCGCCTAAGGTCAGCGGCCAGGGCTTCTTTTAGATTAAGAGGCTCGAAAGCTCTGGATGCCGAATACCAATGCCACCAGTGCGAGATAGCCCGCTGGACAGGGTTTCTCAAAATGACGAGCAAGCGGGCACTAGGATTATGCGCTTTTATCCGTTCGGGTACCCAGGGCAGATACAGATTGCGATGGCGCGCATCGACCACCAGTTTTTGCCCGTGCCAGTGCGAAAAGTACTTATTGAAATAGAAAGTGGCCCCGGCTTCATACTCGTATTCAAAATAATAAGGTTCTTTCGGGTTGGAGACGCATATATCAGCGCATTGGCCGAGGTAATTGTGGAGCGAACTGGTGCCCGATTTTGCCGCTCCCAACAGAAACACGGAAGGAAGAGCATACCCACCCTTTTCGGAAACCCATTCGTCAGGAAGAGGGCGATTCGTGGTTTCGTCGATTCCCTGCCCGTTGCTGCCAAGGAGTAACTGCCCCGAATCAACGAACCGCGCTTCCACGGTCCTAATCTGGGCTATGTTGTCCGGAATATAGAACGTGTAGCCGTGGTTTCCGTCTCCGTGGCAGGAAACGACGATATCGTGACGAAATTTATCAGCCACTACAAAACCGGTACTGCTGCCATTGACGAATATTTGAACCCCGACTCTGCGATCAGGGTTGTTTGGATCATAGCCCCAGCCAGCCACAGTCCGATTACAGACTACATCCAAGTAGCCGATTAGAAATAGAATCAACTGCCATTGTAAATTGACTTGGTACTGGAGCACGAATTCTAAAGCTCGCCCGCCTAAACATTTTTCACAAACTCGGTTCGATATTTCGGCCCCGGAGGCTTTGCGTTCTTCAACAACTCGGTTTACTGCTTCTCATCGAGCTTCGCCTGGGCCGTTTCGCAACCAAGGCGGTAGGTTTCCTCCTGGCGATATTTCCTTTTTCTCGGCATGGAGTTGCCGGGGCGCCGGCGCGCGACAGCTTTCCGATAAAGACGTTAAACCTCACGGTGATCGGCAATCCCGCCGCTTGCGGTTCTGTCTGGCATGGGCCAGCCGAGCCAGGATTTATTTCGCGGAACCTCTCTCGATCCCGATGACGTCCGCCAGCAAGCCGCTTTGTGCGATTCGGAGGGGTAGTTAGATCGAGAACATCGGTCATTGAGAAAACTGACTCCAAAATATCTAATTCCTGAACTTGTGCCCGCAGGTTCGAACCGATCCCCAACTTCCCAAAATATTCTTCGGGAAGTTGAATTGCTACGGTATTATGGTGGCATCTTGCTGAGCGGGAGTAATTCAGCGGTAGAATGCCAGCTTCCCAAGCTGGACGTCGCGGGTTCGAACCCCGTCTCCCGCTCCATCTTTTCAAGAACCTGGGACGTCATCGAAAAACGAGTGTGACTGCGTCTTGTTTCTGAAATTGACGACGCCTTGAGACGAGCACGAATCCAGCGTCGGCACACTGGCAGAAGTCGATCTATTCGGAAAAACAGAAAACTGTAGTAAGCAAAGTAAGCAATCAATCTTTTGCACGGAGAATCAGCATTCGGAACCAGAACCGTATTCGGGCTTGGGTTCGGACGCATTTGCCGGGACTTCTCCTTTTGTTCGCCTTCTGCAAGACTAAAGAAGATGTACTCTGAGCTCCATTGCCGATCTGCCTTTAGTTTCCTGGAGGGAGCTTGTATTCCGGAAGCCTATGCATTTGAAGCCGCGCGCCTTGGCATCTCAAATATCGCGCTATTGGACCGTGACGGCGTTTATGGATCCCCCCGCTTCTACCTCGCTATGAAACGCGCCGGCCTCAACGGTCATACGGGTGCAGAAGTGCTTTGCGAAGACGGCGCCCGCTATCCTTTGCTGGTCCGCGACAAACTGGGATACCAGAATCTTTGCCAAATGATAACGCGTGCGAAGATGCGTACCGCCAAAGACAAGCCCGCAATCGTCACTTTTTCTGAACTGGAAGAATTCTCCAAAGGATTAATTTGCTTGAGCGGTGATGGAGACGGACCCCTTGCGCTTGCTCTTCGCCGGAAGCAGGGACGCGCCTGTCTGGAAAAGATGACCGGCATCTTCGGACGCGGCAATATCTACATCGAACTGCAAAGGCATAACATTCGCGAAGAAGAAGTACGGAATCAAGCCGCTGTTGATTTGGCGCGTGGAATGATGCTGCCAGTCGTAGCAACGAATGGCCCGTGTTACGTGCAACCAAACCAGCGGGAAATTCTGGATGTATTTACTTGCTTACACCACAAAGTTACCTTGGCCACAGCTGGCACGCTTCTCACGCGAAACGCTGAGCGTCACCTGAAGCCGCCTGAAGAGATCATCGGCCTGTTTCGCGATCTTCCAGAAGCGATTGCGAACACGGTGGAAATTTCATCACAGCTCAAATTCAAGATGAATGATCTTGGATATGAGTTCCCCAAATTTCCTCTTCCCCCTGGTCAAACCAATATTGAATTTCTCCGCGAGAGAGTGCGCGAAGGAGCGCGCTTCCGCTACCAGGCAGGCTATAAGCGAGCGCAGCCCCAGCTTGAACACGAACTGAATTTAATCGGCAAACTGAAGCTGGCGGGATACTTTCTGATTGTCTGGGACATCGTAAACTTCTGCCGCGATGAAGGGATCCTGGTGCAAGGGCGCGGGTCTGCGGCGAATAGCGCGGTTTGTTACTCCCTGGGGATCACTGCTGTCGACCCTATCGCCATGGAACTGCTCTTCGAGCGCTTCCTCTCCGAGGAACGCGGGGAATGTCCGGATATCGATCTGGACCTGCCTTCCGGTGAGCGGCGCGAGCGCGTCATCCAGTATGTTTTTAAGCGTTATGGAGAAAGAGGTGCCGCCATGACAGCCAATGTCATTACTTACCGCGGCAGATCTGCGGCACGCGAAGTCGGGAAAGTAATGGGATTTGAAACGGAGACGCTTGACCGTTTGTCTAGCCTGGTGCCCATGTGGGGATGGAAAGACCCGAACAACACCGCAGACAAACAGTTTCAGGATGCAGGACTTAATCTGAACCAACCGAAGATTCAAAAGTTCCTGGAACTTGTGGTCGGGTTGCAGGATCTGCCGCGGCACTTGGGGCAGCATTCCGGCGGTATGGTGATTTGCCAGGGACAGTTGGATTCGGTAGTGCCCCTCGAACCCTCAAGCATGCCCGGCCGTGTTGTCGTGCAGTGGGATAAAGAAGACTGCGCCGATATGGGTCTTATCAAGGTCGATCTACTTGGTTTGGGCATGATGGCTGTGCTCGAAGAGAGTCTGGTGCTGATTCGCGACCATTACAACAAGGAAGTGGATTTAGGTCAGTTGCCGGCAGAGGACCCAAAGACATATGCGGCACTGCAAAAGGCCGATACGATCGGCGTCTTTCAAGTAGAAAGCCGCGCTCAGCAAGCGACGCTGCCGCGGTTAATGCCGGTCCGCTTCTATGACTTGGTGGTACAAGTTGCCATTATCCGGCCTGGCCCGATTGTTGGAAATATGGTTCACCCGTATATTGCGAGGCGTCAGGGCCGCGAAGCTGTCGAGTGCTTACACCCCTTACTGGAACCAGTGTTGAGGCGAACATTGGGCGTACCGTTATTTCAGGAACAACTGCTACGCATTGCCATGGTGGCAGCTAATTTCACCGGTGGCGAAGCGGAGGAACTCCGACGTGCGCTTGGCTTTAAGCGCAGTAAAGAACGGATGGCGGTTATCGAAGTGAAACTGCGCGCCGGCATGGAGAAAAACGGAATCGCCGGTCACACGCAAGATGTGATTGTCCAATCCATCACGTCGTTCGCGCTATATGGATTCCCTGAATCGCACGCCGCTAGTTTCGCACTTCTGGCGTATGCCAGCGCTTATTTAAAGTCTCATTACCTGGCCGCATTCACCTGTGCGCTCTTGAATAACCAACCCATGGGTTTTTATCATCCTGCTGTGCTGATCAAGGACGCCCAGCGGCATGGATTACGTGTCTTACCGATCGATCTCACGCGGTCCGAATGGAACTGCACTCTGGAAAATCTGGATTTGCGCTTGGGCCTGAGCTATGTAAAAGGTTTGCGGGCGCAAGCTGGCGCGGCAATTATTGCGGAGCGTACGAAAGCCCCATTCGCAGATATTGATGACCTTACCCGGCGCGTGCCGGAAATACGGCGGGACGAGATGACTAAGTTAGCCGAGACGGGCGCATTAAACCCTTTGAATGCGAAGCACCGGCGCGATGCACTGTGGAAGGGGGCGCGGGCCGTTCGTCCGGTTGGCCCATTGCTGGACCAAGTTCCAGAAATAGCAATCGATTCCCCCCTTGAACCAATGACGGTTGAAGAGCGGCTGCATGCAGATTACAGCGGGACCAGCGTGAACATCGGCAAGCATCCCATGGCTCACCGCCGCGCCGCGCTCGATTTGCTAGGTGTTATACGCGCAGCCGACCTGCCTTATGTTCGGCCAAACTCAACGGTGCGTGTAGCGGGTTGCGTGATTGTCCGTCAGAGGCCGGGCACCGCAAAAGGTATTGTATTTCTGAGTTTAGAAGACGAGACGGGTATTGCTAACGTCGTGGTGATGTCGGAAATGTTCGACGCCAACAGGGCGATGCTGGTCTCCCAGCCCTGGCTTCTGGTGGAAGGGCCCGTCCAGAACGTGGACAAAGTCATTCACATTCGTGCAAAACGAATTGAGCCGTTGCCCTACCAGGCAATCAAGTCGGCTTCACACGATTTTCATTAGGATAAAGAGTCACCACAGTTGCACCCCATCCCCCCGCCTCCAGCGGAGCATCCTGAAATTGCGAAACGAACCCGGTTCGAGCCAGTACGCGCCGAACGGTTTCCCGCTGCACTCCGATGCCACGACCGTGAACAATTCGTATAGCAATCAAGCCCAACCTATACCCTTCTTCCAGGTACGCTTCCGTCACACCCTCCACGTCTTTCGGCGGAACGGAGTGCAGGTCAAAGACATCTGTGATCGAAATGCGAATTATACTATCGGGGTCCTGTATCGAGCCACCATCCCTTCCATCTGATCTTTCAGATGCAACTTCAATTTCTTTAAGCGGTGCTCTTCCACTTCGTCCTGCTCATTCTGCGCCTGTAAATCGAACTCATGATGCTGGCGGGCCATCTGCCGGAATTCATCGTTAGTTTCCAGCAGATGCTTCTTTATCTCTTCTGAGTCGTTTACTTCCATGCTGAACTGGTCTCCTCAATCCAGAAACTATCACGATTGCAACCGCATGACAATGCCAGGCTCCGCCGGATCGGAATAATATCCATACCGGATTCCTTGTTCCGTAAACCCCGCCTTGCGATAGAGCGACCTTGCCGCCTGGTTGCTTTCCCGAACTTCCAGAAAGCAATCTGCCACAGGTAAAGCCTGGATCAGCATCAGGGCCGCACCACCGCGGCGATGCTTGGGCGAAACAGCCAAATTCAGGATCTCGATCTCACCCGGGGCGATAGTTCGCCAAGCCAGAAAACCGGCTATCGAACCCTCACACTCCACAACCATGAATTCATACCCTGAGGGGTCCCATTGAGCCGCTTCCGGTGCACTGTGTTGGATGCGGCTGATTTCAAGGAGATCGGCATCTGTTCCTTTGCGGACGTGCATATCCGCGATGGTACCTGTTACGGTAAAAGGCAAATGAAGAGGCGTTCTTTTCTAGCAATCGGGCTTGGCTGGCATCCTTTTCAAAAGCCCGGGCTTCAGATTGCTGGGATTGAGTTTCATGTTAAGCGGCATGGGTTTTTCGGAACGCATCGCTATTTGTTGATACACGGCGACGAGAAGACAGCTCGTGAAGTTTTGGATACCTGGATGTACTTCCATCCGGGTACCGCCTATTTTTCTGCCGTGCCCACCCGCAACGTTCCATTGCTGGGAGGTGCGGTAGATCCCAACCGCATGTTTTCGCGCGTAGGAGCCCAAAGAAGTTTAAGTTCGCTGAACCCGGCTTGGACCGAGGATCAGGTGCGTCACGCTCTTGACTTACTGGACAGTCATCGTGAAAAGTTGATCCGCCATCTCATTCCACCGAAGGGCGGATTGCTGGTTGTGCTTCATAACAATTCCGGTGGTTATAACGTCAATGAAGAACTGTCCGACAGCGACAAGATTTCCATAAAGGAGCCTGCGCGACCTCACGAATTCTTTCTTTGCACGGATGAACGGGATTTTGAACTGCTCGCCACGTCGCCCTACAATGTAGTGCTGCAGAACAAGAAGCCTCAGGCGGACGATGGATCGCTGTCACGGCTGGCGGCGGCCCGTGAATTCCGGTACGTGAACCTGGAAACCACGCTTGGCTACTATGAAGCCCAACTGGAAAGACTAGATTGGTTGGACAGGCATTTGCCTGCTCGCCGGTAAGTGCGCAAGCGATTCTGGATCTTCTTCTTGTTCGCGTGTGGCGCGATCGCTTTGCGAAATCCGGATTGGTGGCTACATCCACAATTCGTGGCTGAGGACGGCAAGATCTTTTTCGCTCAGCAGCTGGTGCAGGGCGCGCACGCGGTGTTTGTTCCTAGCAACGGTTATCTACACCTGCTTCCACGTTTAATCGCATGGTCCGCGTCCCCATTTCCCGTGGTTTGGCAACCTCTTGTGTTTCAAGTTGCCGGGGTAATCATTGCGGCGCTCTGTGCCGCCTATTTCGTATTGCCGGAATGCCGGTTCCTCTTAGCTTCCGATGATTTGCGCATGGCAGTTAGCGCCCTCGCAATCATCGATTGCCACGGTGAAGACCTTTTTGCGAATGTCGCCGCGTTACAGGTCTTTCTGTTTCCTGTTGGTTTAATTCTCCTGATCAGCAACCGCAGTGGCCCGCTTCGGACGGTACTCATCGCAGTAGTTGCCCTTACAGCGCCGGCTTTGATTCTCTTTTTGCCATTAGCGATATGGCGGTACGTGCGCCACCAGAATCTGACAGCGAGCGTCTACATCGTCTGCGCTGCGATTCAGATTGGAGTAATCCTCACCAACGCGCGCCAGGTTCCACACCGCCCTTATCCGTTTTGGTTGCCGTTTGTTGCAGCCGCGGAAAGCTGGGTTTACCGAGTGGGTGCAACATTGGTAATAGGGGTAGATTGGGCTTTGTTTGCAGGAGCTAAAGGTGGCTTGGGTCTTGCCGCCGTTCTGGCCGGCGCGGTACTGATTCTGCTGCTCTGGTCACAGCGCAGGTTTTGCCTGAAATCACCGTCCAACCATGTCTTTTGGATCAGCATCGCACTGGGTCCGGCACTTATTCTGGAGGCTTGTCTGGCCCGGCAAGAACTCCTTTACTTTTTTCAAGAACTTAATCATTTCAGCTTGGGCGGCGGTGCGCGCTATTTCTTCATGCCGGCCTGTCTTTTTTTCTTGGCTGCCGCCATTCTGGTGGAACGGATTCGCCCCCATTGGCGCTCCGAACAACAAGCTGGCGCTCTGGTGTTCTTGTTCCTGGTGGGCATACACGATAACTACCCGATTGCCAAATATGAAGACCTGCATTGGGCCAGTGAGTCTGAAAAAATACAAGCTTGGAAACATACCCGCACGGGTTCACTTCAAGTACGTATTCCACCTACGAAACAAGCGCTTTGGCTCATCGAATTGCCTTAATAGTGAAGATTACTTAGACGTAAGCGCTTCCAGCTTTTTGAAAGCCGGTAGCAGTTTTTGTTTCTTTCTTAGTACGCCCTCAAACAGATCTCCCACCTTGTAAAAGCGCGGTATGACATTTTTGATGTGGAACTGCGCAGGGCTCAGCCCAGCTTTGATTTCCCGCCACGCCAGTGGAGTCGCAACGGTCGCGCCCGGATGCGCTCTCACAACGTATGGAGCGGCAATCGTCTTCCCCTCCCCGTTCTGCAGGTAATCGAAATACACCTTGTTCTTCTGCCTCTTCTCGACGGACCGGGGAGTCGTAAACAACTCGGGACACTCGGCCACACAGAGGCGTGAGATAGCCTCCGCGAAAGTCCTTGTAATCTCGTACGTATATTCGGGAACAACGGGAATGTAAATGTGCATACCGCGGCCGCCGGTAGTCTTCGGGTACCCCTCCAGTTCCAATTTGTCCAGGGTCCGCCGCACCAGTAGCGCCGCATCCACAATCATGCTGAATTCGCAATTTTGCGGATCCAGATCAATGAGAATGAAATCAGGGTTTTCGAGGGAACCAACGCGCGATTGCCAAGGGTTCTGATCAATACAGCCTTGGTTCACAAGGTAAAGCAGCGAAGCGGTGTTTTCCGCCAGCACGTAACGAATGGGCTCTTTCGGCTTCTTCGGATCGCGGTGTTCGCTGTCGATTTCTTCAAAACGAAGCCAATTCGGATAGGAATCGGGTGAGTTCTTTTGGAAAAAGAATTCCTCATTTATGCCATTAGGGTAACGCTTGAGTGAAAGTGGCCGATCCTTTAGATGGGGAAGCAGAAAGGGTGATACATCGTTGTAAAAGTTCAGCAAATCGCGCTTGTTATAACCATCCTGCGGAAACCAGATTTTATTCAAGTGAGTAAACTTCAGCGGATTTCCGTCCACCGTAAGCCGAGCCTCTTCCGCGGTACCCGTTAAGAGCTGAGCCGCCGATTTAAGTATTCGCGGCTTGGCTGTGGCCGTAGGTTTCGGGATCGCTGGCTCAGGCTCACTGGCCTTCCCCGACTCTCGAACGCAGTCATCGGCATTCACGTCCTCTCTCAATCCCAAAAATACGGGAGCCCTTAAGTGTCCGTCCGGAGTCCAATTTGAGAACTTCACCTGGGCCACCAGTTCCGGGCGAATCCACGTTGTACCTCGCGCGGGGACTTTGGCGCTGCCGGAAAGTGGAGATTTCGGCGTAATAAGGGGAGCCATGCGCTCGTGGATTGCCGCCATATTTTTTCGGTCGAAGCCAGTCCCAACGTTGCCGGCGTGCACCAGTTTATTGCCTTCGAAATAGCCCAAAACTAAAGCACCAAAGAAATCACGTTCACCTTCCGTGAAACCCACAATCACGAACTCCTGTTGTGAAACCAGCTTCAACTTCACCCAGTCTGAACTCCGCCGATGTTGGTATGTGCTGGTGAGGCACTTGGCTATCAGGCCTTCCAACCCCTGCTCGCGGGCGGCATCCAGGAACTGTCCTTCATCATTCGAAAAATTCTCGGGGTATCGCACCAGCGCTGAAGTTTCGATCACAGATTGCAGGATTTCTTTCCGGTCCCGAAGAGCAGCGCCTCTTAGATCATGCCCGTCAAGATAGAGTATGTCGAACAGAAAAAGAGTAACCGGCTGCCGTTTAGCCAACTGGGCCACGGCGGCTGCATCCGTGTTCATGATGCGTGGCTGAATTAGGGCAAAGCGGGAAACCCCCTGTTGATCCAGAACTGCAATCTCGCCGTCTAGAATAGCTTCTTCGCAACGGACATTATGTGGCAGCGTGCTGAGTTCCGGATATTGCCGCTCACAGCGGTTACCGTTGCGCGTATAAATTTCCAGAGTTCCCTTGCGCAGATAGCAAAGTGCGCGAATGCCGTCCCACTTCACCTCCAGAGTCCAGTTCTTACCTGTCGGTGTTGGGCCCAGTACCGCGCCCATAGGTTTGACGAGACCGGGCATGGGCGAGCGCTTTACGCCCGCGATTTCGATCCAATTGTAAGCGGCTGGCTTGGCGATTTCGACGGGCAGATCTTTCGCAATCTCCTCCTGGGTTCGCCCCGTTTTGACGCTCCTGGCATACTTTTCGACGTCCCATCCGGGCCTGGCTTCAGCATCTTTCTTTTTCAGCAAGAGCCAGTCATTTCCCTTGCCCTTCCCTTTCATGTGAACCAGCGCGAACTCGCCCTTCAATTTCTCGCCGGTAAGGCGGAGTTTCAAGTCGCCGCGAGCGATTTGGTCAAGCGCGGGGGTTTCGCCAATCAACTCAAAAATACCGCGGTCCCACAGCATGACGCTGCCGCCCCCGTAGTTTCCGGCTGGGATATTACCTTCGAAATCGCCGTAATCCAGCGGGTGATCTTCTACCATAGCGGCAAAGCGTTTCGGGGCGGGGTCTTGGGTTGGGCCCTTCGGGACAGCCCAGGATTTCAATGTGCCATCGATTTCCAGCCGGAAATCATAATGCAAGTGCGATGCATTGTGCCGTTGTACAAAAAACCGCCGCGAAGCGGTTTTTGCCGTCTTCTGAGGGGCTCTCGGCTCAGGTGTCTGTTCGAAATGCCGTTTTCGTACGTATTCTTCGAGTGACATAAAACAATGGAATTGTTTCTGTTTAGATGATATACGTGTAAGATGGCGGCTCGGTAAGGGCTCAGGGAGACAGCATGGCGAGTATCTGGAAAGGTCATCTTACGTTCGGACTGGTTTCGTTTCCCGTACGGCTGTTTACGGCGGCGCGAGGGGAAACGATCAGCTTCAATCAGCTACACAAAACCGATAACTCACGTGTTAAACAGATGCTCTACTGCCAGGCGGAAGACAAGCCAATTCAGCGCAGCGAGATTGTCAAAGGTTACGAGTACGAAAAGGACCGCTATGTTGTCATTGACGACGAAGACATCAAGAAAGTAGCCCCGACGACGGCGAAAGCAATGGAAATTCTGGAGTTCGTGAAGCAGGACGAGGTGGATCCGGTATTCCTCGAAAGTTCTTACTACATGGGTCCGGACGAGGGAGGAGAGAAACCGTATGCGCTATTGTTTGAAGCTTTGAAAGACACCAAATACTGCGGTGTTGCGAAAATTACTTTGCACAATCGAGAACACATCGTGATTGTCCGGCCTGGTTCGACCGGTATGATTCTGCACACCATGTACTATGCGGATGAAGTGAAAAAGCAGGACGAGTACCGCACCGATACGAGTTCTGTAAACGAGAAACAGCTAAATCTGGCGAAGATGCTAATCGATTCGTTAGCTGCGGGTTTCGAGCCCCAGAAGTACCACGATACATATCGGGCAAACCTGCAGGAAATGATTAAGGCGAAGGTGGAGGGTCACCGCGTGGTGGAGACGCCTGCGACGCATGTGGCGCCGGTAATCGACATCATGGAAGCCTTAAAGCGAAGCTTGGAACAAAAGAAGAAACCCGTCGGACAGGCGCAAACCGCAACCTCGATTTCAAAGCATCGTGAATCTGAATCGCCGACTAAGAAACGGCGTGGAAAGACTTCCGCGACGGCTTAACCGATCACTCCAAAGCAACCTACTTTCAGTTTATTCAGCTTGCCCACGGGTAACGAATTGCAATAAGCGCTCCGCGTTAAGTGCACCGTCCGGCGTTTCTTCGTGTTTAAAAAAGACGAATAGGTCGCGCCCCTGCGCCAGCAACTGCTTCGCGTTTTCTGCAATCCTCAAAATGTCGTCAAGGGTGTAATCCGGCTTACGCAGCCGGAAGTAGGCGAAATCCGCTGTCAAAATTTCGGGAGTCTCAAGTTTCTCCGATTCCGCCACACAGAGCGCCACATTGCGATCACGCAGCAATGCATACACGTTCTCATTGAGCCACGACGCGTGGCGAAATTCGAACGCATAGTTCAAATCACGCGGCAGTATCGCCAGGTAATCCTGCAACAAAGCTTCATCGCGTTTCAGTGTCGGCGGTAACTGAAACAAAATCGGGCCAATTCTGCGCGCGCTGCGAAGAGGATCGATCACCTTAAGGAATACTTCGGTGAACTGGGCCGCTTCGCGAAATTTTAAAATATGGGTGATCCGCATGTGCGCCTTTGGGCAGAAAAGAAACCCTTCCGGCGTGCTGGCTACCCACTTGGTTAGGGTTCCCGCTGAGGGTAGCGTACGGAACGTATAATTCACTTCGACGCAGTTCAGGCGGGACGCATAATGCGGCAGGAACTTCGCCGAAGCTAACTTGGCGGGATAGAAATTCGGCTTCCAGGAGGCGTAAGCGAAGCCGGACGTGCCTGCGAAGAGGTGGGCCACACGTGTTAATCTAGCGCAACCGCCAATGCGATTACGACTACTGATTCTCTGCACTTTAAGCGCTGCGCTCGCGGCGGGCGCGCCGAAGATCACGACTTCACGGGAAGCTCTCGGCTTCAACGTTGGTGATGATTACCAACTGGCCAACTATACGCAACTCTCGGATTGGTGGAAAAACCTGGCTGCTGAAAGCGATCGAATGAAGCTGGTGTCCATAGGACAGACCGAAGAAGGGCGTCCGCAGTACATGTCCATCATCACTTCCCCGGAGAACCACAAGAAGCTGGAGCACTATCGCGATATTGCACGTACGCTTGCCCTAGCCGAAGGTCTTACTGATGAACAAGCGCACGCGCTGGCTCGGGAAGGAAAGGCCGTGGTTTGGATCGATGGCGGGCTACACGCTTCAGAAGTTCTGGGTGCCCATCAGCTGATGCAATTTGTTTACGAGATGGTGACCAAAACCGATCCGGAGACGATGCGAATTCTGGATGACGTTATCATCCTGGCGGTCCACGCGAACCCGGATGGTATGGAACTGGTGAGCAATTGGTATATGCGCGAAAAAGAGCCCACCAAGCGGAAGCTGGGCTTCAACGACGTGCCCCGGCTTTGGCAGAAATATATCGGGCATGACAATAACCGCGATTTTTACATGTCGAATATGAAAGAGAGCACGAACATGAACAACGTGCTTTACAACCAGTGGTTTCCGCAAATCATGTACAACCATCACCAGACCGGTCCCGCCGGAACGGTCCTGTTTGCGCCCCCATTTCGTGACCCGTTCAACTACAATTACGATCCGCTGGTGCCGATGGAACTGAATCTGGTGGGTGCGGCAATGCACAGCCGCTTTGTTGCCGAGAACAAGCCTGGGGCGACCATGCGAAGCGGAGCCGCCTATTCCACCTGGTACAACGGCGGGCTGCGCACCACCACGTACTTTCACAACATGATCGGCTTGCTTACCGAAACCATTGGGAGCCCGACGCCCATGGAAATTCCTTTGGTTCCGGACCGGCAACTGCCAAAGGGCGATCTTCCCTTCCCGGTAGCACCGCAAACCTGGCACTTCCGGCAATCCATTGAGTATTCGCAGACAGCGAATCGGGCAGTGCTGGATCTGGCATCGCGCTATCGCGAAACCTTCCTCTACAACATTTACCAGATGGGGCGGAACTCTATCCAGCGTGGCAGCAAAGATAGTTGGACCGTTACGCCCACGCGCATTGAAGCGATGAAAGCTGACGCGGCAAAAGACAAAGCGGGCGACCGAAGCACCGCCGCGGTTGCTGGAACACCACCTTCGCTCGCCGACCGAAATGAATTCTTCAACCAGAACGGCGCGGGTGCAATTGCGGCTAAATTCTATGCTCAAGACCTTCATGACCCGAAGCTGCGCGATGCGCGCGGTTACATTCTCAGCGCGGACCAGTCTGACTTCCCCACTGCCACAAAGTTCGTAAATACGCTAATCAAGAACGGTATTGCCGTGCAGAAAGCGACTGCGCCGTTCACCGTTGCGGGCAAGCAGTACCCGGCAAATTCTTGGGTGATTCAGTCGGCCCAGGCTTTCCGCCCACACGTTCTGGATATGTTCGAAGCGCAGGACCATCCGAACGACTTTCAATATCCGGGAGGGCCTCCGATTCCGCCCTACGACGTTACGGGATACACACTGGCTTTCCAGATGGGAGTACAGTTCGATCGCGTGATGGACGCATTTACCGGACCTTTTCAAACTGTTACCGGTATACAGAGCGCCCCCGCGGGTCGAGTTTCCGGTCCAGGCAAGCCCGCGGGATACCTGATCAGCCATGAGCTGAATGATTCCTTCACAATCGTGAATCGCTTAATGAAAAATGGCGATGAGGTTTACTGGATGAAGCAGCCTCTGGTGTCCGCCGGCCGCAAGCTGGGTCCGGGAACTATGTATATTCCCGCGCGTCTACAGACACGGATATTGCTGGAGAAGGCCGCTCAAGAGTTAGGGGTCAGCGTGGAGGGCGTGGCTGCGCGTCCTGCCGGAGACAGCTATAAGTTGAATCCCGTTCGAATTGGTCTTTGGGATCAGTATGGCGGATCGATGACCTCGGGGTGGCTCCGATGGATCTTCGAACAATTCGAGTTTCCGGTAGAGGTGGTGTACCCACAGACGCTGGACGCCGGCAACCTGACTGCGAAATTCGATGTGTTGGTCTTCCCGAGTGGCGCAATTCCACAACAATCCGGCGGCGCTGCCCGCGGACGGGGCGGCCAGGGGGGTGAGCAGCCCACTAGCGAGTCGATTCCTGCTGAATTCCGCCCATGGCTAGGGCGCGTCACGGCTGAAAAGACTATCCCGCAACTCCGGAAATTCGCTGAAGCGGGGGGCACTATCGTAACGGTGGGTGAATCCACCAATCTTGCTCAATTCTTCGGGTTGCCCCTGAAAAATGCTCTAGTCGAGAAGGCTCCCGAC
>Ga0123337_10002355_pt1 | contig 21709 bp, 20 predicted proteins | sample frozenSSSSmetaG_FD_89792 | JGI IMG/M metagenome (GOLD analysis project Ga0123337, IMG submission 89792) | Glacier valley bacterial and archeal communities from Borup Fiord, Nunavut, Canada, to study Microbial Dark Matter (Phase II) -... | ecosystem: Environmental > Aquatic > Freshwater > Ice >...
CCCGACGCGGTCGCCATCGGCCTCAACGCCGCCGCGAACGCGATGGCGGCGGATGTGGCCGCATGGGCAGTCACGTCCTGACTGCATGACCGGGGACTGTCTGCGATTTCACGTCACCAATGCGGCTCGTCCTCGTTATCAGCGCAGGCAATTTGCCCATTGGAGGTTCCAGATCATGAAAGTCATCGAACTCGCCGCTTTTGCTTTGGTGGGCGCCGCGCTGACGGTTCCGGCCTTGGCCCGGACGTCTGCCGCGGCACCCTCGTCCGCGGCTCGCGAGTCCGCCTATGACGCGCGCGTCGCGGCCGAACAGGGGCAGGACAAGGCAGCTTACGCGAAAAAGCAGGCGGCCCATCAGCAGGAGCGTGCGAAGCGGGGTGTTGCCTATCGCCAGCGCCTCTCGGCGGAACAGGCACAGGACAAGACCGATTACGCCAAGAAGCAGGCGGCCTATCAGCAGCAGCGCGCCAAGAAGGGCGCTGCCTACCGCCAGCGTGTTGCGACCGAACAGGCGCAGGACAAGGCGCAATATCAGGACCGGCGCGCAGACGCTGGCGCGCGCCACGACCGCGATACCGCTACGACGCCTCGCGGTTAGCCGATCGGCGCGCTGTCCGATCGGGCGGCGCGCCAAGGCCGAGACCCGATGCCTGACCAACTTGTCATGAGCGATCCGGGCTCCCAGTCGAGTGAAAACACTGCGGTGCTGCGTAGATCATATCGGGAAGCATCCCGAGGAGTACAGTCTATGCGTAACATGAACAAGATGGGCCTTCTACTTGCAACGATCGTCAGTCTTGGTGCTACGATCGCGCCCGCGCTTGCACAGAACGGTGCGCGTCGTGAGACGCAAGTCGATCGTGTGCAGGAAAATCAGCAGGATCGTATCGGCCAAGGCGTGACTTCGGGCAGCCTGACGGCGGGCGAAGCGGCGCGGCTCGAACGCAATCAAGCGAGCATCGAGCGCCAGAGCAACCGGCTCGCGTCGGACGGGCGCTTTACCCGCCACGACCAGCGCCTGATCGACCGGCGGCAAGACCGCCAGAACCGTGCGATCTACCGGCTCAAGCATAACGGCCGCCACGCATAACGGCGCGGTCGAAGGAATGTCGCCCGGCGCAGACTGCACTGCCGGGCGACATTCGGGCGCCTTCCTGCGCGCTGCCGCCAGAATGCGTGCCGGTGGCTTAGAGTGTAATCCACCCAAGCTGAAACGATGATCGTCATCCCGGCCTTGAGCCGGGACCCACCTGCCTCGGTTGGGACCGTGCCGGAAGGAGAAGAAGGCAGGTCCCGGGTCAAGCCCGGGATGACGAGCCGTATGGTGCAACGAGGATGGATCAAATTCTAGATCGCTGCCCCCCTCCACCGCAGCGGTTCGCGGGGACGATTTGGGCACAATGTGCTCGCTCCAACGCGTTCGCCTGTCAGGCGACTTCGTGGTTCCGGCGTGCAGGCTACGCCGGAAGGGCCTAGCCCCCGGATCCTGCAGGTACCTCCCCCAGCCGGGGAGGAGGGCGTCTCTCGTCTCCCCTGCCACGGCGGGCGGCGGAAAGCGCACTGGGCGCGCGCTTCGACATGCGCGTTGCACGATCTGGTGCTGGGATTGGGCGCGCTGCCGCTGGATGCCTTGGCGGCGCGGGTGGACGTGTGGATTGCGAAGGGTGGACCCGGGGGGGGGCGGCTTCGGCTCTTCACGGGTGATCTGGGGGAAGAAGGCGCAGGTGCTGGAGTCGAACCGCCAGCAACTAGCGCTAGAACGTCGCGGCTGCGGCTAACAGCGTTTCCGTTCGTTGGCGGGCGCTCGCGATACACTCGCGCAAACTCGCAAGCTCAGAACCCCACGTCTCAACTTCCAACTGATTATACAGCCTAATCGAGTGGGCTAAGCTCGACGAGGCCGCTCTTAGCTCGTGCGAGGCACGGTTTAGCCGCTGCACCATTGATTCTCGCGGTATTAGCGCTTTTGTCCGCTTGATGCTGGCGTGCTCACTTGCTTCTATCTCCTCCAAGTTTTCAAAGCGGTTGTCCGTAGGGTCTCCATTTTTGTGGTGCACTTCATATCCCGGTTTCGGAGTGCGGCCAGTAACATAGGAGTAAGCAAGTATGTGAGACTGCCAATGCTTTCTCGTTATTGCGAAGTGCTTGTAGCTGAAATTGTTCTGTCGGTAGCCCGCTTTGGTTGTACTCCCAGCCAAAGATCCCGCAGGCCTGTTTCCTGCCCTATGCCTCCACGTGAAGCGACCGGTATTCGGATCGTAATCTAGGATACCTCTAATGTAACTAATCTGCGGATCAATGGACACCTAAGCCGCCTCCGCGAGCGTCGCCCCTACGCCCAGCCGCGCAAGCGATCCATCGAGCATCAAGAGCTGCCACAGCAGCCGACTGTGATCGGCGCGGCCGGACTGATGCTCGTCCACCGCTCGCGTGAAATAGCCGGGCGCGAACCAGCCGGTATCGAGCGCGGCGGAGCCGGTGGCGATGCGGCGGATGCGCGACGCCAATGGCCCCCGGAACCAGTCCGAAATCGGCGTGACGAAACCCATCTTCGGGCGATAGAGCAGATCCCGGGGAACATAGGGTTCCATCGCCTTCTTGAAGAGCCATTTGCCTTGCCCATCTCGCAGCCGCATGTCCGCAGGCAGCCCCGCCGCCCAGCCCACGAGTTCGTGATCGAGCAGTGGCTCGCGTGCTTCCAGCCCCACCGCCATCGAGGCGCGATCCGTCTTGGTGAGGATGTCGCCGGGCAGCCAGTGGCGGATATCGGCATATTGCGCACGGCCGAGCGCGTCCTGCGCCGGAGCGCTGCGCATGGTATCGACATAGAGCGATCCCGCCCAATAGCCCTGGAGCTCGCGGCGGAAGCTGGCGCTGAACAGATCGCGCCGTGACCGGTCGGGTGTGACCGCGATGCTGTTGAAATAGGCTTCCTCGCTGGAGCGGGCCATTGCGAGAAACGTGGTTTTCGCGCGCAGGCCGCGCGGTGCCCAGTCCATCTTGGGATAGAGCGCGCCGAGCGTACCGAACAGCGGGCGGCGGAGCGCGAGCGGCAAGGCCGAACGGCTGCGCTCCTCGAACATGTGCATCCTGTAGCGGCGGTAGCCTGCGAGCGCCTCGTCCGCGCCGTCGCCGCTCAGCGCCACCTTGACCGTCTCGCGCGCGAGTTCGCACACGCGCAGCGTGGGGAGCGCGGAGGCGTCGCTGAACGGCTCGTCATACGCGGCGACCAGCCGGTCGATCGCGGAGAAATCGTCCGGGCTCACCAGGCGCTCGTGGTGATCGGTGTGGTAGCGCTCGGCGATCCGGCGGGCGTAGGCAGTCTCGTCATACGCGGCGACGTCGAAGCCTATGGTGCAGGTGTTGACGGGTGCGGAGGACAGGCCGGCCATCATTGCGACGACCGCGCTGCTGTCCACACCGCCCGAGAGGAATGCGCCCAGCGGCACGTCGGCGATCATGCGCAGGCGAACGGCTTCGCGAACGCGATCGGTCAGTTCGGCGGCGAGATCGGCGGCGCTGCCGCGGTGGCGCGGGGTGAAATCGACGTCCCAATAGCGTTGCGGCGCGGGGAGAGGCTTGCCGCGCTCGATGGTCAGCGTGTGCGCGGCTTCGAGCTTGCGCACGCCTGCGAGCAGGCATTTGGGATCGGGCACATAGCCATACGCAAAATAATCCTCGATCGCAGTGGGATCGAGCGTGCGGGCGATGCGGGGGCTGGCGGTCAAAGCCTTCAGCTCCGAACCGAACAGCAGCGCGCCATTGGGCGTGAGCGCATAGTGGAGCGGCTTCACCCCCAGCCGGTCGCGGGCCAGAAACAGCGTGTTCGCGCGCGCATCGTGGATCGCGAAGGCGAACATGCCGCGCAGCCGCAGCACCACATCCGCGCCCCACTCGATCCAGCCGTTCAGGATCGTCTCGGTATCGCTGCGCGTGTGGAAGGCGTGGCCCTTGGCTTCGAGTTCGCGGCGGATATCCATGAAATTGTAGATTTCGCCGTTGAAGACGATGGCCACCTGCCCGCCCAGCGCGAGCATCGGCTGCGCGCCGCCCTCCAGATCGATGATCGACAGGCGGCGATGGCCAAGCCCCACGCCGGGCGCGCGGAACAGCGCGTGGCCATCGGGGCCGCGATGCGCGATCGCGTGCGTCATCGCGGTCAGTTCGCGCTCGGTGATGGGGGCCAGCCCCCGCGTGTCGAAATAGCCCGCGATGCCGCACATGGTTCAGCGCTCCCTGACGATGGCCCGATCGATCAGCGCGGGCGCGGGTCCGGCGGCGGCGAGGAAGCGATCGAGCGCGGGGCGTGCCGATACCAGCGGATCGACGCGCTCTGCCGAGACGAACAGCGTGGCGGCCTGCGGATCGCCGCCGAGCAGCCGCGCCTTCAACCCCTCGATCTTGGCGGTGTAGGGGCTGCCGATCATGCGGCCGTTGACGCGGTAGAACTGCACGATATCGCGCGCCGCGCCCTCCTTGTTGATCTGGAAGCCGTGCCCGCCTGCGGGATCGGGGGCGTTGGCGGCCCATTGCCAGCCGCCTTCGTTAAGCGCTTCGATCGCGCCCTGGCCATAGCCGACGATCTCGTGCCCCTCCGACTGGCGATCGTAGACCGCGACATAGACATCGACCGTCTGCCCCGCGCCATCGACGAAGCTCGCGTAGGCGTCCGCGTTGGGGTTCTTGTAGATCGGTTTCCACGGCACGCCCTGATAGGCAGTTTGCCGCCACCCGGGCGGGGCCGCGAGCACCAGTGCGCGCGTGGGGTGCGCGACGCTGCGTGCATCGACCAGCGCGGCCCATGCGGGTGCCGCCCCGCCGGCCGCCAGCGCGAGGAGCGCGGCGACGATCAGACGCGCGGGCGGCGCGGGCGGGGTGGCGGGGTTCTGGATTTGCGCGGGATAGATGAACGGATCGTCCACCGGCCGGTCGAAATAACGCCAGCCCACCGCAAGCAGCAGCGCCATCACGACGGCGAAGAAAATCCAGCCATAGACGATATGATCCACACCGCGCGCGAACTGCGGCGTGGTGAGGTGCGCAATGTAGATCGTCCCCCACGCGCGAATGCCGTTGGCGACGATCGGCAGGACGATCGCCGCAGTCATGAACGCGATCCGGCGCTTCCACGAGAGGAAGCACACGTTCGACACTAGCGCGCCGAACGCGACCATCGCAATCAGGAAGCGCACGCCGCTGCACGCTTCGGCAACCTCGAAATCGCCATTGGGGATGGTGATGAAGACGCCGTCATTATAGGCGGGCACCCCGAAGAGATGCAGCAGCTGCATCGCGAACTTGGCGGTGATGGTTTGCAGCGTGGGTTCGAGCTGCTCGCCCGTCGGGATCATGAAGAGCGCGAAGACGAGCGGGAACATGACCCCGCGCGCGACCGCGAGGCCGAGCACGGTCGGCACGCTGAAGATGAACAGCAGCACGAGTGCGGTGTGGCGCAGCACCGCGACGCCTGCGAGATCGCCCACGAGCCACACCACGCCCGCGCCCAGCATCAGCACCGCACCAGGCAGCCACGGTTGCGGTGCGAGGCGGGCAAGGCCCGCGCGGCGCTGCCATACCATCCATCCGAGGATCGGTGGGATCAGCAGGCAATGGCCGTAGGTGCTGCTGTTCCACCAGCGCGTGACCATGTGGGCGACATCGGCGTGCAGCAAAGCCCCGAGCGCGAGCAGCACCGCGCCCCACGCGCCGAGCGCGCGCGGCCAGCCGCGCAGCAGCGGTTGCGTGGATACGGGTTCGGGCGATGCCGGCGCAATCGCTGGTGCCGCATGTCCATTCCCCGAATAGTCCAGCGCGGGTGCGCCGATTGCCTGGCCGTCCATGCCTATGCCGCCTCCGCTGCGGTCGTCTGCGCCCCCGCGCCCTCTAGCAGTAACGTATCGAGAAGGCGAAGATTGGGTGCCCATGCGTATCGCGCCACCGCGCGCGCCCGGGCGGCCTGACCGAGGGCTGCGGCGCGCACCGGATCGGCGGCGAGCGCGAGGCATGCTTGCGCAAATGCCGGCGCGTCCGCCTCGACCAGCAGGTCGCGCCCCGGCTGCGCGTCGATGCCCTCACGCGCTTGCGGGGTGGCGACGATGGGGCGCGCCATCGCCATCGCTTCCAACACCTTGTTCTGAATGCCGCGCGCGATCCTGAGCGGCGCGACGACCACGGTCGCCGCTGCCACGTAGGGGCGGACATCGGGAACGCGGCCGGTGACCTCGATCCCGGGCCGCTGGCCCAGGGCCTGCACTTCGGCTGTGGGCTTGCTGCCCACGATCAGGAAGCGCGCATCGGGAAGTGCGGCGCGGATCGTGGGCCAGACCGCGTCCGCAAACCAGCGCGCGGCATCGATGTTGGGGCGATAGTCCATCGCGCCGACGAGCACGAAGGTCGGCCCCACCCCGCCACCATCGGCCGCGCCGCCACCTCCCCTGGAGGGGGAGGTAAGGCGCACCTCCCACTCCAGGAGAGGTGCCCCGAAGGGGCGGTGGGGGCCGGGCCGGGCGCAATCGTAATCGGGACGGAAATATTCGAGGTCCACGCCGTTCGAGAGCGCGTGCACCCTGCCCGCCCCCGCACCGGCGCGTGCGCGGAACAGCGCGGCTTCGTCCTCGCTCACGAACAGTGTGGCATCGACCCGTGCGGCTACCATCGCCTCGAAGCCAAGCAACCGCCGCGCCTCGCGTGCATAGAGCCACGCGCGCGGGCCGTGGCTTTCGGCGGCATATTGCGCCCATTTTTCGCTATCGAGATCGACGAAATCCATCACCGTCCGCCGCCCGCGCGTGTGCGGCAGGATGTAGGGGGCCATCTGGCCGGAGAAGGCGAACACGCCTGTGATGGGCTGCCCGGCGACGGTCGCGTCCACCCACGCGCGCATCGCGGGATCGGCGAAAAGCGCGACGGAAAGCGGCGCGCCGGTGAGCAGGCCGCGCGCCGCGCGCGCCGCACGGTGCGGGCCGCTGCCGATGGGGAGCAGCTTCACGCTCGCGCACAGCGACTCGAGTAACGGCAGATGCGCCATGTCGGCGGGATCGTCGACGAACGCGCCCAGATGCACGCGCGTGCGCTCGGCCAGATGGCGCAGCATATGCCACGAGCGGATCTTGTCGCCCTTATCGGGCGGCCAAGGGATGCGGTGCGCGAGGAAAAGAATGTCGCCCACGCGGCCGCGCTCAGCTCAGCCCACGCGAGACGAGCGGACCGATGCGGTTCGACAGCCACAGCGGCAACTTCGTCCACACCGCGATCATCGCCTTGTATTTGGGATTGTTGGGGCTGAGATCGGGCAACCCCTCTCCCTCGGCGAGGCGATATTCATAGTGGAGCGCCGCAGGCTCGAAGCCCCAGTTCTTCTTGAAGCTGAACGGACCGGTGCCGTATTTGGAGCGGCCGAAATCGAAGCCGGTGCAGCCGCGCTTGCGGGCATGCTCCATCAACTGCCAATACATGTGATCGTTCGCGCGCCACGTGCGCGCTTCGGGCATGCCCCCGCCGTAATAGGGCAGCACCTCGCCATTGTAATACAGCGACAGCACCGACGCGAGCGGAGCGCCATCCTTGTAGACGGTAAGGACATCGGCATCCTCGCCGAATTCGCGCAGGATCGCCGCGAACAGGCCGGGCGGGAAAACGGGTGTGCCAAGGTTGCGCACGCTGGTGCCATAGACGCGGAAATGCACCGAGAGATCGGCCTTGCTGCGGCCGATACGCGTTTCCAGCCCGAATTCGAGGCTCTTGCGCACCTCGGCGCGCTGCTTGCGCGGGATCGCCTTCAGATTATCGTCCTCGCTCTTGCCGAGCGGCCGCTTGAAGGTGGCGTAAACGTCCGATTTGGCGGGCCAGTCGGGACGCAGGCGCGCCTGGTCGCGATATTCGAGCACGCGCACGCCGATCGCCTGCGCGTGCGCCCACGCGGCCTCGTCCAGCGCGGCGTGCGTGGCGGCATCGTCCGCCAACGGACCGCCGTAGACCGCCAGCGTGTTCGACGCGAGGCTGCGGCCGAACACCGGCGAGTGCGCCTCCGATAGCGGCAGCATGCCCACGATCGCGCCGCCGCGTTCCGCGACCAGATAATGCGGCCGGTGCCCGGCCCCCGCGGCGACCGCGCGACCCCACGCGCTCAGGTGGAAGGGCGTGCCATCGGCGTGCGCGCGGACCCATGCATCGCAGGGCGCGCATGCAGCTTCGTCGCGCACATCGAGCGTGCGGACGCGAACGTCCGCGTCCGCGTCCGCGTCCGGGCCGGTGGCGGGGATCACGCGGCCTGCGCGGCAGGAGTGGCGGCAGCCTGGCCGAGGAACACGCGGTCCATCCGGTCCCAGCGGAAATTGTGCAGCAATTTCGTCAGCTTGCCCGCCATCGCTCCCAGATTGGTGTAATGCCGCACGCGCGACCGCAGCGGCGCGCCCTCGACGCGCGGCTGGTCCGGATCGACCTCCCAAGGGTGGAAGTAGAACACCGCCGCTTGCCCCTCGCGCCGGTTCACCTGCCCCATCGCCCAATGCGCGAAGGCGTAGGGGAGCAGGCGGAAGAAGCCGCCGCCGAAGCTCATCAGGCGGCCGCCGACGCGCGCGGTGGTGATCGGCACCTCGATCAGATCGCTGCCGGCTACGGGCTTGTGCGCAAAACGCGGCGCATCGGGCCAGCCGTAATGATCGTGCGCGATGGGGGCTACCGAACTCGAATAGGCATAGCCTTCGTCCGCGAGCATCTGCAGCGCCCACGCATTCGCCTTGCCGATCGAGAAGCTCGGCGCGCGGTAGCCCTGCACCGCCACGCCGCCCGCATCTTCGAGCAAGCCCCGTGCGCGGCGCAGATCGGCCCGGAACTGCGCGGGGGTGAAGCCGGTGACGCGGTCGTGCGCATAGCCATGGCTGGCGAGCTCATGCCCTTCGCGCACGATCCGCTGGATCAGCGCGGGGTGGCGTTCGGCGACCCAGCCCAGTGTGAAGAAGGTCGCCTTCACGCCCGCCGCCGCGTAAAGATCGAGCACGAGGCCGCTATTATACTCCACCCGGCTGCCGATCTCCGCCCAGCGATCCCGCGCGATCGTGTCTTCGAACGCGCCGACCTGGAAATATTCCTCGATATCGACCGACATCGCGTTGACGATTGCGCGCTGCGCGGTTGCGTTCATACCCATCGGTGCCTCCTCGCTCCCCGTCCCGCCCCGGCTCGCCTCAGGCGGCCGTGGCTTCGCTGTCGTGGCCCGCGTCCCAGCCCGCCATCGCTTCGAGCAGATCGCGCAGCGTGCGGTCGTGCGCGCGCACATAGCGCTCGATTGTGTCAATCCGGCGTAGCAGCTCGCCGTCCACCGCGCCTGCCGCCAAAACCATCTTGGGCGGCACATTGCCCTGCCCCGCCGCCGGAGCAGCAGCGAGCGCTTCGGGCCCGCCGCCGTGCGCGGTATCGCGGCGCAAATCCTCGATCACCTCGTTGACGAGCGCTTCGTCGATCTCGCGCCGTTCCTCCAGCGCACCGAACAGCAGCACGCGACTGGCAAGGTTGTTCAGGCGGCGCGGCACGCCCGCCGAGTAATCGTACATCGCTTCGAACGCTTCGGCAGTGAACGAGGGGTTGCCGCGCCAGCCGACCGTTTTGAGGCGATGCTCGATGTATCCCGGCAGCTCCTCGCGCGTCATCGGTTCGAGGTGATGGGTGGCGATCACGCGCTGGCGGAGCTGCTCCAGATCGGGCGAGGCGGCGAGGTGATCGCGAAATTCGGGCTGGCCGAGCAGGAAGGTCTGCAGCAGCGCGCGCTCCCCCTGCTGGAAATTGCTCAGCATCCGCAGCTCTTCGAGCGCGGCGATCGGCAAATTCTGCGCTTCGTCGACGATCAGCAGCACCCGCCGGCCGTCGCGGTGGTGCGAACGCAGGAAATGCTCGATTCGGGTGAGGATTTGCGCCTTGTCCAGCCCGTCCACCGCCAGCCCGAACGCAGCCGCGACCATCTTCAGCGTCGAATCCGCATCGAGCTGGGTGGTGACGATCTTGGCCGCAACCAGCTTGGTCTTGTCAATCGTCTCCATCAAATGGCCCACCAGCGTGGTCTTGCCCGCGCCGATGTCGCCCGTGATGATGATGAACCCCTCGCCCTGTTGAAGGCCGAAGGTGAGATAGGCCATCGCTTTGCGGTGCGTGGCGCTATCGAAGTAAAAGCGCGGATCGGGGGTGAGCTGGAAGGGACGCCCGTTCAGCTTGTAAAATTCGGTATACATGAGCGGGTCGGTCCTGATGCCTAGAAACTGTAGCGCGCGCCGACGGCGAGCGAGCTGAAAAGATTGTTGCCGATGCGCCCCGAATAACGCTGGGTGAGCGAAGCCGAAGCAAATACATCGAACATCTTGTCCAGGCGAATGTTATAGCGTGCGTCTGCACCGACGTAACTGTCGCTGGTGCGGCGCGACAGCCCCAGATCGTATTCGCCGACAAACACGCCGCCTTGGATCGTTTGGCGCGTATCGAGCCGGTGCGTGGCGCGCGCGAAGATGCGCTGCTGCACGTCTTCGCGGCTCACCAGTGTGGGATCGATCACCGGCGCGTCCGGACCGGTCGAGGCACCCGCGTTCAGATAACGGCGATTGTTGTAGCTGTATTCTAGGCTGTAGGTCGTCGCACCCCGGTCCCAGTCCACGCCGATCTGCGCGATCCGGCTGCGAAACACGCCCGACGAGACCGATTGTGCCGCGCCCTGGAGACAGCGGCTGCCCCCCGAACTGCCCACGCATCCGCCCAGCCCGCCGCCGGTCCGCCCGTTCGAAACGAAGCTGACGGGAACGCCATGGACGAACGTGGTCAGGATCGAGCTGAACGTCTCGATCCCGTCGGTGACCGAGCCGGTGACCAGCAGGCCGTTGCGGAACTGCTGGCGCACGCTGCCCGTGACGGTCACGTCGGAGAAGCGCTGGCCCAGCCGTAGCTCGAGCAGCGAGCGGCGCGAGGGCGTGTAGCGGAAGCCCGCGTTCCACACGAGGCCGCGCTGCGAATAGGTGGTCTGGCGCGGACGCGTGGGGTCGCCCTGGAAATCCCCGCTCTTCGTGAGGACTGGCGTATCGTCGGCGCGCACGACCGCGCCACCGAAGAACGCATCGTGGAAGAGATTGGGGTCGGCGAGCGAACGGGTGAAGGTAAAGCCGTTGGCAAGCAGCCCTGGCGGCACGACCCCGAAGTGATCGGTGAAGGACGGCGTGATCAGCACATTGCCGCGATATAAAGACGAATAATAGGGAGTGAGCGCCTTGGGATTGGTATCGCCCACGAACGCGAGCGGCGGCAGCAGCGCGCCGTTCAGCACGGTCACATAGATCGGCGCGCGCAGGATCGCCTGTTCGGTGTTCGTGTAATCCTGATAGCCCGCGCTGCCCACCAGCGCTAACGGCCGGGTGAGCGCGTAGGTGGCATCAAAGGTAGCAAAGCCGCTGCGGAAGCGTTGATCGAGCCGCTTTTGCGTTTCCTCGCTGCCGCGCAGGCTGAGCTTGACCGAGAGCCGCCCGTCGCGCGGCTGGTTGGCAAGGCTGCCTTCGACCGTCTGCGTGAACGTGTCCGAGAGCGGGCGCAATTCGAGTCCGCCGCTATTATTGCCGCTCGATCCGGTGCCGCCACCGCTGGTGCTGCCGCCACCACCGCCCAGACGGTTCGAGATGCTGATATAGGTCGCCTTGTAGCTCAGCTCGCCGATCGCGAACGTGCCGATCTCGCGGCGCACGCGGGGCGTCGCGCTGATCAGATAGACTTGGGTGAGATTGCCGTTCTGGTTCTGGGGGTCGATCGTGATCCCGCGCGCGCTGTCGGTCGGCGTGGCGCTGGCAAATGCGCTCAGATCGAGGAAGCCCCGGTTGCGGATCACATCGAAGGTGCCGCGCGCGAGGCCGTTGACCGCGAACCGGCTGCTGCTGCGCCCGATTTCAGTCTGCCGGTAAGTGAAGCGACCGTAGGCGGTGCCCTGCGCGCGGTCGCGGTTGATGAACGCCGATGCGCCGGCGGTTAATTCGCCGAACAGGCGGAAATCGCCCGTGACATTGGCGCGTTCAGTCAGTTCCACATACGGCTCGAAGCCCGCGCCGCGCGCGAGCGGGTCCTTGCCGCCGAAATCGGTCAGGAACGGGCTGGACGCGCGGCCGGTCGTGTTCGCATTGTCTGCACGCGGGATGCCCTGCGCCGCTGCGACGCCCGCGAACGCGGTCGCAGCGGTGGCCGCCGCAAGCGCGGCGAAGGCGGCGCGGCGAGCCACCGCGCGCCTCACGCCGCGTAATCGTGCGCGGCGAAGCGCCGCCCGGCGGGGAAGAAGCGCGAGCGGTTGAGGAGCAATTGCACGTTCGGGCAGGCGGACATCAGCGCGAGGCCTTCCTTGAGTTCGCTCTCGCGCGTCGCTTCGGCGGCGACGACGAACACCACCTGCCCGACATGGCTGGCGAGCACCGAAGCCGCAGACGTGGCGAGTGCGGGGGGCGAATCGAAGATAACCACGCGGTCCGTGTAGCGCCGCGCGATCTCCTGCATGATATCGTCCATGCGCTCGGACGCGAACAGTTCGGTCGCCAGGCTGTGCGGGCGGCCGGCCGGGAGCACGGTCAGATTGGGAACGTTAGTACGGATCAGGCAATCGCCGACATCGAGCGCCCGGTCCGCGACCACATCGACGAGGCCGGGGCCGCCTTCGAGGCCCAGACGCGTCACGATCTCGGGCTTGGACACGTCCGCATCGATCAGCAGCACCGTCAGATCGCGTTCGGCCGCGATCGAGAGCGCGAGGTTGATCGCGCAGAACGTCTTTCCCTCCGCAGGCATCGCCGAGCCGACGAGGATCAGATTGGCGTTCTGGACCGCACCGGGTCCGCGAGTCTGGATGTTGGCCAGAAGCTGACGCTTGATGAGGCGGAACTCCTCCGCGATCAGCGACTGCGACGCATCGGGCGTAACATAGCCGCGCGCTGCGAGACGCGCGAGATCGATCGTACCACGACGCGGCCCGCGTCCCGCCACGGGCGTGGCAGACCGAACGACCGGATCGGACGGCGCGTTCGCGACAGCGGCCGGCCCGGCAGGCATTGCCGTCCCGGGCTCGAACGCAGGCTCGGCCGTCGGCACGAACGCCGGCAGGGTCGACGCCTGTGTCTCGGCAAACGACATCGGGCGCGGCGCGGTCGCAGCGGCGCGCGCGGCGGCGCGTTCCAGCATCGAGGCGGGCGCGGCGGGTTTGGGCGCGGCAGCGGCCGCGGCGCGCTCGAGCAGCGAGGGACCGGATTTTTCCATCACGAACGTCTCTTGCAGCGGCCGGGACGGAGCAGGCTCATACGCCGCCGCCGCTTCGGACCATGTTGATGACCATCATCAGCGCATACACACCGAAAGCCGCTGCCGTCGCAGCCGCGAAGCCCAGCGTGAAGCGGCGCTCGCGCTTGCGGATCGCGGGACTGACGACCTCGCCGACCGATCCCAGCACGGGCAGCCCGGTCTCGGCCGCGAGCCGGTCCTCGCTCGTGTATGATGGCTTGAGCTGGCTCGCGCCGAACGCGACCGCAAGCCCCGCGAGCAGCCCGCCCGCCAGCACCAGCGAAAGCAGCAGCGGCCGGTTGGGTGCGACGGGAACGGGGCTCAGCGTCGGCGGATCGACCGTGCGGAACTCGACTTCCTTGGTCTGGTTCGCGATATCGCCGCGCAGCCGGATCTGCTCGCGCGAGCGCAGCAGATTTTCATAGCCGGCCTTCAGCACATCGTAGTCGCGCACGAGCTTGGCCTGTTCCGCACCGACCCCGGGAGCCGCAGCTTGCTTGGAGCGAAGATCGCCCAGATAGCCGTTAAGCTGCGCACGCCGCGCCGCAAGCGCCGCGACTGCGCTTTCCCTGTCGAACAGCAGGCTGCGCAGATTCACATAGACCGGGTTGGCCTGCGCGGCCGCCGCCTCGGCCGCCGTCGTGCCGTCCTTGTTTTTCGGTTCGGCGGCAAGCTGTGTGTTCAGCCGCGCGATCTGCGCACGCCACACCATGATGTCGGGATGCTTCTCGGTGTAGCCGCGCGACAGGCCGTCCGAGATATTGCGCTGCAATCCCTCGATCCGGCCTTGCGTTGTCGTCGGATCGTATTTCGTGCCCGTACCGAAATTGGCGGTTGCAACCCGGGGCGCATTGTACAGCGGTGCGTTGATCGTGGCAGGCGTGCCGGAAAGTTGCGACTGGAGCGCCCGCAGCGATCCCTGCGCCTGAACAAGGCCCTGATCGGTCTTGTCCAGCTCGGTGCGGACCGAGTTGGTCCGCGCTTCCAAGTCACCCTCGCCAGGGATAGAGCCGAAGAATTTCTGCTCGAACGCCGCTTTTTTGGCCTCCGCATCCTCGAGCAGCTTGGCGCGCTGTGCGATCTGCTCGTCGATGAACCGCCCGCCCTCGTTCAGTTCGTCTCGGCTCGATGCGACATTGTCTTCGATGAATATGTCGATCAGATTCTGCACGACACGCTGCGCGAAAGCTGCGCGCGCCTTGTTGCTCATCTTCGCATCACTCGCGGTGAACGCGAGCGCGTAGAGATTTTCGCTCCCCTGCGGCGCAACCGAAATCTTGCTCGACATGTCGGCAATGATGCCATCGAGCCCGGCGCTGTCCACCGACGACAAATCGGGATCGCTGCGCCTAAGCACCTTCTCCAGATTGGGTCGGCTCGTCAGCGTCTGGCGGACCACATCCACCTGTTGCTGCTGCGCAATGCCCTTGGGTGCTACCCCCGTCACGCTCGGCAGGAGGTTGTTGTAATGGACGTAGACGCGCGCCGTCGATTGAAAGCTGTTGGGGATCAGCGACACCGCGATCCAGCCCGCCACACAGATCAGCCAAAGCGCCGCCAGACCGTACCAGCGGCTGCGCCACATGCCGTACAATACGCCACGAACCTGTTGAAACAGCGAATCCATGCGTCAGGCCACTCCGCTACGCGCAAACGACAGGGTTAAAACAAGCTCTGCGGGATGATGATCACATCACCTGGCTGGATGTTGACGTTGAACTTCGCGTCACCGTCCTTGATCAGCTTACCAATCTTGAGCGCGAACTGGTGCTGCTGGCCGTTGGCACGATCGGTGCGCACCAGCGTAGCGCGATTGCCCGCCGCATACTGGGTCAGCCCGCCCACCTCGATCATCACGTCGAGCAATGTCATGTTAGCACGAAAGGGGATCGCCGCAGGCTTGGCTGCCTCCCCCAATACACGAACCTGCTGCGAAAAAGGTCCGCGAAACGAATTGACGATCACCTGGACGTTGGGGCTTTGAATATATTCGGAGAGCTTCGCCGTGATGTCCACTGCGAGTTGCGCAGGCGTCTTGCCGGCCGCCGGCAGGTCCGCGATCAGCGGCGTCGTGATCCGGCCGTCGGGCCGCACCACCACCTTCGTCGTCAGCTCGGGGTTCTTCCAGACGAAAATATCGAGCGAATCGAGCGGCCCGATGATATAGCTCTGCGGTAAGGTCTCGGCGCGTGCGGCATAGCTCGCGGTTGGCAATTGCGCAGTGTCGCGCACGCCGTGCGAGCACGCAGCCAATGTGGCGAGCAGGCCTGCCACCAGCCCAAGTTTCTGAACCGCGCGCGCCATCATCTTGCAATCCTCGTGCTTAAGTGACCCCCGCCGCTCGGGGTCACGCCTTGTGCGCCGCGCTGCGGGATGTCAACGCCGGATCGCGCCGAAACGCGGCGGAATTGCTGCAACGCACAATCTTCACACGAACCGTTCCGCTGCGGGAGGGTGCCCGAGGAACGCGGCGGGGCTCGCGCTCGCGCCATACGCCCCCGCCATGAAGACGGCGATCAGATCGCCGACGCCCGTATGCGGCAGCGCGACCTTGTCCCCCAGCCGGTCGAGCGGCGTGCAAAGGCAGCCGACCACATTGGCGATCCCGGTCGCGGGTTCGGCAAAGCGTGTGGCGTTGGCGAGCGGATAGTTGCGGCGCACCACAGTGCCGAAATTGCCCGATGCCGCGAGCTGATGGTGCAGCCCGCCATCCACAACGAGGAACGTCTCCCCCCGGCTGACCTTCCGGTCGATCACGCGGGTCAGATACACCCCCGCCTCCCCCACCAGGTAGCGGCCGAGTTCGACGATGAAGCGGGTGCGCGCGAGTGCGGGCGGACGTGCGGCGAGCGTTTGGGCCAGCGCTGCGCCCACCGCTTCCAGATCGAGCGCGCGGTCCGCGGGGAAATAGGGAATGCCATAGCCGCCGCCGATGTTGACGTGGGCAGGCGGCACGGGCGCGTGCGCCGCGAGATCGGCGGCGAGCGCCACCGTGCGCGCCTGCGTTTCGATCAGACTGGCAGCGCTCAGATTCTGTGAACCTGCGAAAATCTGGAAGCCCTGAAAATCGGTTCCGGCATCGGCCATCCGCGCCAGCAAGGCGGGGGCCTGATCGGCATCCACGCCGAACTGGCGCGGGCCGCCGCCCATGCGCATGCCCGAAGCCTTGAGCTCGAAATCGGGGTTGACGCGCAGCGCCGCGCGCAGCCGCCGTCCGAGCCGCGAAGCGATTGCCGACGCGCGGCCGTATTCGCCCGCGCTTTCCAGGTTCAGCGTCGCGCCAGCAACGATCGCCGCTTCGAGTTCGCCGTCCCGCTTGCCCGGCCCGGCGAAGCTGATCCGTTCCGGCGGCATCCCCGCCGCGAGCGCCACGGCCAGCTCTCCGCCCGACGCCACGTCGAGCCCGTCGACCTGTCCGGCCATCCAGGCGACAAGCTCGGGCAGCGGGTTGGCCTTGATCGCATAATGAAGCGCGACCGCGTCGGGGAGCGACGCGCGAAGCCGGGCGATCCGCGCGGCGATGAGCGCACGGTCGTAAAGGAACAACGGAGTGTCGCTCTCTCCCGTCCACGCGCTCGCCGCGCGGCCTGCGATGGCGAGTTCGCCGCCGATCGTGCCGAAGCCCTCGGGCACGCGCGCGGGGTGGATCATGCCGGTCATAGCTCCATTTCGCCACGCAGCGCGGCCCGGTCGATCTTGCCGTTGGGACTGCGAGGCAGCGCAGCGCGCCACTCCACGCGCGTGGGACGCATATATGCGGGAAGCGCCGCCGCAAGCCCGTCTGTCAGCCGCGCGGCGGCGTCCTCGCCAGCCGCGACCGCAACCAGCAGGATCGTCTGCCCCAGCCGCGCGTCCGCTGTGCCGAACGCCGCCGCCTCGCTGACCGCGCCGGTTGCATAGGCCGCCTCCTCGATATCGGTCGGCGAAACACGCAGGCCGCCGGTCTTGATCATCTCGTCGGCGCGCCCGACGAAATGGTGCAGCCCCGACGTGTCGCGTCGCAGCGTATCGCCCGACCACACCGCCATCCCCGGCCCCAGCCCGTCAGGCGCGGGCCGAAAGCGGCGCACGGTCGAGTCGGGATCGTTCCAATAGCCCTGCGCAACCAGCGGACCGCCATGGACCAGCTCGCCCGGCTCGTCATCGGGTGCGCGCGTGCCATCGGCGCGCAGCAGCGCCACGCGCGCATGCGGGATCGGGCCGCCCACACTATCGGGATGCGCATCGACCAGCGCGGGATCGAGATACAGCGAGCGGAACGCCTCGGTCAGCCCATACATCAAGTAGATGCGCGCGGCCGGGAAAAGCGCGCGCAGGCGGCGTGTCAGCGCCACGGGCATTCGCCCGCCGGTCACCGTGATCCGGCGCAGCGGCGTGCGCGCCGCCTCGGGCCAGTCCGCCTCCGCCAGTTGCACGAACAGCGGCGGCACGCCCGAAAGCGTCGTCGCGCGGTGGCGTTCGGCGGCTTTCACCACATCGCGCGGGGCGAGATATTCCACCAGCGCCGCCGACCCGCCCGCCATCAGCGCGCTGGTGACTACCGACAGCCCCGCGTCGAAACTGAGCGGCAATACCGCGAGCGCCACATCGTCCGCCGCCAGACCCAGATAGGTCGCCACGCTGTCGGCGGCGAACCACAGATTGGCGTGGCTCAGCATCACCCCCTTGGGACGGCCGGTGCTGCCGCTGGTGTAAAGCAGCGCCGCCAGATCGTCCGGCGTGCGGCGCACCGGCGGTGGCGATGGCGACGCGGCCCCTTCCGCCAGCGCATCGAGGTCGAGCACACGCGCGCTCCCGAGCGCGCCCGCCTCGGCCAGCGATCCGGCGCGCGCGGGTTGCGTCAGCAGCAGCGCCGCGCCGCTGTCGGCAAGAATATGCGCCACCTGGCCCGCGCGCAGCACGGGGTTGACCGGCACCGCCACCCCGCCCGCACGCCACACGCCGAACAGCGCGGCTACCAGCGCGATCGACTTGGGGCCGTAGAGCGCCACGCGGCCGCCCGGCGCGAGGCCCTCGCCCGCCAGTCTTGCGGTGATCGTGTCCGCGAGCGTGTCCAGTCCCATATAATCGATCATCCGGTCGCGCTCGGCCAGCGCAAGCGCGCCCGGCGCGCCGCGCGCGAGCAGGGTATCGATCGTCGCCGCCACCGTCATTCGGGCACCTGCAGCCGCACCACCGGCCGCGCACCGTCCAGCCGGGCAAAGCGCGGCACTGCACCGCCCGCCCATTGCCGATTGCCGAACCTGAGCACGCTCACCCGACCGATCTCCACCGCACCCAGCCGCGCATGTGCGCGGCGCGAGGCGAGATTATAGTCGGCAATCCGGCTGATCGACCAGCGCAGGCCCAGCGGTTCGGCCCACGCACGTGTCGCCGCCCATAGCGCTGCGAACGCACGCCCCCCGCGCGCAGCGGGAGCGATCGTCATCCCCGTGTCCCACGCCGCGCCCGGCGGCGGTTGGAACCGGACGAATACCTCGTCCTCGTCGAATACCCCGGCCGTAAGCCAGGTGACCGCAACCAGCGCGTCCCGGCGCCATACGCCAAGGCAGGCCGAACCCTGCCGCGCCCGCCAGTCGGCCGCCTTCGCCTCCGCCAGCCCCGCCGCGACCGCCAGCGCGGGCGGCAATATACCCATGGACAGCCCTACCGCGACCGACGGCGGCAGGGCCGCCACACGCACCGCGACCAGCACGTATCGATCGAAAGACATCCCGGGCAATGCGGCAACCACACGCCGGGCGCGGTAGGACAGCGCCGCCTTCCAGGTGCGAATTGCCATGATCGTGCGCGCGCCTATAACGCGCCGCCAACACAAGCAAATTTTCGGGCGGGGATATGGCGACGCAACAAGCCGACACGATCGCAGTGCAAGGGGACGTCACCGAGGCGGTGCGCGGCGTGCTCGCCGATGTGCTCGCACTCCGGCCCGCGACCGCGCACGGCCTCAACGCGAACACGCCGCTGTTCGGCCATTTGGCCGAACTCGATTCTATGGCGGTCGCAAGCGTGCTGACCGAACTCGAGGACCGGCTCGGCATCACGATTGACGACGACGAGGTGGACGGCGAGCTGTTCGCCACCTTCGGTTCGCTCGTCGCTTTTGCACACGCCAAGGCGGGACCACGCTGAGCTTCACGCTTCGCATCGTCGAAGCGGGGGGCGAACGGCTGCCCTGCGTGCTGCGCGGCCCCGAAAACGGCGTGCCGCTGCTCGTGATCCCCGCGCTGTTCGAGGAAATGAACCGCACCCGCCGCCTCCTCGCGCTGACCTTCGCCGCGCTCGCGGCGGCGGGCGTGCGGAGCTGGATGCCCGATCTCCCCGGCATGGGTGACCATGAGGACCGGGCAGATGCGATGGACCTGCCGCGCTGGCGCGCCGCGCTGGCTGCGCTGGCGGCGTTCATGGCCGCCGGACAGCCATTGCACCTGCTGAGCGTGCGCAGCGGCGCCCTGCTCGCGGACGCGGTGCGAGGGGCGGCGTCGCTCTATTGCCTCGCGCCACAGCCGACCGGCGCAAAAGCACTGCGCGATCTGTGGCGCGCGCGCGCCGCAGCCGGACGCGAGAGCGGCATCACCGAAAGCGTGTCCGCAATCGAGGCGCGCAGCGTCGCGGGCGAGACGATCGAGGCCGCAGGCTACCCGATCCACCCCCGCTTCGCTGCGCAATTGCGCCTTGCCGCGCTGCCCGCACCCGATATCCCTACCCGCACCGCCGCGACCGCGCCCGGTCCGGGGGTGGACGTGGTCTTAGCGGGCCCACCGCTATGGCGACAGGCCGAGCCGGGCGATGCCGCCCGGCTCGCCGCCGCGCTTGCCGCCGACCTGTCGGCATGGATCGCGGACACGACTGTTTCGCTGCCCCGGCCGTAACCTCTTGCCGATGCAAGCTCTGCCCATCCCGATTGCCGCACCCGGCGCGCTACTCGCGGGTGCCATATTCGTGGCGGACGGCCCCATTGGCGCGCTGATCGTCTCGGGTGCGCCGCAGGGCCGCTTCGGCGCGCATCGCGGCTTCGTGACGCTTGCCCGCGCGCTTGCGGAGGCGGGCACGACGACGCTTCGGTTCGACCGGCGCGGTATCGGGGACAGCGACGGCACCGATCCCGGCTTCGCGCACATCGCCCCCGATATCGCCGCCGCCCGCGCTGCCCTCCACACCGCACACCCCGCACTCACGCGCACCATCGGCATCGGTCTGTGCGACGGTGCGGCCGCGCTTGCGCTCGACCCGGGCGGCTTCGACGCGCTGATCCTGCTCAACCCCTGGACGCTCGACGCGAACGAGGCAGGCGCGCTCCCGCCCAAGGCCGCCGTCGCGGCGCGCTACCGCGCGCGCCTCGCCAGCCCCGCCGCGTGGTGGCGGCTGCTGCGCGGCGGGGTGAACCTGCGCAAGGCGGTGCGCGGGCTTTTCAGCCTCGCGCACACCGATGCACCGTCCATCACCGCCACGCGCATGGCGCGCGCGCTCGCGGCCTTCCCGGGCCCGGTGCTGATCCTGCTTGCCGAACGCGACAACACCGCCCAAGCGTTCGCCGCACTATGGCGCGCGCCCCTCTTCGCCCCCGTCCGGGCCCACGGCCGCGTGGCGGTGGCGTGGATGCCGGGCGCAACGCACACCTTCGCGGGGGACGAGGCGGAGCTTGCCCGGCGGTGCACCGCGTTCGTGGCCCAGTGCGCCGCGCGCTGGTCTTGGGACTGAAAACGGTTGGCGGCCTGCTGCTGCTCGCGCTCGCGTGGGTGGCGATCTACCGCGTGCTCGATCCGCCGTTCACCTTCCTTACGCTGCGCGACCGGCTCGCGGGGCGGCATGTCGAATGGACATGGGTGCCGCTCGCGCGGATCGCGCCCAATCTGCCGCGCGCGGTCATTGCGGCCGAAGACGCGCGGTTCTGCGCGCATCACGGCTTCGATCTGGAGGCGATCCGCGCGGCCGCCGCCCGCAACGCGGCGGGCGGGCATTTGCGCGGCGGTTCCACCATCAGCCAGCAGACTGCGAAGAACGTGTTCCTGTGGCCGGGCCGCTCGTGGCTGCGCAAGGGGCTGGAGGCGGGGTTCACCGCAGGCATCGAGGCGCTGTGGGGCAAGCGCCGCATCATGGAAGTGTACCTGAACGTGGTGGAGCAGGGGCGCGGGGTTTACGGCGCGGAGGCGGGCGCGCAACATGCCTTCAACCATTCGGCGCTGCATTTGAGTGTCGCCGAAGCCGGACGGCTCGCAGCGATCTTGCCACTCCCCACGCAGCGCTCTGCAGCCGCGCCGTCGCGCAGCACCCGGCGCTATGCGGGCCGCATCGACAAACGCAGCGTCGTCGTGCGCGCGGACGCGCTCGATGCGTGCATCCGATAGCTGCGATGACCAACGCCTATTTCGAGATTGCGCACACCCCCGCCGTGCAGGGATTGCAGGAAAAGACGGGCAGCAGGCGCGCC
>Ga0123337_10002357_pt1 | contig 21696 bp, 16 predicted proteins | sample frozenSSSSmetaG_FD_89792 | JGI IMG/M metagenome (GOLD analysis project Ga0123337, IMG submission 89792) | Glacier valley bacterial and archeal communities from Borup Fiord, Nunavut, Canada, to study Microbial Dark Matter (Phase II) -... | ecosystem: Environmental > Aquatic > Freshwater > Ice >...
CGGAAACTTATCGGGCAATTGTTTAAGGAAGGCAAGGTCATATCCTCTTCCCCGTTCAGGGTGCTTTATCTTTCTTTGGCAGAAGAGCCCGGTTCTTTGCAGGCAGGATTTAGTGTCAGCAGCAAAAAATTTAAAAAGGCAACCGACCGCAACCGTATCAAGCGACTGATGCGGGAATGTTACCGTACACAGAAGCATCCCCTGCTGGCTTTAACAGAAAACAAAAACGGGCGACTTTCTGTTTTTTTTATTTACACAGGCAAAGAAATTCCGGAGTACCTGCTGATTAAAGAAAAAATGGCCGTTGCACTGGAACTGCTTGTAAAAAAACTTTCAGCAACTTAGCCGGATTGTACTTTAATGAATATTATTTTAAAGATACTGAGCCTCCCATTTATCGTATTGATAAAACTGTACCAGTGGATCATTTCACCGGTATTGGGACCCTCCTGCCGGTTTACGCCTACCTGTTCGCATTATGCGTTGGAGGCTTTTAAAAAATATGGTCCTGTTAAGGGCCTTTGGCTCTCTTCCAGAAGAATTGCCCGTTGCCATCCCTGGGGCGGCCATGGAGAAGATCCGGTTCCATAATAGAGTTTTATATTTACAAAATGGCTGCTAAAAAACTTTTCCTGCTGGATGCAATGGCGCTGGTGTTCCGTGCTTATTACGCACTGATCCGAAACCCGCGCATGACATCCGGCGGCCGCAATACAAATGCCCAGTTCGGGTTCACCAATACGTTAATAGATCTCATCAACAACCAGCAGCCGACTCACATGGCAGTCTGCTTCGACACACACGCCCCAACCGAACGTCATATAGACTTTGCCGATTATAAGGCAAACCGCCAGGAAGCGCCGGAAGACATCCTTTCCGCCATTCCTGATATCAAACGGATAATCCAGGGATTCTGCATTCCTGTCATCGAATCTGACGGATACGAAGCGGACGACGTGATCGGCACACTCAGCATCCAGGCATCCAAAGCCGGCTATGATGTATTTATGGTAACTCCCGATAAAGACTTCGGACAACTGGTTAATGATAAAGTCTTCATCTATAAACCAGGATACCAGGGAAGCGATGCAGAGATCCTTAACAGGGAGAATGTATGTGACAAATGGGGCATCAAAGACGTTAGCCAGGTGATAGATATCCTTGGACTGATGGGTGATGCGGTAGATAATATTCCCGGTATTCCGGGAGTAGGTGAAAAAACGGCCGCTAAGCTTTTAGCGGAATTTGGAACGCTCGAAAACGTGCTCCAAAATGCAGATGGCATCAAAGGGGCATTAGGAGAAAAAATAAGAAAGGGAAGGGATCTTGCGGTGATGAGCAAAAAACTGGCTACGATTATCACCAATGCGCCGGTAGAATTTCATGAAGAAGATTTCAAAATAAAACAATGCAATAAGAACGCATTGCGCGAAGTGTTCAATGAACTTGAATTCAAGACCCTGGGACGCAGGGTATTCGGCGAAGATCTTACCACTGCCGTACCCAAAGGAATAATCGACAGGGTAATTCCGGAAGGCGTGCAGACCGACCTCTTTGGAAACGTGGTGGAAAGCAACGTTCCCGATAATGCTGCAGAAGAACAGCTGGTGGCCGTTATCCAGCCCACTCAGAATATAACCAACACTATCCATGACTATATAGCCGTGCAAACCGATGAAGCCATCATGGCGCTTGTAGAAACCTTAAATGAAAAAAACGAAGTCTGCTTTGATACCGAAACAACCTGCATAGACGCCAATGACTGCGAACTGGTGGGCCTCAGCTTTTCCATTGACGAGGGCCAGGGATGGTATGTGCCATTGCCCCACCAGGATCGGGAAGAAACTAAAAGACTGCTGGGATTTTTTGAACCATTATTCGAAAATCCCTTTATCATTTGGGTGGGGCATAACCTCAAATACGATATGCTTGTCATAAAGTGGTATGGCTATGAACTGAAAGGAAATATATTCGATACCATGCTTGCGCACTATGTAATAGATCCCGAGGGCAAACGCAGTATGGATCTGCTCAGCGCGCAATATCTGGGTTATGAGCCAGTACCGATAGAAGATCTCATAGGGAAAAAAGGAAAGAACCAGGGGAACATGCGCGATGTGGCGCTGGATAAAATAAAAGATTACGCTGTTGAAGATGCAGACATCACGCTTCAGCTTAAGCATGCTTTTACCCCTCTGCTTCAGGCAAAAGAAGTGGAACAGATATTCATTGAAGTAGAAAACCCACTGGTTAAGGTGCTGGCCGAGATGGAGTTTGAAGGAATTACGGTAGATACAGGTTTTTTAAATGATTATTCCGTGGAGCTGGAAAGAGAAGCAAAACTCAGTGAAGAAAGGGTTTACGGTCAGGCCGGCGTACGCTTTAATCTTTCTTCCCCGAAACAGTTAGGGGAGGTATTATTTGAAAAATTAAAGCTCGACCCAAAGGCAAAAAAAACGAAATCCGGCCAATACGCTACTGGCGAAGATGTGCTGCTGAAACTGGCGCATAATAACCAGATCGTTGATGATATTCTCGCTTACCGCCAACTGACAAAATTAAAATCAACATATGTCGATGCACTGCCGCTCCTGATCAATAAAAAAACCGGGCGCGTACACACCACTTACGCGCAGGCCGTTGCGGTAACAGGCAGGCTGGCCAGCAACAATCCCAACCTACAGAATATTCCCATTCGGAGCGAACGTGGACGCGAGATCAGGAAGGCATTCATTCCCAGGGATAAGGACCATGTACTTTTATCCGCGGATTATTCGCAGATCGAACTGCGCATCGTGGCCGCTATCAGCGGCGATCCCGCTATGTGCGAGGCTTTTCAGCAGCACCGTGATATTCACAGCGCCACCGCAGCCAAAGTATACGGCATTGAAGAATCGGCTGTGACAAAAGAAATGCGTTACAAAGCCAAAAGTGTAAACTTCGGGATTATTTACGGCCAGGGCGCTTTCGGACTTGCAGATAATCTGGGCATCAGCAGAAGCGAGGCAAAAGATATCATCGATAATTATAAAAGGCAGTTCAGCAGCATTCAAACATACATGGACGCTTCGGTAAACTATGCGCGCGAGCATGGATATGTCAAAACCCTGATGGGCAGGAAACGCTGGCTGAAAGACATAAACTCCAATAATTTTACCGTAAGGAGTTATGCCGAAAGAAATGCTATTAATTCGCCGATTCAGGGAACTGCGGCAGACATGATAAAAATGGCGATGATTAAAATACACCATGAATTCAAGGCCAGAAACTTTAAATCAAAAATGGTACTGCAGGTGCATGATGAACTGGTATTTGACGCTACTATAGATGAGGCTGAAATAATAAAGCCGGTTATACTGGATTGTATGCGCATGGCCCTGCCACTGCCAAATAATGTTCCAGTAGAAGCACAAATAGGTGGAGGAGTTAACTGGCTGGAAGCACATTAAAAGATAATTATGCAACCACTGGTAATTTATTGTTACGATGCTTATTGCGGCTGGTGTTATGGATTCAGCCCGGTGATTAAAAGAATTGCGGAGGAATATAAAGACAAATTCGGTTTTGAAACGCTTTCAGGAGGAATGGTAATGCCGGAAGAACCTACGCCCATAAGTGTTACTGCCACTTATATTTCAAAAGCATACAAGGGCGTTGAAAGCCGTACGGGTATCAGGTTCGGAGAAGATTATATCTGGCATATTTTTAATCCCGATAAAAGCGACTGGTTTCCGGATTCAACCAAGCCGGCTATAGCGATGTGCATCTTTAAAGAATACCATCCGGAATTACAGGTGCAGTTCGCGGGCGATCTTCAGTACGCTTTACATTTTGAAGGAAGGGATCTTACAGATGATGAAGCATACCGGAATTTATTAGAGAGGTACAATATTCTCCCACCGGCATTTTATGAAAAATTAAAAGATCCTGCATACAAAGAAAAAGCGGCTTATGAATTCGCGCTGGTAAAACAATTAAAAGTTACTGGTTTTCCGACTGTTTTTATTCAGACGGATGAATCTAAATTCTATTTGGTCGCCAGGGGCTTTACCGAATATGAAAACTTAAAAAAGAATATTGATGAGGTGTTCTATTCCATCACAAAGGAGTCTTCTTCTTTCTGATCATAGACTGAAATGGCCATTTTCCATTCGGTGATATAAAATTCGAGCGTTAATTCCACTTTAAGTTTTTTCATATCCCCTGTTGATGGCAGGAGATAAAAATCCGTTATCGTAAATTTCCTTTCTTCCGTTGGTGCTTCATACACTCCATTCAGAATAAAAGGCTTTTGCCCATCAATTTTAATAATGCTGTTCTTTAGCTGGTTATACAACTCTTTATATTTTTTTGATATTAAATCAAAGTCTTCCGACTGGCTGAGCAGACATTTCCAGGTATAAATATTATTCTTATCATTTGTAGTGCTGTATCGGGTTACCACCGCGCTTAAAGCTCCGGGCAGTAATACTTTAGAAGTATAGTCTGTGCTCTGAGCCTCTGTATTTACAACATCGCCCTGTATGTTTTTAAAATGATTGGGATAGTCGCCTATTACTTTCTGGAGCGCAGCGCTTGCCTGATTAGTAAAAACGCCTTGCGAAAAAATTATGGCAGGGAGCGCAAGCATGAGGGTCAGAGTCAGGCTTTTCATATTACGGGATTTGATTAAAAGTATAGAAAACCTTTAACAAACTAATAGCAAAATTACTACGTATCTTCTGCACAATAAATCCACAATGCTCTGCGTTATTAGCGATACACCCCATTAAAAACTTAGAAAAATTTATCAGCAATGGAAAAGAAGTCCATGTATTACGATATAAATCACACCAAGATCTGCCGTGACCATTACCGTCCGGCGACAGGTGTAAAAAGATTATTAAAAAGTGTCTGGACGGTTATAATGATCGGTGATTCTCCCATCAATCATTCTCTCCTGAAAAGAAGAATACATTAACTAAAGAGATACTCTACATCTGCTTTAGTCAGGGTCTTTACAAATCCTTCGTCATCAGTGATAAGATCCCTGGCTAAAACTCTCTTTTTATCCTGCAACTGAAGAATTTTATCTTCAATGGTATCCTTACAGATCATCCTGTAAGCGAATATATTTTTTGTCTGCCCTATCCGGTGTGTCCGGTCAATGGCTTGTTGTTCGACAGCAGGGTTCCACCATGGATCCACAATGTACACATAATCAGCTGCTGTCAGGTTCAACCCCACTCCACCCGCTTTTAGTGAGATCAGAAATACCCTGCAGTTCTCATCGTTCTGGAACCGCTGTATAGCCTTTTCCCTGTCAATGGCAGAAGTGCTGCCATCAAAATATTCATAGTCCACTTCCAGTTCCTTAAGTTTTGCCCTGATCAGCGCCAGCATTCCAAGAAACTGTGAAAAAATCAGTGCTTTATGATTACTGATGTTTTCTGATATCTCCCGGCCTATTTCCTCCAGTTTGATGCTATGGTTAGGAAATTTTTCGGACTCATTGAGGATAGCCGGGGAGTCGCAGATCTGCCTGAGCTTCATCAGGCCCTGCAGAATAGTAAGTTGTGAACGATTAATACCCTGTGTTTCGATGGTGCCCAGGATCTTATCCCTGAAATCATTTTTATACGCCTCATAAATGTTTCGCTGTTCTTCGTCCATTTCGCAATAAAGAATGGTCTCTGTTTTATCCGGAAGATCTTTCGCGACCTGTTCTTTTGTTCTTCTTAAAATAAAAGGGTATAATATTTTACGGAGATGGTCTTTTCTTTCAGGCTCACCAAACTTATCGATAGGGATGGAAAATTCCTGACGGAAAAATTCAATACTTCCCAGCATGCCGGGATTAAGAAAGTTCATCTGCGCGAATATGTCGAAAGTATTATTTTGTAAAGGCGTACCGCTCATGCACAGCCGATTCTTCGATTTGAGCAGTCCGGCGGCCTTGGTCACTTTGCTTGCCGGGTTCTTGATGGCCTGCGACTCATCAAGCACCACATAGTCAAGGGGAATATCCACCAGCAGTTTGATATCGCTTCTTAATGTTCCGTAAGTAGTGATGATAACATCATTCTCTTTGAACATATCCTTACTTTTCACTCTGTCGGCGCCATGGTGAATATGGTAAGTCAGTGAAGGCGTAAATTTTTTAATTTCATTTTCCCAGTTAAACATCAGCGTTGTCGGGCAAACGACAAGTGCATTTAGTTTTCCGAAGTGGTGCCGGTAATAATGCAGGAAGGATAATGCCTGGACGGTCTTGCCCAGTCCCATGTCATCGGCCAGGATTCCCCCCCATCCTATTTCCTGTAAATAATTTATCCAGTGAAAGCCATGCTCCTGGTAAGGACGCAGTATGTTCTTAAGGTGTTCGGGAACCGGAATTTCCCTGATCTTATTGAACAATCGTAGCTGATCATACTTTTCTTCCAGCTGCACCACCAGCTCTTCTTCATTTCTTTCATCGTACAATTCATCGATCACGCTCATGTGGTACTTGGAGAGCCTTAACTGGTCAGATTTTCCTTCGCCGATCCGGAATAGCAAGGAATATTTTTTTATCCATTCTTCGGGAAGAATTCCGAGGGTGCCATCGGTCAGCGGAACAAACTGCTGCCTGTTAGCCAATGCTTTCTTAACATCTGCGATGGTAACTTTCTGGTCGCCGAAAACAATATCCACCCGCGCATCGAACCAGTCGGTATTGCTGCTGATATGAATCTTTGTCTGTGGTTTGGCAGTATTGAAACGGAAATTTTTAAGCGCCTCGTATCCATACACCGGCACTTTCATTTCCTTCATGGCATCGACAAAAAGAAAGAACCAGTTATTCTTCAGCACATCATTTCCTTTCAGCGCCAGTTGCTGGCCGCCTTCCGGGCGGATGAAATTTGAGTGCAGCAACTCGAGTTTTTCTATAAATGCAGCCTCTTTATCTTTTGCCCTGTGAACGATCATCACCTTATCACCGGAAGGTATCACCAGGTCATCTTTCCCGCCGGCCTTTGTTTCGAAACCCTTGTAAGAAAACATTGGCTGAAATACCAGGTAATCGCCTTTTTCCTGGAGCACTACACGTTTTTCAGGATCGCCGTCTTTAATTTCGCTGATGAGTGAAGGATCAAAATCAATATGGTAATCCTTGGTCATCGGAAGAACAAAGTTTTTCAGTTCCGCCGGCCATTCATCTTCATTGAAAGTCAGTTTTCCTTTGGCAAGAAATTTATCTGCAAGTATCACATCTTCTGCTTTCTGCCAGAGGTATAAATTATCGTTGTAGAAAAATAAAAGGCTGGTGTCGGCGCTGTTGGCCGTTACCGGCGCGTTATGCCCGTTTAATTTTACCCAGCACTCCATAACATATTCGTTACCCGTTTTCAGCACTTTAAAATACGGCGTGATGGGATCGGTAACGATTCCTACAGAACGCAGGTTATTGGTTTTAAATACTTTTTTATCACTGAGCTGAAAAACGAAAGGATTTTCAGCAACATCAAGCAAAAGTTTTTTTAGTTTGGGATGAATATATTCTATGATCAGTGCTTTGGTCTCTTCCGGCAATGCATCATCTTCATTATGAATGATATTTTCCCAGATACCGCTGAATGGAGAATTCCTATTTAAATATTTAGTGATCTCCGTATCCTGCAATTTTCTTATTGATGGAATTAATTGCTTGTCGCTTTCCTGGAACAGATCCGTACTGATGAATTTCCCCAGGTCAAGTTTGGATACTTTTCCCGCATAAGAAACATAATCATCTTTGGGTTCACCCGATACCGCTTCAACTACAAAATTGGGGTAAGCATTGGTGTTAAAATTAAAAACGATCCCAAGTCGTTGGGCAGGACCGGCTGGGTGTTCCAGTTCGGGTTCCTGATCGGCTGCCGGAGCAGTTTCAACAGTAACTGCCGGTGACCTGGAACGGGAAAGCTCCTGTGGAGTAATTCTTTGAATGCTGGTGTCGAGCACCCGAAGAAATGGTTTGCCATCTTTATAAGTAAACTCAAATTTTCCTTTGAGGTCGTCAGTTAAAGAGTAGCCGTATAACTCTAAAAGTTTATTTTTTTCTTTGTCCCAGTTGCGGATGCTATCAAAATAATAAGGCCCTTTGGTATTTAGCAGCTGAAGCAACACGATCACTTTCGGAAGGCCCAGCGGATGCCTGCTGTCTTCATAATCACAGCTGGTATCAAAATTCCTTTCTTCATTTTTGCGGATGACCACTTTGTATGATGTGCCTTCAATCTCTACCGTAGCCTGCACCATTTCATCTTTCGCATAAAAAATATCTGCCTTGCCGGTGCGCAGCCAGCTTTCCGCCGCCATATAAGTTTCGGGGGAACACAACAACCTGAGCGTTTTCAGGTCAATGATCTTCATTTTCACTACCGTGTGGCGCTGATCGTAATCTATCTTTTCTGCCTTTAGCTGGTTTTTGTCCAGCATTTCCTGCAGCTGGATAAGTGCAGCGGCTTCATGGCGGCAGATATCACCAAGGTTATATGGGCAAGTGCAGCGAACAGACAAGGTTTTTGGGTCCTTGAATTTTTGAATGCTGACACGATAATAAGTACTATAACTGTCATCTTTTACCCTGAACGACACGGAATCGAGTAATTCATCGTAATCTGCCAGCTCAACATACCCGTTCGCATGGATCTTTTTGCCGCGGCGAATTACTTCGTCAGTTCCATTTGTGTAAACATATTTGATAAGGTGTGGTAAAGCCATTCTGTTGCTTAAAATTGGACAATCTGCAAAAGTAAAGGAAAAAATGCGAGCTTTGGAACGCTGATTGTATTAATACTATTTATGAAGAAGCCCCTCAGACTATTTATTCTATTCTTCCTGATAATTACTTTTCCAGCTTTCTCTCAAAATTTAAAAAAAGCGGACAGGATCATTGCAGAAAACTTCCAGTCACATATCAATTACCTTTCTGACGAAAGTCTTAAAAGCCGTATGGCCAGCCAGGAAGGAGTGTCGCAGGCAGAAGAATACATAATCGGGCAATTTAAAAAGACCGGCTACAAACCAATGGGCGACAGCAGTTCCTGGTTACAAAAATTTAATATCCCGGATGGCAGGGAAATCGCTGCCGTGTCTCATTTATCAATCAATGGAAAAGAGCTGGTCCTTCATGCAGATTATTTTCCCTTTGCCTTTAGCGCAAGCAAAAAAGCAGAAGCTTCGGTGGCCATGGACCTTGCTGAGAACGGAGTACCCTGGTTCGCGGATCTGAAAGAGCTGCTCGATAAAGAGCCGGGGACAAAAGCCAGGGATACCTCTGTGCTAATCAGTAAAAAAGCAACGCGTGCCGCAGCAAAAGGAGCAACAGCGCTAATCATTTTTAATGCATCCTCCATTAGCGACCTGGTTTATAATAGTATGGATACTGCCGGAAAGGCAAGTATCCCAGTGCTGTATATCACTAAATCCGCAGTACAGAAATACCTGGCAAAAGGATCTTCTTCCATGGATATCAGGTTAAACGTTGAAATGAAAGACAGGATCCGTAATGGATACAATGTCATTGGGTATTCGGACAATAAGGCCGACAGTACGGTGATTACTATGGCGCACCTGGATGAAGAAAAAGACGTAGCCGCGCTACTCGAACTTTCCAGGCTGTTAAAAAGCAGGCAGTACAGATCTTTGAATTATCTCTTCATAATATATTCCGGTGAAAGGAAAGACGCCAATGGAATTAAATATTTTAACGATCATCCTGCCATTAATTTGCAGAAGGTAAATTATTCGATCCAGCTGGATATGATTGAAAATAAAGGGTTGCCTGCCGTGAAACAAAGCATTGCAGCCATAAACGTTTTAAGGATCCATGAAATTAAAACTCGACATAGATGAACTGGCGGAAGATTTTTTCAGGGAAACACGCCTGGCAGGCATTGTTGCACCCGTAAAAGATTACCAGCTTTGCTGGCAGCTGAACCAGTTGCTGACCATGGATCTGCGAAATAATAATGATATTGAGATACAGCTCAAGCGCAAAAAGCGTGATTACTATTTTGCCGTGTTTGAATATTGTGAACCCACCACCTCACTTGTCCATTATTTGTACAACAACCAGTTCGACGGGGAATACTTACTCCCTGAATTCAGGCACCTTGATTTTTTATATTTATTAAAGGGCGATTTTGTAAACGAAGCTTTTTTTCAACAGCTTATGGACACGATAAAAAATATCAGTGGCGTTCAGCTCGTGATGGAGATTGCACAGGACAAAATCAAAAATAAAGGACACATGATCTTTTAGTGACGATGGTCATTACTGGTTGCCACAGTATCTTTTTTATCTTTTAATTCGCTGGTATCCTGCACAGCGTGGGTCGCTCTTGCCGCCTCTGTTTCGGGTCCGCTGTTTTGCACGGGGCCCGGAACCTGATCCTGTCCGGAATCTTTTGACGGATGGTCCTCGGAACAGGAGGCAAAAAATAAGCAGATGGAAGCCATCAGGAGCAGAACAATATTTTTCATGACAATTTTTCAATCATCCTTAAAAAAATCATGCCTTTTTAATGAACAGGTATTAACCGTTCATGCTCGCCAGGAACTCAATATTGTCCTTAGTACCACGCATCCTTTTCAGCAATTCGTTCATAGCCTCCTCTGGTTTCATATCGCTTAGGAAAACACGCAGCAGGTTGATACGCTGCAGCACATCTTTTTCCAGCAGCAGGTCATCACGGCGGGTAGAAGATGCCGTAAGATCGATGGCAGGAAACACTCTTCTGTTGGCCAGGCGCCTGTCCAGAACCAGTTCCATATTGCCAGTACCTTTAAATTCTTCAAAGATCACTTCATCCATTTTGGAGCCGGTTTCGATAAGCGCCGTCGCCAGTATAGTTAAAGAGCCCCCATTTTCTATTTTTCTTGCCGCACCAAAAAACTGCTTTGGCTTTTGCATCGCATTGGCCTCCACACCACCGGATAAAACTTTGCCGGATGAAGGAGCTATTGTATTATGGGCACGTGCCAGCCGGGTAATGGAATCCAGCAGGATCACCACATCATGACCACATTCAACAAGCCGCTTGGCTTTTTGAAGGGCGATAGTAGAAACCTTTACATGCTTTTCAGCGGGTTCATCAAATGTGGAGGCGATCACTTCCGCCCTCACGCTTCTTTCCATGTCTGTAACTTCCTCGGGGCGTTCATCGATAAGCACCACCATCAGGTAGCATTCCGGGTGATTGGCGGCGATCGCATTAGCGACCTCTTTCAACAACACTGTTTTACCAACTTTTGGCTGCGCCACTATCAGTCCGCGCTGTCCCTTTCCTATAGGAGTGAAAAGATCTATCATACGGGTACTGTACCCGTTTGGTGTGGTGAACAGGTTAAGCTTTTCAAAAGGGAACAAAGGAGTCAGGTAGTCGAAGGGCACACGGTCGCGTACATCTTCAGGACTCTTACTGTTAATATGTTCAACCTTGAGAAGGGCAAAATATTTTTCACCTTCTTTGGGAGGTCTTACGGAGCCATAAACGGTGTCGCCCGTTTTAAGACCGAATAATTTTATCTGAGAGGGGGAAACATACACATCATCAGGCGAACTGAGATAATTATAGTCACTGCTTCTTAAAAATCCATATCCATCGGGCATCATTTCAAGAACCCCTTCACTCATGATCACTCCGTCAAATTCTATATTGAAAGCAGGTTCACGGCGCTGGGGGAAATTATTTTTGCCTGTCTGCTGGTCATTACCACCGTTTTGTGCCTGGGGCTGAGTATTAGGCTGGGATTGGTCCAACTGTTCGGGCTCCTGCTCTTCCTCTTTAGAGGACTGCTGGCTACCATTTTCATTTTCACTGTTTTGCAGCTCCTGTTGTGGTTTAGGCTGATGGTGACGCTTTTCAGGATGTGGCCTGGGCACAAAATTGATTTCATTCTGATCGGAAGCTTCTTCCTGCTTCTTTCTTCCTTTTTTAGGGGGTGCAGGCAGTGGCGCTTTTTCCTGAACGGGGACCACGGGAGCAGCAGTTTTTTTCTTTGGCGCCTCTTTTTTGGGAACTTCTTTGGGGGCCGTATCACCACTTTCCACTACAGCTTCTTCGGTAGAATTAGCTGTGGTGGTTTTGATAATTCTCTTCCTTTTGCCTTTGTCTTCCTCAGGAGCGTCTTTGGAATCGCTTGCGGAGACGGCCTGCTTATCCAGTAATTTGTATATCAAATCCTGTTTATTCAGTTTTTTGGCGTTGGGGATTTTAAGCTGCTCGGCAATATCCAGCAGTTCAGGAACGAGCATATCGTTCAGTTGCAGAATGTCATACATAAAAAAACTTGAAAATTTACCACTTGATCTAAGGAACCAACCCTGGTTTGTTGAAAATCTTTTGAAATGAGTTTATATTGAGCGGAGAAACTGATCAGTCAAGAGAGTTAGGGTACTTATCAGCTCTATTCCTGCACAATAATACGCAAAATTAACAATAAGTAAAAATTTTAGCGTCCTCTTTGCAAAACCAGGCACTCGTTTTCATAAAAAGGGATCACATTAGCGAGGTCAGGGGTAAGACAATACCGAAGGTCTTTTTCCATCCCGAAGTTGGTCAACCGTCTGAAATGTGTTGCATTTCTATTTTTCAGGAACCCATAAAGATCCATTTTTGCCGTTTCGTACAGTGTTTCAGCCATATTGGAGGAATCGCACTGGATAGAAAAATGATTCTTGATCCTGGCAATTACCGCACCGGCAAACAGCGTGTCCTCAATGTTCACTTTGCCCTTCCAGGCGGCACAACCTAGTATTACCGGTTTGTTCTGGGCAACCAGGTAACCACATACGGCACTGAAATTTGGAAAAGAACCGGTAATAATATGACTCGCTCCCCGCGCCAGCGCCATGTGCAACAATTTAGTGCCGTTGGTAGTGGTCAGCACGAGTGTTTTTCCATTGATAAATTCCCTGGGGTACTCAAAGGGTGAATTTCCATATTGCAGCCCTTCCGCAATTCTTCCATCTCTTTCACCCGCAGTGATTCCGCCGATAGCATTGCTTATGCTGATGCACCTGGCAATATCATCAACCGGTATTACAGCGGTTGCGCCATTGTATAGCGCGGTGGCAATAGTTGATGTGGCTCTTAAAACATCAATTATTACTACAACACAATCTTTTATTTCATAGAGATCAAGGAGAGCGGGAGATAAAACGGTATGTAAGAGAGGTTTCAAATTTGTCATCCGGTCAGTTTCTTTCACGATAGAACAGCCCGCCACTTTTCGGTTTCCGCATAACTGCGGATCACCTCATTTCGTTTGCGCACCAGCTCTTCAAGATAATTTTTCAAATATATTTTACCTAAATACCTGCCCACGAAATCACGCGGAACACCAAATTCAATCAGGTCAATCATAATGGTGCCATTATCTATACGCTTGAAATGGTGCTCATGGCGGTACAGCATCAGATCGCCTTTCACCTGCTCTTCCACCAGAAAAACAGGCCTGTCAAAAGTGGTGAGCTTCAGCGTGGCGAGTCTTTCTTTTCCAAAATGTTTGGCAACAATCGATATGGTTTCTCCCTGTAAAAGAAGATTGGCGCCAGCCCTGGAAGTGAGTTTTTCCTGCCTGGTGTTAAATACATACTTATATACTGCCAGGTTCCTGGTAAGGTCGAATACTCTTTCAACCGGCGCTGCAATAAATGTTGTCAGATGAATCGGAGCCATAATCGTTGATTACTGAAAAGGGAACTTCACCACTTTTGCCCTGAGCAATTTTTCTCTCACTTCTATATAAATTTCTGTGTCAATATCTGCGTAACGGGTTTCAATGTAACCCATTCCTATGGCTTTTCCGAGGCTGGGAGACTGTGTTCCTGAAGTTACTTTGCCGATAATGGCGCCAGCAGCAGTTTTAATTGTATAATCATGGCGCGGAATACCCTTGTCAACCATTTCAAATCCCACCAGTTTCCGCCTGATCCCACCTGTTTTTTGTTCTTCAAATATACTGCGTGAAGGAAACTCTTTCGTGAATTTAGTGATCCAGCTTAACCCCGCTTCTATCGGCGAAGTAGTGTCGTCTATATCATTACCATACAAACAATATCCCATTTCAAGGCGCAAAGTATCCCGCGCACCGAGGCCTATTGGTTTGAGACCCAATGGCCGACCCTGCTCAAAAATGGCATCCCATATCTTTACACCCTCCCCGTTTCGGTCCTCAAAATATATTTCCACTCCTCCTGCGCCGGTGTAACCGGTTGCGCTGATGATCACATTATCCACCCCTGCGAATGTTCCTTTCACAAAAGTGTAGTATTTAAGATTAAGCATGTCGATATCCGTTAATGGCTGGAGAATTTTCGTTGCATTGGGTCCCTGGATAGCAAGCAGACATGTTTTGTCTGAAATATTATGCATTTCAACATTTTTACCATTGAATTTGCTGATGCGGTTCCAGTCTTTTTCTATATTGGAAGCATTTACTACAAGCATGTACACTTTACCCGGTTCGATGCAATAAACGAGCAGGTCATCCACCAGTCCGCCTTCATCGTTGGGGAGTGAGCTGTACTGTGCCTTCCCGGCTGTTAATTTTGATGCGTCATTAGTAGTGGTCCGCTGGATAAGATCAAGTGCATTATCTCCTTTCAGGACAAATTCTCCCATGTGACTCACATCAAAAATACCGGCATTGCTGCGAACGGCAAGATGCTCATCATTAATACCCGTGTAAAAAACGGGCATGGAGTAGCCTGCGAACTCAACCATTTTAGCGCCAAGCGCTTTGTGCTTTTCTGTAAATGCTGTGACTTTCATATGCTGTTCAGTGGTAAGTTAAAACGAGCAGCAAAAATAAAGGTTGCCGTTAAGGCAACCAATTTATTTGAAACTATAAACCGGCGACAGTTTATTAATTCATTTTCTGGAACCGGCCATCTTTATCCACCAGATATTCCCGGCCCGGCCGTGGTCTTACCAGGTTTCCCCTTTCACTAAAGTCATCATTGCCGGAATCATTATTATTATAATTGATATTACCATCTTCATCGGTATGATCATTATCATCGTCATTATCCACCTGAATACCGTTCATCCTGGAGCGTAAAGCCATCCAGTTATAGTTCCTGATCTTTTTACTGAAAGCGATCCTCTTTCCCACCGGCACTTCAATCACTACCCATATCCGCTGGTTGCGGAACTTATCTTCCCTGCTGATTGCAAATCCCCTGGCAAGAGTGACGGAGCTATCGTGGCGGCTGATGCTGAAGTCGATATTATTCGCCGCCGCCGAAGCCTTGTCGGGACTGCTTCCCCGGCTTGCCCTGATGCGGTAAATATGAAATAATGAGTCACTGCTTTTAACCATGCTCAGCTTAACGGTATTGATAAACACAGAGTCATCGTTGATATCATAAAAAGGGAAATTCTCACCCTGCACATCCATACCGAAAAAATGATGATTATAGTTTTTCCACTCAGCGCCTTCCACATCAATAAACAATGCTGGTCCGGACGCCACAGCAACCTGCTCTTCTTTAAGGGACCTGTCACTTCTGAAATTTCTCGCGACCATAGACGCCAGCGTAATTCCACTGATCAATCCTATTATCCACAATCCTAAAAAGGTAATCCCCACATAATGTTTTTTGGACCTCGCACCTACCAGTCTGCGGATACCCCAGGTTACAAAAGCGATCAGGGGAATCATGAAGAAAAAGAACAGGGTAAGCCAGGCCAGCATATTCTGCACTGGTCCTTCAAGGACAAATCCCTTCAGTGGAGCCAGGGCAATGCCGCCAAAGAGCAGCGCGATGAAGACTCCAAAAAGCGCTATAGCGATCACTGCAAAAACAAATATGAAAAAAGCCTTGAACAGAACACCTATCGCATGACCAAACCCGCTTGACGTACGTCTTATCGCCGGGCCTGCTTCGGCAGCCATCAGTTTTGCTTTAGTGGAAGCCTGCTCTCCGAATTGTTTTGCAGACGTCTTCATCTCTCCGCCGAATTTTTCAGCTTTAGTCTTAAAATTTTCCATGTCTTCCTTCACCGTATTGCGGATAGAATTCAGGTCCACTTTTTCTCCTCTCATTTCCAGCTTTTCGGAAGATGTATTGGCGAAGGGAACAGAGATCCAAAGTATAACATATACAAGGAAGAGGGTCCATCCGAACGAACCGGATATTATTCTTGGCATAAATCCGAAGTCCCAGTTCCACCAGAAGGCGTGAAAACTACCTGATATAAGTGCCACGATAAATGGCAATGCAAAAATCAACCTGGGTATCCACACCCCTATGTTAAAATAAGAAGCAATGCCACCGCTAACACCTGCAATTATTTTCTGATCGGGATTGCGGTATAATCTTTTAGTAATATTTGATTCCACTGATTTCGACGGAACGATGATCCATAATAATATATACACCCAGAAAAGCACTCCGAATAACAGCACAAACACGATACGCATGATCACCGGATCGATCTTTAAATAATTGGCGATGCCGCTGCATACCCCCGCAAGTATCTTATCGTCAGCGTTTCTGTATAATGACCCGTGGAGAACTGGTTGTATGTAAGGTTGACCGCCACCGGGAATACTTGCCGCGGCAGGAGCTTTTTCGGCCTCCTGGGCATCGAAATCCGATGGTCTTCCCATGTCTGCTATAACACTATTCACATCAGCATCGGTGATGCAGGTGACACCATTAGTTAATCTCCCGGAGAAAAGTTCTGCGATCCGGCCCTCAATGTCGTTCACGATCTCATCGCGGCCATCTTCATTGGAAAAGTATATCCTTAAACTTTCAACGTATTGCTTGAGCAATTCATATGCAGTCTCCTCAATAGGTATTACCCTGCCCTGAAAATTTATATTAATAACCTTTTTCATCAGTGTGATTTTTTATTGTTTGTTGTCCGCTGCCTGGGATTGTTTTTTGTTGGTTAATGCGGTAACGCCATTGGAAAGTTCAAGCCATGTAGATTCAAGCTCCTGGTAGAATTTTTCTCCGCTTTCTGTAAGGGAGAAATACTTCCTGGGGGGCCCGGAGTTGCTTTCCACCCACCGATAGGTGAGCATCTCTGCATTTTTCAGTCTTGTGAGCAGGGGATATAAGGTGCCTTCGAAAATACGGAGATTAGCCCCTTTCATTTCGTCGACAATGTCGGAAGGATACGCTTCGCCACGCCGAATGATGGAGAGTATGCAGAACTCCAGTATTCCTTTGCGCATCTGGCTCTGAGTGTTTTCAATATTCATTGATTTGAATTGTGAAAACGAAGATACGGCAAAAATATAGTACTATGCAAAACAAAGTACTATATTTTTAAAATTCTGCATTTTTAGGAGTTCTCGGAAAGGCGATTACGTCCCGGATATTGGTCATTCCCGTCACAAACAGCACCAGCCTTTCAAAGCCGAGCCCGAATCCGGCGTGTGGGACAGAGCCGAAACGCCTGGTATCCAGGTACCACCATAATTCTTCCAATGGGATGTTCATCTCTTTCATGCGGGCTTCAAGCTTATCGAGGCGTTCCTCTCTCTGGGAACCGCCGACTATTTCTCCGATCCCCGGTGCCAGTATATCCATGGCGGCTACTGTTTTACCATCCTCATTCTGGCGCATATAAAAGGCCTTGATCTCTTTAGGGTAGCCAGTAACGATCACTGGCTTTTTAAAATGTTTTTCAACAAGGTACCGTTCGTGTTCGCTTTGCATATCTATGCCCCATTTAACATCATACTGAAACTTTTTCTTTTTATATGCCGGCGAATCAAGCAGAATGCCGATCGCTTCGGTATAGGTGATCCTTTCAAATTTATTATTAATTACCAGGTCAAGTTTCTGGATCAGGCCCAGTTCACTGCGTTGCTGCTGCGGCAGTTTACTTTCTTCTTTTTCAAGCCTTTGCGCCAGAAATTCAAGGTCTTCCCGGTTGTGTTCCAGGGCATAGCCGATAACATACCGGATAAACTCTTCAGCGAGGTTCATGTTGTCCTCAATATCATTAAAAGCCACTTCCGGTTCGATCATCCAGAATTCCGCCAGGTGGCGGGCGGTATTGGAGTTTTCGGCGCGGAAGGTAGGGCCAAAGGTGTAAATTTCACCTAAGGCCGTTGCCGCGAGTTCACCTTCCAGCTGGCCGCTTACTGTGAGGTTAGTGGCCCTTCCGAAGAAGTCTTCGGAAAAATCCACTTCCTCTTTATCGTTACGGGGCGTTTTATCAAACGGGAGCGTGGTGACTTTAAACATTTCTCCAGCTCCTTCGGCATCACTTGCCGTGATCACGGGCGTATGCATGTATACGAAACCCCTATCGTTAAAAAATTTATGTATAGCGAAAGCGAGGGTGTGCCTGACCCGGAAAACGGATCCGAATGTATTGGTGCGAAACCGCAGGTGTGCCTTTTCCCTCAGGAATTCCAGGCTGTGTTCCTTTGGCTGAAGGGGATATTTTTCGGCATCGCTGTCTCCCAGCACTTCAATGGTTATTGCTTTTACTTCCAGCTTCTGTCCCTTGCCCAAAGAAGGGACAACAGTACCGGTAACTTTGAGAGAGGCGCTTGTAGTAATGCGCTTCAGCGTTGTTTCATCAAAAAGCCCCAGTTCTGCCACCACCTGGAGGTTGACGTTCGTGGATCCATCATTTAAAGCTATGAACTGGTTATTTCTGAATGTCCGCACCCAACCCATAACGATCACTTCCTGGGATTGGGGTTCCCAGGTAAGCAGTTCCTTAATTTTTATCCTTTTATTAAACATAATCTCACCTTTGAAAGTGGACAAAGATAACGGTATCCGATTTTTTTTCATAAATCGTAAAGGTGTAGTTAACAGAAACGGGTAATTTTGCCGATTGTGGCAGGAAGAAGCATTCAAATAGCACTGGTTGGTAATCCTAACAGCGGAAAAAGTTCCCTTTTTAATACCCTTACAGGACTTAATCAAAAGGTTGGCAATTTTCCGGGGGTTACCGTTGACAAAAAAGCGGGGACCTGCATAATCGCGTCTCAGCTGAATGCTGTTGTGATAGATCTGCCCGGTACATACAGCCTGTATCCGAGAAGGGAAGATGAGTGGGTAGCCTATCGTGTGCTGATGCAGCAGGACAAAAATGTAACTCCTGATATGCTTGTTTTGGTGGCCGATGCCAGCAATCTTAAGCGCAACCTCCTGTTCGTTTCGCAGATCATCGATCTTAAAGTTCCTGTTGTAGTGGCACTCACCATGCTCGATATCGCCAAACAAAAAAACATCACCATAGACATTCCTGCGCTCGAAAGAGAATTAGGTGTAACCATAATACCGGTAAATCCCAGAAAAAATAAAGGTATCGTCCAACTGAAGAAAGCCATCGAGTTTACGGCGAAAGATCTGTATAAGTCGCCCGTAAGAGATTTCATAAACAATGAAGCGCTGGCGTCATCCGCTATAGGCAGTGTACGGCAATTGCTGCCGGAACTCAGCGATTATAAAGCCATCCATTACCTGATCAACCATGAATCGTTTGAACTGGACAAACCAACACAGCGAAGCATAGAACAGATTGAAGAAACGAACCATTTCAATCATACCAAGGTTCAGGCCGAAGAAATTGTGCAGCGCTACCAGCGCATCTCTCATATCCTGAAACAATCCGTTTCCGAGCCAAGCACTTTGCAAAAGGCGATGTTTACCGAAAAGCTGGACGACCTGCTGCTGCACAGGGTATGGGGATACCTTATACTGATCACCGTGCTGTTTTTATTATTTCAGAGTATTTTCTGGCTCGCGGAATATCCCATGACATTTATAGAATGGAGCTTCGCGAAGACCGGTTCCTGGCTCAGTACCGTGCTGCCGCAAAGCTGGTGGGCCGATCTTTTTGTAAACGGCATACTGGCAGGATTAAGCGGCATCCTGGTGTTTGTGCCGCAGATCATGATATTATTCGGGTTGATCAATATACTGGAGGACACGGGTTATATGGCGCGGATAAGCTTTCTAACGGATAAGCTCATGCGCAAAGTAGGATTGAACGGAAAAAGCGTGATGCCCATGATCAGCGGCTTTGCCTGTGCGGTGCCGGCAGTGATGAGCGCCAGGAACATCGAGAATAAAAAAGAACGGCTACTGACCATCCTGGTTACTCCACTCATCAGCTGCAGCGCCAGGCTACCGGTGTATACCATCCTGATCAGCCTGGTGATACCAAAAAAAATGTTCGCGGGATTCCTGGGCCTGCAGGGCCTGGTCATGATGGGACTTTATTTACTGGGAGTGGTTACAGCGCTGGCGGTATCCTATATCGCCAAATGGTTCATTCATATCAACGAAAAAAGTTTCTTCATTCTTGAACTTCCGGTATACCGTTCTCCCCGGTGGAAAAACATTTTTGTGACCATGATCGAGAAGGCGAAAATATTCGTCTTCCAGGCCGGAAAGGTAATTATGGTCATCAGCCTGATATTATGGGCGCTAAGCAGCTTCGGACCCAGCAGCAGGATGCAGGAGGTGCGCCTGAAATACGACCAGCTTGCAGCAGGTGATCCTGCCCATGCCAGGCATTATGAAAAACAGAAAGGGACCGCACTGTTGCAGAACTCTTATGCGGGCATCATGGGCAAAGCAATCGAGCCGGTCATATCGCCTTTAGGGTTCGACTGGAAAATTGGCATTGCACTGATCACTTCGTTTGCGGCCCGGGAAGTATTTGTGGGAACCATGGCAACATTATACAGTGTGGAAGATGAAGGGGATCAGAGTTTACTGCTGAGAGAAAAAATGCAGCAGGCCACTTATCCTGATGGCAGAAAAGTATACACACTCGCCTCCGGTATTTCACTGATGATATTTTATGTTTTCGCCATGCAGTGCATGAGCACCCTTGCGATCGTAAAGAGAGAAACAAAGTCATGGAAATGGCCTGTGATCCAATTGATCTATATGACTACCCTCGCTTATATCATGAGCCTGATCGTGTACCAGGTTTTGAAATAATAATTATATTCCGAACTTAATTAGTTTCCCGACAGCTTTTTCCAGGGTCGCTCCAGTCTTTCCAAAACAAAACCTTACCACTTTATCGTCTTTCCCCGATGTATAAAAGGCAGATACCGGTATGGTGGTCACCCCTGCTTCTTTTGTGAGCCTTATCGCGAATTCCTTGTCTGCTTCTTCGCTGATCTGTTCATACGACGCGCAGATAAAATAACTACCTGCGGAGTTGAATAAAGAAAATTTCGTTTCCTTCATCAGGTTGATAAAGTGATCCCGTTTTTTTTGGAAGAAAGCAGGAAGAAAGTGGTATGTTTCTTTATCCTTTAAGTACTTTCCAAACGCGACCTGCATAGGCGAATTGGTGCTGAACGCATTGAACTGGTGAATCTTCCTAATCTCTGCGGTAAGGGCGGGCGGCGCCACGCAATAACCCATTTTCCAGCCGGTGCAGTGAAATACCTTTCCGAAAGAAAAACAAACAAAGCTTCGCTCATACAGATCAGGATAACGAAGAATACTCTGGTGAAGCGCGCCATCGAATATAATGTGCTCGTACACTTCATCGCTGATGATAAAAATATTTGTTCCGCTGACAATTTTTTTTAATTCTGCGATATCCACTCCGCTTAAAATACTTCCTGTAGGATTATGCGGTGAATTTAAAATAATCGCTCTGGTTCTTTCGTTCACCGCCGCTGCAACTTTTGGCCAGTTAATAGTGTATCCCGGAAGATCCAGGTCTATTA
>Ga0123337_10002358_pt1 | contig 21694 bp, 23 predicted proteins | sample frozenSSSSmetaG_FD_89792 | JGI IMG/M metagenome (GOLD analysis project Ga0123337, IMG submission 89792) | Glacier valley bacterial and archeal communities from Borup Fiord, Nunavut, Canada, to study Microbial Dark Matter (Phase II) -... | ecosystem: Environmental > Aquatic > Freshwater > Ice >...
GGGGGGATGTGGGGGAGTTTTTCTGGGGGGAGTTAATATTAAGGTGATTATGAAGATGGGGGTTATGGCTGTTTTGGGATTTTTTTTTTTTTTTTTTTTTTTTGGTGGCGGGTATGGATGGATGGATATGATTGCGATGCTGATGTCGGTGCTGGTGTTGATCAATCTGTATATGTATGTATGTATGTATGTCTATATGTACAGGCAGCATAGGGGTGGTGCTGGCGGTGGTTGTGTCTGGAGATAGCTGGGTGATAGGAGCGGTGGATAGGAGGGCGGGAGGGCATGGGGGGGAGGAGGCGCTGGAGACAGACTCTCGCGATGAGATGGATGGGAGGAGAGTCAGTCGTGTTTATGTGACGTCAAGGCGGAAAGTGGTCACACGTGAGAGACTTGTCGAGGATTATGGAAATATGGAATGTAATGCACTGTGTTTTCATGATTTGCTATATTATCATCCATAGACAAAGTCGGCCTTTAACGCCTGCCTGCACGGGAGGAAAGAAGGAAAGAAGGAAGACAATTCAAGACCCAAGACCCCCCTACTCAATATTCACCTTGCGAACCTCCCTTCCCTTCTCCTCCCTCTCCCTCTTCCCAACCGTAATCACCAACACGCCATCCTCCAGTCTCGCCGCGACATCCTCCCCATCGACCTCGACCCCGCGCTCCGCCTCCCCCCGCAGCGGCAGCCTGATCGTCCTCTGAAACGCGCCGACGCGCCTCTCCGCGCTCCGCAGCCCCGCGAGGAACGCCTCGTCCCCCGCCCGATACACCACGCCCGCCACGCTGACCTCGCCGCGCTCCGCGTCCCAGTTCACCCCGACGTCCTCCTTCTTCGCGCCCGGCAGCGCCACGTGCAGCACGTACGACGTCGGCGTCGAGAAGACGTCCAGCGCCGGCGAGAACGCCTCTTCGAAGGCCCCTCCTGCATCCTTCTCCTGCTCCTTTTCGTCAGCCTTCTCCTCCGCAGACGCAGACGCAGACGCCGCCGCGACGTTCGGATCGCCGCCCTCCTGCTCCTCGTCCCCGCCCCGCGCTTCCTCGACGTACGTCCGCAGCGCAGCCGCGAGCGGGTGGCTGGCCAAGGCGTCGACGAGCGCCGCTACGTCGAACGGCGCCCCGCCGTTGCCAAGGGGCCATTGTGGAGCGCCGCGCCGGGCGCGGCCGTGATGGCCTCCTCTGTGCCCGCGGCCGTGCCCATGCGGATGCGGATGCGGATGTCCGTGGCCGAAGGGCGCGTGTGGCTGCTGCTGCTGCTGTGCAGCGTCCTCAGCCGCGGGCGCGGCATTGTTTGAGGCCTGCGGGCAGGGACAGGCGCGGGTGTGGCTGTGGCTGTGGGTATTGGCGTTGGGGCCGGGGTTGAAGAAGGGGGCGAAGGCTTCGAATGCGGGGCCGGCGAAGGGGAAGGCGGAGGGCGGGAAGGATTCGTGGGAGCTGGGCTGGGGTTGCTGCGGCTGTTGGGCGGCGTTGATGTCGTGGAGGAACTGCCAGAGGGGGTTGTTGTAGGCCATTGTGATGGAGTGTGTAGGGATGGAAATGTATGATGTTTGATGAGATTATAGTGTATGAATGTATGATGGATGGATAGATGGATAGATATAGACAGATAGGAAGGAAAGAGAAAGAGAAATACCGTCGAATATATACCTCCCTCCTCCTTGTCCAGGCCTCCCTCTGTCCACGCACACAGCTCTACTCTACCTGCCTAACAGCACATGTGACGTGCGCTTACGACTCCATCTGCCTCTCGCGCCTTCTCCTCCCTTCCCGCGCTTTCTGGACGCCACCACGTGCCTGCTGACGGATGATTGGCCCAGGCGTCTGCAGCCGCGTGGCAGTTGGCGTGTGTGGCGGCGACGAGGCGGCGGCGACACCTGCATGTGATGCGCATGTGATGTGGCTGGTGAATTTCAATAAAAGTCATGTGACCCAGATAGCTGACAGGTGTGGCGCAAATCAGGCTATTAGAGATACTCCGGCCCATTTGGTTCTCGGGCCAACGACGCACAGCACTCTCTATATTTTGCTTTCCCTATCATCAACGGCGCTCTGCCTACAACATCGCCACATCGCCACTCTGAATGAACATCAATTCCAGCATTGCTATCGACCGAGAAGCTCATATCGCGCTCTTGGATCTGGGATTCACCTTGCAGCTCTTGTAAAGGCGCAGGTTACCACGCTGATACAGCCGCGCATTGGCTCTCGGCTTGTGGCGACAAGGTCTGCCGTGCAGATTCAGCTCGCGATAGGCTGTGCGGCACGTTGGACAAACGAAGTGAGACTCTGAGCTCTCACGTTGCTGCAGGAGGAGCTTTGCCGAGCCATTTGAGGCGAATAGGAAGCTTTGTTTGGCGACAGCTTAAGAGGCACCAGCAGGCACCACGGCAGCTGTGGAAAGTGCAACTCGAGCACCCTGCGACTGAGCTTGTCTTCTACTCATCCATCTCACACAACATCCCCCATCTACACCCACGATGTCGGACAACGAAAGCCAGGAGAGTCTCGACTACCTCCAGAAAGGCTTCGACCCCTCCTCCCTCACCGTCCCCCGCCTCCGCTCGATCCTCGTCTCCTACAACATCCCCTATCCTTCTGGGGCAAAGAAGCCGCAACTCATCGAGATCTTCACCGACAAGGTCCTCCCGCAATCACGCAAGATCCTCTCGGCCCGCTCGAGAGCGCGTCGAACCAGCAAAGACATTACCGATGCCGACCACGAGGAGGTGGACGAAGAGCTCATGCCACCTCCTCCGACCCCACGTCCACGATCAACAAGGAAGACTTCGGCAAAGATCAAGGTAGAGGACAGCGAGTCTGAGACGCCATCGCGAATAAGGTCGCGCTCGCCCGTCAAAAGAACTCCCCGCGCAAGCAGCGGCAAGCACCCCCGAGCCTCAGGCGAAGAGAACAGCAGCGAGCTCGACGGTCTCAGGCGGACCGTCCGGAAGACGAGGAAGAGCGAAGCCCCCATCGTGAAGGCCGAAGACCTCGACGACGACTTCCCCCGCCAAACTGCCGATGACAGCGCCTTCAGCCGCGAAAACCCCTTCCAGAGCGGCTCCTCTCCGCTCGCCTCATCGCGCAGTCCCAGCGGTGAAGGCAGACGCAAGTCCCTCCACGAGACGCCTGCGAAGCGCAAGAGCAGCACGGCTAGGAGACGCACGGCGGATGTTGCACAGTCGAAGGCCGATGAGGGTATTACCCCGCCGACCCGCTCGACCTTCGAGGTCCCAATCAGCCAGCTAAACGGCCTCAGAGACTACGACGAGAACGGCGTCGAGGCAAGCGAGGAGTTCACGGCAGAGGAGCAGATGGAGCTCGTCCGCGAGCGCTCCGAGGGCGCCGCCGTCGTCCCGCGTAGACAGAAGAAGGCCGCAAAGGGCTTCAGCGTCAAGGGTCCCTTCTGGGTGGTCGCCCTCACCATGCTCGGCGGGTACGCTGCGTGGTATCGCCAGGAGAAGCTGGCTGTAGGATACTGTGGTGTAGGCCGACCTGCTGCACCGGTCATCTCGAGCAAGATCGATCAGTTGCCGGACTGGGCTGTTGGGCTGGCCGAGCCGCAGTGCGAGCCCTGCCCGCAGCATGCGTATTGTTACGAGAATCTGGAGACGGTGTGCGAGCCGGATTTTGTGCTGAAGCCGCATCCGCTGTCATTGGGCGGCTTGGTGCCGCTGCCGCCGACGTGCGAGCCGGATGGAGAGAAGGTGCGTCGTATTAAGGTCGTGGCAGATAGGGCGGTGGAGGAGCTGAGGGAGAGGAGGGCGAAGTGGGAGTGTGGGGATTTGGTGGAGGAGAATGGGAAGCCGGCGAAGAGCGTGGAGATTGAGGAGGAGGAGCTGAAGAAGAAGGTCGGGGAGAAGAGGAGGAGGGGGATGGGGGAGGCGGAATTTGAGGAGTTGTGGGTTGGTGCTATTGGGGAGATTAAGGGGAGGGAGGAGGTGGAGGTTGTGAACGCTGATGAGTGAGTTTTCCTGTTATTTCTTTATGGTTCCTTTTCTGCTCCCTTCTTTGAAGCCCCAGCTTTTGGATGCTTGATATATTCTTCATCATTCTTGACTGGGTTTTTATCCTTCGCACTGTTTGACCTGCCAAGTGGCATGTTATCATCAGTTCCTATCAACATTTACTTTTGACATCTAAATATATATGCCCTACTTGTACCACAACCATCTGACGGCAAGGAACTAACCAGGTTCCTCGTCCAACCCACAGAACCAACTCAAAACGTACCCGCCTTTCGAGCACGTCCCTCGCAAAAGTTCCAATTATCTGCGCAATCCGACGCTCCTTCCGACTCGCAGTGGCGCGACATCGCCTCCAGCTTGGAATTCTAACTCTCCTCGCCGCCCTGCTGCTCTACATCCGGCACAAGTACACCAGCCACCTCGCCATCAACGCCGCAATCCCTCATCTCGTGTCCCTAACACTGGACCGCCTGGCCACGCAAGCGGCGCGCCATGCAAACGACCCAACATCGTTTCCAGAGAGCTACATCCCGATCTCGCAGCTGCGCGACGACGTGCTGCGCGACGAGCACTCGCTGTCGAAGCGCAACAGGGTGTGGCAGAAGGTGCGGGCCGTGGTGGAGATGAACGCGAATGTGCGGGCGGCGCAGCGCATGGACCGCAGCGGGGAGATCGCGCGCGTCTGGGAGTGGATCGGGGCGGTGGGGCTGGTGGAGGAGGCGACGACGGCGGCGAGCGCGAGGAGGAAGAGCGGGAGGGTCAGCTGGGGACGCTTTGGCGAGGCGAGTAGTCCGGTGAGCGGCGCAGATGAGGGGCCCGAGATAGTGCAGCAGAAGTGGCAGGAGGGGAGGCCGATATATTAGTGCGCCTGCCTGCTTGGTGAGGTGAGGGCGAGAGGAGGGACGGATTATTATATGTATATTGGGGTTTTATGGGCAGAGGCGCTTTGGAGGGATTAGTAACGGCCGCTTTATCGTACTTCAGGCCGCTGTTGCGGGGAATAAGCAGGCTTTCTGTCGGCTTAATATAGGTAGTACAGTATCCGGGCCACTTTATATAATGGAATTCTTTAGTCCGTCACTCAGCAATATATGAGAGCTTTCAATGTGAAATGGAGTCCTGTAATCCTGTATGGCTCGGCCCGCCTTCATCGGACGAGGCTATTCCCGCCCTCGCCCTCACCGTCGGCATGCATCCCGAAATCCAACAACCCCGCCAAGCACGTGACGCGGCCGCATCCCACTTCGCTCCATCCATGCATGACTCAACCACAACTGCAGGTAAACAAAAAATTATCGCCTTGGTCGCACATACGCAGCTACACGCCTCTGCTCGTCTCCAAACCCAACTCGTCCAATTCTCACCTCGGACGGCGGCTGTAGACAACTGTGCATTCGGCATATACGCAACCGCGCCCCGTCTCTCTCCCCGACGCCGCTCCGTCCGATTCTGCTCGTTTGCACACCGCAAGCATGGCGACAGCAACCACCGCCGCCCCGATGGACCCTCACGCCGCGGTCGCGCTGATCAAGGCCAACCTGGCCGAGGTGCTCAATCCGGAGATCATCGACGACGTGGTGCTCAAGCAGGGCCGACCGCTGAAAGGTGAGCCAGCTTCGAGACCGACGCAAACCACCGGTGCTAATGAAGCCTAGTTTACTGGGGGACGGCGACGACGGGGCGTCCGCATTGTGGATATTTCGTGCCCATGGTCAAGTTGAGCGAGTTGCTTGCCGCTGGATGTCATGTTAAGGTTCGTCTCCCCTTCTCTCCCGCCTGCCCCGACCCGGCTGACATCCCTTTTGGTCCTCCTCGCTGATCTCCACGGCTACCTAGACAACATGAAGGCCCCGCTGGAGCTCGTCGAGCACCGCGCCAAGTACTACGAGCGCATCATCAAGTCGCTTCTAAGGGCCGTCGGCGTGGACATCTCGCGCCTGGAGTTCGTGCTCGGAAGCAGCTACCAGCTAGGAAAGGAGTACACCATGGACCGATTCAAGCTCGAGGGCGTGACGCGCATCTCCGTCGCGCAGAAGGCCGGCGCCGAGGTCGTGAAGCAGACCGACGACCCGACCCTCGGCGGCCTCATCTACCCCCTGATGCAGGCGCTCGACGAGCAGTACCTCGACGTCGACGCGCAGTTCGGCGGCGTCGACCAGCGCAAGATCTTCACCTTCGCCATCGAGAACCTGCCGCGCATCGGCTACAAGACGCGCGCGCACCTGATGAACACGATGGTGCCCGGGCTCGGCGAGGCTATCAAGATGAGCGCGAGCGATCCCGACTCGAAGATCGATCTGCTGGATGGCGAGAAGGCGGTCGAGAAGAAGTTGAAGAAGGCCGTGTGCGCGCCCACGAAGGTCGAGGGGAACGGCGTTATTGCGTTTGTGGAACATGTGATTTTCCGCGCTACGGCGCTGAAGAACGGCGGGACGCCAAAGTTCGTCGTCGAGAGGAGGGACGCTGAGCCCCTGGTCTACAGCGACATCGAGAAGCTCAGGGCGGACTACCAGGCCGACATCGTAAGTCCCCCTCATTTTCCCATGTCCTCTCCCCCATTTTCCCCTTATCACAACCCCTACTAACAGCCGGCCCAGCTAACGCCCCAACTCCTCAAATCCGGCCTGACCATCGCCCTCAATGCCCTCCTGGCGCCCATCCGCGCCGAGTTCGCGGCGGACCTGGAATGGCAGAAGCTCGAGGCGCTCGCCTACCCGGCGCCCAAGGCGCCCGAGAAGCTCAAGATGAAGACGAAGAAGGATAAGGGCGACCCGGCGAAGCGGGCGGCGGCGGCGGCGGCGCGCAGGGGCCTGGTGGCGCAGCCGGACGGCAGCGTGGAGGCGCCGAGCGAGAAGGCGAGGGAGGAGGTGGTGTTGGGGACGGGTGGGACGGAGGGGCTTGCGGAGGAGTTGGGGGAGGCGAAGTTGGTTTAGATGGGCTGGGGAGCAGGGGGGAAGGAGGGGAGGTGCGGGGAGGTAGGAAACCCGATGGATGGTGTGAAAGCGAGGAAAGAGGGATGGCGTTTGTTGATTCTGCGCATATCTTGCACGAATGATTCGTGACATGAACGCAAAGCCGAGCTAGCTGCCATGACGGGGATGGAAAGAAAGTGGAAGTAAAATACCCTTCGAAGCAGCCCTGACCCGCGCAGCCAGCTGTGTGTACGCAGCGCGACCGAACACGATCTCATTCCATGCACGGATTCTTCTTTTCAGATGCAATTCTCTTGTCTATAGTCTTATGCACCCCTCCCCTGCTCCTCCGCCCACAACCCCCCATTCTCTCGCCCAAGCTACACAGCAAACCCCCCACTGTTGACCTGTCTCGGCTCCCCCGCCGCCTCAAACGTCCCATTCCCCGACCTCCTCACCCCCTGCGCCGTGCTCTGCCCCGGCGCAACCCACGTGACATTCCTGCCCAGCGCCCTCACGTACGCCACCGTCGCATTGTCATATGCCCACTCGAAGCTCGTCAGCGCGGGCACGAGCTGGTCGTGCAGCCTCGGCGCCGCGAGGGCGGCGCGCGCCGACAGCCCGCGGTCGAGCACGTGGTGCAGCGCCTGGATCGTCGCCGTGATGATGCGCGAGCCGCCGGCCGAGCCCACGGCGAGAGCGCGGTGGCGATCGTCGGGGACATGGAGGAGAGCGGGCGCGCGCCGGGGTGGATGAAGTTGGACGGGGAGGGGAGGTAGCCGAAGGCGTTGGTGGAGCTGTGCGGGCGTTAGCGTGGGTTGTGGGGAGGAAGGAGGGGAAAGGGGGGGGGAAGGGAGGTAGGCGAAAGACGGACCCCGGGATCGAGAAGTTCCCAGAGATGGAAATACACATTGAAGGAGGAGGACTGCCGGAGTAGGATTGTCGAAATGCAGCAGTCTACTATTTTTGTTAAAACAGTATACTGAATGGAAACAATCGCCACACCAGACGCCTCTGCAGCCGAGGCATGCAAACACATGCTCAAAGAGACCTGCAAACCACTGGCAGCATACACAGACCGTGAATTGGCCTGACTCCCTGCCATAGAACGTAGGAACCAATCTAGATAATGTAAGATTAATAAGGACTTATATAACATTTATTTTAATAATATTACTATAAACTTCTTAGTGTAAAGCGCATCTCACGACCTGTTGCAACTTGCTTCCTTTGTCGAAACCAACGATTAAGGCACATCTCGACTCACAAATGCCTCAGTATATATCCGTTATTCTTGGATCACACTTCTCCCAGCTCAGTCTCTGATGATCCATCGCAATAGACCCCTTCATTATAAACACACTTCATTGATTTACTTCCACCCCTTTCCTCTCATTTCCCCACGTCCACTTGCCCCCCCTAAAAATGCATCCACCCAATAGATATCATCGGGTATAACCCTCATCAACTCCGTCCAAAAAAATATTCATCCCTCAACTCCCAATCAATCCCTAATCTATGACAATAGCATCCTGCTTCCCAGCATTCCCAGTCCCGGTCCCATTCCCACTCCCGCCCCCGCTCCCTCCTCCAGGATTATTCTTCCCCTGCCCCGCGGCCTTCCCCGCCTTCCCCTTCGCCTGCTTCGCCGCCCGCCTCGCCTGCTCCTGTGCCTCCTGCATTGCCTTCACGTCCGCGAGCCCGAACCCCTGTCGCGCCTCCATCGCCGCGATCTGCTGCGCCTGCAACTGCCCTCGCGCCTGCGCATTCGCAATCAGCGCCGCCCGCGACCCCGGCGGCGGCTGGCCCTGCTTCTGCTTCTGCAGCACGGGGGACTTACTCTGCGGTCTCGGCGGTTGCGCGTTCACGGCCGGCTGGGCTTTCGGCTGCGGCTTAGGCTGGCTCTGAGGCTGCATCTGCATCTGGGCCTGCGGCGGCGACTGGCCTTGCCCGATATCCTGACCCCTCAACTCATCATTCCCAATGGTTTCGACCTCCACGCGAGCGACTCCCAATCCCACGCCCTCGAACACCCTCGCATCTGTCGCGATCTCGCGCATCACCTCGTCCACCCGCGCGATCATCGCCTCCGCGCCGCCCATCTGTGCGATGGCCGCGCACTTCATGCCCATCCAGATGTCCTTCTCGCCGCTATCCCACACGACTTTCTTCAGCATGAGATCCATCCGGTCAACCGGCGCGCTACCGTGCGGCCTCTCGCGGCGCACGCACCACCAGGGCGTGTCGCCGCGATGGAACAGGCGAATCTCGAAGCTGATGCGGTTCGGCGCTTCTGGGAGCGAGGCGTGCGCTTCTTTGCTGTCTGTGGGAGGAGAGACGATGGCGTACCGCATGGCATACCAGTCCGCGGCGCGGCAGAAGATCTGGAGCTCGCTGCTTGTGTTGAGAGCGGACCATGCCGCTTCAGCAGTGTCCAGAGCACGGAGGACGGGAAGTGTGAGGGGGAGGAGGCTGCCGAGGCCGTTGAGCCCTAGAGACGATGAGAGGATCTTTGTCAGGCAATTGAGGATGCGGATATGTGGGTTTCCAGCCTCCAGCTGGATTTCAGGGCTAGAGGTGGTGCTCCAGAAATCGATTGTTGCGCGATACCGAGGAGAGTCTTTGGGAGATTGGTTGGGTCCTAGAATTTGAGGATACACGTAGCTGAATATGAGACGGCTTAGGGACACGCTTTCGCAATGAAGCGTGTTAGGGTGAGAGTTGATCACTTGTACGAAGTCCACGAGTCGCTCGACGCGCTGGAGACGCTCAATAAGAGGATCGATTGCTGGTTCTCCAACCTTTGCTTGGAGTCGGAATGCAAATGCACCTGTCGACGGATGGAATGCAATGTCTTTGTCGACATGCTGCTTCACCAATAGGCCCGCAGGCATGGCTGCTTCCATATGACCTTCTGCGATCATGACAGCTTCTTCTCCGGCGTCTTGTGGTCGCATATCTGCTGGTAATGCTTGAGTTGGCGCATTCTGTGAAGTCGGTGGCGAGGGAAGAGAAGTATCACCCGTATCCCTCGGTATCTCTTTTGATTTCGGCTTTTCGAGTCCTTGGAAAGTAATCTTGAGGATGTCTTTCGCCCAAGGCTTTCCCGTCCGTGACGATCTGTTCCTCGACGGCAATATTGTTGAAAGAAGAACATATACGCTGGGATGATTCAGAGGTCCGGACTTAGCCTTTTTAGGACAGCTTTGTAAAACATATTTCGACCGGCGAGCATGCAACGAGCGCATATTTGTGTAATAAGATATGAGGGATGCCGCAAAGATATGCAGGCTTGAGAGGAATGCGTATGTCGGCGTCGGAGATACAGATTTAAGCGGAATCTGAATGTGACTCCTAACTTTCGGCCCTTCACTTTCGATGGTTTTATCAGTTCCAGGCCCTTGGGGGACGTTGGTGCTACATATTATTAGTCAAGTCCACTTCAAGAGGAATACATGTACATACATTTCTATCAACCACCAACGTTCCCCACTCATGCCTGAGCTAAAAGCCAAGAACCAATCTGGATGCCATCCATATTTCCTGAACCATGAAAGCTGTAGGGTATCTCGCGGCAGGAAGGGCTTCAATTCATCCTGTGGCAAACCGGGATTTCTGACCGGCAGCCAGCCAACAGTGAAAGCTCGGCTGACTGTATCCTCCGAAACCAGAACGCAATGCAGGTTCTCGATAAATCCATGGCCATTGGAGGCCGGATCTACAGTTTGGCTGTTCAGCCTAGTCTCGGCTTGGCTTGCCAAACGCGATGCTGGACTAATTGCGAATTTTCCGGAGATAAATTCTACAAGCACACCAATCTCGTATTGAGACGTTAGCTGTACGCGAAGTTCCGGCTCGCCCGCGCCTTCAGTGGACCTCCTGAACGATAGAGCAAGATCTCGGTTGGCGAATAACGGCTTCGCCTTGAGATTTTTGTACATACTTTCCAATATGTGCGCAACGTGAAGATTGATGACTGAGCGCAATAGCTCTTCGGCGGATAGGTTGGTAAGCTCCAACGGGATTTCCACGTCTTTGACTTCTTTGGAGTCGCGGAACCAGCGAATGCCAATTCGGCTTGTTTCTTTTTCGTCGTGCATGCCGCCTTTCTTCTTTCCACTGACAACGCCCAATATGATCCAGCTTTTGGGCCCGTCTTTGCCATATCTATCCACCCAATATTGAATGGACAACGCCCTGTGTAGTGACTCGACCTTCAACGTGTCGATCCATCTGCTTCTGGCGAGCTCGTAAGCTTGACGTCTGAGTTCCGATATTTTATGAGTTAATGCCAGCTCATGGAGAAAGTGGTAGCAGCCGGCCAATCCATCCTTCTCCAAAATCGCATTGACCTTGCTCTCTAAAGCAAATCGCATATGGTCTGCCAAAGATGATACAGAAGGAGTAAAGAGGAATCGAAAGTCGATAAACCAAAACTGCTTTTCTGGATCCTCATCTGCTATCGTAAGATCAACCTCAAACTCACCCTCTACCCTGAAGGTCACACGACCTGATTTTATTGTGTAATTTCTGAAATGGTAAGGAATATTGTCGTAGTCGTGCAGGTTCAACCGTATAGACAATAACGTGTTCAAGTTCTGCAACGACTGGAGTATCTCTTTTGCGGTCAATGGCGGCGGTTCGATATATCCAAGCTTCTCTGGTCAGCAGCGATCAAAATTTCGGACAACACAACTTACATCTGGCATCCAGGATGCCTTCCCTGTCGATAAAACCTCCACGGCCGTTCTCAAATCAGGATTTGGTAATCTCGCGTGAACTAAGCTCCTTTTGAGCTCACTCAACTCATGTACAGCAATATCATAATAAAGTCTCTGCTCATCCAGATGTGCCTTCAAATCTATGACCCTGCCCACTTCTTCGCTGACCCTACTCCATTGTGTTATAACGAGCGCCTTCGTCCAGTTCGAATGCACGCTTTCTGTAAACTTGAGCAGATTGACCTTCTTCTTGATGTTCTCGGCGGAATTGTCGTCCACCATAAAGTTGGACCCACTATCGGCCGATGTCTGAACGTTCAGTCCAGCCAATTCTAGTATCTTTGCTGACAGCTGGTTGTGGGTCAGTTGTGCCAATCTTGTGAGAAGATTCGGAAGAGATTCGAAGCCCTCCGTTATATGGTTAATTTCGGGGGGCAGCTGATTCATCTGATTCCTGAGGTCTTTCGGTATCGAGTCCGCTGGAGAGTCCGCCGATTGAGCAGCTCGCATGCCATTGACGCCATTGACCTGCGAGGCTTGATTCTGCGACTGTTGTAGCTCCGTCCACCCAGCCTTCTCCGAAGGTCGATTTGGAAGATAGGAAGCGCCATTTGCACCGTTCGACATTGCTTCCCTGTCGTGATTCGTACGTGCCGCAGCTCCCACGCCGTTCTCCATTATGACGCCAGGCATATCCCCCTCCACCTGCCCCTCTGGCCCGCCAGCACTGACACGGCCCTCCCCTCCTGTCTCCTCTTCCGATCTTGATTGGCCTTGCGACTCTATCTTGACTGCTTTAAGGGAGTCCGCATTGGCAGCTGGGAGGGTGTGAGCTGACGTACTGGCGAGCTCTAGCGTCGCAGTTCAATGCGCATCGGCCGTTGCGGTCGTATGTGAAATCCGTTATGGCCACTGGTGGACTCAGATCCAGAGAGCCGCAAGAGATGCGAATAAGGTTGTGCTCGTGATGATGCGACGTGGAATATTGTTGACGCCGTGGGCTCCGAGGTGAATTGAGTTGGCTCTGAGCTCGTCGTGTGCGGTTGGGCTCTTCTGGAAGAGAATGACGTTGGCGCAAATGGAGGCCGGGGATGAGTAGTGAGAGGTTTTGGGTGGAACGGAGTGAATGTGAGGAGGCGTGATGTTGTTTGCGTTGTTGTTGTGGTTGTTGCTATTGTTGTTGTTGTGGTTGCTGTATGTACATATGTATGATATTATTCAGGCTCAGCTCTCTTTGAGGCTTTGAGGCTTTGAGGCACGAGCGAGAGAGACAAGGGAGAGGGAGGGACGAGACGACATCCGCGACCTTCCAAGTAAGCGCGCGCGCGATTGGTCGTTCGCACGGAGTATCTATACCTCCGGCCCGTATACCGTATACCGTATACCCGAAGCGTCACGTGCAACATCAATAACAATGAGAGGGATGAAGAGTGGAATGGAATGAGAATGAGCCAGGATTCCTTTGTTGTGTGTGCATTGTTTACAGCAACAACATGTTTATTGTTTATCTGGGTGTCTTATTTCTTATATATTTTATATGACCCTAAATATAAATATAAATATAAATCTACATCTAAAGACAAATGTACTATATACTCCATCTTGCCTTTTTGTTTTTCACTTCTTGGCTGAACGCCGACATTTCTCCGTACAGAGTGAGCTATCACCTCCTCCTATACACAAGATACAGACAGATGCGGAGCAAAACGATCTTCGCTGTCGCACCATCATGTTCATATAGTCGCCCATAGCTGTTGCAGTCTCTTTCCTCTCTTTCTTCGCATATTTGCATTTATTCGTCTTTCTTTGCATCCAGCCATATCACTTTCACGACTTTGTATATCGTCATCGCTGCCACTTGCACATGGAGCTTCTCCGCCCTGCGGTTGGCTAAGAGGCTACGAGGCGACGGAAGGCTGAGCGCCTGAGAGGCTGCCGCCGTTATGGTCTCCCCAGACGAACGTCGCCCTCAACCTCAACCTCAACCTCAACCATCACCACGTCCACCGCTGCCAGAACGTCTACAGTCAACGACGAGCACAAAGTGCTCGCTGCGATCCAGCTCTTCCTCCTTCGAAGCTGATGACGAGCGCTCGAGCTCGGAAGCCGATAGAATGGGCCCCGACACTGGAGGCCATCGCCGCCTGTTGGCACAGTATCCGGGCGAAGACACAAGGCTGACGAGCAAGAAGGAGCTGGCAGGATGGTACGCCTATGGATTTGCAGCAGAGGTCTTCGTTATTTGCGGAATGGGTGAGTCTAGTATCTACCTTCAAGTTGTTTGAGGGAATTCCGAGGCCAGAAGTCTGGGAGATAAAATAGGCCTTTATCAGTCAGGTCTCATTCGTGTCCCTCTCTATTCCTCTACGAACCCAGATGAGCCATTCACCTCTTATCGAAGCAGAAACACTAACTCATCTCCATGAACAGGTTCTTTCATTCCTATCACGCTCGAACAATTAGCACGGGAGAATGGCGTCTTGCTGTCTGACCGAACAACCCCTTGTGGTTCGAGCTCCGAACCTGACTCAACGAGCCATTCGACTTCACGATTTCCTCATGGCACTCGAGCTGTCGAAAACGATCAGTGCGTTATATACTTTCTCGGACTCGAGATCAACACTGCCAGCTTCGCCATGTTTGCGTTCTCACTCTCGGTCCTATTCCAATTCCTCATCGTCATTTCCATCTCATGCGCCGCGGACCATGGCAATTACCGGAAGAGGCTGCTCCTGATGTTCGCATGGACGGGAGCTATTGCTACAATGCTCTTTTTGCCTGTAGTCCCCTCGGTCTATTTGCTAGGCGCATTACTCGCAATCATCGCGAACACGTGTCTAGGTGCTTCTTTTGTTCTTCTGAACTCCTTTCTTCCGCTGTTGGTTAGACACCATCCAGAGGCACAGGAAGAGACCTTTGACTCTGGTCCGGAGCCTGAAGAGGATGGCGACTCAGCAATTGGTGTTGAAGCACCACTTAGTCTTGCGAACTCCACCACGGGTCTTTTGAGCCCGACTCCCGTTCTGTTGCCAGCAACATCTACTGCTCTCAAGCTCTCCACGCGCATATCCAGCACAGGCATCGGGATCAGCTACGCGGCATCCCTCTTCGTACAGCTGGTGTCGATCATAATCCTCCTCCTCCTTCAGTCCTCCACATTCTCGCTCCGTCTAGTCCTCTTCATCATCGGCCTCTGGTGGTTCGTCTTCACCATCCCAGCCGCCCTCTGGCTGCGACCCCGCCCCGGCCCGCATCTACCAGCCCACCTCACAACCTCCTGGGCTACGTACATCACGCACTCCTGGACCTCCCTCTACCGCACCATCCGCCTCACCCCGTATCTCCCCGACATCCTCCTTTTCCTCAGCGCCTGGTTCCTGCTCTCCGACGCCATCGCCACCGTCTCCGGCGTCTCCATCCTCTTCGCCAAGACCACCCTCCGGATGTCCCCCGCCGCCCTCGCCCTGATCTCCGTCCTCGTCACCGCCGCCGGCATCCTCGGCGCCTTCACCTGGCCGCGCATCTCCAGCCTCCTGAACCTCTCCCCGCTCCACACAATCCTGACCTGCATCTTCCTCTTCTCCCTGATCCCGCTCTACGGCCTCCTCGACTACGTCCCCTTCCTCTCCACGCTCACGAGTCCCTGGGAGATGTACCCGCTCGGCTTCCTCTACGGCTTCATCCTCGGCGGCCTCTCCTCGTACTGCCGCAGTCTGTACGGCGAGCTGATCCCGCCGGGATATGAGGCCGCGTTCTACGCCCTCTACGCTATCACGGATAAGGGCAGCAGTATCTTTGGCCCGGCGATCGTTGGCGTGATTGTGGATTACACCGGCAGCATCAGACCAGCCTTCTGGTTCCTGAGCGCGTTAATCACTGCCCCAGGCGCCGTGATCTGCTGGGTCGACGTGGATAGGGGCAGAGAGGCAGCGGGCCGGATCGGCGCCTTGATCGAGGTTGAAGATGGCCTGGAGATCTCCCTGGTAAATGATGGGGAAGAGGGGGCTGGCCTGCTGGGTGATGATGCGGACGAACCAGGAGTTTTAGCAGGAGCTAGGTACGCGTGATTTGGCACGCTCGCTGGATACAATATATTTCTGTATGTGGACATGCATTCAAACAACTACTCATGATTGTGCAGCCGCAATTCTGAAATTCAAAATGCGTTTTTTGCCTACTTCTAAACCATACCCCCTCTCCCTCCCTCCAACAAATAACCCTCCTTGCGCCCCCCAAAAAATACCCCCGTCCATACTTATGCATGTTAGTCTGTTGTTTTAAGTTGGAGTGAAGCTATACTAACATTATATTTCAGCCACGCCTAAAACGGGGCGGCAGACGACGAAGCAACAGCAGCAGCCGCGAGAGGCTCCCGACGCCGCAATTGGTTGGCAGGCTCAGAAAGCTGCAGCGAGAGCAGCGAAGGCTACCGCCACGTTGATGCAGCTAGCCCAACCCACACTACGACCGCGATCGCGAGCCCGTATACGAGCGGCCGGAGAAGTGGCAATAGAAAATGCTGGCAGGTGACCTCCCGGTGCCGGTTCTCTTCGGCGGTCTTTCGCTCGTCGGCTTCCCTCCTCCCAGTATCTTCTGCTGCGCGTCTGTGGAGCGCGTCCAACAGTTCAGTCACCAGTCTCTCTGCTTCGGCCAGCCGTCGCTCGAGTTGGCTGTTGTAGGCTTGGCAGCAACAGTCGAGGGATGTCATCGACATGGCGTCTGACGAGTGGCCCAGGTCCTTTGGGATGCTGTCGATGGCGGTGGAGGGCTGCGCGGTCGGGGAGGCGGTCGGGGACACGTAGTTGTTCGTGGCATTTGCCGCGATCTCATCCTCATTTCTCATATGCATTTTCGTCGCGACGGCAACGGCGATGGCAACGGCAACGACGACGGGCTTTAGCTTCAGCGGCAATGACGTGCGGGACCACAAGAACGGGAGCGGAAGCAGAAGCAGAAGTGGGAACGGTGATCATTGTCATTCTTATATATCATCATAGTTGAGAAAGCTACTTATTGTTAGCCTAAACTCTAAATAAAACCCATTTAGATTTAACTCGCACAAGAGAAAGTGTATATAAGAAAGCTATAGAAACTTTAGGCTTTAAAACGATAGTTAAACTCACTTAACATGGAAATGTGCACATGGACTAGAAGTGGATGTGGTCCGCAGCGATTTTTTCGAGGCGGATAATATGAGGTTTAAAAGACTGAGTGATGAAGAGTACTGTACATTTATAAGATGTTATAAGTTATAAACTAAATAAACAATAAATTATGTATATTATTAAATTTGTTTTTCACATAGCATTTAACCTTTTCATTAGTAGAGTAATGTTATACTATTTAGATTCTTCTTAGTATATAAATCCAGCTTTATAATATCTAGCTCGTGTAGCGATCGCCGCGCATCTTGTCTCATATGGTTATCTCATTATCTCATGGACCACCTACCGTTCGTCCGGCAGCCAATTTGGGATAGCCGAAGCAGTGAGATAGTGAGATAGTGGAGAAAGAAGAGTATCTGTAAGTGCCACCGCGATCCCATGACAAAGACGCATGTGAAGTACACATGATGCCGGGTTATAAGAGACGCGGGGTCGCCGACTGCTCCCCCCTGACCTGGCAAGGAATACTGTGCATGGCACTACCATCCACGATGTGATGACATGTGACGATATGGCTCCTCGCAGGTTTTTTGGCAGGGGCCTCAGTCTCACGGGCATGGCTACTATGTAAAGTCTTGCCCCCTATGCATTGCATCTGTGGATGTTACTGTGGTGATGCGTAAATAGGTACGGAGTGGCCTGTAGGACAACTTACAAGACAGACTGGTCGTCTTGCTACCTATCTACCTATGCTGGCGTTAGGGGCCCGTTGGAGGAGCTAGAGCTATGCCGCCTGTATGTCAAAGCGTTAAAGAGTAAAGACTTCTCTCATGGGTTTGTAGATCACATACCTTTATGTACACCTCTCCACTAACTCCGCAGTCTCCAACAACCGCATTCTCCAACTTTGGCACTTTGGTACCTACCTACCTACCTATGTACAAGTCTCCGGCGTAGAATTGAGCAGAGTACATATGTATATGTAGAGTCCATAGGCATACATACCTATGCTGGCAGCCCAGCTGTCACACGCGCCCTTCCCCGTTCCCCATAAGCGCCTTCATCATTCACGGCCAAGCACAGAAGTGGAATCAAGATCTATGTGGCTGACCGTTAATATACACAATGTGACCAAGGCTCTTGCCAAGCCTCTCGGTCGTCTTGGTCGTCTTGGTCGTCTTGGCCAACGACCAACGACTGTCCTCATCCAGACACCGGCATTCACGTCTCAAGGATTACCGAGTATGCAGATCCCTTGGGCGACAGCGGTAGGTGCGCTGTGCGCTCGTCTCTCTCTCTCTCTCTCTCTCTGTGTTTTCATCAGTCCGCTCCATTCCGCCGCTCAGTGGCTAGGCAAGGAGACGACGCCAATTACAAACATTGTCGGCCGTGTAATGGTGCACCTATGCATCAACGTGAGCATGCGCTGCGGGAGGCTGCCCATGGCATCTTCGCCATGTCACGCCATGCCATGCCCTCTATCTCATCTGAGAGCTTGGCAGTGCGACTTCGTTTTCCCCCTCGGCCCTTGATCTGCCTCTACTAGCCCTCCTCGTCTTTGGTGGAAAAACAGACCCATTCAGGAAGGAGCGAGGTGCAAAACTGAAGACGGGGATCTCGAGGCGGGGATGTCGAGGCGGGGAAGGTGTGCTGTTGGTGGTATTGTACCTTCTATATAGTAGAAGACATTCCCTACCCGCGCTATGGTACTGCTCTTCAGCTTTCCTGCTTCAGGCCACGCGATATTCACTTCAATACTTTTCGCAATGTCGGAAACCCACGGTGAGCCCGCTGAGCCGATCCCTCGTGGGATTTGGCCGACTGCCAAACAGGCCTTCTCGGATCTATTCATCTGGAAGCAACGCACTGAGATTGTCAACGAGTATGGCGAGGCTCGTTATGAGTGGCAGACGCCGCCTCCGATACAAAACCCCTTCACGCTCTTCGCGCAGCTGAGTCTCCACGACTGGGCATTCTTTCTCGTGGGCCTGTTCTCGTGGATCGCCGATGCTTTCGATTTCCACGCCCTTTCCATCCAGACTGTCAAGCTTGCGGCGTATTATCACCAGTCCAAGACGAATATTACCACGGCTATTACGTTGACGCTTCTCCTGCGTAGTGGTTTGTCTGCCTATGTCCCTAAATTTGACTGGGGATTGGATACTGACTCTTATCAAAGTCGGAGCTGCCTTCTTTGGACTGTGTGCAGATCGCTGGGGCAGGAAGTGGCCATTGGTAGTAAATGTAAAAATCCAATCTTCTCTGTTCTCGCACCAAAACCTGTTGATCTGCTTCTTCGACATCTTACCTGTGATTTGCCAGAATGCGCTGACCCCTCTTAGATGATGATTCTCGGCCTCCTCCAGATCGCCACGATATACGCAAAGACCTTTGGCCAATTCCTCGCCGTCCGTTCTCTCTTCGGCCTCTTCATGGGCGGCGTATACGGCAGTGCCATCGCCATGGCGCTGGAGAACTGCCCCGTGGATGCGCGCGGCCTCATGTCCGGAATCCTGCAACAGGGTTATTCGATCGGCTACGTGCTCGCGGCGTGCGCCAACCTTGGCGTCGGCGGCAAGACCGACTCCTGGAAGACGGTCTTCTGGATCGGCGCGGGGCTCTCCTTCGCCGCCGGCATCCTCCGCATCTTCTTCCCAGAATCGAAGCAGTTTATCGAGGCCAAAAAGGCGGGCCATAAGCATGTCACTGCCTCTGCGTTTTGGCTCGAGACGAAGACCATGATGGCGAAAGAGTGGAAGATGGTTGTGTATTGCATCTTGCTCATGTAAGACTCTATATCTTGCGTGTTTGTTGTTCGAGGCAGAGGGCTGATTTATACCTAGGACCTGGTTTAACTTCTACTCTCACACCTCTCAAGACAGCTACACGACCTTTATGCTTACGGGCAAAGCCCTGAACAATTCAGCCGCATCCCGTGCCTCTATCATTATGAAAGTCGGAGGTATGTGCCCGTTTTCGTCGTCTCGGTCTTTCCTTCCCAAGCAACGTAGCCATATCTAACTTAATCTGCAGCATGCACTGGCGGCACGATCATCGGCTACCTCTCACAATTCGTCGGCCGCCGACGCACCATCATCATCGCCGCCCTCTTCTCCGCCCTCATGATTCCGGCCTGGATCCTCCCCAACGGCGAGGCCAACCTCTCCGCCTCCGGGTTCTTCATGCAATTCTTCGTCCAAGGTGCATGGGGCGTGATCCCAATCCACCTCAACGAGCTCTCGCCGCCCGCCTTCCGCTCGTCCTTCCCCGGCGTCACATACCAGATCGGGAACATGATCTCGAGCCCGTCGGCGCAGATCGTGAACGCGCTGGCCGAGAAGATCAGCATTACGGATATTCGGGGCAGGGATGCGCCGGCGTATGGGCCCGTGATGGGTATTGCGACGGCGATTATTGCGATGGGGATTGTGGCGACGGTGGCGGTGGGGCCGGAGAGGAGAGGGCGGCACTTTGAGTTGGCGCATGTGGCGGGTGAGGATGTGGTGAATACGGTGAAGGGGTTGGATGCTGTGGATGTGGAGGCCGGAGATGGCGAAGATGATAAGGGAACGCGGACCTTGGAGATTGAGAAGAAGTAGGCTGTGCTGTGGTCTGCCTGCCAACTGTTCGTCTTGTTCCTGCTGTTCCTGTTGCTAAATCATGTGACCCCCTTTTTATATCACATGACATTCGTGTGAGGAATCGTGTTGGAACAAACATGGTGCGGAATACAAGTTGCATAGGCATATTATAGGATTTCTATGACATTAAACATGTAGTAGAGGAGCTAAGGAGCTACATGATGAGATATTATAGTAAAAGCAAATCGAATTCTTACATTCGACTATGGATCCGGTGATGCTGCTGGCCATTTCTGACAAATGGACTCCTCGACCTTAGAAACAGTTGTGGATATTAGTACGATTTGTGCTGTCTACTCCTCACATGTCCAAAACTGCCATATGACTTCCGCTACCTCCGCACTTTTCGTTATCGGTACTTCATGACCGGCATCAAGCACCGCAATCTCTACATTCCCCTCTCCTAGCACCGACTTCGCATCCTCAATAACTTCCTCCGCGACAATAACAGGATCTGTGGCGCCGAGTATCATAAGAACTTTACTCTTAAGCAGGCCTCGCTTTGCCGTGGTTTTGTCCGCCGGATGAAGCTTCTGCTCAGACAAGCGAGAGCCAACAATGGCCCACACGGCATGTTGGTTGTAGATAGGACCGTAGCGGAAGCTGCTCATGAAGGCAGGGATAAAGCCGATGTGGTCAGAAATCTGCCACGAGACCGCGGATCCTACACTGATATGTGGGTGGCGCTTTAAGAGACGTGCATTGTCGTACCCATCGCCCCCACTCGCATCACTGTTACCAGCGTGTTTCCTTCTCTCGACCTTCGGCAGCTCTGCACTCGCACCGATGACGCCGACATCCGTATCATTTGCCTTAGTGGGAGACGGAGTCTCAAGGCGCCGTTTTACTAGATACTCGAGCAGAAATTCGGGTAGGAATCCTTCAGAGTAGAGCACTTTGCTCTGCCACCCTACATGGTAGGGTCGGATGAGTCCGCCAGGAGTTATGAGAGTCAGAGACTGAACAAGATGAGGCAGGTAGCGGGTGAAGGACATCCCGACCCCGCCGCCGAACGAGTATCCCACCAGATGGAACCCGGGTTCCCCAGTCCATGGTAACGGGGAAGATGAAACGACCAATAAGATCTGAGTGATGTAGAGGCGGAGGTCATGCGGCACGTCGACGGGTGTATCAGAGTACCCACGACCGAAGAGGTCTATTCATGCTGTGAGCTAGCTTGCATGTGGTACATGAAGAATTGATTTTAAAAGAAGATAGAATTCAGAAGCAGGAGAAACACAGACTATGAGAGAGTCTCCCAAAAAAAAAAAAAAAAAAAAAAAAAAAAACAACCCCAACCACCCCCACCCCACCACACACCCCCCCCCCCCCCACAACAACCAC
>Ga0123337_10002360_pt1 | contig 21677 bp, 20 predicted proteins | sample frozenSSSSmetaG_FD_89792 | JGI IMG/M metagenome (GOLD analysis project Ga0123337, IMG submission 89792) | Glacier valley bacterial and archeal communities from Borup Fiord, Nunavut, Canada, to study Microbial Dark Matter (Phase II) -... | ecosystem: Environmental > Aquatic > Freshwater > Ice >...
TATAAATTGATTGGCTTGAGATTTCAGCTCTCAATGCTGATCGTAATTTGATAGAATAATAATTAACGGTAATCATCACACTTGCAATGATAATTAATGTTGTAGTATTAGCAAGTATCTAGGTTTTCCCTACGTACATAATTCGTTGTATTATATTCCATTATTTGAAATTCTTTATTTAACTCAAAATTTAAACTAAATAAAATAATACAAACCTATTACAAGATAATTAATCGTTTTAACGCTGTTTTTTCAAGCTGTCTACTATTATTTAAACAGCCTTTAAAATACTTTTTATTAAAATTTTTAATAAAACACCTGATATCTCTACTTTAGCGCAAAATTTGAACTGTTAACCCGAATGGAAAAAAAGCGAAATCCTATTTCATCATTTATAGAGAAGCATTTCCTGCATTTTAATGCCGCTGCATTAGTTGATGCAGCGAAAGGATATGAACTTCACCTTGAAAAAGGTGGCAAAATGATGGTTACGCTCGGAGGAGCCATGAGTACAGCAGAATTAGGGAAAAGTCTTGCTGAAATGATCAGGCAAGATAAAGTTTCTATTATTTCATGCACCGGGGCAAATCTTGAAGAGGACATCATGAACCTGGTTGCCCATTCTCATTATAAAAGAGTACCTAATTACCGTGATCTGAGCCCTCAGGACGAATGGGATTTGCTTGAAAATCATTACAACCGGGTCACTGATACATGTATTCCAGAAGAAGAGGCATTTAGACGTTTGCAAAAACATATTTTCAAGGTCTGGAAAGATGCCGAAGAAGCGGGTGAACGTTTCTTTCCGCATGAATACATGTATAAAATGCTTCTTTCCGGTAACCTTGTTCAATATTATGAGATCGACCCCAAAGATTCCTGGATGCTGGCTGCAGCTGAAAAAAATCTTCCTATAGTAGTACCCGGTTGGGAAGACTCTACTATGGGCAATATTTTTGCATCATACATTATAAAAGGAGAATTAAAACCTTCTACTTTAAAAACGGGTGTTGAATATATGGTTTGGCTTGCAGACTGGTATACTAAAAATTCTGATGGTCAGGGTATTGGTTTCTTTCAAATAGGAGGAGGCATCGCGGGTGACTTTCCGATTTGTGTGGTTCCGATGCTTTATCAGGATATGGAAATGCCAACTATACCTTTTTGGAGCTATTTTTGTCAGATTTCAGATTCTACTACCAGTTATGGTTCTTATTCAGGGGCGGTACCGAATGAGAAGATTACCTGGGGTAAGCTTGCGATTGAAACTCCAAAATTTATCATTGAATCTGATGCAACTATTGTTACACCACTCATATTTGCCTGGATTTTAAATGAGTAGCAAATTGCGTGAACCAGTTGCTAACGTAATATATTGTTTAGAATCATTATAAATTAGGATTATTGGCCTTTCGGGGCCAGCCAACACCTTCTTATGTCATACTTTTGTCAGGTTATGGTTGATAGTAGGAATAAAAAACTAATTAAAACCGTTCACTTATTTTGCAAGATTTAATAAAACTAATTATGAATTGGATCAAGCCACCGGCCTTCAAAACTTTTCTTTTTAGAGGTGCGATGTTAATTCTGTTACTGCTTGTATGCGTCTTTACCGCAAAAGCAGCTGACCCTAAAAAAGGGGAAACCTTGTTTAAAAATAACTGTACATCTTGTCATGCGCTTGATTATAAAGTTGTAGGCCCTGCATTGAAAGGAATTACATCTCTTCAGACTGAAGATTGGCTGGTCAAATGGATTATTAACAATAATAAATTCAGGGCTACGGGTGATAAGGCAGCAATCGCTATTTATAACCAGTATAACCAGGCCTCAATGAACGTTTTTGAGGGTATTCTTTCAACTGATGATATAAAGGATATTCTTGCTTATATCAAAGACGCTTCAGTGCCTCCTAAAGTAGCCGTTGCCGCTGTCGGTGGTGCCGCAGCACCAGCTTCTGACACAACTTCATCTAGCTGGTTAACCTTGTCAGGTCTTGTAGTGGTAATCATTGTTTTATTCCTTGTTATAGGAATATTAAACAGGGTTATTAGCACACTTGAGAAATTATTACTCAGGTTTAAGGGTGGTATTGCTGAACCAGAAGAAGAAATTACTGAAACTGAAGCTGAGACTATCAGCAAACCTAAGGTTGATCGTCTTGCTGGCTTAAAACGTTTAGCTAAAAACAAACAAGCAGTTGTACTCGTGTTATTACTCACTGCAATTTCGATCACAGGCGCATCATGGAACCAATTATTAACTATTGGTATTACCCAGGGTTATCAGCCAGTACAGCCAATTAATTATTCACATCAGTTACATGCAGGCGCACTGAAGATTGCCTGTCAGTATTGTCACTCTGGTGCATGGAAGAGTAAAAACGCAGGTATTCCATCAGCGAATATTTGTATGAATTGTCATGCTGCTGTTCAACTTCGAGAAAAGTATAATGGTAAAGTTTCTCCAGAACTGGCTAAAATTTATAAAGCACTTGATTTTGATCCGGATAATAAAAAATATGGACCAAATAAAAAGCCAATCCAATGGGTCAAAATTCACCAGCTTCAAGACTTCGTTTATTTCAACCACTCTCAACACGTTAAAGTTGGTGGTGTTACCTGTCAGAAATGTCATGGTCAGATTCAGGAAATGAAGCAGGTTTATCAGGCTTCACCACTTACAATGGGCTGGTGCATTAATTGTCACCGTGTAACCAAAGTAAATTCAAAAGGCAATGGTTATTATGATAAGATGCTTGCCATGCATGATGAATTCAAAAAAGGACAGAAAGTCACTGTTGCCATGATGGGTGGTATCGAGTGTGCAAAATGCCATTATTAATCCTAGTTGTTGACATATACAATGGAAGATCATAAAAAGTATTGGAAGGGCCTGGAAGAATTAAATCCGAGTCCGGAATTTAATGAATTGAAAAAAAGAGAATTTGCAGAAGACCTTCCTTTTGATGCTTTTCTTGAAGATGTAGGTCTGAAGAAAGCAACACCAAGAAGAGACTTTCTCAAAACACTTGGATTTGGTCTTGGTGCAGCTACCCTTGCAGCTTGTAGCAAGGCCCCGATTCAAACGGCCATTCCGTATTTAATAAAACCTGAAGATGTAACTCCTGGTGTTGCTAATTACTATACAAGCAACTTTAACGGCTACAGCATTCTTGTAAAGACCCGTGAAGGAAGACCTATTAAGATCGAAGGTAATCCAGCTTGCCCTGTTGCCAGAGGTGGAGTTGATGCCGTCGGCCAGGCTTCTGTACTTGATGTATACGATTCTCAAAAGTTAAAAGGTCCGTTTTTAGTTGGAGCTGATGCTGGCTGGGATGATGTTGATACGTATGTAAATGAGAAACTTAAAGCCATTAAGGCCAAGAGTGGCAATATTCGAATTCTGAGTTCAACAGTTTATAGCCCTTCAACTCAGGCTGCCATCAACCGTTTCACTGCTGCCTACCCAAATAGCAAGCAGGTAGTATTTGATGCTGTTTCTTATTCAGCCATGATTCAGGCTAATAAAAATAGTTTTGATAAAGAAGTAATGCCTTCTTATCACTTTGAAAAAGCTGACGTTATTGTATCATTTGGAGCTGATTTTCTTGGTACCTGGATTTCTCCAGTTGAATTTACCAAGCAATATGTAAGTAAACGAAATACTAAAATGCTGCTCGAAAAGAAAATGTCGAAACATTTTCAAATCGAGAGCGGAATGAGTCTGACTGGTACAAATGCAGATTTCAGATTTCCTGTAAAGCCATCTGAATCTGGGCTGATGTTATTATCACTTTATAATGCATTGGCAATTAAGGCTGGTTTACCATCTCATAGTGTTGAAGGTGACTTGCATGCTGATTCTGTGAAAAATACTGCTGAAGCGCTTTGGGCAGCAAAAGGTCATGCGCTGGTTGTTTCCGGGTCAAATGATGTTTCTAACCAGATACTTGTAAATGCTATCAATTCAATGCTTGATAGTTATGGTAATACGATTGATCTCGATAATCCTACACTGAATTTTCAGGGTAATGATGCCGGGGTTATGGAATTCGTCAATTCTATGAATCGTGGGCAGGTTGATGCAGTTATATTCTACGGTACAAATCCCGTTTATAATTATGCTCAAAGTAATGCCATAACAGAAGGGCTAAAGAAGGTTACTCTTAAGATTTCATTCGCAGACCGCGCTGATGAAACAGCAGCTCTATGTGATGTAATTGCTCCTGATCACCATTACCTCGAATCATGGAATGATATTGAAGCTAAGAATAATATTCTTGCTATTCAACAGCCAACAATTAACCCCGTATTCGATTCAAGAGCTGCACAGCAGAGTTTACTTAATTGGGCATTTGCATCAGTGGTTAAGCCAGCAGTAGCACAGCCCGCTACTCCGAAGGCAGATACTTCTAAAAAAGATACTTCTGCAGCACTTGCTCCTGTTGCTATACAGGCATTAGAGGCAGATTCGGCTGGTCCCGGAAATATCGGCGCTGCCTCAACCGGAATGACAGTTGACGCTTCTAATCCAGGTGTTGAAACTGATAATCCGCTGGTAGAGAATTCATCATCAGCACCTCAGTATTATGATTTTATCAAAGCGAATTGGGAAAAGAATATTTTTCCCCGACTTGGTATCACTGGTGATTTTACTGCTAACTGGATCAATTTTCTTAAAGCTGGTCTAATTGTTGGCCCGCAGAAAGCAGCTCAGAAATATACGTTTTCAAAAGATCTCAATGCTGTCGTTCAAACAATTATCAAATCGTCACAGCAAAGCAGCAATAAATTAGAGCTTGATATTTACCAGATGGTTTCGATCAGAGACGGTAAATACAGTAATAACCCCTGGTTATTAGAATTACCAGATCCGGTCACTAAAGTAACCTGGGATAATTACCTGGCTATTTCACAACGTAACTGCCATGACATGGGGTTGCGCGATGGTGATTATGTAAAGTTGACTGTTAACGGGTCGTCTGTTGAAATACCTGTTTTAATACAGCCAGGTCAGGCTTTTGGTGCAGTTTCATTGGCAGTAGGTTATGGCCGTACTGCTGTAGGTAAGGCTGGAAATAATATAGGTAAAAATGCATATCCGTTCATAGGGTTTAGTAATGGTTCATTTCAATACCATGGTAAAGCTGAAATTGTAAAAACAGCAGGTAGCAGGCAGTATGCACGTACTCAGACCCATGATACAATAGAAGGCCGTGACATGATCAGAGAAACAGTGCTTGCTGATTATGTGAAAAATTCATTTGCAGGTTCTGGTCATACGGATAAAGAATCTGATGATGAAAAGGCAGATGTATTTTACCCAATGCTAAAAAAAGGTCATCACTGGGGTATGTCAATTGACCTCAATGCATGTACAGGTTGTGGGGCTTGTGTTGTAGCGTGTGTTTCTGAAAATAATATTGCTGTTGTTGGTCAGGACGAGGTTCGCCGTCGTCGTGAAATGCACTGGATTCGTATTGACCGCTATTATTCATTTAATCTTGATGGTAAAAGCTACCAGAAAGAAAGCGAACTGGGTCAATTAGATAAAGAAGGTAAATATGATAAAATTGATAACGTGTCAGTTTTTCACCAGCCTATGCTTTGTCAGCAATGTGATCATGCCCCTTGCGAAACTGTTTGTCCGGTACTTGCAACCATGCACAGCTCTGAAGGGTTAAACCAACAGATTTATAACAGGTGCTTTGGTACAAGATATTGTGCAAACAACTGTCCATATAAAGTACGCCGTTTCAACTGGTTCAAGTATTTTGATAATGATCAGTTTGACTATCATATGAATGATAGCCTTGGTAAAATGGTGCTTAATCCAGATGTTGTTGTTCGCTCAAGAGGTGTGATGGAAAAGTGTACATTCTGTGTGCAGCGTATTCAGGCAGGTAAACTTGAGGCAAAAATTGCCAGCAGACCACTTCTTGACGGTGAAATTAAAACTGCATGTCAACAAACCTGCCCAGCTAATGCCATCGTATTTGGTGATATTAATGATCCAAATAGCGAGGTATCAACTTTGCTGAAAAATGAGCGCACTTACTACGTACTTGAAGAACTGGGTGTTCAGCCAGGTATTGGATATATGACAAAAGTAAGAAACAGAGATATTGATTATAAAGAGGCCAACCCAAATAGCCTTTAACAAGCATTAATTATGGAACTTTCATTATACAGACAACCTCTTATCACCGGTGATGAGGTTACCTTAGGTCAGATCACCGATGAAGTTTTAAAGCCAGTCGAAGGACCACCAACCAGAAATTGGATTTTGGGCTTTTCGGCTTCATTCTTCTTTTTACTCATCTGGCTGGTTGCTATTGGTGATACCTTCTGGAATGGCGTAGGAGAATGGGGGCTAAATAAAACTATCGGTTGGGCCTGGGATATTACGGGATTCGTTTGGTGGGTAGGTATAGGTCACGCTGGTACCCTTATTTCTGCTGTACTCTTACTTTTCAGACAGAACTGGAGAAATTCTATTAACCGCTCAGCGGAGGCGATGACGCTTTTTGCTGTTATCTGTGCTGCTACTTATATTTTTGGGCATATGGGACGCCCATGGTTGTTTTATTGGATTTTTCCCTTACCAAATACATTTGGTAGTTTATGGGTTAACTTCAATTCACCCCTTGTTTGGGATGCTTTTGCGGTCAGTACGTATTTCACCGTTTCACTGGTATTCTGGTACGTAGGTTTGGTGCCAGATATTGCTACTATCAGAGATCGCGCAAAAGGATTCAGCCGTACAATTTACTCTGTACTAAGCTTTGGCTGGACAGGTTCTGCCCGTCAGTGGGTTCGTTTTGAGGCCGTTAGTTTAATTCTTGCAGGTCTTGCCACTCCACTTGTACTTTCAGTACACTCTATCGTGAGTTCTGACTTTGCAACTTCACTTATACCAGGCTGGCATACAACAATATTTCCTCCTTATTTTGTCGCAGGTGCTATTTTCTCCGGTTTTGGTATGGTTCAAACCCTGCTTATTGTTGCACGTTCGGTTTTAAAGCTTGAAAAATATATTACCCGTGACCACATTGAAACCATGAACAGAATTTTGATTCTGACTGGTTCTGTGGTTGGTGTTGCTTATGGTACTGAGTTTTTTGTTGCCTGGTATTCTGGTTCTGAATATGAAGCATATCACTTCTTTTATACCCGTCCACAGGGTCCATATTGGTGGGCATGGGTGATGATGATTTCATGTAATGTTATCATACCTCAAATTTTATGGGTAAAACAGATCAGAACAAATATTACACTGACGTGGATACTTTCTATTTTCGTTAATATCGGTATGTGGTTTGAACGTTTTGTTATCATTGTTCTTTCATTACACCGCGACTTTTTACCATCTAGCTGGGCGATGTTTTACCCAACTATTGTAGACATAGGCGTATTTGTAGGTTCTATTGGTTTATTTATGACAATGTTTCTACTGTTCATTAAATATTTTCCATCAATTGCCATGGCCGAAGTCAAGTTATTACTTAAAACTCAAAGTGAGCAAAGCCAAAAATTACAAGCTGCTGGTGAATTTGCTCATGCTGCTGCCCATGGAAATGCATATGATTCACCTTATGGTGATATTGTAATTGCAAGCACAACAACAATTTCTTCAACAAAAAAAACAGGAGGGCTTCATGAGTAATTCAAAATTTATTGTGGCTTCGTATAACGACGAAGATCTTTTGAAAGACGGGGTTAAATCAATACAAGCTGAAGGGCATTCAATTTTCGATGTTTTTACACCATACCCTGTGCATGGCCTGCACCATATGCTGCATGTACCCCGTTCAAGGTTACCAAAAATTGCTTTTGTTTTTGGTTGTATCGGTGGTTTATCTGCAATTGCATTAATATCTTATTGTAATGGAATTGACTGGCCAATCGATATCGGTGGTAAACCTTACTTCCCTTGGCCTGACTTTGTTCCCATTACCTTTGAGCTGACTGTACTCTTTGCTTCCCTGGGTATGGCTTTTGCCTATTTCTATGTAAATGGAATGTATCCAGGAGCAAAGCCTGATATTTTTGATGAACGTAGCACAAATGACCGTTTTGCACTGGTATTGGCTGTGCCTGATACCAATAATGAGAAGCTTACTGACTTATTAAAAAGTACAGGCGTTTCAGAAATAACCTATAAAGAATTTAATAAGAGATAAAATGATATCCACAAATCGGGTAAAAACAGGTTTGTTCCTGCTGGTCGCTTCGAGCCTTATCTTCGCTTCGTGTATACGGGGTAAAAGAGATCGCGGTTATGAATATGCGCCAAATATGTATCCATCCGTTCCTTTAAACCCAGATTCTCAGAATCCGGTTAGTAAGAATGGTTCTTCAGATATGACTCCTGTTGCAGGTACTATACCTGTTTCAGAAGGTTATGTGCCATTTCATTATGCTAATTCACTTGCAGGGTATGAAGCTGCAGGGCGTGAAATGAAAAATCCAATGAGTATTGATGGGGTTAACCTTGCCAGTGGCAAGCAATTATTTCAGTCTTTCTGTTCCCATTGTCACGGTATGACAGGCCAGGGTGATGGTCCTGTTGCTATGGATGCTCCTTCGGTTAAACCTCCTTCATATAGCAATGGCAACTCAAGCCGTAGTGGAGCTGGACAAATGAAGAACCTGACAGACGGTAAAATTTACCATACCATCACTTACGGAGTAAATAATATGGGACCTCATGCTTCACAGCTTTCTATTAATGAGCGTTGGAAGCTAGTAATGTACGTACATAAACTTCAACAAGGCCAACCCTGAGGCTAAGATTTTACATTAAGAAGATATCATCTTATGATTGAACAATATCAATTTTCTGAAAGAGGCCGGCGAATAGCTATAATAAGTATGCTCGCTGGCTTAGTTTGCCTTGTATTAGGTTACTTTATACATGCCGATAATCCTGCCAGAACCTGGGGTAACCTGCTTTTATGCAGTTATTACTTTGTAGGTCTTGGTATTGGCAGTTTATTTTTCTACGCTGTATCATATACCGCAAAGTCTGGTTGGTCAGTGGTAATGCTACGTGTACCTGAGGCATTCGCCAATACACTGATTCTTTCTGCAATTTTGTTAGTTCTTGTAGTGGCAGGAGGTTTGCTAACTCACACCCTTTATCAGACCTGGGCAGCACCTGGCATAGCTACTGTTGGCAGTCATAATTTTGACCCGCTGGTTTTACATAAGCGACCAATCCTGAATGTACCCACTTTTATAGGTGGTATAGGTCTGTTTATGATTGTCTGGATTATTTTCGGCAAAAGATTACGTTCTCTTGATATTCAGCAAGATCTTGAAGGCGCATCGAAGCCCTTGTACAAAAAGACTTTTATTACTGCAACTGCATTTTTAGTGGTATTCGCAGTTTCACAGTCGTTGTTTTCTTTTATGGTTATGATGTCTAATGAAGCACATGAAGCTTCAACCATGTTTGGCTGGTATAATTTCGGCGGTATCTGGGTTACAAGCCTTTCAGCTATCACGTTATTTCTGGTGTTGTTAAAAGAAAATGGGTACTACAAAGAAGTGAATGAAAATCATTTACAAAACCTAGGAACATTGATGTTCGCTTTTACCATCTTTTTTACTTACACCTGGTTCTTTCAGTTTATGCTTACATGGTACAGTAACATGGGAGATGAGTCTTTTTATATCACTCAACGCTGGAGAGCAGACTGGGGTTATAAGTTCATTTACTGGCTGAATATCGGTATCTGTTTTGTGATTCCATTTTTTGGTCTGCTTACAAGCGATGCCAAAAGAAATGCTAAAACACTTAAAATTATGGCTGTCGTAATTATTCTGGGACACTGGCTTGATTGGTTTCTCCAGGTAATGCCTGGAACGGTTAAGGGTAACTGGGGAATTGATCTACCAGAAATTGGTGCTTTCCTGCTTTTCGCTGGCCTTGCATCTTATTCTGTGATGTATAGTCTTGCAAAATTGCCAATGCGTGCGAAAGATCATCCTTATCTGGAAGAAAGTTTACATCATCACATAGAAAATGTATAACAAAACCCACCTACTTAGTGTTGTTTAATTGGATGCATATGATTTTTAAAAATAGATTTATTAAAATGAATTCATGCAAAGTTGCTTCCTCATGGATGCTTAAAGCGTGTGTTCCTTTCTTTATCTTGCTCGCCATGGATTCGCCGTTATTTGCGCAGGCAGGTGCAGCAACACCCGTTGTTGAAAGTAACACAGTTATGTGGTTAGGTGTATTTGCTGTAGTTGCCATGATCGTTCTCGGCGGTCAGTTCATCGCCTTAGTTGGTAAAACATTTCGTATTTATGAATTATCGAGTGAAGTAAATGGAAAACATAAAGACATCAACTGGAATGCTATAAATGGAATGATTTTTCTCATAGCTCTTGTTGCTGCTTTTGCAGGCATTGCCTGGGAAATTGATGTTCATGGTAAGCAATTGCTTCCTCCTGCGGCATCTATCCATGGTGCCATCACAGATAATTTATTTACCATTACCTGTTACATCATTGGTTTCGTTTTCGTAATAACGCATATTTTATTATTTGGTTGGTCTTACTTTTACAGCCATAATGCGAATAGAAAGGCTTATTTCTATCCTGAAAATAATAAGCTTGAGCAAGCCTGGACGATAGCACCGGCCATCGTATTGACTGTGCTTGTGATTTTTGGTTTTTTCACATGGAGACATATTTTCAATGGTGACGAACTAAAAGGAAGAAAAGATGTAATAACAGTAGAATTGACAGGTGAACAGTGGAAATGGTGGGCAAGATACCCAGGTGCAGATGGAGTTTTAGGCCGTAAGGATTACAAGCTCATACAGGGTGGTAATGTACTTGGAGTAGATTTCAAAGATAAAAATTCGTACGATGATGTTATCGATAAACAAGGCGATACCATCACACTACCAGTAAACAGACCTGTTAAATTAATTTTGGGTGCCAAAGATGTGATTCATAGTGCTTACATGCCGTATTTCAGAGTTCAAATGAACTGCGTTCCTGGTGTACCTACTTATTTTTATTTCACGCCAACGGTCACCACTGACGAAATGCGTGCCCGACTCGGAGTTGACACGTTTAATTACATAATGCTTTGTGCCAAAATTTGTGGGGCAGGACATTATAATATGGGTAGAGTAATTCGTGTTGTAACAGAACAGGAATATAAAAAATGGTTAAAACACCTGAAACCATGGTACAGTATTCCTGCTAATCGTGAGCAGATCAAGCTGACCGAAGATAAAAAACGACTTGATATTAATAAAAGCTTAGCCCTTACAGCTAACTAAAAAAAGAACGATGGAGACGACAATTATTCGTAGTGAGGCACAAGTTGTGCATACACATGCAGATGAACATGAGCATGGTCAGCACAAGGAGACATTTATCACTAAATGGGTATTCAGCCAGGATCATAAAATGATTGCCAGACAATTTCTTGTTACCGGAGTGATAATGGCCTTCATTGGTATGGGATTGTCTATTTTATTCCGTATTCAACTTGCCTGGCCTGATAAATCTTTCCCTTTTCTTGAAACGTTATTAGGAAAGAATTTTGCTGAAGGTGGTAGACTGAAGCCTGATTTTTATGAGTCTTTGATAACGATACATGGTACAATCATGATCTTCTTCGTGTTAACTGCTGGTCTCAGCGGAACATTTAGTAATCTGCTTATTCCATTGCAATTGGGTGCCAGAGACATGGCTTCGCCCTTCGTTAACATGTTGTCATATTGGTTCTTTTTTGCCGCTTGTTGTGTTATGATGGCTTCATTTTTCATACAGACTGGACCCGCCAGTGCTGGTTGGACGGTTTACCCTCCATTAAGTGCTTTACCCAAAGCAGTTCCTGGTTCAGGTGCCGGTATGACGTACTGGCTTGTGAGTATGGTTCTTTTCATTGCTTCTCAGTTAATGGGTGGTATTAACTATATAAGTACGGTATTGAATATGCGTACAAAGGGTATGTCAATGTCAAAGATGCCGCTTCCAATCTGGGCATTCTTGTTGACAGCCATTTTAGGTCTTCTTTCTTTTCCAGTGTTGCTGTCAGGTGCTTTGCTATTAATTTTCGACAGAAGCTTTGGAACTAGCTTTTACCTCTCAGATATTTATATCGGTGGAGAAGCTTTATCACAAACAGGTGGTAGCCCTATTTTATGGGAACATTTATTCTGGTTCTTGGGTCACCCAGAGGTTTATATTGTTATCATGCCAGCCCTTGGTATTACTTCAGAAGTCATCTCAGTCAATTCACGCAAGCCAATATTTGGATACCGGGCTATGATTGGCTCTTTAATGGGCATCACAGCTTTATCTTTTGTCGTATGGGGTCACCATATGTTCGTCACGGGCATGAATCCTTTATTGGGTGGTGTTTTTATGATTACAACACTAATCATTGCTGTACCGTCTGCTGTAAAGACCTTTAACTATCTTGCCACTCTCTGGAAAGGTAATATTCACTTTACCCCGGCAATGTTATTCGCTATTGGTCTGGTTTCTTTCTTTATAACTGGTGGTCTTACTGGTATCATTCTGGGTAATGCTTCCCTTGACATCAATTTACATGATACGTATTTTGTTGTAGCTCACTTTCACTTGGTTATGGGTAGTGCTGCTATCTTTGGAATGCTTGCTGGTGTTTATCACTGGTATCCTAAGTTATTCGGAAGAATGATGGATGCTAAGCTTGGATATGTACACTTCTGGATCACGTTCATCTGCGCATATCTGATATTCTTTCCTATGCACTTTATTGGTCTTGCCGGTGTGCCTCGTAGATATTATGAATTTACCTCTTTTGATTTCATGAAACCATGGCTAGAGGTAAATGTGTTCATCACATATGCTGCCATTGCTGCCGGATTAGCCCAGTTGATATTTGCGTATAATTTCTTCGTAAGTATGTTTGCTGGTAAAAAAGCCGTGCAAAATCCATGGAACGCTAATACGCTTGAGTGGACAACACCTGTTGTTGGTATTCATGGCAACTGGCCAGGAGAGTTACCAACGGTTTACCGCTGGCCATATGATTACAGTAAACCAGGCGCAGATATTGATTTTCTTCCACAGACAATGCCATTTACTGAAACTGTGAGTTCTAATTTACCGCATGATTTTAGTGGTGAAAAGGCTGAGGATTTTGAAAATTTATTAAGGCCTGAATATAAAAGACGTACTGCCGATACTGAGCAGGATGGTCTTAAGCTCTAAGGCCGCTATTGATGCGATCGAAAGTTGAGAGAGGATTTATACGCTGGAGTGTTGCCAGTATTATTTCTTTGCTGGTATTAATTCTTGCTGGTGGTATAGTTAGAAGTTCTGGATCAGGTATGGGATGTCCTGACTGGCCCAGATGTTTTAACAGGTATATTCCACCAACTAATGTAGGTGAGCTTCCTTCAGATTATAAAGCAGCTTTCCTTCGTGCCAGGCTCAGAAAAAATATTCGGGCTGCTGCCTTTTTTAATGCTATCGGATTTAGAAAGCTGGCCGCCGACATTAAATCTGACCCTGCTGTTTCAAATGCTGAATCTTTCAACGTTTGGAACACGTACACGGAATATGTCAACAGGCTGGCATCTGTAGTTGTCGGCATATTTTTCATCATAGCCTGGATTTACTCAATCAATTACATTAGCACCAAGAAAGTTCTTTTTGTTATATGGTCTCTCGGAATAGTTCTAATTGCTGTTCAAGGCTGGTTGGGATCTATCGTTGTATCAACCAATTTATTTGCCTGGTTGATTACTATCCATATGCTGCTTGCTCTGATAATTTTAGTACTGGCTATCTCAGGCTACACTTTAGCGTCAGGTTTAGCGGGTAAATTTATTGGTAATTTTCAGAATAGCAGGCTGTTCAATGGGTTTTTACTAGGGCTTATTTTTTTAACAACGATTCAGATTTTAACTGGGACCCAGGTTCGTGAAAAAATTGATATAATTTCTGCTCAATTTGAGCATCAACATAGAAATGAATGGGTTGGTAATGTTGGAATTACGTTGAATTGGCATGTTTATCTTTCTGTTGCTGTTTCAATAGGTGTATTGGTTTTATACCTGTCACTTTACTATGGTGAACAACACAAGCTCAGACTTTATAAAGTTGCCCGCATAAATGTTATTCTCATAGGGATTCAACTTTTAACGGGCACATTACTGGCGACCCTGGCTTTACCTCCGGTTAACCAGGCTTTACATATCTTTGTAGCCTCGTTAATGTTTGGTAATCTGGTTTATATCTTCCTTTTAGGATTTAATAGATCAATAGAATCATCAGAAAACAGGCAGCAGCTGAATCAGGTTAGTGTATAAGATAATAGAATGGTATCAAGTAAAGTAATGAAAGAAGAAGTTACGCCGGTTGGGCAGAAAATTTCAGATTATTTTCTGCTTATAAAAATGCGTCTTTCTTTTTTAGTCGTCTTTTCAGCAACCATCACTTTTTTATATGGTACAGGTTCTAGCTTTTCCTGGTTAAAGCTTTTTACCCTTGTTGCAGGTGGTTTTTTGGTGACAGGAGCCTCGAACGGGATAAATCAGATTCTTGAAAAAGATCTTGACAAGTTGATGGATCGAACGCATAACCGCCCTCTTCCTACGTTAAGAATGGGTGTAAACGAGGCAATATTTGCCTGTTTTATTATGGGAGTTGCAGGAATATTTTTGCTGTACCTGCTCAATCCATTAACTGCCTTACTTGGGGCTTTCTCACTTGTGTCCTATGCGTTTGTTTATACTCCTCTGAAACAGGTTACATCTATATCAGTATATGTTGGAGCAATACCTGGTGCAATGCCTCCGATAATAGGGTGGGTTGCTGCAACTGGTCACCTGGGTATAGTTGCTCTGGTTTTGTTTTCTATTCAATTTGTATGGCAGTTTCCTCATTTTTGGGCTATAGCATGGGTACTTGATGATGATTATCAAAAAGCTGGCTTTCGACTTTTACCTTCAAAACAAGGCAGGGGAAAAAAAAGTGCTGCCTGGATACTTGGTAGTGCCATACTTCTTATACCAATAAGTATTCTACCGACTTTTTTAAATATGGGTGGTTATGTTCTTGCACTTGTTTCATTGTTGGCTGGCATACTATTTTTAATTCAGGCAATCAGATTATATAATACCTGTACTATTAAATCAGCATCAAAATTAATGTTTGGCTCGTTTGTTTATTTGCCACTGGTGCAACTAGCATTGCTAATGGATAAATTATTTTAATATGGAAATCGATAATACAAGGCTAAACTACGGCCCAAAGAAATTTGTTATCTGGCTCTTTATTGTGGCCTCAGTTATGATTTTTGCTGCTCTGACTAGTGCCTATGTCGTACTTAAGGCTCAGGGCCATTGGCTTCATTTTTTATTGCCTCCAGTTTTTAATTTTACCACAATTATCATTATCGCCAGCAGTGTAACCCTGCATATGTCATATATTTCTGCTCAGCGACTTAAGTTTACAAGGCAGAAAGCGTTACTATGGTTAACCTTGTTTTTGGGTTTGGTTTTTTTGGGTGGCCAGTGGATGGCATGGTCAGTTCTTGTACATAATGGGGTATTTTTCTCTGGTAACCCATCAGGTTCTTTTTTATACGTAATTTCAGGTTTTCATGCAGTGCATATTTTTGCGGGCTTATTTCTTATACTTTATGCTTTAACAGGAATATACAGTGATGTTTTGCAGGCGAAAAATTTATTTCGCTTACAGGTTGCTGGAATATTCTGGCATTTTCTGGATATTTTGTGGATATATCTGTACGTTTTTTTACTTTTGAACCAATAATTAGATTTTCGCATGAGCACTGTTTCTTCCAATGTAACCGAAATCAAGGCAAGTCCATGGAGTGGGGGTAAATCTCCCTTTTCGATTGATTATGGAAAGCTGATGATGTGGTTTTTTCTTCTATCAGATACATTTACCTTTTCTGCTCTTCTGGTAGGATATGGGACCATTAGATCAAGCGTTGCCCCAGCGCACTGGCCAAACCCTGAGGAGGTCTTCAGAACCGCACCAGGTATACAGGATGCTCCATTAGTATTTGTTGGGCTAATGACTTTTATTCTCATCATGAGTAGTGTGACGATGGTTCTTGCTGTTGAGGCAGGACACCGGATGGCGAAACAGGAAGTTATTAAGTGGCTCAGTCTTACCATTATTGGTGGAGCCACTTTTCTTAGTTGCCAGGCTTGGGAATGGGGACATTTAATCAGTGAGGGAGCAAGTTTATTGCATAATCCATGGGGTGATTCACATTTCAGCCAGCTATTTTTTGTTATTACTGGTTTCCATGGTTTTCACGTTTTGAGTGGTGTTATCATTAATATAATCATTCTAATAAATGTTATTAATGGTACATATGAACGCAGAGGTCATTATGAGATGATTGAAAAGGTCGGTCTTTACTGGCACTTTGTTGATCTTGTATGGGTATTTGTATTTACTTTTTTCTATTTAATCTGATAATCTAAAGTCATGACAACTAATAACGAACAAAGCCCGCTTGATCCAGATATTGCACTTCATGAAAGTCAGGAGTTAGAAGCAATGACCCCCAAGAAAATTTGGGGTGTTTTTTGGGTGCTGACTGCTATAACGTCTCTTGAGTTTTTTATTGCCTTATACCTTGTTCCTCATCATTTTGTAGGTGCAACAACCAAAGTATATGTTTATGTAGCCCTGACACTTTTGAAGGCTTTCTATATTGTTGCGTATTTTATGCACTTAAAGTTTGAAAGGCTTAACCTGATTTACTGTATTGTTATACCTACGGTATTGATCATTGCACTTGTAACAGGCTTAATGTCAGAGGGACACCATTGGCTCATTATCCGTGATGTTTTTGGTAGATAATATTTTTTACAGTGAACTTTTAATCATCTACGGGAAAATACCTGATGCTTACTGCTTCAGGTTTTTTCTGTTTATTGGAAACTCATGAACTAATCAATTCTGCACAAATGAGTCACTTTTTTAAATTTTGTATATCAGTCAGATGAAACGAGTAATACCAGGTTTTGCAATGTTAATTATACCAGTCATTGCGTATATATTGCTACAGACTGGAATTAATCATTATAGGGGTCTGGCTTATTTTGGACCTAAAAAATTGAGTGGCACCTTTCACAGGGTCAAACGAAAATTGGTTGCAGACACAGTTTATCATCAGGTATTACCTTTTAATCTCACAGATCAAAATGGTAACGCTTTTTCAAACAGAAAGGTAGCTGATAAGATATATATAGCCAATTTCTTTTTTACCCGTTGCCCTGATGTGTGTAAAAAGGTGCACGTCTCTATGGACTCACTTTTACGGGTTTTTAAAATTCATCCTGATATAAAATTTATTTCGTTTACAGTTGATCCCGCCTTCGATACTCCTGAAGTACTAAAAATATATGCCAATAAAAGGCATGCTGATACAACTCGTTGGTTTTTTCTTACTGGTGATAAATCTCAAATCTATAATCTTGCACATCAAAGCTATTTACTAGATGCCACAAGAAATCAACTTGATGCTACTGACTACATACATAGCCAGTTGCTAGTTTTAGTTGATGCAAACCGTCACATCAGAGGATATTATGATGGCACGCAACATGCTGAATGGAAAAGGTTAATTGATGAATTAATTGTATTGAGGCTTGAACAAATTAGAATTCATTTAAATAAAACAGATTGATGCAAAAAGTTAAATTTCTTGATAATGAAAAGTTAATCTTCAGACTGGTTCTGGGAGTTTCAATATTTGTGTTTTTGGTAGTAGTAATATTAAACAGAAAAATTATACCTGTACCTCAGCCGGTACCTTCCTGGGTGTACCATCTCCCAGCCTTAAATGCATTGCTTAACGGTACCTGTTCTATCTTATTATTAACTTCATTGTATTATATAAAGAAACGTAATATAGAAATGCATAAAAGGTTAAACCTGACAACATTTGCTCTTTCATCAATGTTCTTAGTGTCTTATATCATTTATCATTTTGCTGCAAAAGAAACAACTTATCCACTGGGATCGGCTTTGAGACCTGTATATTTCCTGGTACTTGTTCCTCATATCATGCTTGCAGGTCTTGTCTTACCTTTAATACTATTATCCTTTTATTATGGTCTCAGACTTGAAGTTGAAAAACACCGAAAACTTGTTAGATTCACGTTTCCAATCTGGTTGTATGTTACAGTAACTGGCGTTATTGTTTACTTAATGATCTCACCCTATTATACTTTTCATTAAATTTGCTTCGTAAAAGATTAAAACATAAAGTATCTACTGTTGTTTTTACTGTATAAAAAATATTATCAATGAAGACTATTTATAAATTACTAATCGCTTTCGTATTGTTGTTTCCTGCTTCTGGCGTTTTTGCTCAATGTGCTGTTTGTGCGGCACAGGTTCAAACCAATGTGAAAGAAGGGAATAATCAGGCTAAAGGTTTAAATGCTGGGATTCTGTATTTAATGTTCACACCTTATTTTCTGGTCGGAGCAGTAGGGGTAATCTGGTTTAAGAAATATAAAAAACGTGATGGTGTAGTTGATATAAAAGATGAGAAAATAAACCTGAACTAATAGAATCTGTAATATACTTATCCTGTTATTTTTTCGAAAGTAACAGGATTTTTTTTGCCACAGAATTTTGGGGTTTAACAGAAATATCTCCTTATTGCGACGTTTTTGGGTTAACAGAGATATTGTTTAACCATCAGGGTCTTAAAATGGGGTGATAATGTCTTTCATATAGGGTAGCGATGCATCTTTTTCAGAAACGAGAGGATTGTCATAATTCCAATTAATTCTCAATTCAGGATCATCCCATTTTATTCCGCCCTCAGATTCTTTATTGTATTTGTTGGTGCACTTATAGCAAAATATAGTATCATCCTCGAGTGCTAAAAAACCATGTGCCATACCTGGAGGCAGCCAGAATTGTAATTGGTTGTATGCAGTTAATTCTATTAAATAGTGCTTACCATAAGTTGTAGAATCTTTCCTGATATCAACTGCAATATCCAGCACACTCCCACTGATAACACGCACCAGTTTGCCCTGTGCGTATGGGTCAGCCTGATAGTGAAGTCCCCTGAGAGTGCCTTTTTTTGAGCAGCTTTGGTTGTCCTGAACAAATTCAGCAGAGATACCTGCCTGTTGAAAGGCGAACTTATTATAAGTTTCAAAAAAATATCCTCTGCTATCTGAAAAGATTCTTGGCTTAATAATCAAAAGATCTTTAATAGGTGTTTCTTCAACAATCATATGGGGCAGGTATTAAATTAATAGGTTAAAGATCTTAAAATTCTTTATCTCCCCGTAATTTTCGAAACTCTTTACGTGCCTCAGGAACATAATAGCTACCTGGATATTTTAATATCAGTTGCTGATAAAGTTTCATTGCCTCAGGTTTGTCATTTAATTGATTTTCTTTAAGCTGGGCAAGGTGAAACAATGCATCATCACCCCAGATCCCATCAGAATAAGAAACTATTATTTTTTGCAGTTTCAAGCCAGCATCAATATACAGTTTCTGGCTCATGTCGATTTTATAAGAAGCCATCAGAATTTCATCCTGTAATGAATGTGCTGGATATTTTTTTGACATACTATCTAATGTAATCCTGGCAGCAACAAGTTTATTTTGTAAGATCAATAATTCTGCCCTGGCATAATTTTTCAGTGCAGCAGAATTAGTCTCATTATCGGAATGCTCCTGAATTAACAAACTAAGATCGAGGGCATCATTGGCTATTAATTCAGATGTTGCTGTTTTTAGCACATCTAGCTGAGATTTAGCAAGTACAAAATCTCCTGTATAAAAATATATTTTTGCCGCTCTGAATTTCGCTTCCTGCCCTAAGGGATCTTCCCTGAATGCTTTTTCTACCTGACCATATAATAATGCAGCATCCCAGATTTTTCCATTCTCAAGGTAAATATCTCCTAATTCAAGTTTACACTTAGCCTGTAATGCTGGTTGTAAGTCAGAAAATTGAATGGTTTGTTCAAGCAGGGCAATTGCTATTGAGTTATTATGTAGATATAAGGCGTTTGTTATGGCATAGGCGTACATTGCATCTGCGGTGGCAGCTGTTTTGCCAAATTCCTTAAAATAGTTTTCATATTCTCGCTGCATGGTATAGAGCGATTGCTGACTGTTCTTGCTTAAGCAAAAAAGGGCATTCAGGCAATTAAGAATCTCAAATTTTGCCTGTCTATAGTTCTTATTACCCGCACCTTTTTGCGCTACATAGCGGTAAGATTTTAAGGCATCAGCGTATGCTTCGTTTGAAAAACTGATACTGCCAAGGTCCATTAGTCTCTCACCCTGTTCACCTAATCTGCGGTCAAGGGCAACTTCTTGCAGATATGCTCCTGCAAAATCTTTTTGCTGTATATAATCCCAGTCAAGCAGCTCAACCAAAGCCCTGTTTTCTGGCGTACGCTGAATTGCCTGAAGTAATAAATTTCTTAGTACGGCAAACCTTGTTGGTTCAGTTAGATAGGGATATAAACCAATCTTCACCTGATTTATAGTTTCTGGCTGCTGTTCTAGAATTTGAATTTGGTGTTGTATAATCTGATCTGGGCCAATAGCTTGCTGCGCACGAATATCCCTGTTCATGAATAAAATGAACATCATGATAAAACCACAAATTCTACCCATATAATAGCATAAAAATTAATTGGCACTGAAAACTGTAGTTTTGAGGATTTGTACCTCACAATAATAACGGGTTTCTTTAAATTGTCGCTTAATCAAGCAAGGTTTTATCATTTTACTGTAAGCATGCTTTTTTTAAATAATTCGCCTGCCGTTATCCCCGTTTAAGAATGCTCATTTGATACTAAGTTTCTTGCTTCTTGCAGGCCTCTATACTGAATATAGAAACAACAAAAAAATAGTAGACTCTTTCTTGAACTAATCCCAAAGATATTTCAAAAAATTTGAATTGAGCAATCATGGAGATATGTGTAATTAATGTTCATCTAAGGTTATATGAGAAAATCGGGATAAGTACAGGCCACTCTTTGAATTCTAATAATCCCATAAATTATATTTCTACCCAGTAAGTACTGCCTAAAACATTTTCTGAATACCGGCTGAATTTAAGCTTATCCCGAAAATTTCTAAAGACGGAAATTATAAGAACATTCATTCTAAATAATGGCATCTTTGTGTTTACATATTTGGTAAACAGACTAATAGCATATTTAATTTTTAGAAATTTAAATATAAACAGCATACTTTTTAAATTAAAACATGACTTTAATAATAATTATACCCCGAATTTAAGACACCTGTTAGTGTTATCAAGATTATTTGAAGCATTATAAAAACAGCTGAATTTATTTCTAACAGCGAATTGTTACATTATGGCAACATTATTGATGTATAAGGCTGAATTTAGCAAACCTATGAATTGGCTGTTTTGGTTTAGAAATTTTAAAATTAGGGCTGTTCTTATTGATTCAGAGCACCTTTAGATGTAAACATTTTGCTCGTGTTTCGTGGTGATACATTGACCTATAAATTCCGACTTTATCACTATAAGTAATTTAAATGATGACATATATTTTATCGCTGCAAAATATTATTTCACCGTGTATTTACGAATTCAGCCTATAATCGTTAACATAATTAAAACCCAGTTAAAAA
>Ga0123337_10002361_pt1 | contig 21675 bp, 24 predicted proteins | sample frozenSSSSmetaG_FD_89792 | JGI IMG/M metagenome (GOLD analysis project Ga0123337, IMG submission 89792) | Glacier valley bacterial and archeal communities from Borup Fiord, Nunavut, Canada, to study Microbial Dark Matter (Phase II) -... | ecosystem: Environmental > Aquatic > Freshwater > Ice >...
CGCCGATCCCCTGCCCGAGGTTTCCTTTGATCACTCCTACGCCCTCGCCCTTGCCAACCAGCCGGACTACGCCGCCGGAAAAACCTACGCCGAGCAACTGAAGCTCGACGCTTTGGTCGCCAAGAACAACCGCCTCCCCTCCCTCGATCTCGGCGGTGCCCTTGGCTACAACGGCAAGGACAGCGACTCCTACGGCAGCGCCTCTGGCAGCGCCTGGTCCGGCGACAGCTACAACTGGGAGGTAAATCTCACGCTCAGCTTCCCCTGGGGACTGAGGGCCGAACGCGCGGCCTATCGTCAGGCCATGGCCAACTTCAACCAGCAGGAAACCTCCCTGCGCCAGCTCGATCAAAACATCCTCGTGCAGGTGCGCACCGCCGTGCGCGCCTTCGAAACCAATCGTGAAAGCGTGAAGATTTCCGCCCTCTCCACCGAGTTGAGCGTGAAACAGTTTGAGTTTGAAAAAGCCCGCTATGAGGCCGGCCTCTCCACCTTCCGCTTCGTGCAGGACTTCCAGTCCGACCTGGACACCGCGCGCGTCAACGAACTCCAGGCACGCGTCAACCTGAGCCTCTCCCTCGCCGACCTCGCCCGTCTCGAAGCCAGCTCCCTTGATCACTACAAGATCAAGCTGGAGGAGTGATCCGGTAGGGCGGGTTATCCCTAACCCGCCGGTTGGTCACACGAACAACGTCTCCACCGTCGCCTCCGCCGCCGTGACCACGCGATGCTCCGGCATCTGCGAGCGAAACCAAGTCCGCTGCTTCTTCACCAGTCCACGCGTATTCTTGGCGATCTCCGCCGCCAGCTCCGTCTCCGCCAACTGTCCGTCGAGCATGGCCAGTGTCTCCCGATAACCAATCGCCCGCGCCGCGCTCAAATTCCCCTCGAGCCCCGCCGCGCGCAGTCGCCTCACCTCATCCACCAGCCCGTCCGCCAGCATCGCGTCCACGCGCCTGGCGATACGCTGATTGAGTTCCTCCGGCGCACGGTCGAGTCGCGTGCAACGCACCGCCCAATCCGCAAACGGTCCCGGCTGACGCGCAAATTCGCACGCCATATCCGCCAGCGTGCGCCCCGACGCCCGGCAACGCTCCAACGCCCGCGTAACCCGGCGCGGATTCTCCGCATCCAGCCCGCCCAACCCGCCCGGATTCAACCGCTCCAACTCCGCGACGAGCGCCGGCAGCCCTTCCGCCACCAACTTCGCCTCGATGTCAGCGCGCAACTCCGCCGACACCGCGACCGCATCCGCCACCGGCGCAAAAAACGCCTTCAGATAAAACCCGCTCCCGCCCGCCACCAAAATTCTCCTCCCCCTGCCCGCAATCTCCGCCACCGCCGCCTGCGCCTTTGTCACGTAATACGTGACATCCATCCGCTCGTTCACCTCGCAAAGATCGATCAGATGATGCGGCACCCGCGTCCGCTCAGCTGCCGTGGGCTTCGCCGTGCCTATGTCCATGCCCCGATAAAACAACAGTGCGTCGCATGACACAATTTCCGCGTTGTTGGCTTCCGCCCAGCGCAACGCCAGCTCGGTCTTTCCGACCGCCGTCGGACCAGTGAGAACATGGAGTGTCTGGGTCATGCGCTTCTTCATTCCTTTGCACCCATCCGGTCCTGAGCGAGACATTAGTTCTGTTACGGGCGGGTGACTTCCGCTGCTCCAGCCGCTTTTCACCTCGCGCCGCTTACCTCAAGCCATTCCAAACGAAGGCATCCGTTGAAAATCACGCTCGTCACCGAAACCTTCCCGCCGGAAATAAACGGGGTCGCCATGACCTTGGGACACCTCGTCGAAGGCCTCGCCCAACGCGGTCACCGCGTCACCGTCATCCGCCCGCGCCAACGCAAAGACGACCAGCCCCGCGCCGACAGCCTCTACGCCGAGTTGCTCTGCCCCGGCGTGCCCATCCCCGGCTACACCATGCTCCGCGCCGGCCTGCCCGTGCGCGGACGCCTGCTCCGCGCCTGGCGCGCCGAACTCCCCGATCTCGTCCACATCGCCACCGAGGGACCGCTCGGCTACGCCGCTCTCTCCGCCGCCGACAAGCTCGCCATCCCGATGAGCTCCAGCTTTCACACCAATTTTCACCATTACAGCCAGCACTACGGCTTCTCTTTTCTTAACCGCCCCGCCCTCGCCTACCTCCGGCATTTCCACAACCGCACCCGCATCACGCTCTCGCCCACCGCCGAACTTAACGAAGAACTCACCCGCGACGGCTTCAACGGCATGCGCCTGCTCTCCCGCGGCGTAAACACCACCGTCTTCTCACCCGCCCACCGCTCCGCCGACCTCCGCCGTGAATGGGGAGCCGCCCCCGACGACCTCGTCGTCATCCATGTCAGCCGCCTCGCCGCCGAGAAAAACTACGCGCTGCTCATCGAAACGTGGACCGCTATTCGCACGCAACATCCGCGCGCCCGCTTCGTCATGGTGAGCGACGGCCCCCTCCGCAAAAAACTTCAGCGCAAGCACCCGTGGATTCACTTCACCGGCTTCCTGCCGCGCGCCGATCTCGCCCGCCACTACGCCTCCGCCGATCTCTTTCTCTACCCAAGCCTGACGGAAACGTTTGGCAACGTCCTCACCGAGTCCATGGCCAGCGGCCTCGCCGTCGTCGCCTTCAACTACGCCGCCGCCGCCCGCTACCTCCGCGCCAACGAAAACGGCGCGCCCATCCCGCTCGGTGACCGCGCGGGCTTTATCGCCGCCTCCCTGAAACTCGCCTCCTATTCGACCCTCCGCAGTCGCCTCGCCACCGCCGCACGCCAGACCGCCGAAGGCATTTCCTGGGCGCACGTCATCGACGGCTTCGAGCGCGATCTCCTCGAAGTCGCTTCCTCCTCTAAGCCCGCCGCCGGTTTGGCCGTGTCAACCGCCTGATTCTTCGCCAGACTATCGTCGTGGTCAAAACTCGGTTCATCTTCAACCCCCGCTCGGGCCACAACGCCAAGAATCCGGCCCTGCTCGGGCGCACCCGCGACTTCATCCGCGACCACGTCCCGCAGGCCGAACTCGTCCTCACCGAGCATCCGCGCCACGCCACCGAACTCGCCCGCCGTGCAGTCGATGACGGCTGCGAACTGGTGGTCGCCGTGGGTGGAGACGGCACGCTCAATGAAGTCGCCGCCGCCCTCGTCGGCACCGAATCCGCCCTCGGCCTCGTCCCCTGCGGCTCGGGCAACGGCCTCGGCCGTCACCTCGGCATTCCCAGTCCCGGCAAGGGCGCCTTCCGCACACTCCTCAACGGCCGCGTCCGCACCATCGACACCGGCACCGCCAACGGCATCCCGTTTTTCAACGTCATGGGCCTCGGGTTCGACGCAGAAATCAGCCACCGCTTCAACCGGCTCACCCGGCGCGGCCTCCCCGCTTACATCAAGACCACCTGCGGCACCCTCTTCGGCTACCGCCCGAAGACCTACCACATCCGCAACGGCACCGCGTCCCTCATCACGCCGGCCTTCATCCTCACGGTCGCCAACTCCGACCAATACGGCAACGACTGCTTCATCGCCCCCGGAGCAAGCGTGGACGACGGGCGGCTCGATCTCACCGTCATCAAACACGCCACCCTCTTAAACACCCTGCCCCTCGTCAGCCGTCTTTTCACCGGACGCATCGACGGCAGCAAAAGCGTCGCCCGACTCCAAGGCGCCCATTTCACCATCGGGCGCGCCGCCCCCGGCCTCATCCATACCGACGGTGAAACCCACGAGACCGGCGCCATCGTCGAGATCGTCGTCCGTCCTCGCAGCCTGCGCATCATGGTCCCGGCGGTTCCCTCGCCTGCGTGACGTTTGCGCAACGAATCGCCCCACCCCCTAGCCGCCACCCGGCAATTTTGTTAACCTCGCCACCAGATGGAGCTAAAACCGCTCAAGTTTAAAACAATCATCATCTCGGATGTCCACCTCGGCACCGCCGACTGCAAAATCCGCGAGGTGAACCATTTTCTCAAATACACGCACTGCGAGAAGTTGATTCTCAACGGCGACATCATCGACGGCTGGCGCCTTAAGCAGACCGGCCACTGGCCCAAGTCCCACACCCGTTTCATCCGCCTCATCCTCAAGAAACTCGAAAAACGCGACACCGAGGTCATATACCTGCGCGGCAATCACGACGACGTCCTCTCCAAATTCCTCCCGCTGGATTTCGAAAACCTGAAGATCGTCGAGGACTACGTCCACGAAGGCGTGCGCGGCCGCTACTTCGTGCTGCACGGCGACGTGTTCGACACCATCACCAAGAACTTCGTCTTCCTCGCCTACGTGGGCGACTGGGGCTACCGCGCGCTCATGCGCCTCAATCGCCTTTACAACCATATCCGCGCTTGGCGCGGCAAGGAGTACTACTCCCTCAGCAAAGCCATCAAAGCCCGCGTCAAGCAGGCGGTCAGCCACGTCTCCCACTTCGAGGAACATATCGTGAAGCTCGCCGAAAGCCGCGATTGCGTCGGCGTCATGTGCGGCCACATCCACACTGCCGCCGACCGCATGTATGGCAACATCCACTATCTGAACTCCGGTGACTGGGTCGAGTCGCTCACCGCCATCGTCGAGCACGACGACGGACGATTCGAACTCATCGAGTTCTCCGATTTCAGAAAAACCTTCCCCCTGGAAGACGAGGTCTCCGAGACTAGCGAACTCCCCGCCGCGTCCGTAATCGCACCGACTGCTGCATAAGCAAAAGGTTCTTCGAGAGCCGCTTTTTGGGCACGGGCGGAGGCTACGTTTCAGTGACAACTCGTCATCGCACTTGGCACGACGGCTGCATTGTGCATAGTAACTCACGTTTCAATGACCCGGACCAACAAACATCTCCACGGCTACGCCAGCACTTCGATCACGAAGGCTGTTGCGATTTGCTGCGCCCAGATGCGTCCGGCCGTCGCCCAGCAACAGTGGTCAAAAACCACGCGCGGCACGGGCTCTCAGGCCTAAACCTCCGTTTAACGGAATAAAAGTTTAGCCCAACCTGATGAAGCCCGGAGGCCCCCAAGCCTTAGGACGCCACCGCGTATTCCCAATCCACCCAAAAACACCTTTTCACTTTTTCTCTTTTGCCATGAACACGACCATCCATCCGCTGAATCCCGCCAGTCCCAGCACCCGCAGCCCCGACGCCACGGCCATCGCCGTCGCCGCCCGGAAGCCGCACTACGACTGCCGCGAACAGGGCGACACCCTCCAAGTCGTCGTCTACGTGCCCGGCGTGGACGCATCCGGCGTGGAAATCACCACGCGCGGCCCCGACCTCACGGTCACCGCCCGCAAGACCCACTTCGTCCGCGTCAACTGGCAGTCGCTCCATCTCGAAGGTGCGCAGCGCGACTACCAGCTCCGGCTGCGACTGGGCCACGGCTTGGATTACACCGCCCTTCAGGCCGAAATCCGGGACGGCGTGCTCACCCTCACCCTGCCCAAAAAGCAGTCTGAGGCACTCGCCACCGCCCGCGACCGGCTGAGAAAGGTTGCTTAGACTCCATCCTTGCTACTCCCACGCACCCTTTCGTGCATGGGAGTAGATTTTCTTATTAGTTTCTTCACCCCCTCTTAATCGGATCGTCAAACGAGCCGATTATCGCCTCATTACACGTCCCCCCAGTTACCCCATGTTCTACCAAGCCCCCACCCCTTCGCCCAAGGCTCAACCCTTTTTCACCTTCGAGGTGGCGTCGTTTGACGTCCAGTGGGGCAAGCCCGTCTTCCGTGCGCCCGATTTACCCGCGAGCGTCAACGTCTCTGAGGAAATCCCCTTCACGCCGCTGCGCGTAACGGAAATCCGCAAGGCCAAGTAACCCCGCCAACGCGCCGCCCATTTGTGGTGCGGCGCGCGGAGGTTATTTTTTGATCAGGCTGAATACCTTCTCCGCGAGAGGATTTGTAAGCAACGAAGGGTTGGCGCGAATGGCCGCCTCTTCCTTGGCCATGAGCTTGAAGCTTTGGTTGATCACCTGATCGCAAACATAGGTGTCGATATCCCCGAGACTCTTGACACCGGCGAGCGATGCCAACGAACCAGCGGAGGCGAGCAAACTTTTCGCCTTGTCCGCCACCCCGGCGGAAGCAACCGCTTCCTTGACCAGCGGCAGCAGCTTGTCGTGCAACGCAGGCGTCATCGCCTTCTTAAAATATTGGGTTCCGCCGCCCGGCGCGTTCAAGAGAGCCGCCTTGGCATCCGCGATCTTCACGTCCTTAAAGGCGGACTTCATGAGATCGGCCGCCTGCGGAGCGATCTTGGCGACCGCCGCGGACACCGAAGAACTCAGATCACCCGCCGCGCCCGCCTGGCCGGCACCTTCCGCCGCTGCCTCGATCTTGGCCAGCGCCGGAGGCGGAGAAACCTTTAACGCTCCCGGCTGGGTCAGCTTGCTCATCGCGCTCTCAAGCGCGGAGCCGAGTCCTGATTTCAAACCGGCGCTCAAATCGGCATCCGAAACGCCCGCGAGCAACGAAGCGGGCAGCGAAGTCTCCGCCGAATAAGCGACCGGAGTCATCAGCACGACCGCACCAAAAAGAAAGGAACGAATGAGGGGATTCATGCTGAAACCGTGACCTCCGGCCCCACCTTCGGCAAGCCCTCTCCCGCTCAATCCTCACGCACCAGCCAGCGCAAGCTCGCCCGTCCGCCCGGCTCCTGCGCCAGCACCTCGCCCAGCCAGGAGTTCATCGGCGTGAGCTCGCGGTCGATCTGCCATGGCGGATTGATCACCACGAGGCCGCTGCCCTTCATCTTCATCCCGTTGTCGGGACCGACGATTGTCAGCTCCAGCGCAAACGCCGGCGGCAGTTTCAACGCCATCAACTCCTCGAAAAAAACATCAACCCGCGCCCGCTCCGTCAGCGGATACCAGATCGCAAACACCGCCGACGGCAGCCGGCTCAGTCCGTCGGCCACTGTTTTCACGATGTGCGCAAACTCATCCTTCCCCTCGAACGGCGGATCGATCAGCACCAGCGCCCGTTTTTCCGGCGGCGGCAGTTGTCCGCGCAGGCCCGCATAACCATCGGCGGTCTGCACGCCCACCCCGCTCGAACGCGCAAACTCCGCCCGCAACGCCGTCGCCTCCGTCGGCTGTTTTTCAAACAGCGCCAGCCGGTCCTGCGGACGCATCAGCAGACGCATCAACCGCGGCGAACCGGGATAAAAGCGCGGCTGCGCCTCTAGGTTGCCCAGCTTCTGGTCGTAGTCCCGCACCAGCCCGACATAGTCCGCGAGCACCTCGGGCAGCTTCGCGCGCGTCCACAGGCGGCCGATGCCGTCCGGCCACTCGGCTTTGCGTTCCAGCGTGTCGCCACGCGCCGCCGACGCGAGGTCGTAGCGCCCGCGCCCCGCGTGGGTGTCGACATACAAAAAGCCCTTGGACTTGCGCTGCATCGCGCGCACGAGCCGCACCAGCGCGGCATGTTTCATCACGTCGGCAAAATTGCCCGCGTGGTAGTGGTGGCGGTAGTTCAAGCGACAGGAACCTTTACCACGGTTTTGCGCACCAGCGCGGGCGAACCCACGGCCAGTGAAGGCTTATGTGCATCGATCGGGAAAAACACCGCCGCTTCCCCCGCCTTCACCCGCAACACCGAGCCGTCGGCAAACGGCTGATAAAACAAAAGGTCCTTCGCAGGCGTGAAATCCTCGTTGATCTTGAGGCGTTTCACATCGGTCACCTCCATGATCTCATCGCCCGCCACGACCACCTGCACATCGGTGTAGGCATAATGCGATTCCCAGCGGCCCTCCGCGCGCGGTTTGCTGTCGTAAGCCTGTTCCAGCGCGAACACGCCGTCACCCAGCTCGACACGCTCGGTCTGCCCGATTCCGACCGCGTGCAACCGCTTGAAAGCGGGCGAACCCGGGCTTAAGCACTCCTCGGCATAGGCAAACGCCCTCTGAAATGCCGGAGTTGTTGCAAGTTGAGAGCGTAGCGTCTCAAGAGATCCAAAAAGAGCCATGGCGTGACTCCAATCCGCTGCCCCGCTCGCTGGCAAGTTCCGAAACACCTAAGGGTGTGTCTACTACGGTTTCACCGTGATGACCGGCTTGGAAAACAGGCCCGACATGAGCGGAGGATTCGCCTCGATATGCGCGAGCACGGTTTCATATCGCACCTCGCCGGCGACTTTTTGAACGATGCGATAAGGCAGCATGACTCCGTTCAGTTGGCTGAAGTCACTGTATTCGGTGACCACGGTTTCAGGCCCACGGACTCCCAGTTTCACCATGTCGCGACGAATGATGAAGTAGGTGGTGCGATCCAGATACAGCGAGAAAGTCACCGTGAAATTCTCTGTCACCAGCAACTTGAACACCGGCTTGCCGTCAATTTCGGTCTCGCCCGCGTAATCCACCGATATCTTCCGCTTTCCGATCAAAACCAGTGGATCGTCAAAATCCACGTCCGCGTCGAAAACCCGTGCGGCCACCGCGCCCATTTCCCGAATCACGCCGGTCTTGGAGTCCATCACCCACGGCGGATTCACACCGTCATACCCCTGCGTCAACACGCGGCCCTTCGAGGTGGTTTCCGTCCGGATGAGATTGGGGCGCGCCGCCCACATCACAAAACTCAGTTCCTCTCCATCGATTTTGGTAGTCCCGCTGGCTCTCAGCGCCTTCAACTCCAGCACGCGCTGTTTCCCGCCGATGGCCTCCATATGGATCCGCGCCAGATCGTCGGCAAAGTCGGCCCGTAAAGCCGCGCCCCACGGCAAAACGCAGACCGAAAAAAGAGTAATGAAAAGTGACCGCACGCGCTTATCCCCGCACCGATCCCCCCCGGCGACAAGCCCTCTCCATTCCTGATTTCCTGAGTTTCAAATAGAATCCCCTCCGTTTCCTCTCGCCGAACCCTCCCGCCCCATCTTTCTTCAGTCTCCTATGGCGATGGAGTTTGGCTGGTGGGACAAAACCCCCGAAGACGGGAAATATCAGATCTGTGTGCGCATCCACGGCGGCAAAGCCGAGTGGACGCGCAAGCAGGGTCACCACACCTCGTGGGAAACTTATCCCCCGTCTGAAAAAGACTGGGACAAACTCCACGAAGAAGCCAGCCGCCGCGTCCCCCGCCGCCTCATCTCGCCCAAGCAGTTCGCCGAGATCGAGACCCTGCGCAACAAGCCCGTTTTCATTTCGAAGCCATCCCGGCCCGGACCGACCAGATAAATTTGAATGACCGCGTAAATTGCTGGGGACGTTCGGTGATGCCGCACGTGACTTCCTCTTGGGTGAACCATGCGCCGTCCTCCACCTCTGCCGGATGGAGCTCAAACGGCCCCTCGCTTTCCAGCTGGTAAGTCCAGACGAACTCCCAGCCGGTTTCCTTGCGCGCCTCCACTTTGAAAAGCGCCTTGAGCCCGTTCTCCGGTTTCACCGTAAGCCCGATCTCTTCGCCCAGCTCGCGCACCACCGCCGCGTCGTAGCTTTCGCCACTGTCGAGATGCCCCGAACACGAGGAGTCCCAGCACCCCGGCGAGGTGTCCTTGAGCATCGAGCGTTTCTGCAAAAACACCCGTCCGTCCCGGCCGAACACCAGCGCATGCACCGCCCGGTGCCACAGTCGCTTGGCATGGACATCCCGGCGCGTGGCCTGGCCGACGACCTCGTCACGGTCGTTCACCACGTCAAACACCTCGTCGTCGCGCTGCGCTTTTAAAACCGTCTCCATGTTTTTGTTGTCGCTTCAGGAGAAGCGTGCCCTTTCGTCTGTCAATCCGACCCAAAGTTCCATGCCGAAAATAGACGTCAACAAGGTAGCTGAAATCCTCAAGCGAAACGAGATCGAACCCGCCCTCCTCCGCCAGATCGTGGAAGAGATGAATATCCTCGTGCAACCCGAGGTCGATGAAGAGAAGCCGCCCGCCGTCAAAAAGCAGTTCGCCATCCTCATCTCCGACCCCGAAGGCCGCCTGCCCAAGGGCAACGACTTCGCCGGCTGGGTGGTGCAGATCCCCGAAAACGAAAGCGTGATGACCACGACCGACCGCATTTTCAAGGCCGTCTACGAGTTCAACACGACGAAGAAAGGCCGCCTGATGCCCGCCAAGACCGTCGGCGAAGCCCTGGAAAACCTCCCCGCCAAACATTTCAAGGAAGCCGGCATCTTCATCAAAACCAAGACGCCCGTGCTGATGCTCAAGACCGACAACGAAATCCCCACCGATCAGGCCAAGGGCAAGGACGCCCGCCGCGGCCGGATGGAGTAAAAAGGTGGAGCGTGTTGTCCCAACACGCTTCCGACCTACGTCTGCGATTAGCAGACCCCAAAATATACTCCGCAGGCGATAAGCCGAAGGGGATTTCCAAGGATTCATCCATTGATGAATCCCATCAGTGGTTAACTCGGTTTGGAAAACACCTCACTCCGCTTTCACATACGCCGCCGCATCAAACCCGCGAGCCTGCAGCGCCGCCGCCAGTGCCTTCATATCCAGCTTTGCGCCCGGCTTGACCTTGTGCGCCGCGAACCAGCCTTGGTTCATCTCCAGCGTAAACTTCAGCGCATCGCTCCGCGACTTCACCGGCGTCTCGTCGAAGGGATACATCGGATAGATTTCCGCGAGCACACCGTTCGCGTCAAAAAAACCCACGTCCAGCGGCGTCGGCGTATCACGCATCCAGAAACTTTGCTGCTGGGGCTTGTCGTAGACGAAGATCATCCCTTGGTCCGGCTTCAGGTCGCGCCGCCCCATGAGGCCGTGCTGCATCTCGCTCATGCCGACCGCCAGTTCCATCTGCACCGTCTGGTCGCCCACCTTGATCGCAAAATAATCCTCCATCGTCTTCAACGTCGCCTGGGCCTGCGGCGCGTCGCCGCGCCCGCAGCCGGTTACGGCCAGCAGCGCCACGGAAACCACCAGCAGACGAAGGAACGACGAAACCGGATTTGCGTTTTTCACAGTGAGCCTGAGTAGTCATCCCGTCAGTAAATACAACTTCATCGTGGCCCGCACCGACACCGCCCTCCTCCTCTACGCCGACACCGCCCGCAGCGCCGACATGCTCTACTTCGGGCATTTCAACGCGCCCGACCCGTTCATCGCCCTCGGCATCGGCTGCAAAAAAATCGTCGTCGTCAACGCCCTCGAATTCGGACGCGCCCGCAAATCCTCCGGCTTCGACGTCGTCCTCCCCCTTGAGCCCTGGCTAAAAAAAGCCCGCGCCCAGCATCCCGATGCCAAGGTCGGCGCCGCCGAGGTCATCGCCCTCCTCGCCCGCCATTATAAACGCGTATCGTTCACCGTCCCCAACGATTTCCCCACCGGTCTCTGCGACCGCCTCCGCGCGCTCGGCCTCACCCTCACGCCCGTCACCGCGCTCTTCCCCGAGCGCGAGATCAAGACCGCCGCAGAAACCGCCGCACTCCGTGAAGGCAACCGTTGCAGCGCCCTCGGCATCGCCGCTGCCGAAAAAGTTCTCCACGCCAGCAAGATCAAAGCCGGAGAACTCATCTTCAACGGACGCCCGCTCACTTCCGAAATCCTAAAAACCGCCATCGAGATCGCCTGCCTCGAAGCCGGTGCCCTCTCCATCGACACCATCGCCGCCGGCGGCGACCAAGCCTGCGACCCGCACGAACGCGGACACGGCCCGCTGCGCGCCAACGAGCTCATCATCGTGGATGTTTTCCCGCGCGTGTCCGCCACTGGCTACCACGGCGACATGACGCGCACGTTCCTGAAAGGCCGCGCCAGCGAGGCCCAGCACAACCTCGTCGCCGCCGTCCGCACCGCCCAGCTCGCCGCCCTCCACGTTGTCCGTGCCGGCGTGAACGGCCGCCACGTCCACCAGCAGTGCCTCGATACCTTCGCCCGTCACGGCTACGAAACGAAGCACACGCCGAAAGGTTCCGTAGGCTTCTTCCACGGCACCGGCCACGGCCTCGGCCTCGAAGTCCACGAAGCGCCCCGCCTGTCCGCCGTCGATTACATCCTCAAAAAAGGCTCCGTCGTCACAGTCGAACCGGGCCTCTATTATCCCGGCCTCGGCGGCTGTCGTATCGAAGACGTCGTCCAAGTCACCGACTCAAAACCAAGAATGCTCTCGTCCTTCCACTACGAATGGGAAATCCGTTAACTCATCATCAAGATTTATAGGGAACTCAGGAAATCAGGAATAATCAATCGGTCCTCCGTTCCTGATTTCCTGAGTTCCCCATAAACGTCTTCAATCGTTTCCCCTCCCCATGCCTGAACTCGCCGAAGTCGACTACTTCCGCAAACGCTGGAATCCCGGTCTCGGCCACAAAATCGAGCACGTGCTTTTGCACGCAAAGGCCGGCGTCTTTAAAACCAGCGACCCCGCGCTCATCGTTCGCCAACTCGCCGGCGCAACCCTGCTTTCCTCCGAGGCCGCCGCCAAACAAATGCTCTTCCGCGCCAGCGGCGACGTCTGGCTGGGAATCCACCTCGGCATGACCGGCGAACTCAGCATCCAGCCCGCCGACTACACGCCCCAGAAACGCGACCACCTCGTGCTCGTTCAGAAAACCCACAGCCTCGTGTTCGCCGATTTCCGCATGTTCGGACGCATTCAATTTCACGTCGGCCCCACCGCCCCCGACTGGTGGGCCAACATCGCGCCCGCCGTCCTCTCGCCCGCATTCACCATCGAAGCGGTTGCCGCCTTTCTCCGCCGCCGCGCCCGCACGCCCATCAAACCCGTGCTGCTCATGCAGGAGCGTTTTCCCGGCATCGGCAACTGGATGGCCGACGAAATCCTCTGGCGCGCCACGATCCACCCCAAACGCCTCGCCGGCTCCCTCACCGAGAAAGAAATCGTCGCCATCCATCGCGAAACCCGCTGGGTCGCCGACCACGCCTTCAAGATCATCGGTGACGCCAAAACTCCCGAGCTCGTAGACCCACCCGCAACTTGGCTCTTCCGCCATCGTTGGGTGGACGGCGGCAAATGCCCCAAGACCGGCGCGCTCCTCATCCGCGAAGAAATCGGCGGACGAACCACGTGCTGGTCACCCGCCCGTCAGAAGCTATAAGCTCCCTTCTTTTCTCCTCATGAAAATCGCCGCATCTTCCAAATTCGTCTTCATCGGCGATTCCATCACCGACGTCGGCCGCGATCCCTCTGGCGAAGCCACTCCTTGGGGCGCTCCCGGCACCGGTCGCGGGTATGTCTCCCTCATCGAAGCCTGGTTTGGCGCCACCCGTCCCGCCGACCGCATCCGCGTCATCAACCGAGGCAACAGCGGCAACACCGTGCGCGACCTCGCCACCCGCTGGAAAACCGACGTGCTCGACCTCAACCCCGACTGGGTCTCGATCATGATCGGCATCAATGACGTCTGGCGCCAGTTCGATACTCCTCTCCGCATCGAAGGCCATGTCGGGCTCGAAGAATACACCCGCGTGCTCACTTCCCTCGTCGAGCAAACCCGCCCCCGCGTCAAAGGCTTGGTCCTCGCCACTCCCTACATCATCGAACCCAACCGCGCCGATCCCATGCGCCTCCGCATGGTCGAGTATGGCGCGGTCGTCAAAACCCTCGCCGCCGCCCACGATGCCATCCTCGTGGACACCCAGGCCGCCTTTGACGCCCTCACCGCGCACACCCATCCAATGACGCTCGCCTGGGATCGCATCCACCCCAACACGACCGGTCACCTTGCACTCGCCCGCGCCTTCCTCCAGGCCCTCGGCGAAAAAATCTGATCTCCCGTGGCTTCCTCCCGTCAACGTCTCGACGAACTCCTCGTCACCCGCGGCCTCGCAGATTCACGCTCGCAGGCCAAGGCGTTGATCATGTCCGGTCGCGTCCTTCACGGCACCACGCGCCTCGACAAACCCGGCAAGGAATTCCCCAACGACCTCGATCTCGTCGTCGAACAACCTCCCCGCTACGTCTCGCGCGGCGGCGAAAAACTCCACGGCTTCATCGAAAAATTCTCCCTCGATCTGCGCGGGGCCCACCTGCTCGACGTCGGCGCTTCCACCGGTGGCTTCACCGACTGCGCGCTCCAAGCCGGCGCCCTCGACGCCGTCTGTGTTGACGTAGGCCGCGCCCAACTTCACCCGAAGCTTCAAGCCGACCCGTGCGTCACCAACCTCGAAAAAATCAACGCCCGCCACCTCAAGCTCGGCGACCTGCCACGCGCCACGTTCGACGCTGTGGTCATGGACCTGTCGTTCATCTCCCTCAAAAGCGTGCTGCCCGCCGTATGGCCTTTCGTGTCGTCCGGCGGCGTGCTTGTCGCCCTCGTAAAGCCCCAATTTGAAGCCGGCAAAGCCGAGGTGGACAAAGGCCGCGGCATCATCCGCGACGCCGCCGTGCAGGACGCCATCCTCGCCGACATCCAAGCCTTCGCCCTCACGCAGCTCCCCGGCGCCGAGCTCATCGGCACAATGGACTCCCCCATCACCGGCACCGACGGCAACCGCGAGTTTTTGATGGGATTGCGCAAACGGCTTTTATCCACGTAATCAGCGCTCGAAGCCATGTCGCCTATCCGCCACCTCGCCTTTGTCGTCAACGATCAGAAAGCCGGCGCACCCGAGCTGGCCGAGACGTTGCTTGCCCTCGCCACCGAGGCCGGCGTGACGGTTAAAAGCACGAACACCTTCCCCATTCCCCACGGCTTCCTTAAGGGCCAGAATGCCTGCTGCGTCATCGGTGGCGACGGCACGCTCCTTGGTGTGGCCCGCGAAGCCGCCCGCGAACAAGTCCCCATCATCGGCATCAACCGCGGCAGCCTCGGCTTCCTCACAACCTTCTCGGCCGACGAAGCCCGCAATCAGTTCGCCTCCCTCCTCGCAGGTGCGTTCCAAGTCACCTACCGAACGATGCTCGAATGCTCGACCGGCCCCGGCCAGCACGACCTGGCCCTTAACGACGTCCTCATCAAAGAAGAGGTCAACTCGCGCATCGTCCGCCTCGAGGTCTGGGCCGACGACGAACTCGTCACCGATTACTACTGCGACGGTCTCATTTTTTCGACGCCCACCGGCTCGACCGCCTACAATCTTTCTGCCGGCGGTCCGCTCATCCATCCAAGCGCCAACGTCATCGCGATGACGCCCATCTGTCCGCACACGCTGAGCAACCGCTCGATCATCTTCCGCGAAGGCGTGAAGCTCCGCATCTACAACTGCAACGCCGAGTCCCGTCTGCTCGTCGCGATGGACGGCCAGCGTGATCTGCAAGTCTGCGCCGATTCCCCCGTGGAAATCTCCGTCGCCGCCGAGCGCCTGCCGCTGGCCCAGCGCCTCGGCTACTCCCACTTCGAAGTCGTCCGCGCCAAGCTCAAGTGGAGCGGCGGCTTCGCTGAGCGCACCAAGGCCTAAGCCGGCGTCACCACGAGCTGCGTGCGCTGCGCGCGTGTGAACCGTTTTTGAGCAAAAGCCTGCAAGTCCGCGATGGTCACCGCGTCGATGCGCTCATCGTAGAATTTTGCATCATCCACCGGCTGGCCGTAGAGCGCGTTTAGGCCGGCGTGCATCGCCCGCGCCGCGTTGGTTTGCAGCCCCATGCGGCGTCCGGCCTTCAGCCGCACCTGACATCGGTGTAACTCGTCCGCCGTCACCTCGCCCGCCTGCACGCGCACGATCTCGGCATCAATCTCCGCGAGCACCGCATCAGCCGTGGCCGGAGCCGTGCCGGCGTAAAACGTGAACATGCCCGTATCAACGCCCGTCACGCGGCTGGACCTCACAAAATACGCCAGCCCCTTCTCCTCTCGCACGCGTTCAAAAAGTCGCGACGACATTCCGCTGAACAACTCGTCGGCCACTTCGCCGGTGTAATAGTCAGCATCCAAGAGACCCGGCCCCGGAAACGCCTGGAACACGACCGCCTGCTCGCGAGGCTGATTCTCCACAAAATCGCCGACCTCGGCAGGAGCGGTGAACTTCGCCGTGCGCACCGGTTGCTTGCCCTTCGGCAGACGTGCCAAAAATGCCTTCAGCTTCGGCAAAAGCACCTTCGACTCGAAATCACCCGTTGCTACCAGCACGACGTTGCCCGCCACGCCAATGCGCTTCCACAACGCCGCGAGGTTCACGGGCTTCAGCGCGGCAAGTCCTTCGATGGTTCCCTGCGCATCGATGGCAAACGGATGCGCGCCAAAGAACTTCTTTCGCACGAGCTTCCGTCCCACCGTGACCACATCGTCGGCGTCCTGCTGCAACGCGGCAACCTGGGCATCCCGCTCGATCTCGAAACTTGTCTTCTTGAAAGCAGGCATGAGCACCGCGTCGCCCAGCAAGGCGAGCGCACGATCCACGTCACCCGGCAGCACCTCGATCGCCAGCCCGAAACTGTTGTTGCCCGAAAACGGATAAAACGATCCGCCCACTTCCTCGATGAACTTGGCCACGTCGGCCGACGACCGGCGTTTTGTGTCCTTCGTTAGCAGCGTCGCCATCAGAGCGGTGGCTCCGCGTTGTCCGGGCAACTCGTGCAGCGGTCCGCCTTCAAGCAACAGCCGCAGGTGCAGATTCGGCAGACGCGAATCAGGCTTGGCTAGAAGACGTGCGCCGTTCGGCAGCGTTTGCACAGTGAAAGGCTTCACTGCGTCTTCGGTTTTCACCGAGGTTTTCTTGGCCGTCAGAGCGAGCTTGGGATTCAGAGAAATCTCCGTGAGACGTGAAGGCACGAGATAGGCCTTCAACACGCGGCGAAGCTCGGCGTTCGTCACCTTGGCCAGCAGTCCGAAGTAGGTTTTGCTGAAATCGAGATCACCCACCACCACCTCGCCGACCCCGAGACGCGAGGCCTGGCCCGACATGGTTTTGCGGGTGTTGATCTCGCCGACGACAACCTGCCGGAGCGCCTTGCGGAGCTGCGTCGGGCTAAAACCGCGCACCGCCACGCGAGCGAGTTCGCGGTGGATTTCGGCCGTCGCCGCCTCGCGCTTGGCCGGCTCGCAGGTGAAGGAAATATAGAAAAGGCCCGCGCTGCCGGGATTCCAGCAACTGGCATCGATGGAGTGAACCAGTCGTTTTTTCTCACGGAGCGCCTGCCACAGCACCGAGCTGTCTCCATTCCCAAGCAACGTTCCCAGCAAGTCGAGCGCCGGGGTGTCCGCATGCGTGAGACCGGGAGCCTGCCAGGCAAGGCCGGCGCGGGTGAGCTCGACGTCTTCGTAACGGTGCTGCGCGCGCGGCGCGAGTTGCGCGGGCTCGTCCGGCACCAGCACGGGCGCGAGCCGGGCGCGCGGCGCGGCACCGAAATGTTGCTCGACCAACGCACGCACCGCATCCACGTCCACATCGCCGGCGACCACGACGACGAGATTATTGGGCACGTAACGGGCCTGATAATACGCCATCAAATCCTCGCGGGTGACGCCGGAGAAGACGTCCCGATGACCGATGATCGGATACCGGTAGGGATGCTGCCGGAACGCCGTGCTGAACAGCGTCTCACCCAGACGGTCGTCAGGATCGTCCTGGCACATGGCAATCTCGCGCAGGATGACATCCTTCTCCTTCGTCACCTCATCGGCGGGCAGAGAGGAATGCAGCACCGCGTCCGCCAAAATATCCACTGCCACGCCCACGTGCTCGGACGGCAGATCAATGTAATAAACCGTGCGGTCGAAGGTCGTGTAAGCGTTGATATTGCCCCCGTGCGCCTGAACCGTCGTGGAAATCTCACGCCCTGCCCGGCGCGTCGTTCCCTTGAAAAGCATGTGTTCCAGGTAGTGCGAAAGCCCCGCGCCTAGCAGCGCGCCCTCGTGAATGCTTCCGGTCTTCACCCACACCTGCACGGAGGCGACGGGGGCCGAAGTGTCGCGCTGCACGAGCAGGACGAGACCGTTGGCCAAGACCGTGCGCTCCGGAGGCCGACGCCAGAAGGACTCCAGGAGTCGCAGGTCGGAAGCGGCGGACGAAACGGCGGATTTAGGCATGAAATAAAAGGTGTTCAGTTCGCGTCGGCAGGAATCGAAACCGACGATTCCCAACCATGACGGATGATTGCGGGTTCACCGCGACTCGATCCGGGAAGTTTGCGACAAACCGGGCTTTCGGGGCGTTTGCGGCAAAAACGGTTTCACGAATGCGTCCTCGAAGGTGTAAACCTCGGAGAAGTCCTCCCGCTTGTCCTGATCCGTTTTGCTGAAAACATTATATTCGATGAGATTGAAAACCATGTCTCCAAAATCGCTGCAGCGGCGCAGTCCCCAAGAGCTCAACACCGTCATAGTCAGAGGCCCAAATTGATCCAAAGAATAGGCTCTAAGTCCCATTAAAAGCTCCGCCCCAGTGATATGCAGGGATGACTTGGCACGCTCGGTATCCTTCTTCTTCAACTCTTTAACGGCATAGTCGAGCCCTTCGCGCAAAAAGGCATACGCCTTACGATCATAACGCGTGTCTTCTTTACAAATGAGGCCGACAATTTCGTTGAAGTCCAAATCCTGCATGGGAACAGCGTGAAATGTGCATACCGCTCGGACAGGTGCAACCCACAAGCACGGACAAAGAGATAGGTCTGAGTTTACACCCTATTTGTTAAAAATTTGTAAAGTAATTGTCATTTTTACATTCTCTCTTTCAATTCCATGACAATTAGATCAACTAGGGGTTTACCACTAGTTCACCATGATATCCTCCACCCAAACAAATCACCCCCTCGCCGATTCAGCCACCATGACAACTTCATTGGAGCACTCGCTCGAACAGGCCTGCGCTCGTTTAAAGTCCGCCGGTCTCCGCATCACCCAACCCCGCATCGCCATTCTTACCACGTTGTTCGGGCAAACCCAGCCCGTCACGATTGAGCAGATCCACGAAAATCTGAATGATCGTTCCTGTGATCTCGTCACAGTCTATCGTTGTTTGGCTGCATTTGAAGAACTGGGACTCGTCCGTCGTTCTTATTTCCACAACGGCACCAGCCTTTATCAGATCCAGATGGGAACAGACCCCGTCTACCACATCGTCAGCAAAAACGACGATACCGTGAGTACCCTCCCGGCCGAACTCACCGCCGACCTGCGCGTTGTGATTCAAAAAATCGAGGCCGAGCTCAAGTCACGAGGCTACACGGATATTTCCCACATGGCCGAGTTCTTTGCCACCTCGCCAGGTAACAGCCGCCGCGGCGCCTCTGTCAAAGTCTGATCCGACTCGACTGTTTTCACCAAGCCGCAGCCCAAACGCTGCGGCTTTTTTGTCGGTATAGTCAGACCGTTTCCACCGGGCTTACGGCCTGTAATAATAGCCCACGCCATGAACCGTGACGATGGCGACGGGTGTTTCCGGATCGCTCTCCACTTTTTTTCGCAACTGCGCGATGTGCTGGTCGAGCGTGCGCGTCGTCCCCAAGTAGTCCACGCCCCAGACGGCGTTGAGCAACAAGTCCCGCGTAAGCACCTCTCCCGGATGCGCGGACAAAGCCTCCGCCAGCCTTAGCTCGCGTGCCGTCAGCATCGCGACGCGCCCCGCCACGTTCACCGTGTAGCTGCGCCGGTCAATCTCCGCCGCCCCCAGATGAAAGACCGGCGGCAGTTCCGGCTCCTTCAGCTTGCCACCCGACACGCCTGCGCGGCGCAGCAACGCCTCTACCCGCGCCAGTAGCTCGTGCACGCCAAAGGGCTTGGTGACATAGTCGTCCGCCCCCAGCTTGAGCCCCACGACCTTGTCGATCTCCTCTCCCTTGGCCGTCAGGAAAAGCACCGGCACCCGGTCGTTCTTCGTGCGCAACTCGCGGCACACGTCGTAGCCGCTCAGTTTCGGCATCATCACGTCGAGGATGACCAGGTCGAATTTCTCCTGCGGATAAAGCCGCAACGCCTGCGCGCCGTCGGCAGCGGCAACCACCGCGTAGCCCTCGCTCTCCAGCGTGGCGATCAGCCCGAGGCGGATGTTGGCGTCGTCTTCGGCAATAAGAATTTTAGCCTTCATGGTAATTCCAAAATAAATTCCGCGCCGCCGCCGGCACGGTCGGCATAGCACAAATCGCCGCCCAGCCCGCGCGCAAGCTGACGCGCGATGCTCAACCCAAGGCCGGCGCCCCCCTTGTCCGCCGTGAGCGTATCGTCCACCCGGTGAAATTTCTCAAAAATCCGCCCCCGATGCGACGCCGGCACGCCCGGCCCGCGGTCGGCCACACGCACTTCCGCACCGCCGTGCGAGCGGGTCGCCAGCGACACAGACACCTCGCCGCCGGACGCCCCGTATTTGCAGGCGTTGTCCAGCAGGTTTAGTAGTATCTGCTCAAAGGCATCGCGGTCGGCCATCACCCGCACCGCGTCTTCCGGCAAGGTTTGCCGCAACTCCAGCCCGGCTTCCGCCAAGCGTGGAGTTTGAATATCGAGCACATGCATGAGGGTCGCCGTGAGATCGAGTTCCACGCGATCAAAGCGCTTCCTCCCCTGCTCCAGCCGGCTGAAATCGAGCACATTGTTGACCAACCGCGACAATCGCTGCGTCTCCCGCCCGATGGTGCGCAGATAGTCAGAACGCTTCTCCGCATCGGCGACACGCCCCTGCTCCAGCAATTCCGAATACAACCGGATGGTCGTGAGTGGCGTTTTGAATTCATGGGAAACATTGGCGACAAAGGACGTCTTCTGCGCCGCCTCCTCCTCGCTGCGCCGCGCCTGCCTCATCAACAATGCGCCGCCTGCAAGAATCGCCGCGACCAGCCCGCCCGCCAGCACGGCACTCAGAGCAAAAAACACCCCGCCCGAAAGACGCGCCGATCCCTCCGAGAGAAATCCCTCCACTTCCCAGCCAGGCAAAACGGATTCGGAAATCGGCACGGTGATAAGCGGCGTGCGCGCCGTCACCGTGCGGTCGGAAAACGAGGAATAGGAAGAAATCGTCTTCTGCTGATAGGTCACCCCGCCGATCTCGCGAAGCTCGTAGGCCTCGCCCGGCTCGCGCCCCTCGGGCAACACATCGCCCAGCCGGGCGGCCACTTGGGACACCTGCACTTCCACGGCGATCACATCGCCACCCGCCATCTCACGCCAACCGACCAGGTGAAGGGTTTTCCCATCGCGCCATGGCAGCCAACCCGTGCGCTCGACCGCAGGCACGTAACTGTTCTTCAGTTTTGAAATTTCATTCAGGTTATAGCGCGCGGTATTCACCTGGGACGCATTGTTGGATCCCTGTAAAGCCTGCTGGCTCTGCACCTCGGTCGTGTCCACCTGCGCCACCGTCTTCCATGCCCAAGGTGTTCCTTGCGCCAATAGCGCGGTCAGCCAAGGAAGACCTTCCTGCGACTTCGATGGCACGGGCCGCCCGCCCGACACGACAAACGTCCCTCGCACCAACGGATTGCTCTTTCGCCAGTCGGTCAGGAACGAATCCCGGCCTGCGCCCCAAGGCACCTCGCGCAAGGTTGCCATGAGCCCCGTCTGCACATCGCCCACCAGCAGCTCGACATTCTCCGCGATCAGCCGTGCACGGGCACTCACTCCAGCCCGCCGCGTCTCGACCGCCCTGCGAGTTTGCTCGTCGAGATGAGCCTGCTCGCGTCCCAGCAGCCAAAGCACGCCTCCGCCCACCGCCAGCGTCGGCAAGAGCAACAACACCCAATAAAGCAGCATGCGGCGCGAGCCGGAGGTCATGGACATAGGAATTACGGCGTGTTGTCCGGCAATACAACGCCGAGCTGCCGCGCCCGCTCGCGATAAGCCAGGAAGTAGCGGTCGTTCGCCCAGCGCACGCCACCGTCCTTACGGAAACCCTCGA
>Ga0123337_10002362_pt1 | contig 21673 bp, 15 predicted proteins | sample frozenSSSSmetaG_FD_89792 | JGI IMG/M metagenome (GOLD analysis project Ga0123337, IMG submission 89792) | Glacier valley bacterial and archeal communities from Borup Fiord, Nunavut, Canada, to study Microbial Dark Matter (Phase II) -... | ecosystem: Environmental > Aquatic > Freshwater > Ice >...
AGGCTGCGGTCGCGCAGTCCGACCTGACGACGGCACGGACGCAGGTTCAGCGACTGCTGAGCGGTCCCAAGGATTCGAAGTATACAAACGGAGCGAGCAGTCCACGTGGGACGACCTATCGCGCTGCCCTCGCGCAGCAAGATATCGACGCCGCCCGTGCGGGGGTTCAGCAGGCGGAAGCCGGACTTGCGACGGCAAAAAAGGTGAAGGTTCAGATAACGGCGGTGGCGAACAGCGACATTGCTGCTGCGCTGGCAGGGCGAGATCAGGCTGAGGCAGGCGTATCGGGTGCTGCGGCGCTCGGGCAGACTGCACGACTAACGAGTCCGATCGATGGTATCGCCACCTCAGTAACTGCACGTATCGGGGAAACCGCACAGCCTGGATCGCCGCTCGTCACGATCGTCTTACCTGCTGGTCTGCGTATTGAGGCGCTGGTTCCGGCACGGCTGCTATCACAGCTGCGTGTCGGACAGAAGGTTCGAGTGATACTCGATACGCTCCCCGATCATCCCTTCACTGCCTCAGTAAATCGGATTGCCAGCGCCGCCGAGCCGGACGGGCGCACATTTCGCGTTACTTTCCAGCCGCACAATGCTCCGTATGCTCTGCGCCTCGGACAGACAGCTCGCCTCGTCGTAAACAATCCTCGATACTAAGTAAAGCGACATGCAAAGTTCGTAGAATTTAGCGGAGTTGTTTTTCCGCTCTGCCTCGTGTGAAGAGAACTGCTCAGTACCGAAAGCGAAACTACGAACTTTGGGCGTCCTGCTGCTTAGCCTGATTTCGAACTCATTTCTATCTAGAATATATGCAGGTCAGAATATATGCAGGCAGAATTTACATGGTTGCCTGCTGTTTTACTGCGCCTGTATGCTTCCCGTTTGTGATTGTTCCGTTTCGAAGGGAACGGAACATTTCTTCCCTCTCCCTGATGAGTAACGAATGTTGTTGCGAGCGGGCGGTGATGAGGATTGAGCGGAGGTTTCACTTTCCGCTCAGCCTGCAGCGGCGCCATGGGTGATGCCTTGTCGGCTCGATGCCTACTGTTTTTGCGGGGAGTCAGACGGGAGGGAGCCAGCATAAGTTCGATTGATTTCGTCTAAAACGGGCTATTGAGAGAGAAGAAAGGCGAAAAAATACACCAAAAGCAAAAAAAATCGTGGAATAGTGTGAAATTTGTTACAACGAGCGTACAAAACCTCGTTTTGGCATGAAATGTGCAAATAGACAATTCGTAGATACGACGCAGCCGCGCAGCCGCCAGAGTAGATACCTGAACTTTTGATTTCATCCACTGTAGAAGAATTAAGAAGACAAGTACCAAGTACCTGACTCAGAAAGGCTCGACGCGATGCAGTACTCACAATCAGTTTGGCGAATGACCGACGAATCCTCCGATAAACCTCAGTTGGTAGATCGCAGTATCCTGTTTAGGATCGTCTTAGTTTTGCTGCTGATCGGCATTACTATGCCCGTCCGTGCGCAGAATTCGGTTGATGTCGTGACACAGCACAACGACAATTCTCGCACCGGCGCCAATCTCGGCGAAAAGATCCTGACGACCGCAAACGTAAACATTGCCCAGTTCGGCAAACTCTTCACGCGCGCCGTAGATGCCGAAATCTATGCTCAGCCACTCTATGTCGCAGGGGTCGCAATCCCCGGGCGGGGTAACCACAATGTGGTCTATGCCGCCACGATGAACAATACCGTTTACGCGTATGATGCCGACGATCCCGCCGCCTCAACCGCCCTCTGGTCGGTCAATCTCGGTCCGCCCGTTCCGGCGAAGGATGTCCAGTGTTGCTGCCTCGACATCTCGACTCAGATCGGGATTTTAAGCACTCCGGTAATCGATTTAGCTACAGGCACGATCTATCTCGTATCACGAAACAAGAATGTCGATGGCACCTATCATCAGTGGCTCAACGCCCTCGATATCGCCACCGGCGCACAGAAATTCAGCGGTCCCACCGAGATCGTGGCGACTTATGGCAAACTTACGTTCAACCCCAAAATCCAGAACCAGCGACCTGCCCTGCTGCTCTCGAGAGGGATCATCTATATCGCGTGGGCATCGCACAACGACTGCGGGGCATACCATGGATGGGTGATGGGCTATGACGCCGCGTCCCTCAGCCAATCCAGCGTTTATGTCGATACGGTGAACGGCTCGAAGGGCGGTATCTGGCAGGGAGGACAGGGCCCGACTGTCGATGCGAATGGAAACGTGTATGTCGTGACCGGCAACGGCAGTTTCGATGGCGCCGGAACCGCTTCAGCTACCAATCTCGGCAATAGCGTCGTGAGGCTGACCGTTCCTCAGGGCGGCGGGCTCAACGCTACAGACTACTTCACGCCTTACAACTACGATACGCTCAACGCGCAGGACGCCGATCTGGGCTGCGGCGGAATACTCGGAATCCCTGGTACCAGCCTGCTCATCACTGGCAGCAAACAGGGCAACCTTTATCTGCTGGACTCGAACAATCTGGGTCATTTCCATGCCGGGAGCAATTCAAATGCCCTGCAAACTTTCGGCGCAGCCAGCGGACATATTCACGGATCGCCCGTCTTCTATAACAGCCCCATCAATGGAGCGACCGTCTATATATGGAGCGAAAACGACTACCTGAAGGCGTTCAGCTTCAACGGTAAGAATCTGACTACGACGCCGATCGCCTACAGCCCGATGCAGGTCCCTTCAGGAATGCCCGGCGGCTTCATGTCGATCTCCTCGAGCGGCAAGGCAAACGACAACGGCATTCTCTGGGTTTCGCATCCCTATAAGGGCAATGCCAACAACGCCGTCGTCGAAGGCGTGGTACGCGCTTTCGATGCCTCCACGATCGTCACCGACTCCGGTGGAACCAAACGACTGAAAGAACTCTGGAACAGCAAACAGAACGACACTCGCGACGCAGTGGGCCGCTTTGCCAAATTCTGCTCGCCGACAGTCGCCAACGGCAAGGTCTACATGGCGACTTTCGGGACGGTGGGCTCGACGCTCGGGACCGGCCAGCTCGTCGTCTACGGACTGCTTCCCGCCGTCAAACCGCCTGCTCCGACAAACCTGGTTGCCGTGCCGGCGGATACTGCTGTTTCTCTCAGTTGGACGAGTGTCGCCGGAGCGAAGAGTTATAACCTGTATCGCAGCGCGACAGCGGGCGGCGGAGGCGCGACAGCCTACAAGACGGGCGTTGCCTATCCTTACACAGATACCGCTGTGACGAATGGAACGACCTACTACTATCGTGTCAAGGCTTCCAATTCGGATGGTGACAGCGACGATTCCAATGAAGCAAACGCTACACCGTCGGCTGATCCAGCACCCTCTTCACTTATCCTGGCTCCGGTCGCCGACGCTTTTGTTCGGTCCGGCGGGTATGCCAACACGAATTACGGAGGCGCGACGCAGCTAGTTACCAAGAAATCGGTCGCGGGCTATACGCGCTACAGTTTCGTGAAGTTCGATCTGAGCGCTCTCTCAGGCAGCATCGCGACCGGGAAACTGCGTCTTTACGGCAGTCGCGCAGGCAAACTCAGTTCTGCAGAATCCTGCTATGCCGTCAGCGACACGACTTGGACGGAAAAGGGCATTAACTGGAACAGGATGCCCGGAATCGGCGATAAACAGACGACGACCAACATCACCTCCTCGCTCAGCTGGTACGAGTGGGACGTCACCGCGTATCTGCAGGCACAGCAGTTGGCAGGCAAGTCACAGGTGACCCTCGCACTCACGATGGATACTGCTCCGGCAGACGGTCAACTCGATGTCTTCAATTCCAGAGAAGCTGCCGCGAACACACCGCAGATGGCGATCGCACTAAATAACGCCGGTACGATCCCGGTCAAGCTGACAGCGGATATGGATGATACTCTGGTTACTCTGACCTGGAACGGCGTTGCAGGGACGACGAGCTATAACCTGTACCGCAGCACGATACCGGGGGGCGAAGGGACGACACCCTACATGAGTGGTGTCACCGCACCTTGCCCCGATAGCAGCGTTACGAACGGAACCACCTACTACTACAGGGTGACAGCGGTGAGCGGGGGCGTGGAGAGCGCACAGTCGAACGAAGTTGCCGCGATACCGGCAGTTCCAGTCTACCCGAACTTCCTCGACTTCAACGCAGCGACCGGGCTGACGCTCAACGGCAGCGCTAAGCTCAACGGCGTGAAGCTGGAACTGACAGATGGAGGATTGCATGAGGCGGGCAGTGTCTTCTTCAGCACACTCACCAAAATCAAGACCTTCCACAGTACCTTCAGCTTCGTTCTGACCAACCCGAATGCGGATGGCTTTACTTTCGTCATACAGAATACGCAGTTGAGCGCTCTTGGCAGTAGTGAAGGAGGTCTCGGTTACGGAATCGACCCGAGCACAAAGAAAGGCACTGGCATCGATAAGAGTGTCGCGATCAAATTCGATCTTTACGCCAATGCAGGCAAAAGCAAGAACACGACCGGACTCTATACCGATGGCGTCGCGCCGGAAGGAAACGCGACGGATCTGACGGGCACGATCGACCTGCACAGCGGTCACACGTTCAATGTTGCGATGATCTATGATGGAACGACGCTGAGCGTTACGATTACAGACGCGACGACCAATGCCTCTGCAACCCAAATATACACGATCGACATTCCGGGCACTGTCGGCAGCAATAACGCCTATGTCGGCTTTACCGGCGCAACCGGCGGACTGAGCGCCACGCAGGATATCCTGAACTGGGCAATGTCGAAGTAGCCTGTCAGTCTGCAAATCTGCCGGTTTTCGTGGATTATGTCTGATTTCTGTCGTCGTTCTATGCAGCGGATACGAATTGATGATAGAATGAATGCAGGAAATCAGCAGGACGATCCGGAACAATCGCTGCGTGCTGCCCGCAAATTCGTGCAGAATAAGTGAACTATGCGCGGTCGATCTATCGTCTTATGCTGTACAGTGCAGTGTTCAAACCGGTGTGCGAGAGATGTGTGCTGTCGAGTAAAATTCCGCGAAAGGAGAGACTTCCAATGAAGACCTGGATCAAACCGGATTTCGAGGAGATCGGCGTCAATGCCGAGTGTTCCGCATACGCCAGCGCAAGCTGAGCCGGGCTGACATCGACCATTCCCTGCCGCAGAAGCCACTGGCTCCTGCGGCATTTTCGTCGCTCCGATAGCGAGATATTCTTTGCTGCGGTACAATTGATTGAACGGGTACAATTGATTGAACTAACGATTGCACTGAATGATTGAACTAACGATTGCACTAATGATTGCACTGAATGATTGAACTAAAGGTTCTTCAGAGGTTTGTAAACAGTTCACTTTCCGAGTAACTATTCACCCCTCATCAGGGTAGGTATTTGCTGAGAAGCTCGTCCGGTTCATATCAGCCGGGACCCATTTTTGGCAGAAATGGGACGTTTTACACTCTCAAAAACCAAATACCTACCCCTGTGAATCGACCTCCTCTCCCAAAGCTTCGGGAGAGGGAGAGAAGGACCGAGCCCTGAACGAGGGTGAATTGTTACTTTTCCGCGAGGTACGGGCGCGGCAAGCAGCGCCCTTACGAACACAATCGCTGAAAGAGGGGGCGCGGTGAGCAGCCCTACAGCCGTATTTGCATAGTGACAGCGTTGTGCTAGATCAGGAGCAGGGCTTTGCGCGTGAGACTATTGGGAACTGCAGCGGGGGGCGGGTCGCCGCAGTGGAACTGCGGCTGCTCGACCTGTCGTGCCGTGCGTTCGAATGCACCCGGAACTGTGCCTCGGACGCAGTCGGGCGCTGCGCTCAGCGCAGACGGCATCCGCTGGTTTCTGCTCAACGCCTCGCCCGACGTGCGTATTCAAATAGAGGGTTTTGAGCCTTTGCTTCCCGCTGACGGGAATGTGAGAGGCACAGGCGTCGAAGGCGTCCTGATCACCAATGCCGACCTCGATCACACACTCGGGCTGTTTCAGTTGCGCGAAGGATGCCCGCTCAACATTCATGCGACACAGTCGGTGCGTCGCGCCCTGACTGAGGGTCTCTCACTCGAATCTGTGCTAAGCCGTTACTGCGGGATCGTCTGGCATACGCCGCCCGCTTCACCCGCGCCGCTGCTCTGCGCGGACGGCTCCCCGAGCGGTCTGCTCTATGAGGCGTTCACGCTGCCGGGCAAACCGCCGCGCTATATGGGGGTACAAAAAGTAGAAGCGGAAGCGTCCAGAGGCAACTGTGTTGGCTACCGATTTTTCGATCAGGCGACCGGCGGCAGTCTTGTATTTCTGCCTGATACCGCCGTGCTGACGGAGGACACGCTCGCAAAAATGCAGGATTGTGATGCACTGCTGATCGACGGCACTTTCTGGAGCGAGAACGAGATGGAGCTGATGGGCGTCGGCAGCACACCCGCTGCGCAGATGGGGCATCTTCCTGTCGGCGGCGACACTGGAAGTCTCGCTCAGCTCGCTGCGCTGCCGGGTAGACGTCCTGCACGGCGCATTTTTATGCATATCAATAACACGAACCCGATCCTGCTCGCCGATTCGCCGGAACGCGCCGACGTGGAAGCGGCTGGCTGCGAAGTAGGCTTCGATGGCATGGAACTGGTGATTTGATCGCCGATTTTAGAGAAGAAAGACAACTACCGATGCTTTCAATCACGGGTGAACCTATCCCTGGTTCAGACACGAATGATGCAGACATTTCAAGCAGCCAGCCCTGGGACCGCGACACGTTTCTGGAGCAGCTGCGGGCAGTTGGCATGAGCCGCTATCATCATCTGCACCCTTTTCACGCGCACATGAATGCGGGCAGGCTTTCGCAGGAACAGGTTCGTGGCTGGATCATCAACCGTTTTTATTACCAGCGCGGCATTCCGCTCAAAGACGCCGCGATACTGTCGAACTGCCCGGTGCGCGAGGTGCGCCGTCAGTGGCTGCACCGTATCGTCGATCATGACGGCGCGAAAGAGGGCGAGGGCGGTATCGAGGCGTGGCTGCGGATGGCGGAGGCGGCGGGACTGAGTCGAGAAGATTTGCTGAGCGAGGAGCAGGTGCTTCCGGGCGTACGGTTCGCGGTCGATGCGTATGTCAATTTCTGCCGTACGAAACCCTGGGCTATCGCTATTTCATCGTCGATGACCGAACTGTTCGCTCCGGATTTGATGAGTGAACGGCTGGCGGCTTTCGAGAAGCACTACACATGGCTGCCTTCGTGGGGTCTGGACTATTTCCGGTCTCGCGTAACGCAGGCGCGTATCGATTCGACGGAGGGTTTCGATCTGACCGCGACCTACTGCGACACCCGCGCTTTGCAGGAGGAGGCAGTACGCGCCCTGCGCTTTAAATGCGACCTGCTCTGGGCGATGCTGGATGCGATGATGCTCGCCTACGGTGGCGGCACAGAAAATAAAGTTGAAAGCAGTGACGAAAGCAGAGCACCCGACAAAGCAGAGGACAACGACGAAAGCAACGCTGAAGACGCCGCGCCAACGGACTGAACTTCTCCATGTTCTTGTCGTTTGCGAGTACGCGGGGCTAAGAGCGGCTAACCACCTCAACCCCCTCCTTCGCAAGGAGGGGGAGAGAATACACGAACCGTCTGTTTTCATCTTCGCAGGGAGGGAGAGAAAATACACTTCTCGTTGGCTTTCGCTTCTGGGAAGGCACACTGGATAAATAGCTACGGCAGGTCTTTAATATCCTTCGAATGCAGGATCGGTTCGAGCGCTGCTTCCATTGCAGCGATCTCCTGATCTGTCAACTCGGCAAACTGCCCGCGCTTGTTCTGCGACAGTTTTCCTCCGTTTTGCAGGCACATACGCACCAGCAGAGCGGCGCGGCGATCGGGCATCTCGACCACATTTCGCACGGCATCGAATGCCGCGTCATACATGGTGAGAAAATCCAGTTCGTCTTTAAAGTCTTCATGAATCGTTTCGGCGATGCGGTCATATAAGTACTCCGCCTGTACCGTAGCATCGAAGAACCTGTACAGATTTCGGGTGTCGTTTTCGACGATCATACTATGATCCGCTGTGATGCGCCATTCTGTTGCACTCCGCGCCGGTCGTGAAAAAGCCTCGAGGGCGGCATCGTACAGCGACCGTTGGCGCAGGATCGCCGCGCTCACTGGAAAGAGAACTTCCGGCGGCGTGAAATTGCGGCGATGCAGAGCGTAGTGGATCAGGAACCGATGCAGCCGTCCATTTCCGTCCTCGAAAGGATGAATGAAGGCGAAGCCGAACGCGCTCACTGCCGCTGCGATCACCGGATCGAGCGGCGCCTGCAGCATTCGTTTCGTCGCAGCCATCCAGCCGCGCATCAGGGTTGGAACGTCTTCCGGTCGCGGACAGATAAAGTGTACATGCTCCCCATAATGGCGAGTTGTCTCACCCACGAAGTTTTGGAAGTCGCGATAGTTGGTGGCAGCGTAGCGCGGATCGACAATACTTCCCTGCAGCGCAATCAGCGCCGCTTTATCTGCTGGATCGAAAGTGGCGAGTGAGTGCAGGGCCTGCAAAAGCCGTTCCTCGCGAATCCGGCTCGGCACTTCACCTTCGATTGCGAAGGAGGAGCGTGTTTCTTTGGTATAAAGAAAACTCACGGCACGTACCAGCGTCTCCGGTGCGTAGTGTTCAGTAAGTCTGCGCGCTTCTTGGTCCAAACCCATCGCAGCCATCGCTTCCAGCTTACGGGTCCGGCGCACAGTCGGGCAGAAATCGGTCGTTCCAAGCAGGTTATCGTTTACGTGATGCCGGTGAGATTTGACGGAGGCAGCCACGAAGTGGAATGCGGATTTCAGAGCATCGACGTAGATTCCTGCCTGCGCCGCAGCCAGATCGAGAATGTCGCCTGTGAGCATCTCATAGAAGAACCAGGCACGACGGCTATAGGCGCTGGTCGGTTCGGAGAGTATCCAGTCGGTCAAAGCACGGCTGCCGAGTGCAGTCAGAGCGGCATGAAGGATCGCCATATCGAGCGGTTCATAGCGCAGAGCGAAGCGCAAATTCCCGGTCAGAGTTCCGTCTGTGGCATAGCGGGGAGTATAATATTCTTCGGTAAATGTGGCTTCCGCATGACTGCGTCGTGCGCCCGCAACAATGTAGCTGCGCACATACGGGAGCGGCAGAGATGAACCAATGCTGGTATGAAGAGCCAGCTGTCCGATTGCAACTGGGGCGTTGGACAATGATTTGGATAACGTAGGAATCATAGTATAAAGAGACAGCAGTAAAACGACACCCTTGCAGGCAAAACAGTTGGAATCAATATACCCTTCATGATATGCTTTTTATCGTGGTAAAACAGTACGAAATACGTCTTTTGGTGGTAAAATGCTTTTTATCGTGGTAAAACGATATGAACTACGTCTTTTGGTGGTAAAACAATTTGAAATGAAGGCGTTCGAAATACGCTGTAATGAGTTAGTGCATGAACGAAGACGAAGAGATTTCCGACAGCGCCGCCGATAATTCAGAAGCGAGACAGGGGCCGAATGCAGAAGCCCGTCCTGCACTCGCGCCGCGTGTTCGTATCCAGAAGGATAGGGTGACGGGCGGTTCCGCACTGCTGTATCCAGAAGGAGTACTGCTGCTGAACCCGACCGGTGAAGCGATCGTCGCGCTTTGCGATGGCGTCCGCACTGTCGCGCAGATCACAGCACAACTCGCGGCGCAATATTTGGTAACTGCCGACGAACTCGCGGGCGATGTCGAGAGCTACTTGAATCGTTTGATCGAGCGGCGTCTGCTCATGATTGTAACGTAGACAGACGCAGACTGTAGAGCCGTTCAGCCCTCCCCTGCCGTCTTCTCCCTGCTGCTTATGCCTCGTCAGGGAAAGAGGTTGAAAGAAATCAAGCGCTGAATTCACCTTTCTCTTGAAGGGCCTGCGGAAGGACGAGGGGAGGCATTCCCCGCCCGGTATCAGTCCGCGAAGGCGGACTTTACATCTCCAGACCGGGCTTCAGTTTCGTGTGCATTCCATCAGCAGCCGTAAATACAGCTGCCGCAAAAACCTAATAGAAATCATGAGCACTTCCATACAGACATCTTCCGTACAGACATACAATGCATCGCTGCCGACTATCGCTCGCTCTGCTCCACGACCCTACGGGCTGTTGCTGGAGATGACTTATCGCTGCCCGCTGCACTGCCCCTACTGCTCCAACCCGACTCGCTACCCGGACACGAACCGCGAACTCACCACGGAAGAGTGGAAGCGTGTTCTGGTCGAGGCGAGCGAACTCGGCGTACTGCATGCCCTCTTCTCCGGCGGGGAGCCGCTGCTGCGTCCCGACCTGCCCGAACTCGTCGCCTGCGCCCGCGAGGCGGGGCTCTATACCAATCTGATCACCAGCGCGATCGGGCTCACCCGTGCCCGCGCTGAGGCGCTGCGTGACGCCGGACTCGACAGCATTCAGATCAGTTTTCAGGCGGATGAAGCGGAACTCGCCAACGCGATCGCCGGTTTTGCCGCACATCAGCGCAAGCGCGAAGCGGCGCTGATGATTCGTGAACTCGGCTTTCCGCTGACGATCAACACGGTTCTGCATCGCGCCAATATCGCTCGCGTACCCGCAATCATCGCGCTCGCCGAGGAACTCGGCGCCGATCGTCTCGAACTTGCGAACACGCAGTTCTACGGCTGGGCGTTCCGTAACAAGGAGACCCTGCTGCCGACACGCGAGCAGATCGAGGCGGCGGATGAGATCGTGATCGCGGCAAAAGAGCGGCTGCGTGGCAGGATGGAACTGCTGCACGTGCTGCCCGACTATCACGGCGATCGACCCAAACCCTGCATGAACGGCTGGGGACAGCGCTATTTGACGGTCAACCCGGTCGGTGAGGTGCTGCCCTGCCCAACGGCGGGCGAGATCGAATCGCTGCGATTCGACAGCGTCCGCGAGCATTCGCTGGCATGGATATGGGCGGAATCGGAGGCGTTCAACCGATTTCGCGGCACCGAGTGGATGCCCGAACCCTGCCAGTCCTGTGCCCTGCGCGAGGTCGACTTCGGCGGCTGCCGCTGCCAGGCGGCGCTGCTCACGGGCGACGCTGCAAATACCGATCCCGCCTGCGGGCTTTCCCCGCATCGCGCCACGCTGCTCAAAATCATCGCGAATATTCCGCAGGAGGATCAGCAGGAAAATCAGGGAGTTTTGAATAGCGGTTCAGATGCTGGACAGAACAGCGCACCGACGGCTGAACCGATCCGCTGGCAGTACCGCGCCAATCCTGGTCGAGAGTCGGGCAGAGAGACCGAGATCAAAACCGTGATCAGAGCAGCAAACGAGACAGCAGTTCAGGAAAGCAAAGTATGAGCGCGACGAAACCTTCCGATTCGTCAGCCAGGATGCTCGGTGTGGGAGCGTTCTGCCTGGCGTTAATGACAGCAATTGGATACGCATCGGCACAAAAAACTTCAGCCGCCAATTCTCAAACTTTACGAACGTCGAAAGGAAATGCTGCAAAGTACGTGGGTAGACCCGCCGGAAAAGCTGTCGCCCGCTACACTGTTTTGGACCTCGGCATATCAACAGAAAGCCTGGAAGACCTTCCACTCGGCTTGAACGATGCAGGCACGGTCGCGGGCTGGAGAGCAGCATCCAACCATATAAACAAAGCCGCCGTATGGGAAAATGGGCGATCGATCGATCTGAGAAAGGTTGATCTCGACGTACCTCCTACCTATACCGAAACGTATGCCGCCGCTGTCAACAGTCGCAGGCAGATTGTCGGGCTGGTAAAAGGCATGGATGGCGCCAATCACGCTTGTTACTGGTCTTTTGTATCATCTGTGGGTGCGCAGAACAGCGCAGCGAGCAGTATGCGCGCTCTCGGAACGCTCGGCGGCAAAGTCAGCGTCGCGCGTGGACTGAACGATTCAGGGCGCGTCGTCGGCGATGCCTCACTGCCCGACGGCTCGATCCATGCCTGCCTGTGGCAGGGAAATGCTGTGCCCCGCGACCTTGGTACTCTCGGGCAGGGCGATTTTAGTACAGCACACGGAATCAACAAAACCGGTCAGGTCGTCGGAGCAGCCAATATCGTCCCGAACGGCAAGAACCATGCGTTTCTTTTTAGAGATATCATCTCCAAAGGAGTCAGCGCTGGTGCGTCGTCAAAAAATTCAGCCTCAAAAGTGCGTACACCGCAGTCATACCGTGGCGTAATGCAGGACCTCGGACTTCTGCCTGGCGGATCGAGCAGTAACGCCCGTGCCATTAACGACCGTGGACAGATCGTCGGGTGGGCGGGCGACAGTGAGGACGAGACCCATGCCTGCCTCTGGGAGAACGGCAAAATCCGCGACCTCGGGACCTTCGGCTCCGATCCGTATGCCGCCTGGAGCATCAACAACTTCGGGCAGATCGTAGGCACAGCATCAACGACGCACCAGCGGATGCACGCCTGCCTCTGGGAGAACGGGAGGTCGATCGATCTCAACGATCTGATTCCGGTCGGCTCGGGCTGGCTGCTTCAGTCCGCGTATACGATCAATGAACGCGGGCAGATCGTCGGCATCGGTCAGTTCGAAGGCGCGAAGCACATTTTTTTGCTGACGCCGATAACAAATACGCCAGGACAAAAAACAGGTCAGCCCATCGTTCCGAAGCCAGCGCCAAAAACTGAGATCAAGGCAGAATCGCTGTCGATTGCTGCGCCGATAACGCTCCTGGATGTGGCGGGCAAACGGTGCGCTCTCGCAGAGTTTCGGGGTCGCCCGGTCGCGCTCTTCTTCTTCTGTGGCTGTGAGCGCTGCGTCGCCTGCGCGAAAAGCTGGGCTCAAATACAGCGTGGTGATGTACTGCCGCAGGACGCGAAAAATAGCGTAAAAACTCCCATCACACTGATTGTCTTCACCGGTAACGCGGATGCCGCTCGTCTTTTTGCCGCACAGACAGGCCTTGATATGCATCAGACAGTGCTGCTGCCCGACGAGAAGATGCAGGCGGCGCGTTCGTATCGGGCGATGACCTGCCCACGTATCTTCGTCGTAGACAGCGCGGGCAAGATACGCTATACCAACGACCATGCCGACGATGCACCGCTCAAAGCCTCTGCGGCCCTGATCGTCAGCAGTACCCTCGACGCGCTCAAACGGTGTGCTGCAGGCAAATGATTTGCTTTCATCAGTCAGGAGACATACCGTGCGAGTCCGTGTCCACAATCCTATTTCTACGCTGATTGCAGGCTGTGTCGCGGCACTCGCCATCGGCGCAGCCCCCGATCCGACGTTTGCCGAGAAGAATTCACGCATAACCACATCAATCAATAAACAGGCAACGGGACAGCAAACGAAACCGGATTCGTCTGTTCGTGAAGGACTTACTGTCATCGCGACAGACGGGCTAGTCGCCGATACGCCCACGACGGCACATTACGATTTTGGCGATGCCGACCTGCTGCGAACACCGCACCTCGAACACACCTTCACTTTCCGTAATAACAGCAAGACCTCGCTTGTTATCGAGCGTTTTCAGCCGACCTGCGGCTGTACCACTGCGCTGACAGCTTCGGGCAGCAGCGGCGAAAATCAATCGCTTGCGCCCGGCGCGACGATCGCCGTCAACGTCTCGATCGACCTCGCTAACCTCAAACCAGGCAAATTCGATAAGTACCTGTGGGTTTATGTCGTCGGCAGCACAGAGCCCGCGATTACGATCGAGATGACCGCTGCCGTACAGCCGATCGTCACATTGGAGCCCTCGATACTCGAATTCGGCAGCGTGCCAGCCGGAAAAGCGCGACAGCTCACCCTGACCGCCGGAATCGATACCCGCCTCTTTGCTGGCGGGAGAACGCCGCAGTTCCTCTGCTCGAACCCCGATGTCAAAATCGTTTCGACCGGCGAGATAAAAGACATCAAGGGCAAATCAATCACGTTGAAAGAGGCAAAGGCGATTTCAGCGCGAAAGGGAACGTCGGCACGAGACCTCGATCCGGCAGCAACGCCAATCAGCCGGTCGCGGACGTTCGGCTACAGGATCGAGCTGGCGGCAAATGCGCGCCTCGGCATGGTCGAGGGCGGAATCACTATCCTGCTCAAGCCTTCGAAATCGAGTGGGAATCCAAAGCCCTCTTCAGACGACAGGGACAGCAGCCAGGCACAGCGAATTGCCTCCGCATTGATCAATATCGGCGCCCCTCTGACGGGTGAAGTCGTCGGCAGTATTTCCGCTCGCCCGCGCGTCTTGATCTTCGGGTCGATCACGCAGGGCAATCGTGCCGTACGCCAGTTCACACTTGTCGGGGTCTCATCCGAGGCGCTGCGTGACCTGGAACTGACGACCAGCACGCCCTATATCGAGGCGCGTTTCGTTCCTGACAAACCCGCTTCGCCTGGTGACGCTCCGGCGCTCACACTGCAAATCGAGGCGGAGATCACGCGCAATGTGCCCGTCGGGAACCTGCAGGGCGAAATCCGAATCACAACGAAAAACGGGGAGCGTCTCGTGCTCCCGATAATCCTGAATGTCTATGCTCGCCACAGCTGAGGCGCAGGATGAAACAGCAGGATGAAACAGCAGGCGTAATTGCGGGAGGCAGCAAACGCGATGATCAATGGATACTACGCGATCGACTATCAGGTACATTCGTTCCGGTCCCACGATGGGAAAGCTTCGATCGCGGATCAGTGCATCCGCGCCATCGAGATCGGGCTCGACGAGATCGGCTTCACAGAGCACAAGGATTTCGATCCATTCGACCCAATGGCAGACTATTTCGACTACACTGCCTATATTGCGGAAATCACCGCAGCAAGGGAAAAGTTTGGCGATCGTCTGATAATTAGAGCGGGCATCGAGATCGACTATCAGATATGGTTCGAGGATAAAATCGCGGACTATCTGGACTCTCAGGAGTTCGACTTCGTGCTGGGCAGCGTCCATTACGTCCACCGGAAGATGCTGATGACCCCGGAATACAACCGGAACCGTTCGGCAAAGACCGCCTATGCCGACTACTTCTCGGCGGTACGGGATTCCGTTGCGAGCGGGCTGTTCGATGTTGTGGCACATTTAGAGTATGCCAACCGGCGCGGCATTGCGGCGTGGGGAGCGTACGATGCAAATGCCTACCGCGTCGAACTGGAGAGCCTGTTCACGCTGATGATCGCAAAGGACATGCCGCTCGAAATCAACACGGCGGGACTGCATCAGGGGCTCGGTATTTCCTACCCGACATCGGCGACAGTAGCGCTCTATGCCGAGTGCGGTGGCAGGAGAATTTCGATCGGTTCCGACGGGCACCATCCTGACCAACTGGCGCACGCCTATGTCGAGGCAGTCGAAATCGCCCTTGCCAACAGCATTACGCAGGTCTGCACCTGGCATGACCGCATACCGACTGGAGTCCAGTTGCAGGGACATACCACTTTCGAGCCTCCGAAAAATAGCTGAAAAACAGCCTATTTTCACTTTTTTTGTGCCATTTTGCGGTATATTTGCTTTCTTTTCACAAGTTTGGCGTATCGTATGATACAATAATGGTAGCTGATAGACGACATGGAATTTTGACCGAACTGCGCTTAGTGTATCTCCGAACCGGCATTTGCTCGCTTCTCGTTGTGCATCCTCTGCCAGACTTTCTTGTTTTCCTTGCCTCAATTCAGACGGCGATGACAGTGACTGTCTTCGTCTGCTCTTGGTGTCGCTCCGCTCACGGGTGCGCGGCACACTCTCTCTTTTCCATTCGGGAAAGACAATCAGGAAGGAGCCATCGAAAATGGCGAAACGTATTTATGTGGGTGGACTGCCCTATTCAGCAACCGAAAATGACCTCGAGAACCTGTTCTCGGCGCATGGCACGGTATCCTCCGCGTCCGTGATCACCGACAAGTACACGGGTCAGGCGAAGGGCTTCGGCTTCGTGGAAATGTCTACGGACAGCGAAGCGGAAGCAGCCATCCGAACGCTCAACGGCACGGAAATGGGCGGCCGCACTCTGACGGTCAACGAAGCGAAACCGCGTGAGGATCGTCCTCGCACGGGTGGCGGCGGTTATGGCGGCGGCGGCGGTGGCGGAAGCTATGGCGGCGGCGGTGGTGGCGGTCGCGACCGTTACTAAATCGTCTCCTCTGTCAGACAGTAGTCTCACAGTCGGATGCACGCAGTAAGGTAAGGAGAGCAGGCAGTGAAACAATTCGTTTCTACTGCCTGCTCTTTTTGTCACCGCTTACTTTCGGTCATTGCCGGTATCGCGATTCGATGTGCGCTTCGCTGGCAGTCCCTCACCTGGGGATCGATCAGAGATTGTCGAGAATGCCGCTCGTTCGCCGTGCTCGCGAGCAAAGACGACGCTATTGAGGCGAGCAGGAGTTTGAGGGGGTGACGGCGAATCCACCGTTATCGAAGCGGATGAAATGCTGATTCACCGGAGCGAGCGCGTAAAACCAGATGGTCACTGCGGAGTGCTGCCGCGCTCAGCACGAAACCGACCTGAATGTTATAATGAGAGTTAACTATTCACCCTGAACTCTCTCTCCCGAAGCTTCGGGAGAGAGGGAGAATGACCGACTTTCGAGAGAGGGTGAATAGTTACAATGGGAGATTGTAGTCGAGGATGCCCCGAAGCGTTCCTGCTCGATGCACTTTTTTGTACACGTTAATTTTCAGCGTACTATCCCAGAAGGAAGTCTCGATGTTCAACCCATATCGCAATCGTCCTCGCAGTTTTGCTTTTCGCCACACCTTTCGTCTGCTCACCAGGCTGACATCTTTTCCTGCGCTGCTGTGCGGTTTGGGCGTTCTGGCTGTTGCCGTCCGCGCCGATACTACCGCCGAGAAGTTGTTCAAAGAAGGCAAGTTCAACCAGGCGCAAACCGCCTATGCCGCATCTGTGCGCAACTCGCCGCGAGAGTTGGCGTTGCGTATGGCGTATGCCCGCACGCTTTTGCGACTAGATAAGTGGTTCGAAGCGATCAAGGAGATGCGCACCGCAATCGGAATCGCTCCGAAAAGCGCAGACGCACATGGTCTGCTCAGCTTTGCGCTCATGCGCGGCGGCCAGCCCGAAGAGTCGGAAAAAGCTGCAAAGAAGGCATTCGAACTCGACCCGAAAAGCTACTGGGCTCTAGTCGGTTCGGCACGCGTCGCACTGTGGAATGAGAAAGATGCGGACGCCGAAAAGCTGCTGAACCAGGCGACGAAGAGCTATCCCGACCAGCCCGAGGCATTCTACTACTTGATCGATGCACAGAGTCAAAAAACACCGCGTGCCGAGCGGAAGAAGGCGCTGACAGCATTCGTCAAATTAGCTCCGAAAGGACACCCGTTCGACCGGGCACTCGACAGCCTGTCGCGTTCAACGGGAACATCAGAACCAGCAGATGAAAAGAAGGAGTTACAGGCAGAGGGTAAGATCGATGAGGGTGTGCTCAAAGCCGCCGATATCGGCAAGAGCAAACCCGTCAGCTTTACCGTGAACTTCGAAACAGGTAAATACGATGAAGACTCGATCATTCTCCCGGTCTCGATAAATGGCTCACGCTTTCGCTTACTCTTCGACACGGGCGCCGGACACGCAATCACGCTGAATGGTCCTGCTGTGGATCGTGTCAATCTACCGTTGCTATACAGATCAGTTGCGCATGGTGTCAGCGGCAAAGAGGAGACAGCCATTCGCAGAGCCGATGAGGTAAAAATCGGGAGCCAGGTTTTTCGCAACGCGAGGGTCGAAACATCAGCAGCCAGCCTCGAAGCGTTCGACGGACTGCTAGGCGGCGCAGTCTTTGAAGACTATGTGGTCTCGATCAACTACGAAAATAATGCGATGACCCTGACGCGCGGCAAAACAGCGGTCGCGCCGCCTGTTCGTGAGGGTTATCATATCATGACCGTACCGTTTCACTTGATACAGGGCTACATCATATTCCCATTGCGCCTGGAAGATCAGACGAATACGCAGTGGGCAATGCTCGATACTGGTGCTGGCGGTGTCGGCTTACTCTCTCTGCGCACAGCACGCGAACTGGCGAAGAAACGTAACTCTGAAACGACCCATGAGGTTGAGCGTAACGAGCGGCGCGGCGTCGGCACGAGCAGCACGAAGTTCACTCAGGTTCGGTTCGATTTCGCTGTCGATCTGACGATGGTGCATAACGGTGGCACACCCTACTTTATGGAAATGGCGCCGGTCGAGGGTGCGTCGATGATGGATAATGAAGTGAGCCGCTCCTCCGATTTCGAGCTGATCGGGCTGATCGGCATCTCCTATCTCAGCAACGCCAAGCGCGTCACGTTCGACTACCCGAACCACCTGCTGACAATGGAGTTCGCCGACAACGTATAAACGTTTTTTGAGAGAAAGCCAGTTGTAATCAAGGATACGCTGGCATCCACCACTGAGCCGGGTTTCGACGCCTGGCTCTGCGATCGTGAGTATCCATGTTCAGCATGTTCAGCATGTTCAGGAGGTTTCTAGAATGGCACAATGTGATCGATCGAACAACACAGACAAACAGACAGACGGTATTTCGACCGGATTGACGCGGCGTGAAGCCTTGCAGCGAGGCAGCGTACTCGGCATTGCGGGCGGCGCGGCGCTCACCGGACTGACACAAACGGCGGGAGCACAGCAGGCGGCAAAAACGAAGATGCCGACTGCCGTTCTCGGACGCACGGGCGTCAAAGTTTCGCGGCTGGCGATGGGCGGCGCATGGGATGTGGACAGCGAAGTGGTCGGCGCGGGACTCGAGCAGGGTATCAACTATATCGACACAGCGCAGGTTTATAATGGCGGCAACAGCGAAACGGCGTTCGGGACGATCCTGAAGCAGATGGGCGCGACCGGACACTCCGAAGCGCGCAAAAAACTCTGGCTCGTCACCAAATCGCCGGACGTTCATAACATGGAGACGCGGCTCGATCGCAGCCTCGTCAAACTCCAGCAGGACTATGTGGACTGCTACTATATGCACGGGATTCGTGACCCCAAACTGCCCGCTTCCTCAGAGATCAAAGCGATGGCGGAGCGGATGAAGAAGTCCGGCAAGACGCGCTTCTTCGGGTTTTCCTGCCACGACGATCCGCTCGTCGAGTGCCTGAACGCGGCGGCAGACAGCGGCTTCATCGATGTGATCATGTTCCGCTACGACTATCATTACTATAAGAGCGACGCGCTCAACCGCGCCATCGATCGCTGCGTGAAGGCGAAAATCGGGCTCGTTGCGATGAAGACCCAGGTCGGTGCCATGACCCTGCCTGAGAAGATCAACCCGTTCCTGAAGCGCGGCGTGAACCAGCATCAGGCGGCAATCAAGGCGGTCGCGATCGATGCGCGCATGACGTCGATCTGCTCTGAGATGGTGACAGCGGATCAGATGCGCCAGAATGCCTCCGCCATCGCGGGCAAGCTGACGGTCGCCGAGGCGGACGCGATTCAGGAGCATGCACAGTTGGTGAGCCACCTCTGGTGCCGGGGCTGCGATCATATCTGCCGTAAAGCGAGCGGCGCGGGCAGCACAGTTGCCGTAGCGGATTCGCTGCGCTTCCTGATGTATCACGACCACTATGGCAAGACGGAACACGCTCGCACGCTCTATGCCGGGTTGCCGGAAGCAGACCGTGATCCCGAAGCGATCGCAAACGGCGACTGGGCGGCGGCAGAGCAGGTCTGCCCGCACAATGTGCCGCTGACGAAACTGATGCTGCGAGTAAAGGAGCGACTGGCATGAAGGTACTGATTATCGGCGGCACCGGGCTGATCTCGACATCGATTACGACGCAGCTGCTGAAGCGCGGCGACGAGGTAACGCTCTTCAATCGCGGCAAGAGCGAGGCGCGTATTCCGGCGGGCGCAAAGACGCTGATCGGTGACCGCAAACAGTATGCGGCGTTCGAGGCGCAGATGGCGGAAGCGGGACATTTCGATGCGGTAATCGATATGGTCGGCTTCGCGCCTGAAGACGCCGAGAGCGCCGTCCGCGCCTTTCGGGGGCGCACCGGGCATTTCATCTTCTGCAGCACCGTCTGTACGTATGGCGGTCCCGCGTCGCACTATCCGATCCGTGAGGACGAGCCACAGCGTCCGATGGGCAGCTATGGCGCGAACAAAGTGAAGTGCGAACAGACGCTGATGGCGGCGAACGCGGCGGGCGATTTTCCGGTCACGATCATGCGTCCTTCGCAAACCTACGGCGAGGGCGGCAACATCGTGCATACGCTCGGCGGCAAGACGACCTACCTGGACCGTATCCGCAAGGGCAAGCAGATCATCGTGCATGGCGATGGCGAGTGTCTGTGGGCGGCGTGCCACATCGATGACGTCGGCAACGGCTTCGTCGGGGCGGCGGGCAATCCGAAGGCGTTCGGCAAAGCCTACAATGTGACGGGCGAAGAGTGGATGACCTGGAACCAGTACAACGCGGGTGTGGCGGAGGCATTGAACGCGCCCGCGCCGAACATCGTGCATATCCCGACCGACCTGCTCGCGAAGATCGCATCGGAGCGTGCCGGTATCAGCGTCGAGATTTTCCAGTATCCGAGCATTTTCGACAACGCCGCCGCGATCGCCGATCTGGGTTTCCGCTACACGATCCCGTGGGTCGAGGGTGTGCGGCGTACGGTTGCGTGGCTGGATGAGCGCGGTAAGGTCGAAAACAGCGACGACGATCCATACGACGACCGAATCATCGCCGCGTGGGAGAAGCTGAGCGCGAACATCACATCGGAGCTCTCGACCGCAAATCCTATTTAGGGACCGTAAATTAATAAGTTCCCGCGCATTTGTGGGGGCGTTGCTTGCTGCGCCCTCTTGAATCAGGAATCTATACTTTCACGAACACTATGGATCACATTACGAAACTTCTCCATGAGATGACCCCGCTGGAATGGGCGGCTGCGATTACGACACTCGCCTTCGTCTATCTGACCGTCAAAAATCGGATCGACAACTGGTACTGGGGGATCGCCGCGGTCCTGTTCTACGCGGTATTCTTCTGGAAAATAAGCAACTATGCGAACGCGGCGCTGAACCTGTTCTATTATCTGCCCTGCTGCATTTATGGCTGGTGGGTCTGGAAAAAACAGGGTCCAATGCACGACGATGACCTGCCGGTCACCTCGTTGACGCGGCGCGCGCTCGTCGGATGGCTGCTCGTATCTGTCGTACTCTCGCTGTGCATCGGCTATCCGATCGCGCACTATCCGATTGCGAACTCTACACCGGACCCGCATCCCTACGCCGACTCGTTCACGACGGGTTTCAGCATCGTGGCGCAATACCTGCAGGCGAAGAAAATCTTCGAGAACTGGTGGATGTGGCTTGGCGTCGATTTGGTCTATACCGTCTATCTGTTCCCGGTGCAGGGACTCGTCCTCTCGACAATCGTCTATTTCATCGTTACCGTACTGGCAGTCCGGGGCGCGATCGAGTGGAAGCCGCTGATCGGCAAGCCGAAGGCAGTTTCGGCGAAGGTTGTCGTCGTATGATTCGCGGAATGCTGCTGGGCAAGTTTCTGCCGCCGCATCGTGGTCACGAGTATATGATCCGGTTCGCGCAGTCGCTCGTCGATGAGCTGACCGTGCAAGTCTGTAGCAGCGTTCGCGAGCCGCTGCTGGGGCATCTGCGTTACGCCTGATACGCGATCATTTCGGCGGCGTGCGCGTGGTTCACAACGACGATGAGAACCCCCTGACGCCCGAAGAAGACCCTGAAGACTTCTGGGACATCTGGCGGAAGAAT
>Ga0123337_10002363_pt1 | contig 21672 bp, 20 predicted proteins | sample frozenSSSSmetaG_FD_89792 | JGI IMG/M metagenome (GOLD analysis project Ga0123337, IMG submission 89792) | Glacier valley bacterial and archeal communities from Borup Fiord, Nunavut, Canada, to study Microbial Dark Matter (Phase II) -... | ecosystem: Environmental > Aquatic > Freshwater > Ice >...
AAGTCTTTCCAGCAGAAAGCCGCTTACGCAGTCGGCGCAGGCGGTGCTGGAAACGGTGACGAAGTCCGGCGTGGAGAAAATGCAGCGCGCGCGCTGTCACTTCACCGGCCTTGGTGGAACAGGCGCACCCGTCACGGCGTTGCATTTTCCGCTGCCTGTGCTGCTTCCTGTCAGGCGACCTGAGCTGTCGCGTTGGCTGCCGGTAAATGATCCCGATGAACTCCCGCGGGTGGTGGAGCTGCCAGTGAGGCGTCCCGAGGCATCGCGGTGTTGGGTGCTGGTCGCTGAGCCGCTGCCAGTCTGGGTGTCGGCGCTGCCTTGGGTGCGACCGCTGGCATCGCGGTAGGTGGTGCGGGACGAGGCTCCTGCGGTGGTCTGGGTGCTTGCCGTGCCGGTGATTCGGCCGCTGGCATCGCGGTAGTGGGTTTGCGAGCTGCCCCCGGCATTCGGGTGGGTGGTGGCGGTGCCGATGATCCGTCCCGAGGCATCCCGCGTGGTGGCTTGCACCCCGCCGCCCGCGCTCGTCTGGCGGTCGATGGTCTGGACGATGCGCCCGGATGCATCGCGGACAAGCTCCCGGCAGGTTTGCGCGGGTGACACGAGCGACAAAGCGAACGAAATCAAGGCCGTGAGGAAGTGCGCTTTCATGGTCGGTGAAACGGAAGTCGGATGCTGCTTATTCGAGCGGAATGCCGAATTCATCCCCCTTCCCTCTTTCAAAAACCACCCACAAAAAATCCAATATTTTTCTACCCACCCCCGCTATTTGTCCCACCCCTGGTGGTAAAAGCTGAGATTCTCAAACGCTGAAACGCTCAAACTCCCACCGCCATGATCCGTCGCTCCTTCTTCCACCTGCTTTCCGCGGCTTTCTATCCGCGTCCCGTTTGGAATTCACCACGTCCCGGCGAGGTTCTACACCCGAATCCCGCGCCCAAGGCTACCGCAGCTTCGGCGACAACAATCGATCCTGAATCGCTTTCAGCATGGCTGCGCCTGCCACGCCTGCCGCTCATTCCTGAAAGTTTCTCGGTGATCCCTGACGTGAATGAATCCACCCTTGTGGTTGTGCTTCTCGTGAGTATTGGCTTGGGCGAACCCATCCAGTTCAAGTATTTCGCAGGATCAGAACCCGGGAGGTCCCGCCGGGTGTTGCCCGTCTTGGTCTTCACCAGCTCACGTTGCGAACCTACTTGCGGGGTGGGCACCCTGACTCCGATTTACCTGCTCGGCTGGTGCCAGACCCGCCACGCCGCCCGCACCTTCCGCCTCGATCGGATGGAGATCGAAAACCGGTAGGCCGTGACCGTCGTGACCGCCGGGTGCGCCGACTTGGCACCACTAGCAGCGCGAGCCGTCCGCAGCATCCGCCCACCCTACCCCATCCAACATTCCTCCCGACCCCTCTCCTCCATGCACTTTGACGACTTCACCGCATTGGTTACAAATGCCACCGCCCCCGTGATCCTGGTCGAGGGACGGCGCTCCATGCCGGAAAGCTCCGCCCAGAGCGCACGGCGGATCGCCTCCCAGCTCGCCGAACGATTCCCCAGCGTCCGCTTCCGCTCGGGCAATGCCACCGGGGCCGATGAGGCTTTTTCCTCGGGGATCATCGCAACCGCGCCGGAACGCCTCGAAATCATCGCTCCTTATGCCAGCCACCCCCTGCGCGATCGACATCCGCTCGTCCGCTACGACTCGCCCGAATCACTCGATCCGGAGGCACTCGCAGACGTCCAGGCCCTCACCATCGCCGCCACTCCTGCCAACCGAGGCCTGATGAAATGTTACGGGCGCGGTGGCCGCACCGGTGCCCAAGCCGCCTGCCTGATCCGCGACACGATGAAAGTCGCCGGCTCTCCACCTTCGGCACGCCGAGGCCGTCACGCCCTCCCGCCTCCCATCGCCGCCTTGTTCTGGATCGACCCCGCAGACCCCGAAGCCGGCGGCACCGGTCATACCATCCGCGTCTGCCGCCTCGCAGGCGTTCCCGCGATCTTCCAAAACCACTGGGAAACTTGGCTGAACCTTGGCTCATGACGGATTGAACACCCCCGCTCTTTCTGCTAGCCACCTAGCAGTCATCCCGCTTGTCTATCCCCGTGCTCCTCGCTGCCGCCATCGAACGCCTTTATGACCTCAATGTCGGCATCACGCCACTTGAGGAAGGCGCTCCTCACGAGAAGCCACACAAACCCTTGCTGCTGCTCGCCGCCTTCGACCTCATCGACGAAGGCCTCGCCACACCCGAGCGCATCCCGTGGTGCCAGCATCTCCGCGACCGCTTCACCGACCGCTTCCTGCTCGTCAAGAAACACAACGACCAGAACAACCCGGATCTGCCCTTCCGCTATCTGGCAGGCGATGGCTTCTGGCAGGCCTTCGAAAACAACGGCACCACGCCGATCCGCCGGCAAATTCGCGTCGCCGACATCGGCCAGGTCTTCGCCCGCTTTACCAATGGCTTCCAATACCTCGTCGCCATCCCCGCCAACCGCCAGCTCATGCGTGAGTCTCTCATCTCGCGCTACTTCCCACATCTTCTCTCTTACCATCCACCATCCCCGATCCCCAATCCTCGATCGCTCGTCGCAGAAGAGGCTCTCGAATACGGCCGCTCTCCCGCCTTCCGCCGCAAGATCCTCTCCATCTACGATCATCAATGCGCCGCCTGCGGCCTCCGCATCAAGCTCCCCGCCGGCAATGACGTATCTTTCATCGACGCGGCGCATCTCCTTCCGTGGGACAAGTTCCACAACGACCACCCCACCAACGGCCTCGCGCTTTGCAAAAACCACCACTGGGCGATGGACAGCAATCTCATCGCTCCGGCACCCGATCATCACTGGTACGTCTCCAAAATCCTCGATCCACGCCGCTCCAACGGTGAGAAGGAACTCATCGAACTATCCGGGAAATCCCTTCTCCTTCCTCAAGATGAAGCTTTCCATCCGGATGCCACAGGCTTGCAGTGGCGAGTCGAAAGACTCTCGGCATGAAATACAACGCCCTCGTCAAAACTATCCAAACCGCCACCGCCCAATTTCAGGGCAGGGCCGTCATAGCCCTCAACCAAGCACTCGTCATTCGCAACTGGCTCGTCGGGGCTTGGATTTTCGAATTCGAACAACACGGAAGCGACAGGGCAAAGTATGGAGAGAGGCTGCTGGAAACGCTCGCGAAAGACCTTTCGGCCAAAGGCTTGGAAATCTGCAATCTCAGGAACTGCCGACTCCTCTACGCCACTTATCCACAGATACGGCAGACACTGTCTGCCGTATCTGCCGCTCTAACGCTGGAAATCACTCCGAAGTCCTCGACCACGAATTCGGCAGACAGCATCTGCCGAATTCCGGCGACACCGTCACCGGAATCTCCCACACCGCTTCCTCCTGAGGTGCTGCTCCGACTCTCCTGGAGCCATCTCGTCAATATTATCCCACACGGCAAACCGAACTGCTAGAACCCTGCCATGGCGAAGAAAATTCCAAACCAGTCCACACGTTCGGTCGCGAAACGCGGCGTGGGCTACGCGAAGCTCATCAAGGCCATTAGCCAGGTGAACACCGGCATGGTCGCCCGCGCCGCAGTGGCCGTGAACCAGGCGCTCGTGCTTCGGAACTGGCTGATCGGTGCCTACATCGTCGAGTTCGAGCAGAACGGCTCGGACCGGGCAAAGTATGGCGAACGGCTGTTGCCGACCTTGGCGGAGGATCTGAAGTTGCAGGGACTCAAGGGGCTGGGAGCAGAGATGTTGAGAAGCTGTCGTTCGTTCTTCCTGTGCTATCCCCAGATTTCCCAACCGGTGGTTGGGGAATTCGCCCTGCCAGGGATTACATCTCCAATTTCCCAACCGCTGTCTGGGAAATTGGAAGCACCTGCTGGCCGCATCTCATCCGGGGGCAAAGTTGGTCCGAAGCAGGAAACGTTGCCCAGCCCGCTCTCGGCGGAGCAACTGGCCCGGATTTCTTGGTCGCATTTTCTGGAACTCGTCCGCATCGACGATCCGTGGAAACGCGCTTTTTACGAAAATGAACTGTTGCAAGGCCATTGGTCGAAACGTCAGCTCCAGCGCCAGATCGGCTCCCTGCTCTACGAACGCACCGGCCTGTCCAACCACAAAAAGGGCGTCATCGAGCGCGCCCGGAAACAGGAACCGCCGGAAACCATCGCCGAAATGCTGCGGGATCCCTACATCCTCGAATTCACCGGGCTCTCCGACCAGCATGAGTATTCCGAGGGCGAACTGGAGACCGCCTTGCTGGATCACTTGCAGCGCTTCCTATTGGAACTTGGTCGTGGCTTCTGTTTCGAGGCCCGCCAGTTCCGCATGACAGAGGGCCGCAAGCACCATCGCGTGGACTTGGTTTTCTATCACCGCATCCTGCGCTGCCATGTGCTGATCGATCTCAAAATCCGCGCCTTCAAACCGGAAGATGCTGGGCAGATGAACTTCTATGTCAATTGGTTCAAGGCAAACATGATGCACGAGAGCGACAACCCGCCGGTGGGCATCCTGCTTTGCAGTGACAAGGACGGCACTGAAGTGGAATTCGCCACCGCCGGCATGGACCAGAAACTCTTCGTCTCCCGCTACCTCGTCGCCTTGCCATCGGTGGAAAAACTCCGCCGCTTCCTCGAAGCCGACCGCGAACGCATCGAAAGCCTCATGCCTCCTCCCTCCGCCCGCAAACGCGCCCCGCGCAAACCGAAATCCTGAGCCGCCGCTTTGCTTTCCATCCAGCCGCCCATCCCGCGACCGCCCCAAGGCGGCTCCGCCATTCTCCCCCAATCAAAAATCAAAAATCAAAAATCGTCATTCATCAATTTCCTATCAATCTGCCGACGAATTACCAGTCTATGCGCAGCAGAATCCGCAGAAAACCACCAGCCTTCTTAGATCCGACCTCCGCTCACTGCTCACCTATCACTTCAAACTCTAGTCTCCCTCTTCCATCCAAAATTCAAAATTAAAAATTAAAAATTTCCCAGACCCTCCCCCCGTAGTTGACCCACCCCCTGTGGTATGAACAGAGCTGAAAACACCTAGCGCCCCTATCACCCATGCCCGCCAAACCTCGAAAAGCACCCAAGCCGACCGTCCTTCGTGATTTCTTCGGATCGCTCGATGACAAGACCAAAGGCCTTCTACTCCTGACTCTGAATCTGGAAGCCGACTCGGAAATCCCCCCGAAGGCCAAGCAGGAGAAGCTGGAAGCCGAACTTCTCCGGAGAGTCAAGTAGCCACCCACGACCATGATTTTCGAACGACTGACTCTTCACAACTTCCAGCGCTACGGCGGCACGAACACCATCGAGTTTCCCGATCCCGAGGAAACCTCGCTGGTCGTCATTCTAGCTCCTAACAATACCGGCAAGACCACCATCCTGCGCGCCATTGACTTCCTGTTTTACGGCTCGCTCGGCGGAGAAGGATCAGAGACCTCGTGGAAACTCGTCACCGATGTGATCCGGGACGAGACGCAGGCGGGCACCGAGGTCAAGGCATGGGTCGAGGCCCGGCTGAAGTTCCCTGATAACCAGACTCTCACCGTCCGTCGGCAAATCACCGCCCGCCGTCCAACGGAAAACAAGTGGATGGCCGAATCGCCGAAGCTCCTTTGGAGGAAGACTGACAGCCCGAATGAAAAATTCCAGGCGGATGATGGCCACTATCAGGTGAAAATCGACAATGCCGTCCCTCAGGATCTGTTCTCTTGGTTCTACTTCCAGGGCGAACCCGCCAACGGAAAAATGGGCCGCGGCGCGACGGCCAGCGTTCTGGAGCCGCTGAAAAAAGTGCTGCAAATCCGCCGCTGGAAGGATGCGCGCAACAATGTGCAGGCCGTGATCCAATCGCTCACCCAACAGGAAGCGAAAGAAGCCGGGGCGAACAAGGCTTTCCTAGAAGTCCGGCACCGGGAAAGCGTGGTCCGCAAAGGTCTCGAAACCAACCGCCTCGACCTCAATGCCTTGAAAACAGCGGAGTCCGAGCTGGGTAGATCCAAGGCCCGCTTGGACACGGAACTCGCGGAAGTCAGCTCCCAGGCGAAGGCCTCTCAGGAACTCTACACCCAACTCCAGAAGCACAAACTCGACGAACAGCAGGCCCAACAGGCGATCGATACCGCCGACAGCCAAGTCTGCGATCTCGTCAAAAGCACTCTGGCCATCCCCTTGCTGGACCCCGCTTTCGGCCCCGCCGACCGGCACTTGGAAGATCTGCGGACCCGCAATCTGTTACCCGCCGATGTCAGCAAGGGATTCATCGAGAGGCTCCTCAAGGGCGAGCATTGCGTTTGCGGCACCTGCCTCGACGCGACGAAACGCGAGGAACTCACCAAATACCTCGGCCTCACCCTCGCCGCCCAGACCAACCGCGACCTCGTCGCCCTCGCCGATGCGCTTGAAGGCGGCAAGGAAAGCGCCTTGAGAAAAAAAGCAGGCGCATTCCCGGCCCGTCTCACGCGTTTGACCGCAGAGCGTGGCGCGGCTGTCGCCTTGCTCAAGCGGGCGCAGGACGCCATCGAGGGACTGATGCCGAAGATCGAGAAAGCATCCATGGACCGCTTCGCCGAACTGGTGAACCTCGTCCGCAGGGCCGAGCGGGAAATCTCCGACAACCAGCGGTCACAAGCTGAAAAGGCGGAATCCATCCGCAAGCAGGAAAGCACCTTGGCCAGCCTCGCCACGGAACTGGCCAAGGCCCGCCCCAAGAAGGGTGCCGACAAGATGGAAGGGATAGCGAAAGCCATCGAGATGGCTGAGACGCTGCGGGAAAAGCTGAACGAAGGCGAAACCAAGTTCCGTCAGGCCGTCCACGGCATCCTCCAGGAACGGCTCACCCATTACTTCGGCGTCGCCACCAGCGGCAACACCGCATGGATCGACAAGGAAAACTTCCTGCCCTCCATGCACGACCGCAACAACCTGGTCGTCACCAATCCGGGCGGCGGCGAGCAACAGGTTCTCAACCTCGCCTTCGTCATCGCCCTCGCGGAAATGCGCACCATGATCAACGAGGACATGACCTCCGCAGGCCTCGGCGTGCGGCTGCTGGGTGACCAGTCATTCGTGCTCGACTCCCCGTTCACCAGCGCCGACCCGAATTTCATGAAGGCCATTGCCGAGTTCCTCCCCGGCAAGGCCCCGCAAATGCTTCTGCTGCTGGCCAAACAAAACTGGCCGGATAGTGTCCGCGAGACCCTGGCCCCTCATATCTCCCGGGTTTACGGCGTCAGGCTCCACACCCCGGTCACCCCGAACGATCCCGAGTCCTTCCGCTTCCACTGGAAGGGCAACACCGTGGATCTGCGGGAACCGATCGTGGCGGGAAAACCCTCTTTCATCACCTCTTCACGAACTCTGAACCATGGCCACCATCCGCCTTCCTGCCAGCGCGAGCGAATGTCTTCTGTTAAATTCCGACCACTCCGTTCTTCACAAGCGGCTCAATTTAGAAAACCACGCTCAATTGCTGGTCACTGTGGCCGCTAGCCGATAACGTCGCTGGCAATCAAGCATGGATTCGGAGACTTCAGTCTATTATTCGCAAAACGCCAGCAAGCTAGCGGAACAATATGCGACGGTAGTCCACACGCTGGAGGAGTGTTTGACCTCTGTATTTGCGCGATCCCACAAAGTTCTCGACGTGGGTTGCGGCACGGGCCGGGATTTGTTGTTTTTGCTCGGCAATGGCAAAGATGCTTACGGTGTCGATCCATCAAGGGAAATGCTCGTCGCCGCTCATCAAACAATCGAAGCGCGGGGGTTCTCAAGCGAAGGCCGACTTTTCGCGGGTTCACTCCCAGATCTGCGTCAGTTTGCTGAGTCTGAATTTGATGGAGTTCTTTGCTCGGCGGTCCTGATGCATCTTCCCGAGGAGGAGCTTTTTGATGCGGTTTACGCCCTGCGACGAATATTACGCCCTGGCGGAACGCTTTTGGTTTCAGTTCCTGTCACAAGGAGTGATGTCGATCCTATCACTCGCCGCGATGGCGGCGGGCGTCTGTTCACCGAACTACCAGCCCCAAAACTTCATTTGCTTTTCGAGCGGGTCGGCTTCGTTGTGAGGGAAACGGAACAAGTTGAAGACTCGCTGGGACGCGGCGGCATCAGTTGGTGCGTCACCGAATTCCGTCTCGAAGAATCCGCCGACCGACCACTTCATTTGGTCGAGAGCATCCTCAGCCGCGACAAGAAAGACGCCACTTACAAACTCGCTCTTTTCCGAGCGTTGGCCGAGATCGCACAAACCCAACACCATCTCGCCGCTTTCACGCACGACGGCAAGGTGAAGATCCCGGTTCAGGCAATCGCTGACAAATGGCTTCTGTATTACTGGCCGATTTTTGAAAGCGAACAATTCATTTGCCAACGGACCGGCGAGCAACGCGATGCCGCGAATGGTGTTGCAATCCGACGGCCTTTGTTAGCATTGATCGATTGCTTTCGCTCGTCTGGCGGAATGAGCGGATTTCACGCGGGTCTAAACAGTGGAAAACTCTCTCAGGAAGCAGAGAGACTCTGGAAGCAAGCTCGATCCAAATTTCAGAGCACAATCCACACCATGCCCGTCCGGCACGCGGGCGGAGGGAATTACAGCGTGTTTCAATACGACCCTGCGGATAAGTCCGTCTGTATGGATTCAAATCTCTGGCGCGAACTGTGCCTGACGGGAAGTTGGATTCAGGATGCCACCATTTTACGATGGGCCGAGCTAACTGAACAACTCAGCAAGGGGGCTGTTCGGGCAAGCACGGTCATCGATTGCCTGCTCGCCATCCCTGATCCTGCTAGAAACGTCAACGATGCCAAAGGCTATTACAGCAAGCTCGGGGAACGGGTCTGCGTTTGGTCAGGAAGTCCGCTCAGTGACGGACGATTTGTCATCGACCACGCGATGCCTTTTTCTCTCTGGCGAAATAACGAACTCTGGAACCTCTTTCCTGCCGATCCGGCGATCAACAGCAACAAGAGCGATAAGTTGCCGACCTATGCCATCTTGAATCGGCGTCGCGAGGCGATCATCGATTATTGGCAAGGCCTGAATAATGCTCTAGGAGAGCAATTCCGTCGTGGAGCGCAGACTCTGTTGGGTCGTGATTCGTTCGCTTCTCAGAACTGGGAGAATCGATTGTTTTCACGTTTCGTGGAGGCCTTTGAGATTACAGCGGCTCAACGCGGAGCACCACGCTGGGAGATTGCCGGTGTTCCGGCATCCAATCCAGCGTATGTTAGCGCAGGACTCTCAACGCAACGTCACGCGCCAGAGTTGATTGAAATGGAAACGGATGAAGATCTTCTGACTGGAGTCGGGCCGTGCATCGTCCGCTTTATGGAAGTCGGCGATGGAGCGTTCAAAACTCATTTGCCACTGGTGGGTTCACTTGCCGCCGGACAACCCTTCCACGGTTTGGAAACAAATTCTCTCGAAGACGTGAGCGATTTGGATTGGATCGAAGTTCCCGCCCGTTTGGTGAGGGATCGACGTTTTGTCGTGCGAATCGCTGGCGACTCGATGGAACCGTTGCTTCAAATTGGTGACCTTGTGATTTTCGAATATCACCGATCACCGCGCAAAGACGGGCAAATCGTGATTGCTAACATTCCTGAATTCGGCAGTGGTGACCACGGCGTTGAAGCCATTAAGCGCATCACGCAAGACGAAGAGAACTGGATCTTCCAATCAGAAAACTCCTCGTATCCAGCCTTCAAGGTTTCCAAAAACCTCACTGCAAGCCCGATTCTTGGGACAATGGTTGAAAAGCTCCGACTGATAGATTGAGTCGCAATTAGTAAAATATAATGATCATTAAGGAAGCCGACGATAAGAAATCACAGATTGCCAACTTGGAAGCACTGGGCGCAAGGCGTGACGCGAGTCCAGACGTGCGCAAGCGAATCGAACAGGAAATTCGGAACACCCGTGCAGGGATTAAGGGTGAAGAGGAAGCCGCCTATGAAATCAATTTCCACTTTGGAGCGTCGAAGAACTATGCGGTCATTCACGACTTGCGAATTGAAGTCGAAGGCCGGGTCGCCCAGATCGATCACCTTTTGATCGGCCGGTTTCTCAATATTTGGGTCTGCGAGACTAAGAATTTCTGCGAGGGAATCGCAATCAATGAACAGGGCGAATGCTCGCGGTTTTACAACAACAAGCCCTCTGGAATGGCTTCGCCCTTCGAGCAAAACAAGAAGCACATCATGGTCTTGGAGTCTTTGTTCAAAATCGATATGGTTCAACTACCCAAGAGATTGGGGTTCTCCATCAAGCCTAACATGACCAGTGTCGTGTTGGTGTCAAAGAACGCCCGCATCAGTCGCCCGAAGACGAAAATCGCGGGTGTGGAGAGTATCGTCAAAAGCGATCAGTTCAGGTCAATGATCGACCGAGCCACAGACGGGGATAACAATCCTTTGACCATGGCGAAACTGATCGGAGCCGACACGCTGGAAAACTTTGCGCGTGCCATCGCGGCCCAGCACAAGCCGATCAAATTCAAGTGGGCTGCCAAGTTTGGACTTCCTGAGAATTCACCTGAATCCTCGCCGGACTCTATTGCTAGATTACAGGCCATGCCTCCGCCGCTTCCCACTGCGGTAGTCGCGTCAATCCGCAGTGAAGACGTGGGACTGGTCACAGAAGGGATGAAGAATCCAAAAAAGAAGCTGATTTGCGCTACATGTTCGGAACCGGTGGAACTCAACGTTGCGAGGTTCTGTTGGTTCAACAAGGCAAGGTTCGGAGAGAATATCTACTGCCGGGAATGCCAGCAGGCGGTGTGAAAAACTCTCAGCAGCAATTACAGATCCGCCGAGAATTCTTATGGCATCCTTCAGTTGACTCCGAAGCAAGCGGTTCAATACGGCAAGCTGTCAGGGCGGGAATAACAAAAATGGTCGGATTGCCTCAAGCTTCTTGCGCCCGATGCCTAGAACTTCCAACAGATCCTCGGGTTTCTCGAAAGGCTGCTTTTCGATGATCCGATTGGCTATTTCCTCGCCGATGCCGGGGAGCTTCATCAGATCGTCGCGCGCGGCGATGTTAAGATCGATTTTTTCGCCCTCCTTCAGCTTTTTTATGCCGATGGCGAGGTCTGCTTCATCCTCCTCCTCCCGTTGCGCTTTGCGTTCGATGGGGAGTTTGTCCCAATCGGTTTTGGACCAAATGCCCAGCCCGCGTTTGGCGGACTGAAGTTCGAAGTCATCGAGAGTCTTTTCATATTCCTCCTCGCTTCGCTCTCCGGGGCCGTCGGCATAGACGCCGAATGCTCGGGCGAGACCGGTTTTCACAAGTTCCGAAGCTAGGTCGGTGCCATCGGCACATTCAACAAAAGCATAGATGCGTTGATGTTTGCCGTCGCCCAGGGCGTCGCGGAAGCGAGTATGGATGGTGAACGGTTTTTGCAGCAGGGCTGCTGTTTTCTCGGCGGCGGCCTTACCAAAGCCTTTGGCGATCTCGATGGCATCCGCAGCTTTGGGGGCGGCCCCGGTGATGCCGAAGTAGCGGCGCTGGGCGCGTAATCTGCGGGCGTCGGAGTCGTCACCAATATGCCATTCCATGCAATCGGTCGCATAGAGGCGGATGGTGTGTTCGTCACCTTTGGCAGTTTTGATCTTGAAGCTGTCGCCATCGGCCCAGTCGGTAGAAACGAAGGTGCAGTGTTCGAATTTTTCGATGGGTTTAGCGGGAGCAGCAGAGGCATGCAGAAGACATGTGAAGAAGAGAATGATCCAGACGGTGGCTGACATGAATGCAGAATGTCTGTCTGCCCCATGCGCGGTCAATGCCGGATAGGCGCGGGAATAGGAACCCAGATACTTATCGGTAAGATCCCGAAATCAAATACGGTGATGGCGCACATGCCACTCGAAATGTTTCGCGTCCGGTCTGAGCCGGGCATTGGCATGAAAGCTCAATGACTGCCCGTGAAACACTGACAGCAAGCGCCCGTGCGGTGATAATTCCTCAAAGCGTCCGATTGCGACGTGAATCAGTAAATCATCGCCTTTGGGGATGACTGTCCAAAGTCCGGCGTCGAACATCCAATGGGCGTCGGGTGTTAGCGCGAGGCCATTGCGGAGATCGTCATTGCCGCTTTTGGCGTGCTGATGGATGTGGGCGGCCTGGACGATGTAACCTTCGGTCGTTTTCAGCTGGTATCCGGTGAGAGCGCAGGTGAAATGATAGCCACTGGTGACACCTACTTTGAAACGACTGTCACGCCCCTTTTTCTGAGTGGCCTTGAAGGCGTCGGCGTCTTGCCTGAACTCGGCCATTTCGGCGGAATCAGGAATGGGCAGACCCAGGCGTTCGCAAATTCCCACTTGTTCACGCGCCGTGAAATAGCGGGCGATTATGACTCGGCGAGCTTCACTGCGAAACGTGGCGTCTTGAAGACAGGCGAAGAGATCGGGATCGAGTTTGCAGAGGCGGGTGGTGAGTTTGGATTTCGACGGATTGCCGTTTTCGTCGAAACGCTCCCAAATGGAATCGCGGTCACTGCCGAGAGCGTTGAAGGGCATGGTGATGTCCGGTCGGTTGCGCTGGCGATCAAGAACCAAGTCCCAGTAACTGCGGAATTGGGAGACAAGGCGTGCCTGATAGGGAACGAAGGCATCCTTGACTTCACCCGCCTCGATCAGGTCGATGACGCTGAGTAACATCAGTGGCTTGTGCGGCGCAATGCCGCGAGCCTCGGTGCGGGCAGCGTTGAGGTTGGCGAGTTTGCCGAGCCAGTGGGTTTGCTTTTCTTTGTGCGATGGAGCGATCATGCCGGATGTTCTGTTGGAGGTTCGAGGCCGCAGAGGTCGAGCAGGCGGCGGGTTCGTTCTGCACGTAGTGCGATACGGCTTTTGGTAGTGATGGTTTGGTTGGCGACGGACCAGTCGAATTGGGAGAGTTTTTCGAGGCAGGCGGCTGCTGAGTGGTTGGGGCTGGTGAGGATTTGGGTAAGGACGGTGGCAAGGGCTTGGAGGGTCGGCGCTTGGGTTAGGATGGATTCGGCGCGAAGTTGTGAGGCTTTGACACGACCTTCGGCGTAATCGCCGAGGGCGGGGATTGCGGAAGGGAGGCGATCCCAAAGCGCGGCGAATTCCTGAGCTTCCTCGCTGGTGCCTTCGAGAGTGCCGGATTCGAGGATAGCGGCAAGTGCTTTGACCATCGCGGAGCCGGCCCACAAGTGGCCACTGCGGTGCGCGAGCGAGGACTTGCGGACGGCGACGGCTTGGCGGAGGAATCTCGACTCGGTGAGGATGGCGGTGAGCCATTTTGCGGCATCGTGCTTGATTACGGGAGCGGGACGTCCTTTGGATGTGGTTTGATTGCGGAGGTGGTCGGTAAGCGCTGCGAGGTCGTCTTCGCCGTGTGTTTCGATCAAATGAACCGGCCATTGGTTCGCACTGATGTCAGTGGGTTTTATCAGGGTGAACCGGAGTGCTGCAATACGCTGGATGCCATCGCAGACATCGAGGAATGAGGAGAATGGACATTCAAGCATACCGGCTCCGGCGTTATTGATTTCGTCCAGAGCTTTGAAGCGGCATGTATGGTCGATGGCGATGACGATGGGTTTGATAGACTCGATTTCACCGCGTTGATCCCAAAGGGTGGCGATTTTTCGTGCGGCCAGTGAGTTTTCCCGGAGTCCGGCACCCGAGGTCTTCTTTTGAATGATCGGCTCGACGAGCATGAGAATGGATTTGAGCGACAGTGTGGTTAGGAACTGACGTCTCTTTGTATTTCCCGCGGCGAGCACGGGGATATTGATCGTCGGCTCTTGGATCATGCGGCGAGGCGGTAGTGGCGGGCGACAAATGGCGCGAGCGCCTTGTGATAGGGACCGACGATTTCCTCGTCGGTGGAAAGCAGGAGCACCTGGTGAGAGGCCATCGGGAAGTAGCGTTCGACGAGGTGGCGGCGATGTGAGGAGTCCAAGCGACCAAGCGGTGTATCGATGACGGTGGGCACTGGGCGGCCAGAAGCACGAGCAAGCCCCCAGAGCAGCGCGGTTGCCAGCAATTGGCGCTCCCCGGCCGAGAGCCGGTCAAATGGCAGAACTTGATTGCCTCGACCGGTGAGCGTGACTTGGAAGGACTCTGGATCAATGGTGAGGCCGTGGACGAGATCGCTTTTGCGTAGCAGCGTGCGGAAGGCTTCCAGCATCAGGACTTCCATATTAGTGACATGGCGGCGGATGACGCGGGTGCGGAACTTGGCGAGGGTTTCGCGGACCTTCTTGGAATGGCGGAGCATCCGGTGGCGGTCGTCTTCGGCTACCCGGGCGTCGATGTTGCGATCCCCAAAGCGGTCGAGCCGGGCATCCGCTTCCTTGTGCTGGCGAACGATTACCTGGGCCCGGACCTTGAGGGTATCGAGAGCGGTGATTTTTTCCGCATGGGCCTTGCGGGCCTCATCGAGTTCCTTCTGGGAGTGAGCGATGCGATCCTCATCCGGCACGCGGCCAAGGTCGGCTTCCAAGCGTGCGATCTGTTCGACCAGATCCTCGATATTGCGCATGGTCTTGAGAGAGGCTTCGCCGACATCGGGAAGGACTTTGGCGCGAAGGTGGGCGATGTGGGCGGACAGTTGAGAGTCCGCATCCAAGACGATGGTTCCTTCCGCGCTGTCCAAACGATACTTACGGTCGCCCCTGAGTTCCTTGTCGACCCGCTTGATGGCTGCGGCGCTGAGGTTCTCCGACTTGAGGATTTCGAGCAGCGCTTCGTCCCTTTCTTCCATCGCATCAACGAGTAATTGATTGTGGCGGATCTCGTTTTCCTTGAGGGCCTGTTGCTCCACCTCACCGAGAAGAGATTCGACCATCAGCATCGGCAGCGGGCCGGCCGCGAGTTCGCGCAGTTGTTCTTCCGCCGCGTTCTTTTTGGCTCTGAGTTCGGCCATTTGAGCTTCGAGGCCCTTGCGCTTCAGGAATAGCTCGCCGCCTTCCATCTGGAAGGTCTTCTCCTTGTCTCGGAGATCCTTGCCAAGGCGACCTGCCTCGTTGACGAGACCGCCAATCTCCATAGCGAGACGTGCTTGTTCCTTGTCGAGGTGATCCAACTCCGCCTGGGCCTGGGCGAGCAGACGGGCAGCCTCGGGGTCGAGGCCTTCCGCTTTCTTACGACGCTCAAAGATCCGCAGGTCCGCGTCGAGCCGGTCCACCAGATCGAGGCCGAGCAGCGAGCTGATGGCCGTGCCAAGAATGGCAGCGGCATTTCCGCCCTCGGCGAGATCCTTGATCTGCTCACCATCGAAGAAGAAGAGATTTGAGATGCCGACCGGAAGATAGGCTTCGATAACCTCATCCCAGTGACTGGTGAAGACATCATCGTATTCACCATCGCGCAGGACGCGCAGTGTTTCCTCGATGCCTTTCACGCCAACCCGCCAGGAGCGGTGCAGCTCGAAGTGACTGACCTTGCCCTCCACGGTGCGGCGGAAGCGGAGCGTGATCCCGGCCCCTTCTCCGGGATCGGCACTGCGGTCGATGCAGTCCTTGAGGTATTCCTTGTAGCCCATGCGGCCACGATTCGAAACCTTGGCCTTGGAACCATAAAGCGCGAGCTGCATGGCGTCGAGCAAGGTGGTCTTGCCGCCACCGTTCATGCCGCCAAAGAGGATGACCGGGCGTCCCTCCTCGGGGGTGAGCATCGCTTCCTGATAGCCCTCATAGGCCCCGAAGTTTTCAAGCCGGATGTAATCGAGAGTCATATTTGGTCAGAGTTTAAATGATTGGATGAGGCATTCTCTTGGGGAATGACTCCAGGCAGCCTGTCCTTTTGTTCACGAAGTCTTTCGCGCTGTTCGGTGATGCCCCGCGCCCGCTGTAAAGCGTCCTGTTCATCGTCGTAGAAGTGCTTACTGAAAGTCTTGTCGAATTTTTCAAACAAGCCAGCACGTCGGGCAGAATTGCGCTGCTGTCGGGTTAGACTGAGGAGTTCACGGGACAGCTCGTAGTGGAGTCTGTCGCCATCACAGATTTCCGATAGGTGAGTCATTTCGGATGCCCCTAAAACCAAGTCGTCGTCTAATGGAGCACCTGGATAAGTGCTGCCGATGACTTCCTCGTAGATTCGTGGTAGGGAGTCTTCCAACTCGTGCTTATCCACGACCCAGATGCGGCGAATTTCCTGTAATTCTTCGAGCGTGATCAACTCGATATTACTCACATCCTCAGGGCCACGTTTTCTAACTTCCGTTTGCGCCCTAAGTAATTTGGTCAACCATTGCTCACGAGAACTCTGAAGATAGGGGCCGGGAATAACCTTATCATTTCCCATGATATTAACAGCTCCGCTCATGCGCCGGAAATCTCGGAGATCTCGATCCGTGCTTTCCGGATCACCATCTGCACCTTTACCCCGGAAATCCAAATCGTTTCTTAGATCAAGCAGAGGCATCATCCAATCCTTCTCCTCATCATTTTGGATCATCGCCGTCATCGACTTGTCCTGCTCCACTAGCGTGCAGACCCAGCATCCGAAACGCGAATCCCCGCAGCTCGGCGTGGAGGAATCGACAACGAGGGGGCACTCACCATCTGCGGAAGCTCCCGCATACATTCCCAAAAGATCGCGGTTGTTATATCCCCATGGATTCTTCTGCTGCATGAGGCAAAACCAGACATCGTCGTTAGTCCAATCCTCGATCGGAGAGTAAACGAGAGATCCAGGAAGGCTGGAGTTGGGGCTGAGGCGATCACGAACACGCCCCTTTTCGTGCTTCTTCATATTCGCTGCACGTCGTGTGCTCTCAGCTTTGCGAGTTCCTAACACTAGAATTGCTTCGCCGCTGGATTTAACCATTTTATTGATGAAAGTATTCGAGGGACGAATCTTCAGTCGCTCTGTGCACCAGCGAAATTTATTTCTCGGTGCAGGGTATCCACGCCCGATCAAATTCACCCAAAAGGTACTTGCTACATCGGGCGTCAGACGGTGGGTTTTGATTGGAAGGTTTTGAGCCGTTGCGGCGGAATTCATAATCGCAAGCGACTTGGAAACCCAGGCAGCGACAACTGGATTCTCAACCAACGTGTCTGTCGAGATAACATGGACGATCTTGGTTCGCTGATCGGCTGGAATGCCTGCTAGAGCGGTCCACACCAGTTGCAGTGTTGCCGTGGAATCCTTGCCACCCGAGTAACCGAGAATCCAAGGAACTTCATCAGCGAGATACAGTTCGCGAATTTCCTCACACAAACTGTCGATCGTTGGCTGGAAGCCGAGTTCATTGAATGCTGAAGCTCTGACGGCATTCGGTTCATCAGAAGTAGGCGACTTGGGAGGTTCAGTCTGTTTTTTTGTTTTGGCAGGCATGGGAGATGGAGTTAGAAGTGAGCGGTGATCAGTGGTTCGAGGAAGATGAATTACAGAGTTTGGCGACGGTATCGAGGAGTGAACCGGAGACCGATTGGACGCGGAGGTCGATCGGGGCGAGTAGGTCATCGTCCATCAGAATGATGTTGCCGCGATGGGTGTCGGAAATGACAACTCGCCGCTCGTGATCGAAGTAAGCGACATTGCCTTCGATGATGAAACGCTGCCAGCCTGAGGAGATGAAGAAGCTCTGGATTTGTTCGTCCGTGGCGGGAGTCCCGGCGATGGCGGGTTGTTGGATCAGTAACCGTGGGCCGGAATCCGTCGCAAGCGCACCGAGAAACCGGACGTCATCGCCGAAGAGTTCGTTGTGCAGCGACCAGCGTTCCAAATAGGCGATGGGCGAGGCCTTGTGTTCCTCGTTCGGGCGGTGGACGACGAGCAGGCCGAAGAAGTCCGGCCAAGTGGCTTTTAGCACAGCCTTAGACTCGGGCCGATACCAGACTTGGTGCTCGTTTCCTTCCTCGTCGGGAACCCGGCTCAGCTCGTCCGGTGGAGCTTGGAGGAAGAGGCCTTGCTCTGTGGCGTGCTGGCGGAAGATGGAGAGTTCCTCGTGGTAATAGGTAGAACCTCCTTGAAGGCGCGAAACTGCTTCGCAGCGGCTTCGGAGCTCTGCAACAAGTGCTTGGAGCGGGATTCCCGCAGGAGAGTGGCTTGGTTCATAGGCGGACATTAAGGGAAAGAAGGAATGGAATCAACGTGGAATTGAGTATGGATCTGAAAGTCCTATTTTTTGTCCCGCTGGAGGGAAGCGCTTTCCACCCGTTTTTCGTCATCCGCCAAAGGAAGGCCGAGGGCTTGCTTGATGACGTTGGTGGTGAGGGTGAGGTTGGTGTTTCTCTTCTGGACGACTCCGAGATTCATGGCGCGGCCTTCCCAGAGTTTGGAATTTTTGCGCGACCAATCGATCTTTTCGAGAGCGGCGAGGCGCATTTTCCAGTCTTTTGGATGTGCTGTTAGCAGGGCGTTTCCGGCCATTCCGAGTGACTGCAGGGCGATGCCATGGGAGTGAATGAATCCCTCGCGCACTTCACCTGCGGTCATGCGGCCCTCCCTGACCTGCTCCCAGGCCGGGAAGTGCTCCGCTACGGCCTCCCAAAAGTCTCGGGCTAGAGTCGCGTCTTCGGCGAGATTGCCAGTGGCCAGCCCATGGACAAGGTCGGCACAGGCATTGTAGAAAGCAGAGAGGGTGAACAACTTGCGGGACCGCTTGGCGAGGGAGGATTTCTCCATTTCGACAATGTCGCGGAACTTTTCAGATTCGAGAACGACGAGCTTGGCGAGCTTGGATTTCTCATTGCGGTGGTCGTAAAGCAGGCCGAGCGATCGGCTGGGGCGGATCGCGTGGCGGTTGAGGTCGGCAAACATCTGCTGAGAGCGTTGCAAGCCAACATCGAGAAAAAACACGATGGCGATGGTTTCGTGTGCGAGTTCCGGGCGTTGCTCCAATGCCGCCCTGATGGCAGCCCGGCGGTGCTGACCGTCGTTGATGATGAACTTGGCACCCATCGGCACCCGGAGCATGCCAAGCTTACCTTGCTCATCCATTTTTTCAAAGGCGACATCGGAGTCGATCGATACGGTCAAGGCGGAGAACACGTAGTCGTCGGGATTGTCGAGAATGTAGTCAGCGATCTCGGGAATTCGGGCGGTATTGAGGGTGCGCTGCGCACGCATCTCGGCCGGGACTTCGTCCTCGTCGTAAATGGAGATCTTGGATAGGTTGCGCAAGGTCCACATAGCGATGTAGTATTCGCGGCGCGCTTGGAGACCGCGGATGACGGGAAAGCAGAAATGCGGTTCGGTGGGGTCCATGGTGATTGAGGGAATGAAGTGAAGAAGGAACGGGGCCTATACGGACTCAAGTTGGTTGAGCGGTTCTCCGGCATAGAGACGGCTCATCTGCAGCATGATTCTTTCATATAATTCAGTCTTTTCTGATAGTATGACCTTCTTTTCCAGCAGTTTTTCCACATCCGCCTGGCACTTGGCGATCCGTCCGGGCACTCCCTTGGCGGTGGCGCGGTCCAGCTTGATGACAGCCTCAGTCAGCTTGTTGTCTGTCTTCGAAAGATGGAATCGGTAAAAGGTGAAATTGTGCTCGGCATTGTAGAAACCATCAGACGCTTTGTATTCTTGGCAGGCCTCAATTGCACCGGCATCGAATTGCTCCCTGGTCTGCCAATCCAAGGTGCTGTGAAAGATGACCTCCCGCATGATGCGCTCGATCATTGGCAGCTCGATCCGGTGTGCACCGGTGGCTTCAGCAATCATGGAGGAATAAGCGGAGGGCTTGGGATTTAGGAGTTGATTCAGGAGCATGGCCTAGTTCGAGTTTGTGGTTGCGTTGCGCACTCTGTTCGGGATACTTTTTTCATGTCTGCTATTAATGTCAACCGAAAAGCGAACGTTGAAAAATAAAGCGAACAATAGCCCGATTTATCTCGATTGCAATGCGACGACTCCACTCGACCCCGAGGTCAAGGAAGTGCTGTTTCGTTATCTCACCGAGGAATTTGGCAACGAAGGGAGTCGCACGCATGAATTTGGATCCCGCGCCAAACAAGCGGTCCAGAAAGCCCGCGACCAGGTGGCAGCCGTGGTGGGAGCGAAACGCGATGAAGTGATTTTCACCAGTGGAGCGACGGAGTCTAACAATCTAGCGATCCTGGGGCTGGCGGACTACGGCAAAGAGCATGGAAAGCTCCACCTGATTGGGACGCGGCTGGAACACAAGGCGGTGATCGAGCCGCTGGAAGCCCTGGAAAAGCAGGGATTTGAGGTGACCTGGCTGGATTCGGATGATCAAGGGCGGGTGGATGTCCAACAGCTCAAGCAAGCTCTCCGACCGGATACCTTGCTGGTTTCGATCATGGCGTCGAACAACGAAACCGGGGTGCGTCAGCCGTTGGCGGAAATCTGCGCGATCTTGGAAGGACATGACGCGTTTCTTCACACCGACGCCGCACAAGCCTTCGGAAAGGACATCGAGCCATTACGTAATGGTCGGATTGATCTAATTTCCGTGAGCGGACACAAGATTTACGCGCCCAAGGGAATCGGCGCGTTGATTATTCGCCGACGTGGTTACGACCGCCCGCCGCTCAAGCCTCTCTTCTACGGCGGTGGTCAGGAACGCGGACTGCGACCCGGCACGCTGCCGGTGGCGCACGTCGCCGCGCTGGGCATGGCCGCTGAAGTCGCACTCAAGCAACATGAGAAGCGCCGCAAGCATTGCCGTAAGATCAAGGACGCGGCGCTGGCTGCATTTTCATCGTTGGCACCGCGCATCCACGGTCGACCCGAGGAAACCATGGATCATGTGTTGAACCTCGCGTTTCCGGGAATCGACTCGGAGGCTCTGATCGTGGCGCTGAAGGACATGGTGGCGATTTCCAACGGCTCCGCCTGCACCTCCAGCAGCTACACGCCGAGCCACGTGATCAAGGCGATGGGATACAGCGACGACGAAGCGAATGAGGCGATCCGGCTGAGCTGGTGCCACCTGACGCCGGAGGTGGATTGGAATGGGGTTGCGGAGAGGATTCTGAGTTTGAGGTGAGGGTGGAGTTGATTGACGAATGACGATTGTTGATTGTTGATTTTTGAATGGAAGAGAGCGTGGCGCGGTTTCTTTGGCAGCTCATTGGCGCGGCGAATCGGAGTATCGCCGCTCCTCCTTGGGGGGGGGCTTTGATCTTCCATCTGCTATCCACGATCTCCGATCCTCTATCTCCTATCTCCTATCTCCTATCTCCTATCTCCTATCTCCTATCTCCTATCTCCTATCTCCTATCTCCTATCTCCTGTCTCCTGTCTCCTGTCTCCTATCTCCTATCTCCTATCTCCTATCTCCTATCTCCTATCTCCTGTCTCCTGTCTCCTGTCTCTCAGTGGCTGGGGTGAGTATCAAAAAGCGCTCAGGCCATCGCGATTTTTGGAGCAGGAAGGATTTCTCGTTTGATCTGAGGGCCCTTGTCGGCGACCGCCTTGCTGAGATCATACTCCGCCTGGAGGCGGATCAAAAGCGCTGCGGAAATGCCGAGGTAGCGCTCGAACCGCAAGGCGGTATCGGCGGAGACGCCTTTTCTCCCGGCGAAAATATCGCTGAGGCGGCTACGTGGGATCGCCATGTCCCGGGCGGCCTTGGCGGCGGGAATGGAGCGTGCTTCCAGCTCATCGTGGATCAGGCCGGCGGCGGGGTTGGTGCGGAGTTTCATGGAATCAATGGGTGTCTTCGATTTTAACGAGGGAAACATCGGTGAGTTCTTGGTTGGCCCATGCGAA